>Ga0210406_10004364_pt1 | contig 15169 bp, 8 predicted proteins | sample IncBWC30MmetaG_FD_155454 | JGI IMG/M metagenome (GOLD analysis project Ga0210406, IMG submission 155454) | Forest soil microbial communities from Barre Woods Harvard Forest LTER site, Petersham, Massachusetts, United States - Inc-BW-C-30-M | ecosystem: Environmental > Terrestrial > Soil >... | reverse complement strand
ATATTTGGCTATGGGCAACGCCGACAGCTCCCGCGAATTGAGCAATCGCGGTCAGCCCCATGGCGGCGATGCTCGAGCACACTCATGTTGCGCAGCAAGCCGACGAAGCGTGCCACATCGCCCATCGCGTCTTCAGCGGGGAAAACGACATCCCAACTAGACGAAATTCTCCTTCACCATTTCCCAGACGTCCCCTCCGCGGCCGTGCAGGATGGCGCGAGCCGAATACAGCGCCATCCCGATCGCCGGCTCTACCTGCATGAATGGCGGCATGACGAGTTGCATCGGGTTGACGTGAACGTGCAGAAGCGCGGGCCCTGGTTGCGTCAGCCAGTCCTTGACGGCGGTCTCCAGCTGGTCCGCGTCCGAAACCGTCTGGCCCCAGAGACCCAACGCGCGCGCGACCCCTGCAAAGTTCGGGTTCTTCAACTTCGTGAAGGTATCGAGCATTCCCTCGGCCTTTTGCTCGATCTCCACAAAGCCGAGCTTGCCGTTGTCATAGACGGCGATCTTGATCGGCAGCTCCTGTTCGACGATCGTCATCAGGTCTCCGAACAGCATCGAAATTCCGCCGTCCCCTGCCATGCACACCACCTGTCGAGCAGGTTCTGCCTTTTGCAGTCCAATGGCTGACGGCATGCCGTTGGCCATTGTCCCATGAAGCAGACTCGCAAACAGGCGGCGTTGACCGTTCGCCTCGATATGACGATAGGCCCAGGCCCCGGCGGTCCCGTCATCGGCGGTGAACAACGCGTCCTTTGCAGCGTTGCGGCTGATCACCTGTGTCAGATAGCTTCCGGGAATGCTGCCATTGTGACCGGCGGCGACCTTGGCCCGCTCCGACTCCCGATACTCGGCGTAGCGCTTGACGTAGGCATTTCGGAACGAGGCGTCAGTGCGCTCAACCAGCTTCGGTAGCAGCGCCTCCATCGTCGCCTTCACATCGCCGACAACGCCCTTCGTGATCGGATGACGTCGTCCGAGATGGGTCGGGTCAATATCGACCTGCACGATCCTGGCCTTGTCGGGATAAAATTGCCGCCAGGCAAAGTCTGCGCCCAGCATCAACAATGCATCGCAGTCCAGCAGAGCGTGGTAACCGGCCTCGTTACCGAGAATCCCGGTCATTCCGATGTTGTAGGGATTGTCAAACTCGAGGAAGTCCTTTGCCCGCGACGTATGCGCGATCGGCGCCTTCAGCTTGTTGGCTACCGCGAGAATCTCCTGGTGTGCCCCCTGGCAGCCGGATCCGCCGTACAGCACAACATTTTCGCTTTTGTTGAGAATCTCTGCGATCTCGGCGAGATCGGCGTCGTTCGGCCGCGTGACGGGCCTGGCGACATGCACCGCGTATGGGATGTTGTCATCCACGACCGAGGCGGAGATATCCGCCGGCACGATCAGAACGGCAACACCGCGTTTCGCCAGGGCCGTCTGGCAGGCGATCACCGTCTTGCGGCGCGCCTGCTCCGGCGTATGGATCATGTCGCAGAAGACGCTGCAGTCCCTGTAGACCTGCTTGAAGTCGACCTCCTGGATGAAATCGAAGCCCAGTTCGTCGCGAATGATTTGACTTGCGATCAGGACGACGGGCGCACGGTTGCGATTGGCCTCGAAGATCCCGTTGATGAAATGCAGACTGCCGGGGCCGCAGCTCCCGGCAACCGCCGTCAGGCGATCCGCGACCTGTGCCTCGGCCTGCGCGGCAAACGCTCCTGCCTCTTCGTGCCTCATCGATACCCACTCGATTTCGCTTTTTTCGAGTGAGCGGGCGATCAGGTTGAGCGTGTCGCCCACCACGCCGTAACAATGCTTGACCCCTGCACTCTGCAAGGTTTCAACAATGATATCCGCGACGAGCTTGCCCATTGCATTCAACCCTGCTGTGATCGTTCCTTCCACAACATGCACCCAACCGCAGGCCTGAGCTTGTATGGGAGTGCGAGGACTTGAACCCGGCTGCGCAGACAGCGAACAGCAGCCGAAGGTTCCGCTCTAGCCGACGACCTCTGAGCCGGATTGAAGCTGGTCGAGGATTTGCACGGCACGCTTGTGAACGGGAGCTACAATTCCCCCGGGCATTCGATCAAGAGCCGCGCTGAGATGTCTGTAGGCGTCCGGCACACGGTCCTGTTTCAGGAGCAACTCCGCAAGGTCCGTCGCAGCTTTCAATTCGAACAGGGTGGCGGACTGCCTTTTCGCCCAGTCGATTGCCGACAGCAGGCTTCCTTCCGCAGCGGGATAGTCATCGACCGACCTGGATGCCAGGATGAAACCTTTCACCCTCATCAAGGCGGGCATGAACAGGAGTTTTCCCCCGCGTTTCTGGGCCTCAAGGGCATTCACCACCAGTGTCAACGCCTCCTCGTGCTGGCCAGAAGCCGCAAGGCCGGCGCCGAGATCGCTGACAAAATCCATACTGAGCATTTCCTGACGATGAGCCTCAAGCTCTTCCGACGCCCTCTTCAGCAGTGGAACGCTGTCGCGAATGTTGTTTTGAAGGAGGAGCCAACGGCCCCGGAATCCTGTTGCGATCGCATCGAACGGCTTCAGCGAGTGAACCATTGAGAGTTCGGTCAATCGCGCGATGTACCGCTCCGACCTCTGCCAATCATGCAGCGCCAGATAGAGAGGGAGCATCAGGATCAGGGATCGGCACAACGTTGCCGGATTGCCGGATTTTTCTGCTTCCTCTATCGCGAGCCTTGCGTAATCCAGGGATTGGTCGAGCACCCCCCTGTACAACAGCGAGCGCGCCATGCCGATGAGCAAGAGCGTGGGATGATGAAACAGATAGTGTCCGGCGCGCGAGCGCGAGCCGGATGCCGAGTAGCGCAGGCCGGCTTCGAAATGACTCTGCGCAACAAGATGATTTCCTGCCAAATGATTGGCGGCGCCCAACATCGATTCAGCGCGTGCCATGTCGTCGGGATCCTGCGTTTTCAAAGCCACTTTCCGGCTTCGCGCGGCGACATCGAGGGCGCGGTGAATATCGGTTGTCCAACTCGAATACAAGTACAGCCCGTTCAGAAGCATAAGCTCGTGGGCAAGGTCCTGGCGAGAGTTACGATGCTGATCTCCCAATCGGACCATTGCCTGCTCTGCCCAGACCTGCCATTCGGTCAGTAGCGCCAGTTCCATGAACAGCCGCGTCGAAGCGGCAGCAAGTCTTGTCGCGATCTCGTCTTTGCCGTGCGATCCAAAGCTCCATTCAAGCGCCGACCGAACATTGCTGAGTTGCCAGGAATAGGCCGCAACTCTTTCAGCCCTTGGCTGAACCGATAGCATCTCCTGTCGCGATTCGAGCTGCTCGATGACATATTCTGCATGCCGCAAGGAGATCGGGTCGAATTCGCCGTGCTCCTCCAGTTTTTCGAGCGCGTACGCCCGAGTCGTGTCCAGCAACCGATACTGTGCTTGCGCTTCATCGACCCGAGTCGCTATCAATGACTTCTCAACCAGGCCCGCGATGGCGTCAAATACGTCGCCGGCGCTTGCGCCGAGTTTGCCCACGACCGAGCGCGCGCCCTCCAGAGTGAAATGGCCGACGAAAGGAGCGATGCGTCGAAAGGCAATCCTCTCTGCATCGGACAACAAATCATAGCTCCAATCCAATGTAGCCCTAAGCGTCCGATGTCTGGGAGCCGCCGTCCGATGGCTCAGCTTCAGTAATTCCAGCCGAGACATCAGGCGGGAGGCAGTGTTCTTGAGGCCGAGGGCGGCCACCTGACCTGCCGCCAACTCGATTGCCAAGGGTATGCCATCCAGCTTTCGGCATATTTCCGCGACAAACGGCGCCTCATCGTCGGTGAGAAGGAAGCTTCCCGCTCTCGCCGCCACGCGCCGCACAAACAACTGTACCGCCGGATATCGAAGCACCGCATTTGCTGTTTGCTCCGGGCCGTCTGGCGGAAAATCGAGGGGAAGAACCCGGCAACAATGCTCGCCTTCCACTTTCAGCGATTCGCGGCTCGTGGCCAGAAGATAGACCTGCTCCGTTTCCTGGTAGAGCTGCTCGGCAAGCAACGCGACCGCCTCGATCACGTGCTCACAGCTATCGAGAATGATAAGAAGCTTTCGCGAACGAACGAGGTCGACCAGCTCCAGGCCGGGGTCTTTCGATTTGAGTGCAAGTCCCAGGGATGTCGCGACAGCCGCCGTAACGTGGCGCCAATCGGTAAGGCTTTCCAAGTCGGCAAAATAGACATTCCCGCCGAATTCCTCGGTAGCGGCACGGCCGACGGCCAGGGCAATGGTCGTCTTGCCAATGCCGCCGGGGCCGAGCAGTGTCACGAACCGTTCAGCTCGAAGCTTGTCGTTGACCGTGCCGACCACTGCTTCGCGACCGATCAGCATGAGTGGTCGCGAGGGAAGCCTGCCTTGCTGCCGGGACTTATCATTCCTGCTCGCCGCGCTGCGAGCGAGATGCTCGACGGTGCCGACGAACGAGTAACCCCGTCCCTTGACGTTTGTGATGTAGCGATTGCCAAATTGGCCGTCACCAAGCGCCTTGCGGATCGCGGCCACGTGGACCCGAATGCTCCCTTCCTCGACCGTTACGTCCGGCCAGACGTGCCCGATGAGCTCCTGCTTTGCGATCACCTCACCCGGACGCTCTGCGAGATAGATCAAAATATCCAGCGCCCGACCGCCGAGGGAAAGCACCTCACCTTCGCGCCGGAGCACCCTTTCGCCAATCGAAAGTTCGAAAGGGCCGAAACTCAGCTTCCTGTGAACTGCGCCACCAGACATGTGTCAGCCAAAAAGACGGATTTCGTCGGCCCCGTACACCTACCGTCGGTCGGCAGATGCCGCAATTGTGCGCACGTAAAGTTGGCCACAACGAAGCTCGTAGCTTTTCCCCCACCTTTGGAAAGGACGAACCAAACCTTGGTATAGTCAATCAACCTCAACGCGGAGGGTTGAGACGAACCCCGCGCCGCTGCGACCACAATGAAGCTAAGGCGTGCCTCTACTCCCCTTTGCGCGATCCATAGCGGCGCGAATGCAATCGAGGAGGTCGCCCTCATCGAACGGCTTGGCCAGATAGCAGATGACGCCAGCCCGAAGTGCGCGGGCACGAATATCATCACTCGGATATGCGGTGATCAGTACGGTGGGAATATCTTTGCCCGATCGAGACAGATAGTTGTGGAGATCAAGGCCACTCATCCTGGGCATGTCGAAATCAACAACCAGGCAGCCGGTGCGGCTCAGTTCGGGTGAGCGCAGGAACTCCTCTCCGGACGAAAATGCCCTGGCGGCCAGCCCTATCGAACGCATTAAGACTTCGATTGCGTTTCCAACCGCGTTGTCGTCATCGACGATCGCAACAATTAGTCCGCTATTTGGCACTTGGCACGACCGGTACCCGCGAGCAGCGTTTGGAGAAACGGATGTCGTCCGCGACACACTTGCATCCAACCTAAGCGCAACCGCTGTGTGCTACGATTATACAAATGTATAGGAATTCGAGCGGAAATTGCCGATCCATGGAGCATGCCGCATCACACGCATCGACCTTCATATCACCATAGCCCTGGTTGACCCATAAGAGCCCCTCCAGCCTGGACCGGGCTGGAGGGGCAAGGGGAGGCCGCAGGGAGGGATCGGCCTCGGGGGAGGACAACTCACCGTAACGGCACGCATTGGCGCCCACTATTGCACTGGCGGAGAGATCGCGTACCAAAAAGGAGAGTGCGCGCTATACGAAGGTTGCGCGCTGCCAGCCTGGTCGGTTCGACGTTCTCCGGCAACTAGCGCCTGACGCAAAACACTGACCGACTTCACCGGCCAGTTCACCGATGGCTGCGATCCGTCGAGCCGCGCTGGACTGGTAGTCCCCTCTATCGCCCACGCGGTAATCTGGCTATGCTCCATGGCGGACCGGCAAAGCCAATGCGCATGTCGATGAGGAACATGTGGTAGAGCAACCGCCAACAGTGATGGTCATCGACGATGATCCGGGAGTGCGGGACTCCCTGGGAAAGCTGCTTCGATCGGCAGGCTTTCGGGTGAGCCTATTCGGTTCGGTGAGCGAATTTCTCGCGGCGGATCGGCCGGAAGGACCTGCTTGTCTGGTGCTTGACGTGCGCCTTCCCGGCCAGAGTGGACTTGAGCTGCAGCGCGAACTGGCGGGTGCCAAAAGACAGCTGCCGATCATCTTCATCACCGGCCATGGTGACATACCCATGTCGGTGCAGGCGATGAAGGGTGGCGCAATCGAATTTCTGACAAAGCCGTTCCGAGAGCAGGATTTGCTCGAAGCGATTCAGCTTGGTCATGCCCGTGATCGAGTGCTGCTTGAGCAGGAACGAGCCACGGCAGAGCTGAACATTCGCTTCGAGACGTTGACGCCGCGGGAACGCGAGGTCATGGCGTTCGGGGCGAGCGGGCGATTAAACAAGCAGATCGCGGCCGACCTCGGCGTAAGCGAAATCACGGTAAAAGTTCATCGTGGCCAGGTGATGCGCAAGATGCGGGCATCGTCCTTGCCTGACCTCGCGCGCATGGCCGACCAATTGCAGTTGGCACCGAAAAAGCCGCGTAGCCCAGGTCGCGTTGCCTAGCAGGTGCTGAGCCTGAATCCCCCGCGACGGTCCCGCTGCGTCTCACCACAGGAGCAGGGCGCCTGCTGGACTCAACGTCGGTTGCGCCACGGATACGAAGCGGCACTCGGCTCACGATGCGGCGGCCGGATGAACAGGCGCAATGAAGCCGAAGACAGCGCCGCGTGGCACGTTAGGGCTCGCCCACAATCGTCCGTTGTGCGCTTCGAGAATCGATCGGCAGATCGACAGCCCAAGCCCCAGGCCGCCCGGTTTCGTGGTGTAGAAGGCCTCGAACACACGATCGAGTACCTCCGGTACGAAGCCTGGCCCTGAATCTCGCACCTCGACTGACACGCCATCCGTTTCGTTACCGGTGCTGATGAGCAATTCCCGCTCCTCCTTGCCGACGTCGCGCAGCGCTTCGATCGCGTTGATGATCAAGTTAAGCAGGACCTGCTGCAGTTGGACCCGATCTCCCAGTACAGGCGGCAAGCCTTCCGCCAACCGCGTCCGCACCGAGACGCTGTTGTTTGCGGCCTCGGTGCGGGTGAGAGCAACAACCTCGAGGATGGCATCGTTGATCTCTACGGCGTCCTTTCGTGCGGGCAGCTTCTTGATGAGCGCACGGATTCGCCCGACGACCTCGCCTGCGCGATTCCCCTCCTTGACAATCAGGGAGAGCGCGTCATCCACCTCGTGAAAATTCGGCGGCGTGGCGTTCAGCCAGCGCCGGGCGGCCAAGGCGTAGGTGACTGCCGCCGTGATCGGCTGGTTTACCTCATGGGTGATCGAGGCCGTCAACTGCCCCATGGTCGCGACGCGGTTGGCATGCGCCAGTTCGAGTTGCGCCTCGCGGTATCGCCGCTCGCTTTCATGGGCTTCCGCCTCAACGCGCTTGCGCTCGGTCAAATCAAGCACGAAGGCGACGCCCTGGTTGCCGCCGTGCTCGAAAGTTGCCCCACCAATCAGGATGGGCACGCGGCTGCCGTCTTTTCTGGTGAATTCCTTTTCGAACGATTCGAACCGGCCGCTAGGCCTTTCCCGTTCGATCCTTGCGTTATTCCTGTCACGCCAGTCGGGCGGCGTCAGATCTGACCACCATATGCCGCCCGCGAGCAGGTCTTCACGGTCGTAGCTCACCATGCGAAGAAATTCGTCGTTGGCCTCAAGAATGCGACCATCGAAGTCCCAGATGAAAATTCCGATGATGTTGGAATCGACCAGGCGCCGGATCTTCGCTTCGCTTTCGCGCAATGCTTCCTCGGCGTGCTTACGCTCCGTCACGTCGATCTGTGTGGTGACAATCTCGACAAGTTCCCCGGTTGCAGAGAACGCAGGTCGGCCGATTGCTTCGAGGTGTTTGGTTGTCCCATCGGGCAGCACGATTCTGTACGCGATCGAATAGTCTCTTTTTTCGCTCACGGCGCCCTGAACCTGTGCGAGCATCCGCTCGCGGTCATCCGGGTGGATCCGTCGGGTCACGGCTTCGAGACTCGGAACACCCTGCGCCGGATCAAAACCCCAGATGCGGTATATCTCCTCCGACCCGTAAAGAATCGTCGTCTCGGTGTATGCGGAGACACCGCTGTGACTCAGCCTTTGGGCTTCCGCCAGATAGGTTTCGCTGCGACGCAGCCGCTCTTCGGCCTTCTTTCGTTCATCGATGTCAACAGACACGCCATACCACTGGACGATGCGTCCCTGTTGATCGCGCAGAGGCTCAGCGCGAGTATGGTGCCAACAATACTCGCCGTCCGACCGGCGCACTCGGTGCACAGCCTCGTGGGACGTTCCAGTCTGAACTGCCAGATAGAAAGACTGTGCAGTTTCCAGGAGGTCGTCCGGGTGCAGGAATGCCGCCCAGCCACGACGCCTGAAATCCTCTTGTCGCGCGCCGGTATAGTCCAAAATTCGCTGATTGACGTAGGTCGGTTCGCCGTCGGGTCCTGCCGACCAGAGAAGGCTTGGAACCGTATCGATGATTTGGCGGTGCTTATTTTCGCTTTCCCGAAGGGCTTGCTCGGCGCGCTTGCTTTCCGTCAAATCGAGGACGAACGCGACGCCCTCGTTACCACCTTCTTCGAAAAGCGCGCCTCCAATGAGCACAGGCACGCGGCTGCCATCCTTTCGGAAGAACTCCTTCTCGTACGGCTGAGCAATCGTATTCGAGCTCAATTCCGCCAGGGCGCGCCTGTCACGCTCGCGCCATTCCGTTGGGGTCAGGTCCGTCCAGCGTATGCGACCTGAAACCAGATCGTCCCGGTCATGTCCTATCAGATGAAGAAACGCGTCATTGGCCTCAAGAACCCGACCTTTCAGGCCCGTGATGAAAATACCGATGATGTTGGAATCGACCAGGCGGCGGATCTTCGCTTCGCGTTCCGCGAGATCGCGGTTGGCAAGTGCAAGCGCCAGCGAGTGTTGCTTCTCGGCCTCGAACAGACGCACGTTTTCGATGGCGATCGCCGCCTGGCCGGCGAAGGTCTCGAGAAGCGCGATCTGTTTATCGTAGAACGGCCGGACTTCCAATCGCCGTACCAGGATTACTCCAATTGGCGTACCCTCGCGCAGCAACGGCGTCGCAAGCGTGCTGTGCCAACCCTCGCCTTGCACGATCTTGCTGCCGACCGGATATTCAATGACCTCTGCGGCGATATCACGGACATGAATCGTCCGACGATCGAATGCGGCCCGCCCGGTCACCGTGTCTCGGTCTGCGGGCAGGCCCTCGCGCCCGTCCATCGTCGTCGAACTTTCCCCGTATGAAGCCACCAGCCGAAGAAGGTTGTCCTCCAGGCGCCAGATCCGCGCATTGCTCGCGTCGCACAGGCGTGCGGCATATTCGGCCACCTTATCCAGCACCGACTGAATCGGGGAGTCCGAGATGAGGCGCAGCATCTCGGAGGTGGCCGTTTGTTGGACCGTCGCCTCGGCTAGGCGCCCGCGCGCGCGGGCGATCTCGCGTCTGCATGCTTTGAGCTCCTGTTCAAGCTCGGCGCGGGTCTTGCGAGCGCGAACAATACGCGCCTTCGCTTTGGCCGAGTGAAGCTTGCGACCTCGCGTTTGGGTCTTCGCCCTTTTGCGAGACAAGGTCACCTCCATCACCGATCTGGCCCCCAATGCTGGTCGCGCAGCGGGAGAATGTGCTTGCGGGAGAATAGCACGCAACCGAAAGCGCGCGTCAGAGCTCGAGGCGTGAGTTCGGACCGGTGTGGCGACATCAAAATCCCTCTCGAAATTGTCGGGCGCGGCGCCCAGATATCGAATGTCGATCATAGTGCTTTCCTTTGCGCCTTCGGAGCACGAGACCACGCCAAGGCTTTCCAGCCGCGCAAGCATCCGCCGAGTGATCAATCTGCCGCTTGGAGGGGTTTGATCCGGCCCGGAGGCCTTTGCTTTTTTTGCGTGAAATTTTCGCCTATTGCGCCCTGAGAGATGGGGCGGGCTCAATTGTCCGAATCTGGCTGCTCGGGATCGGCAATGTCCTCGCAGTTTGCTAAATAGACGGCAGCAGCTCCGGCAATCGCCTTCGGAGATACGCCGCATGGCGTATCATAATACCGCTAGGCGCGTTTCTGAGGCCCGCGGAGCGCTCGACGAGCTGCGGCGCCGTTCGCCGCGACAACGTTTCGCCAAGGTCGGAAACTGGACGGCGCGCCGTCGCTGGGAGCGCGTCCATCAAGGATCAGGTGGGGTGATGGGACTCTCGCAGCGGTCTGCAAGCTCGCTCGACACGATCGCAGGGCACGCCGAACGTGTTTATTCGGTTGCCGAGGGAGCGACGCCTCCGCTGAGCATGCAAGCCGTATCAAGCTCCTGGCAAAGATCGGCAAAAAAGCACGGCCTCGATCCACTCGATAGCCAGGCGCCACGCATCCTCACGCCTGCCGAGCTGAAGCATTTCCGCGAACCGCTGGACAAGCTCATCTTCACTGCCCAGCAGGAGATGGATGAATTGTACGAGGTGGTTCGCGAGGCCGGATACGCCGTCCTGCTCTGTGATAGCTCGGGCGTCGCCGTCGCGCATCGTGGTGAAAATGCGCTGGCAAGCCACTTCCAATTTTGGGGCACCTGGCTCGGCGGTGTGTGGTCCGAGGAGGTGGAGGGCACAAACGGCATCGGCACCGTCATCGCCGAAGAGCGGCCTGTCACCGTCCACAGAAGCCAGCACTTCAGGTCCAGACACACCAACCTGAGCTGCTCTGGCGCGCCGGTGTTTGGAGCCGATGGTCGATTGATAGCTGTCCTCGACGTCTCCGCCATCGATCCCGAACTCTCCGAACGCGCGCATGCACTGACCGGGGTGCTCACCGTGCGATCGGCGCGCGCGATAGAAGAACGATTTTTTCGCGAGCAGTTCCGTCGAGAGTGGATCGTCGCGGTAGCTCCGCCGGAAGCGGGCGCCTCGGGAATGCTGCTGGCGATAGACAGCAGCCAACGTATCATCGGCGCAAACCGGGTCGCGCGCACGTCCCTCATGCTCGATGATCGCGGGCTCCATGCGGGTACGAGCTTGTGGTCGATTTTCGAGCGCGACCTCGACCTCTTCCGGCGTCAGGAGCGGAACGATATGTCTGCGCGATTGCTGATTGCCGGCAGTGATGACAGTCGGCACGCGCTCGTGACGCCACCCGACCGCCCCCCGACTGCCCCGAGCAGTCCTGCGAACTATCGCCTGCACACGCGCCCACGCCTGGGTTCGATGGATATGTCGAGGCTGCCGCCGGCACCGCAAGCACAGGGCGGATTGTCGCCCGGCGCGATGCGTCGGGTGCGGGAATTTGTGGATGTGCATTTGGGCGAAAGTATTGATCTGTCGATGCTGGCTGGAGTCGCCGGACTATCGGTGCATCATTTTGCTCGACAATTTAAGCAGTCCGCCGGGGTAACGCCGCATGTCTACCTCACGCAAAAGCGAGTCGAACGTGCCCAGGAGATGTTGGTTCAGACGGATATCTCGTTAGCGGAAATTGCGTTCGCCGTGGGCTTTTTCGACCAAGGTCATCTTGCGCGTCATTTTCGTCATATGCTCGGCACCACGCCTCGAGAGTTTCGGTGGTCGGAACGCTAGAAACAAACGACGTCCTGGATTCGTACACTGCTCGAAGAACCGTCAAAAATCAGACTGAACGCCGGCATCTGAGGGCGGGCATGGCATAGCGGACATGACCCGGACTTCCTGCAGGCTCGACCGGTCACGAATGATCCCAGAGCAGACGTTGGAGGTTTGGCCGCCACTTCGATTTGGACCGCCGTGAGAGCTATCGCGAACCGGGCTGGAGCCGTTATGCTACCCTCACCGTCCAAGCCGAGGACTGCTCCGCATGAACGAGAGTATCCATGGAGAAAGGACCGCGTCTGAGCCGCAAGATCAGGTGACCGAACTCATCGAGCAACAGACGGTCATCTCGGAAGTGTTGCGCGCCATTGCGAACTCGCCGCACGATTTGTAGCCCATCTTCGACGCCATCCTCGACTCGGACGACCGCCTGTTCAAGCTTTCGCCCTGCCCGACGATTTCGCGACCCTTCGCCCGGTTGGTCGCGCCCGAATGTTCGTCTGGTCGAGGATTCGCCTCGCCAATGCGAGATCAGGCGTTGCGAAACCTTCGGTAAATCGATCGTAGATGGGTCCAACGAGATCATGGGCTCTCTGGATTTGACCCTGGCCGATCCAAAGCTGCGCGAGTTCCAAACCTGCCCGCAACTCGAACGAAAGCGCAGATTGTTGCCCTGCCAACGTCATCGCCTCCTCCAGACACTCTTGAGCCGAGCTAATCTGTTGCGCTTCCCCGCACACAAGCGCCGTGCCTTTCGCCAAAAAGAGGGCCGGAAGGTGAAGAGGCCTCTTCGATCTCAGCTGCGTTGCGATCGAATCGTCGATGAGAACCAATGCTTCCGCGAGCTCGTTTTGTTTTGCCAGGCTGACCGTCAATTCGGAGACAAAATCCGTTACAAGCATTTCGTACCGCAGAATCCGCAGCTTCTCCAAACTATCTCGCAGAAGATAAATGCCATCCGCTGTCTGGCCGGCGCGAATCAAATGCCGCCCCCTCAGTCCCAGACCGACTGCGCGGAATGGCTCCAGCGAATACTTCTCCGCAGTGAGCTCAAGCTCAGAGAGGCATCGCTCGACCTGTCCCAGATGGCCGATCCAGAAGTAGAACGGCATCGTCAGAATAAGGGCTCGACACAGGGCGATCGGATGATTTGAGCTTTCGGCTTCCTCGATGGTTCTTTCAGCATAATGGGCGGCCCTATCGAGATTGCCGGCGAACCAATGCGATCGGGTAAGGTTGAACAGCGATGTGGTGCGTAGATCAAACAGGTATTGAGTTGCGTTGAAGCGTCGGGAAGCTGGCAACCTGTGCAAAGCCCGTTCGAGGTATTTTGGCGCGCGGGCGTGGTCTGCAAGCATATAGTACGCGGCTCCCAGCATCGAATCCGCGAGGGCTGCATCTTCAGGGTTTCCTGTCTTCTTCGCGACAGACTCGGCACGCAGCGCAACTTCAAGACTGCCGGCCGCGTCGATCGTACGATGAAGATACATCGACAGCCCGCTGAAGAGACGCAGTTGCTGGTAGGCATCCCCACGCCGCTCCGCGAACGCCAACGCCGTATTGAAGGCATCGCGAACCCTTTCACTGTTCCCGGCGGTGAACATCAGCGACAACGCTAGCGACGCGTGGATTTCCATCTGGTCCCGCGGGTCGCAGTCCGCGGCAATCCGATCGATCGCCCTCTCCATCCAGCCTCGGCACTCCACAAAAAGCGACTTTGCCAGAAACAACTGCGAGGCCGCCGCCGCCATTCGTATGGCCGCGCGATCGCCTCCATCGGGACCAAAGCTCCATTCCAGCGCGGCACGGATATCTCCAAGATAGTGCTGTACGGCGCCTGCCAGAGATCGTCCGGCCTCCAGATCGAAAAAACCGACCTGGTTGTTTTCCAACGACTGACTCAAATGGCCTGCGTGGCGCGCTGCTATGGAATTGTACTCTCCACTCGCGGCGAGTTTCTCCAAGGCGTAGACGCGCGTCGTGTCGAGCAATCGATGAAGCATTCCCAGGTGGCTGGGCCACGCGACTATGAGCGATTTGTTGACAAGATTCTCCAGCGCACCCTCGACCTCAGACCGGTTAAGTCCTCCTTGCTCCGCAACCGCGAACGCGGCCTCCAATGAAAAGCGTCCGAGGAAGATCGCGACACGTCGCAACACAACACGTTCGACCTCGGAAAGGTGATCGTGGCTCCAGTCCAGCGTCGCTTTGAGCGTCTGATGCCGAGGATTCGCCGTTCGACGACCGAACTTCAGGAGATCGAGGCGCGACCCCAACATTGCCACGGTATTGGTGACGCCGAAGACAGCGGCTCTTCCCGCGGCGAGCTCGATGGCGAGCGCAATGCCGTCAAGCTTGCGGCAAATCTCGGCGACCATGGGGGCTTCGTCGTCACCGAGTGAAAAGTTGCCGCCGCGAGCACTGACACGCTCGGCGAACAACCGTGCGGCCGGATAGGCAAGCACTTCTGACGCAGTCAACCCCGGCTGGTCCGGCGGGCAATCCAGTGGAGGAAGACGAAGTATGCGTTCGCCAGGAACGTGCAATGCCTCCCTGCTGGTCGCGAGTATATGGATGCCGGGGGCATTCTGAAAAATATGGCCGGCGATCTCCGCTGTTCTCTCGATGAGATGCTCGCAACTATCAAGAATGATGAGCACCCTGCGATCGTGCAGGAAGTTAAGCAGCGCCTCCCTTGGATCGACTGACTGCGGGTTGAGCCCGACCGCGGAAGCAACAGCGCCGACGACCTGCTCATTGTCGCTTACGGTTGAAAGATCAACAAGGAATACCGCGCCTGAGAAGTCGGACAGTGCCCCGTATCCGACTGCCAGAGCAACCGTTGTCTTGCCGATGCCGCCAGCACCCGCAATTGTAATCAGACGTTGATCCGCCTGGAGCCAACCTTGAATCTCGCGGACAACATTCTCGCGACCGACCATGCGGCCGAGTGTGGGCGGCAGGCTGGACAATTCCCCAGATGCGCCACTCCCGTCATGGAGCGCGGGGAGTCGCACGACCGGCGCGATGAAGCTATAGCCTTGGCCCGGTATGCTCGCGATGTACTTGTTGCCGAACTGGCCGTCGCCCAGTGCCTTTCGTAGCGCCGACAGATGGACGCGAAGGCTGCCTTCCTCGACCGTTACGTCAGGCCATGCCTTGGCGATCAGTTCAGCCTTCGCGACAACTTCACCGGCGTTTTCGAGAAGAAAGATCAGGATGTCGTAAGCCCTGCCGCCAAGCGGAATGACCTGGTTTGCCTTCTTGAGCGAGCGTTGGGCGACATTCAGCTCGAATGAGCCAAAACGAAACCGGATTTCACCCGGTGAGCCAATTTGTTGAACCGACATGAGTTATTCCGCCAAGATCCTCGACGATCCGACCGTTGCGCCGCTCGTCGTCGGTCTTGTGCAAATGCACCCCCAGCCCACCCTGTGTTAGCCGAAACCTCCTCCAGCAACAAGCTGTCAGTGGATCGAATGGATCGCGCTGTCGCGCTGGTACGAGCCGTTTAGCACCTGCTTGGCCAACCGAAGATCGACTGTCTCGAGGCCTTCCC
>Ga0210406_10004362_pt1 | contig 15176 bp, 8 predicted proteins | sample IncBWC30MmetaG_FD_155454 | JGI IMG/M metagenome (GOLD analysis project Ga0210406, IMG submission 155454) | Forest soil microbial communities from Barre Woods Harvard Forest LTER site, Petersham, Massachusetts, United States - Inc-BW-C-30-M | ecosystem: Environmental > Terrestrial > Soil >... | reverse complement strand
CGTAGGCCAGCGCCAACGGTCGGGTGGGCCCCGGCAACTCCTGCGGTGCAATGGTTCGATTGAGCTTTGCCGCCGTGGTCAAAACCACGCGTGGCGGCGGCGCCGCCGGCGTGGTCAGATCCGGCGAAAACGCGTTGAATCCATTGTTGCCGCCGAAGTATAGAGTGCCGTCGGCGCCTTGGTAGTGGGCGTTGAAATTGAATTCTTCGTCCTGCAACCCATGCACTTGGTGAAACCACTTGGTCGAATGCGCGCGCGGATCGAAACGGGCAAGACCGTTGTTGGTACTCAACCACAGGCGATCCTCGCGATCCGATTCGATCCCATACACGACCTGGGTCGAGATGCCGCCGAGCCCCGACTGATTTTCAAAGCGCACCGCGCTCGGCTGGACGGAACTGCCGATCACGCGATCGAGGCCCCCGCCTGCCGTACCGACCCACAACTGGCCATGGTGATCGAGGTGCAGTGCGTACACCGAATTGTCGCTGAGACTGGCCGGATCACGGTCGTCGCGCCGATAGGCATAGAAGCGGCCCGTTCTTCGATCGAGCAGATTGAGCCCGCCGCCCTCGGTGCCGATCCATAGGTTGCCGATGGCGTCCTCGACAATGGCGCTGGCGCGAGAGCCGCTGAGCGATGCAGAAGATATGCTCCCATGAGGATAGCGTGTGATCTTGCCGCTGGTCTGATCGATGCTCGCGAGGCCCCCGCCGTACGTGCCCACCCATAGCGTGCCAAGCCGATCTTCGTACAGGGACATGACGCCGTTGGCCGGCAGCGTGGCGGGATCGTCGGCGGCCGATCGATACACTTGCAGCGCGCCCGTGGTCACATCGAGCCGATTGAGGCCTCCCGTCATCGTGCCGATCCACAGCACCCCCTTGCGGTCGTAGAGCAGCGACATGATGCGATCGTCGGTCAGCCGCACGCCTCCGCTGCGCGGGCCGCTGCGCGCATTCGTGTCCGCGCTCGTGCCGAAGTGCCGTTCGCTTCGGTTGCGGGTGTCGACCTCCACCAGCCCTGCTCCAACCGTGCCCACCCACACCTTGCCGGCGCCGTCATCGGCGAAGGAATTCACCTGCGTGTCGCGAAACGCGTCGCTGCGATAGTGTCCGAACAGCCAGCTACGCGGGTTCCAATGACTGGCGCCGCCCCCGCGAGTGCCGACCCACAACACTCCACCGCGGTCCTGGTACAGGGACATGACGTCGCTGTCGCGCAGACTCTGAGGATTGTCCGCATCGCGCGCGTATCGCACGAACGTCGCCGACTCTCGGTCGAATAGATCCAGTCCGTCGGCCGTCGCCACCCAGAGCCGCTGCGCATCGTCCTCCAGTACGGCCAGAACTCGGTCATGACTCAGGGAATGCGGATCCTTGGCGTCATGGCGAAAAACAGTCAGGCGTCCCGTAGGATCGAGGCGATTGAGTCCGCCGCGGTAGGTACCGATCCAAAGCGCTCCGGCGTGATCCTCGCGAATCGCGCGGATACGCGCATCGCTCAAGCCGCTCGCCGCACCATAGTTGACGAAGTCATCGCTCGCGGGTTCATAACGGCTCAGGCCACCGTCCGTACCTACCCAGATTCTGCCGCTGTGGTCGGCAAACAGAGCGCATACCGCATCCGCGGCCAGTGAGCGGGGATCCTCGTCGCGATGGCGAAAGTGGCGAACATCGCCGGTCTTCGGATCGAGAACATCCAGACCCTGGTCCAAGGTGCCGGCCCAAATTCGGCCTCGAGCATCGATGAGCAGCGTGCGTACCGCGTCGCTGGCAAGTGTGCGAGTGTTGTGCGGGTCGTGCCGGAACGGCTGGAATTGCTCCGTCCGCCGATCCCAGCGGGCCACGCCGCCGCCATCCGTGGCCAGCCACAGGTCGCCCTGCGAGTCCTCGGCGATCGACCAGATATAGTCGTTGGCAAGCCCGCGTTCGTTGCCGCGCTCACGGCGGTACTCGCGGATTGAGTCGCCATCGTAACGGTCGAGGCCGTTTTCGGTCCCCAGCCACAGGTAACCCTGCGAGTCCTGCAGGATGCTGTTGACGGTGCTTTGCGAAAGCCCATCGCGCATCGTGAGGTGCTCGAAATACATGGGGTGCACGGGAGGCACCGGGGCTTGCGCGCGCGCAGCCGCGGCCGCCACTGCCGCGCAGGCTGCCAAGGTACCGAGAATGCGCCCGCGACTCCGCATTCACGATCTACGCTTATTCTTGCGTCGGGACATCTATACCCGTGTAGCCGCTGCTCCAGGTGTAGCCGCTGCTCCAGGTGTAGCCGCTGCTCCAGGTATAGCCGCTGCTCCAGGTATAGCCGCTGCTCCAGGTGTAGCCGCTGCTCCAGGTGTAGCCGCTCGCCGACGAATAGGTGCCGTTCCAGAAGAGCCCGTCCAGGAGCACGGCTACATCCTTCACTAGAGGGCCGACCAACGGAACGTTTGCAGTCAAGTTACTGGCTGCGCCGACCACGCCGCCGAGCAAGCCGCCGACGCCGCCCAGCAATCCTTGCACCGGAGAGCTGGCCGAAACCGGCGCCTGGGCCATGATGTAGAAATTTCCCTTGGAGTCTTCGTTGGCGCGGCCGCCATAGTGCTGCAGTCCGGCGAGATCGAGCAGCACGTTGAGCCCCTGATTTGCGCAGCCCGAGGCGGTGCTATAGGCGGAATTGCGTGCGTCCACGAGGCCAGCACCCTGTTGGAACACCGTGTAGGCCAGGCTGCCGCTGGAATTGACAGCGGGGCGGGCACCGGACATGAGCCGGCACTTCACCTGATCCGGCGTCAACCATGGATTGACTTCGAGCATGAGCGCGACGACACCGCTGACGGTGGCGGCTGCCTGCGATGTACCCGACATGGTGAAATCATCGTAAGGCTCGTGCACCCATTGCGGAAATTCCGTCGCCAGAGTCCCGTTGTCGGGAGCATAGGCCAGATTGTGGCCTCCCATCCCGACGACATCCGGCTTCACGAAACCCTCGAAAGTCGGTCCGGCGGACGAGAAGGCGGCGAGCCGGTACTGCTTCTGCTGCATGGGATAGTAGTTGTCCGTGACCGCGCCGACGGTAATGACATAGGGCACATCGCCGGGCGCGTCGATGGTCAAGGGTCCGGGACCTCGGTTGCCGGCGGCGGCGACCACCACGATGCCGGAAGCCCAGGCCGCCATGACCGCTTGATTGAGCGGGTCCTGCCAGTACGGCCCGGAAGGCGGTGCGCCCAAGGACAGATTGAGCACCCGAATACCGTATCGCTGGCGCTGAGCGATGACCCATTGGACGCCGCTGATGACGTCGGAGTACCGCCCGGAGCCGTTGGCGTCCAACGCACGCACCGACACGAGATTGACGCCGGGAGCAACGCCCTGGAATTTGCCGGTCGTGGCCACTCCACTGCTGGCGATGATCGAGGTGACGTGGGTACCGTGGCCGTAAGGGTCATTGATATTGCGGCTGTACGTCTCCAGCCAAGGCGCCTGATAGTAGCCCGGCTGCTGGCGCGCCAAGATCACGTCATACTGAGCCAGCACACGGCCCCACCCGCCGCTGGGCGAGTATTGCAAGGGACCTTGTTGATTCCACATTCCCGAATCGACCACGGCCACCGTCACTCCGCGCCCCGTCACGCCGCCGATGTGCATATCGCTGGCATCGACTTCGCTGGGGTAGTAGGTCTCCGGGAGCGATCCCCAGGCGGAGCTCGCGCTCACCGGCGTATCGTCATAGATCTGCAAACGGGAGCTGCGCTCGGCGCGCAAGGCGGCCAATTCACGGTCGTCGAGCGACGCGGCGACGGCGCGAATGACGCTAAGATCGCCGGTCACTGCGCCGCCGACATTCTGCACGGCGCTGCGCGCGGCATCGGCGCTGTCGGACTGCACGATGTACGGGTGCCGTTCGGGGACCTCTGCGACGGCCGCAGGCGCCTTCGGCAACGAAGCCTCGGGCCGCGCCGGTGCGGGCTGCTGCGCCGCATTCGGTGTCGCCGAGCGATCGCCGCGGAAGTTGATCACGAGCGCCGACAACAGTACGCCGAGAGCACCGGCTGCCAGTAGCCAATGTCCGCGGCGGGCCTTCGTTAACATGGTGAGCATCCCGATTTCAATCAGTACAGTTTGTACTGGCGATTATTCTCCGCGAACCGGGGCGTATAAAAATAGCGACAGTGACCATAACGCCTGTGACGCGCGTCGCAAAAGCGCGAGCGTTTCGCGCATATGTCAATCGCTCGCGAGGTGTGGCCCGGCGGCGCACGACATAACGCTCGGCCCAGCGATACGCGCATTTCCCGGCGGACGGCGCTCGAGCGGCGAGTTCTTCCGCGCCTTGCGCAGGGGAGTTCTTCGCGCTATAAGTAGGTAGGCTATCTATCTATGACCGCTACCGTAAATTCGAAGAGCCAAGACGATGCCCTCGCGCTGGCCGACGAGCTTCGCCCGGTGCTGCACCGCCTTTATCGACAGCTGCGGCGGGAAAGCGAGGATCTGAATCGCGGCGTTTCGCCCCTGCAGCATCTGCTGCTGGCGGCGATCATCGAACATCCGGGGATCGGGGTCGCCGATCTCGCGCGCATTGAAAAGTTGCGCGGACCGACCATCAGCGGGCACGTCAAGAGGCTGGAGTCGGCCGGCTTGATCGCGCGCGCCGCGCCGCTTTCCGAGGACAGACGGCGGGTCGGCCTCATGGCCACCGCCCGGGGCCGCGGCAGCATCGAGGCCATCAAGCGGCGCCGCAGAGACTGGCTCGCGCATCAACTCGCCGATATGTCGTTCGCCGCCCGCCGGACCATCCGCAAGGCCCTCGGACCCTTGAGCGAGATCGGGGGCGGATGAGCGCAGCATCGCCGCGCGAGATTGGTAGCACACGGCCGGCAAATTGATTATATTGATATGATCAATTGTCCGCCGAAGGGAGAACAGCGATGCGAATTCCAGCGACAGGGAGGCGGCTTGGCCTGGCCGGCGGTGCGGTTTTTCTCAGTGCGATGACCTGCGCGCCGTTCGCCCCGGCACAACAGGCGGCCGCGACTGCCGAGCCATCGGGCACGCTGGAAGACATCATCGTCACCGCCGAAAAACGCCGCGAAAGCCTGGAAAAAGTCCCCCTGAGCATCGTTGCTTATACCTCGGAATCCCTGGCCGAACTGGGCGTGCAGGATTTCAATACCCTGGCCGCGCGCATTCCGGGGGTCACCTTGAATTCGGCGGGTCCCGGGCGCAGTAGTTACTCGATCCGCGGCGTTGCCTCCGTCGGCGGCAACGCGCCGACGACCGGGTTGTATGTCGACGAGACACCCATCCTGCCCTCGGGCGGCGACGGCGCCACTGCCAGCATCGATCCGGATCTCTACGATCTCGCCCGCGTCGAGGTGCTGCGCGGCCCGCAGGGCACTCTCTATGGCGCAAGCTCGATGGGCGGCACCGTGCGCTTCATCACCAATCAACCGAACCCCACCAAGATCGAAGGCGCAGTCAAGGTCGAGGGATCCGATACGCAGCACGGCGGCGGCAATGTTCGCCTGGACGCCATGTACAACATGCCGCTCATCGAAGACCGGGTGGCCTTGCGCATCGTCGGCACTTATAAGGATTTCAGCGGCTTCATCGATCGCTACGTCGGTGTCTGGGCCCCGAACCCCGGCGCCCAGCCTGCTTATCCCGTCTCGCCGGCGCAGCCCAGTTCCATCGTGCGCGACGTCAACACCGAAAAACTCTACAGCCTGCGTACCATGCTGAAAATCGCCGTCAATGATGCGTTCACGATCACGCCGTCGGTGTGGGTGCAGGATTTGCAGATGGGCGGCCCGCCGGACTACGACGTGCCCACCGGCCAAACCGGCGGTCCGCTGATCCAGGCGCGGCCCTTCAACTTGTCCGAGGCCTACTCGGATCGTTTCGTGCTCAGTAACATCACCATGAACTACGATCTGGGTTGGGGCAGCCTGCTCTCCACTACTTCGTACATGCACCGCCAGGAGACCACGCCGGACGATGAGACCGAGGCGCTGGAAGACAACATTCCTCAGGGCCAATTCGTGCCGAACGTGTACGCGCCCATCGTCACCACGCGAGAGCTGACCGAGGAAGCGCGGCTGGCGTTCAATCCCGCCGGGTGGGCGCTGAGCGGAGTGGCCGGGGCCTATTTCAACAATGCCAATCGCCACTACTATGTGGATTATCTCACTCCGAACTATGCGGCGCTGTTCGGCAACTCACCCAGCTCGGCCCCGTACCTGCCATTGAGCGATACCAATTATTCCCAGCACGGCGACTACTCACCCAAGCAATCGGCGGTGTTCACCGAGCTCAACTATGCGATCACCAGCCAGTGGAAGGCGACCGCAGGTCTGCGCTGGTATGAGCTGCAGTACACCACGGTTCGTTACGAGGACGGCTGGAGCAACGGCGGCCCGACCTTGTCCACCGGCAAAGCAAAGAACGCCGGTTTCAATCCCAAGGCTGAACTGTCCTATCAGGCGACCGACGGGCAGCTGTACTACATCAGCGCCTCGAAGGGCGTGCGCCCGGGCGGCGTGAATACCAGCAATCTTGCCGCAAAGGGCTGCGGCCAGGACTACGGTCCCTATCAACCCGACAGCCTGTGGAACTATGAGGGCGGCGCCAAGACGCGCTGGCTCGACGGCGCGCTCACCGTCAACGGCGCCGTGTACTACATCAAGTGGAGCGATGTGCAGCAGGGAAGAACCCTGCCCTGCTCCTATCAGATCACGGAAAACGCGGGTTCGGCCAAAGTGCACGGCGGAGAACTGGAGATACAAGGCAATATCGGCGCCCACGTGCAGCTGGGGGCCGGTGTCGGCTATACCAGGGCGGTGCTTGCGGCGGATGCGCCTTCGCTGAACGGAGTAAAGGGTCAACAACTGGAGAACGTACCGCTGTGGAACGGCAATGCGAGCGCCAAATACTTGTTCAACCCGGCGCCTGGCTATGACGGTTTCGTGCGCGCCGACGGTCAATACGTCGGCGAGTCGTACCCCAATTTCGATCGCACCGATCCCGCGACTTTTCAGCGTGCCTATGCCCTGCTCGATCTGCGCACCGGGATAATCCACGGCGCCTGGGAAGCGAATCTATTCGTGAGCAATGTGTTCGACAAGCAAGCCGCGCTGTCGCGATTCAACTCCGACAATTACGACGCGTCGACGCGTTCCCGAATCTTCACCAATCGGCCGCGCACCGCCGGGCTGTCGCTGCAGTGGAAATTCTGAACCCGGTGCAACCGTTACCGCTCGAGCAGGCTTAGATCCCCCGGCCCCTTTGTCGATTCCGGCAGGCCGATTGTTGGTTTAAAGTGCGCCTGTGCAAGGGAGATTCGAGGGGAACGTCGTGGTGCGATCGTGGAGAGGATTCAGAGCGCTCGTAGGGCCGGTAACCGCGGACCTGATCTGGCGTGCGGGCATATTCATCGTGGCCGTTGGGCTCCTCTTCGTGATCACCACGCGCTGGACCCGCTGGGAGGGCAACGCAGAGTGGCAATCCACGGATGACGCCTATCTTCAGGCGGATCTTACGCCGATCGCGGCCAAGGTCGCGGGCTATGTCCGCGCCCTGCCGGTGCAAGACTTCGAGCGAGTGCATGCCGGCGATGTGCTGGCTCAAATCGTCGACGATGACTATCGCGCCACGGTCGCGCAGCTGGAAGCGGGCGTGGCGTCCGCCGCCGCGCAGATTCAGGCTCTCAAAGCGCAGCGCGAGCTTCAAGAGGCGAATGTCCAGGCCGCCAGGGCGACCATCGACGCCACGCTTGCCAATGTCGAGCAAAACAGTCGGGACGTCGCGCGCCAGCAGCGGTTGCTCAAAACCGGGTCCTCTTCCACCGAGGCCGAGGAGAAAGTGCAAACGCTCCGCGCCCAGCTTGCGGCGCAGCTCGCTCAGAACCGCGCCCAGGCGACCGCAGCGGCGCGCCAGCTCGCCGTCCTCACCGCCCAGCAGGCCCAGGCCGAAGCGTCGATGGCCGCCCAGACGGCAAGTCTAGAGATCGCCCGGATCAACCTTGGCTACACGCGCATTCTCGCGCCCCAGGACGGGGTGATCGGCCAGCGTCAAATCAAACCCGGTCAGTACGTGGGGATCGGCGGACAAATCACCACGCTCACCCCTCTACCGCACGTCTGGGTGATCGCGAACTACAAGGAAACCCAGTTGACGCACATGGCCGTCGGCGAACAGGCCGAGATCAGCGTGGATACTTTTCCGGGTCATCGGCTGCGCGGTCACGTGCTCGCCTTTGCACCGGGCGCCGGCTCGCAGTTCGCCCTCCTGCCGCCCGACAATGCGACAGGAAATTTCACCAAGGTGGTACAGCGCATTGCCGTCAAAATCGCGATCGACGACGCAGACGGACTCCTCGAGCGTCTGCGCCCCGGCATGTCCGTCATCGCCCGGGTCGACACCCGGTCCCGCGATCATCGATGAGCGCGCAGGATCAGCCTCCAGCCTTAGGCGCGCCCGTGGCGGCGCCCGCACCACCCACCGAAATTCCCTGGATGGGGCTGTTGGCCGTATTGCTCGGCACATTCATCTCTACATTGACTACCCGCCTCTCCACGTTCGGCCTCGCCGACATTCGCGGCGCCGTGCATGCCGGCTTCGATGAGGGCGCCTGGATCACGACGGCGCAAACCGTGGGTCAAATGCTGGTCGCTCCGCTCGCCATCTGGTTGGGCGGCGTTTACGGACCGAGGCAGGTGCTGATTTACGCGGCGACGGCAATGGCCATCGTTTCCGTGATCGAGCCGTTCTCGCCGAATTTGCACACGCTGTTGGGCCTGCAATTTGCGGGCGGTCTTGCGTCGGGCTTCTTCGTGCCGCTGACGCTGAGCTTCATCCTGAGAAACACGCCGCCCAAGGCCTGGGCATATGGCGTTGCCATCTACGCCTTGAACTTGGAAGTGTCGCTCAACGTCTCCGCCTCGCTGGAGGGTTGGTACCTAGAGCATCTCTCCTGGGCATGGATCTTTTGGCAAAATGCGCCGCTCGCCGCGAGTATGGCCCTGTGCCTGCGTTTCGGCGTCCGTCCCGACCCTGTCAACCCCGCTCGCCCTCCCGCCGATATTTTCGGTCTCGCATCCGGAGGCATTGCCTTGGCGTTGTTCTACGCCGCCTTGGATCAAGGTAACCGCCTCGACTGGACCAATTCGGGATTGGTGTGTGGTCTGCTGTTGTCCGGCGCCTTGCTGCTGATCGCGTTTCTGGTGCACGAATTGCATACACCCCACCCCGGCGTCGATCTTAGGGTCGCCCTTGCATCGCCGCTACCGCGCCTGCTGCTGTTGATCGCCTTCCTGCGGCTCACCATTCTGTCCACCTCGTATGCCATTCCGCAGTTTCTCCAGGTGGTTCGGGGTTTTCGGGCACTCGAGGTCGGGCAGACCTTGGTGTGGATCGCGGTGCCGCAGTTGTTCGTGTGCTTCGCTGCCGGCTATCTGCTGCGCCGGACCGACCCGCGGCTGGTCGCTTCGATCGGCTTCCTCTGCATCTGCGGCGCCTGCCTAATGGTCGCGCACGGTCTTACGCCGGTGTGGGGCACGGACCAGTTTCTTCCGTCCTCGCTTCTACAATCCGTCGGCCAAAGTTTCGCCCTCTCGGCGATCATATTCTTCGCGGTTCTGCATCTGCGCCCGCAAGACGCGATCACCTTCGGCGCAGCCACACAGGTCACGCGTCTCATGGGCGGTGAAGTCGGCACAGCGTTCGTCGTCACGTTCATTCGAGTGCGCGGCCAGATCGCGTCGAACCTTCTTGGCCTGCACGTGCAAATCGGGGACGGACAAGTGGTCCAGCGGCTCCAGACCTACGCCGCGGCCACGGCGGCCGCCGGCAACTCGGCCACCGCTCGCGGCGCGGCGGTGCTGGGCAGCGTCGTCCACAGCATGGCGGTCACTCAGGGAATCATCGATGCCTTCGTGGTGATCGCTGCGCTCACCGCGGTGACGCTCATTATTATCGTGACCCGCAGGGCCGCGCCGCCCGGACCCGCCTCCCACGTATCGCCGTTCGCGTCGCGCATCCCATGACCCGTGCTTCGCTTCCCATGACCCCTGCGGTGCTTCCGATGATCCACGTGCTGCGCCCCATCATCCGGATCCTGCGTCCCGCGATCCGCTATTCGTGTGCTTTTGGCCTGCCGGCGACGCTTGGCCTGCTGGCAACGTTGTGCGTTCTGAACGGCTGTGCCGTCGGGCCTGATTATCATCCACCGGCGCCCGCGGACGGCGCGGATGCGCCTCTGGTCTCACGGAGGGTAAATGCGGAGACTGCCGCGGAGCCTCCCGATGACTGGTGGCATCTCTATCACGATGCGCTGCTCGATAGGCTGCTGCAGGAGGCGTTCGCGGCCAACGCTGATCTCAAGGTCGCCGAAGCAAACCTCTCGGCGGCTCGCGCAGTGCTGGAAGCGGCGAAAAGCGGCCGCTACCCGCAGACGAAGGCAGAGGCCGCAGGGATATACGGGCGCGACCCGATTACCGAGGAAATCTTGGAGCTCGGAGGCCACCGCCCCGAGAACACCTGGGTCTTCGATGCGCTCTTGGACGTTTCCTATGAGGTCGACTTGTTCGGCCATGTGCGCCGGTCCGTCGAAGCCTCACGTGCGGACACCGCGGCCAATGCCGCCGTCCGCGACGGCGTCAAGGTCACGCTCGCCGCCGAGACCGCGCGCGCCTATGCGCAAATCTGTGCCCTCGGCGAACAAATCGCCGTGGCCCGTCATTCCCTCGACGTGGTCAGCCGCGAAGCCGACATTACCGTGCACCGCCATGAGGCGGGCGCAAACTCACAGTTCGATGTCGTGAGAGCCGAAGGGCTGGTCGCGCAGGTACGCGCCGGCATCCCGCCCTTGGAAGGTCAGCGGCAGGCAGCGCTGTTTCAACTCGCCGACCTCCTGGGTCGAACTCCCGCTCACGCACCGACCGATGTGGAAGCCTGCGTGACGCCGCCGCGCCTCGATGGGCTGATCCCCGTAGGCGACGGCGCTGCGCTCCTGCGGCGGCGCCCCGATGTGCACCAGGCCGAACGCCGAGTCGCCGCCGCCACGGCACGCATCGGCGTGGCCGCCGCCGACCTGTATCCGCGCATCAGCCTCACGGGTTTCTACGGCGGTGTCAGCGCGCAGTTCAACCAGCTCACCACGAACGAAGCGCGTGCCTGGGGCGTGGGCCCGAGCATCAGCTGGAGTTTCCCGAACCAATCGCTGCCGCGGGCGCGCGTGGCCCAAGCCAAGGCCAATGCAGCTGCCGCGCTCGCGGGCTTCGACGCCGTCGTACTTCAAGCTCTCAAGGAGACCGAGCAGTCGCTGGCAACGTACGGCGCGGAACTCGATCGCCGCCAAGCCTTGGCCGATGCGGAGATCAGCGCTCAGCAGGCGTTCGATCTCGCCCATGACCAGTTCGTCGCGGGTTCATTGACCAATCTCGAGCTGCTGACCACGGAGCAATCTTTGGTCGCCGCGGACGCAGCCGTTGCGGCCTCCGACGCCGCGCTGGTTCAGGATCAGGTTGCCGTGTTCAAGGCGCTCGGCGGCGGGTGGCATACGCTGTAGATCACCTCGTGAGCAGCACCACGATCAGTGCGGTCACCATGGAAACAACGACGGTCGTGACCATGCCGAGGATGCCGTCTTTGTGCTCTCGGTACCAAAGGTCCATGCGCCCACGCCGCGTGTGCAGGCGAATCGCCCGATCGGCACCGGCGAACGTCACGGCAAGGGAGAGCGTCGCGTCGCCGCGGCGTGTGTACTTGATCAATCTTCGGTACTCCAGGTAGCGGAGGGGCAGTTCCAGTTTCGCGGTGACCAGCTTGGAGCGGATTTCGTCCGGAAAGGCCGACGTGTCGACGCTTTGCAGCTGACCCTCCTTGTTCCAGGATTCACCCTCTCGCAGCGGATGCATCGAAAGCCACAGCACCTGTTCGCCGCTGACCGGCATTTCCTCGTCAATGTTCTCGCGATAGTAGTACAGACCGTGCAAAATCCGATCTTCGTCGTCTCGACTCATTTCAATTGGGCGCCGCTGCTGTATGGAAAGACGAGTGTACTCGGTAGTCGCTGAGCGGGTGAACGGGCTTTTCCGCCCGCCAACAGCCGGAACCATCGGGCGGGGGATTTGGTCACACCTCCCCGAGGTGTTCAAATACCATGCCCTGCTCGCTCCCGTAGCCTTCGCTGTGGCGCTCGCCGGCACATCGATGGCTCACGGGGCAATCAATTCACGCCTCCCGTACGGCCTTTCCGCGCGGGTTGCTCCGAAGGCGTACCTGCAAATGCCGCACCTGGCGGGCGGCAACGTTCCGCCGCTGCTTTCTCAAACGGGCGCCTTCAGCGATACGCGCAACCTTGTCCCGGCCAGCGGCCTGATTCCGTACGATATTGTCGTGCCTTTCTGGTCCGATGGGGCGGCCAAGTCGCGGTGGGTCGCGGTTCCGAACGGGAAGATCAAGTATTCGCCCACCGGAGATTGGACCTTTCCGAGGGGCACGGTATTCGTCAAGACCTTTGAATTGCCCACCGATGCGGCCAATCCCTCCGTCAAACTGCGGCTCGAGACGCGATTATTGGTGTGCGACAGCGCCGGCGGCGTGTACGGCGCCGTTTACAAATGGCGGCCGGACAACAGCGACGCGGATTTACTGGAGACGAGCCAGACCGAAGAGATTCCGACCAAGACGGCAATGGGAGAATTGCGTAAGCAGACATGGTATTACCCGAGCCGGCGGGACTGTCTGGCTTGCCACAACGCGAACACCAGCGGCGTACTCGGCGTGAAGGCACGCCAGATGAACCGCGCATTTACCTATCCATCAGGGGTGACGGACAATCAACTTCGCGCGTGGAATCACGCGGGACTCCTCATGCCGAAGGTGACTGACGCGGAGTACGAGAAGGTCCCGACGCTCGCGGCTGCGGACGATGCCACGCGAAGCGTGCAAGACCGGGCCCGATCATATCTGGACGCGAATTGCGCGCAGTGTCACCGGCCGGGAGGCACCGTCGCTTATTTTGACGCCCGATACGACACGCCGCTCGAAAGGCAGGAGCTGATCAATGGGCCGGTGTTGATCGATCAGGGAATCGACAGGCCGCGGGTGATTTCGCCGCACGACATCTGGCGCTCGATCGTATTCATGCGCGTGAACACGGTCGACGACATCAAGATGCCGCCCATCGCACGCGAAACGATCGATCAAGCGGGCGTAAAGCTGTTGCAGGACTGGATTACGAGCTTGCCCGGACACCCGGTATTGGACCCGCCCACGATGTCGCCGCAAGGCGGGACTTTCAGCGGACCGGTCGAGATCTCATTGACCGAACGCGAACCCGGCGCCGACATACGCTATACCTTGGACGGGAGCGTGCCGGGTCCTGGAGACATGCGCTACGAAGCGCCGATCCAACTCGCGAGCCCCGCGGTTCTGCGCGCGCGAGCGTACAAGGACGGCTTCACCCGAAGCATCACCGCGCAAGAAGTATTCATCATCGGAAAATGATCCGCATCGGCGGGCCCAATCCGTCGCTCAATTCGTATCGGGCACGACAGCCACCGCCCAGGGGCTCGAGCCTGCCTTGATCCGCGCGATTTCCTTATTGGCCTCGAGATCGACGACGGATACATCGTTCGAGGGTCCGTTGGCCGTGTACAAGAACTTTCCGTCGGGCGAAAGCGCCATTCCCCACGGACGAACGCCCACTTTGATCGTGTTCAGCAATTCGTAGCTGCGGCTATCAAGCACCGAAACCGTTCCGGCGCGTCCGTTGCTGACATAGACCCTTCGACCGTTGGGTGCCACTTTCACGCTCATGGGCCGCGAGCCGGGCGGCAGGGTGATGACCTTGAGCACGCTGAGATTCACCGTATCGATGATGTTCAACTCGCCGGTCGATTCCGAGGGAATAAAACCTACGCCCGTACCCGGCAAAAAATCCACGCTGCGCGGGCGCACGTTCACTTTGAAATGCCCGAGAGTGGTATAACCGGCGGCATCAATGACGTATACATCGCCGCCGGCTTCGCAGGTGACATAGAAGCGCTTTCCATCCGGCGTTGTGGCCACTCCCTCCGGTTCCTGGCCCACCGAGACGATGTGCTCGACCTTGCCGCTGGCGATGTTGATCACGCTGGCCGTTTTGACGTCTTCGTTGGAGATGTAAAGGCGGGTGCCGTCCTTGCTGAGGGAAAACTCCTCCGGATCCGAACCCGCGGATATCTTGCCCGTCAATTTCTGTTTCGCCACATCCACGATGCCGATCGCATCGGCCGATTTGTCGGCCTTGACGCTATCGTCATCGTCGTCGTCCTTGCTCTTCTGGAAGATGGGATTTCCCTTCGCATCCAGCTGCGGCGGCGCCGCTATGGGAGTGCCGCTCAGGGCTACATACACCGTCCGGCCGTCGGGACTTGCGTGGATACCGCGCGGACGCTTGCCGACCGGAATCGTGCCGAGTACTTGGTTGTCGCTGCCGTTGATGACGGTGACATCCCCCGATTTCTCGTTGGAGACGTAGACCTGATAATTCTGGCCCGCTTGCGCCGTCAGCGGAGGCAGGGCAATCAGCATGCACGCCAACGCGCGAAGACTATAGAATCCGGCGATGCGCCTACGCGTCAACATCGACACCCCCATCCTCGAAGCCAAGCCACCGGCCACGATTATAGACGCGCCGGGCCCGGAATCCAGCGCAATGGGGTCCGCGCCGATCAAGTAAACTCGACTTCCGCCGATACACCGGTCGACCCATGTCAAACTCATATACACCTGCCGCCAAGCTGTTTGGGCGCCGCATTCGCATCATGTATGTCGCAGTGCTGGTCCTGTTGTTCATGGCGAGAATGTGGAGCGTGCACGGCGTGCACGGATTTCTCGAATCGGATGCGGCGCACGGCAAGATGGCCGGCATTGCCGGACGGCTTCCGGGACGGTCGATCGAAGTCACGCACGCGGTGTTTGTTCGCATCTATGCACCGCAAACGGCGGCCGCCGACTTAGTACTCGGCGCTGCGCGCCTCGCCCCTAACGGGGCATTGCGCTACGCAGTCCCTGCTACGCGCAAGCCCGGGGTGGCCATCCTTGGCCACCCGTGCGACGCATGCGTCGCACCCCCTTCGGGCGTTCAAGTCGGCCGGACGGCCAACTTAGTCGATCGTTCGATCGAGGATTGGCTCGCGCAGC
>Ga0210406_10004361_pt1 | contig 15180 bp, 13 predicted proteins | sample IncBWC30MmetaG_FD_155454 | JGI IMG/M metagenome (GOLD analysis project Ga0210406, IMG submission 155454) | Forest soil microbial communities from Barre Woods Harvard Forest LTER site, Petersham, Massachusetts, United States - Inc-BW-C-30-M | ecosystem: Environmental > Terrestrial > Soil >... | reverse complement strand
CATGGTCGGCATTCTGCCTTGTTTCTCAAAGAAGCGCTGCGACCAGGCGCGGCTCTCGTCATCGCGATCCCAATAGAACGCGGTGACGAACTTCAATCCCTGGGCTGCCTGCAGCTCCATGCTGTGAACGTCGGAAAGAAATATCAGCAACGAGACCATCGTCTGCGTCTTGGTCAAGCCGAACTCGTTGGCTTGCTTGACGGCATTGACCATATCGCCGCCGCCATTGGCGAACGCGACAACCTTGGCGCCGGACGCCTGCGCCTGCAGCAGATACGAGCTGAAATCCGAGGTGTTCAGCGGATGGCGCACGCTGCCGAGCACCTTGCCGCCGGCGGCCTTAACCGCCGCGGTCGCATCGGCTTCAAGCGAATGGCCGAACGCATAATCGACCGTGATGAAGAACCAGGTGTCGCGCCCCTCAGTGACCGTCGATTTGGCGAGGCTCGTGGTGAGGGCGTAGCTGTCATAGATCCAGGAGGCTTCGTTCGGCGTGCAGTTCTTGCCGGTGAAGGCTGTGCTTCCGACCGCGCCCGCGATCGCGATCCGGTTGCGGTCGACCGCAAGCTGCTCGACCGCAAGCGCCACGGCCGAATTGTCGAAACCGATCGCCATGTCGACTTTCTCGTTTTCAAACCAGCGCCGCGCGACGGCGACCCCGATATCGGCCTTGTTCTGATGGTCCGCAAAAACGATCTCGACCGGCTTGCCGAGCACCGAGCCGCCGGCATCCTCGACCGCCATCCGCGCGGCAGTGACCGAGCCGGGACCGCCCAGATCGGCATAAAGGCCGGATTGATCATTGAGGACGCCGATCCGCACCACATCGTCGGAGATCTGCGCGCGTGCGCCGGACGGCGCGAGACAAACGATTGCCAGAGCTGAAATGAACGCATGCTGCAATCGCACGGCCCCCTCCCCGAGATTTTTACGCGGTCCTTAGATCCAGACCTTGGGACGCAAGCGTATGCCCACCATTGAGCGCATACAAGATCGCGATCGGCCGAAGATCTTGGCCGAAAATGCCCGGCACATCGCCATCAGGTGGACGTGCGCCTAGACCGTCTTCTCCGGCCAGCGGCAGAGATCGTTGATCAGGCACACCTCGCAGCGCGGCTTGCGCGCCAGGCACGTATAGCGGCCGTGCAGGATCAGCCAGTGATGCGCGTGCAGCATGAACTCTGGAGGAATCACCTTCTCCAGCCCGAGCTCGACTTCGAGCGGCGTGTCGCCCGGCGCCAGGCCTGTTCGGTTGCCGACCCGGAATACATGGGTATCCACCGCCATAGTGTGCTCGCCATAGGCCATATTGAGCACGACATTGGCGGTCTTGCGCCCGGCGCCCGGCAGCGATTCGATCTCGGCGCGGGTGCGCGGCACCTCGCCGCCGAACCCGGCAATCAGCTTTTCCGAGAGCGCGATAACGTTTTTGGCCTTGTTGCGGTAGAGCCCGATGGTTTTGATGTAGTCGCGCAACTTTTCTTCGCCGAGCGCGAGCATCTTTTGCGGCGTGTCGGCAACCTCAAACAACGCGCGCGTCGCCTTGTTGACGCCGGCATCGGTCGCCTGCGCCGACAGGACGACCGCGACCAGGAGTGTATAGGGGTTGAGATGTTCGAGCTCGCCCTTCGGCTCCGGATTGGCTTGACGGAACCGCTCGAACGCCTCACGGACTTCGGCCGGTGTCCAAGGTCTTGAAGATTTGGGTTTTGAAGATTTAGGCCTTGAAGATTTAGGCCTTGACGCCTTCAGCTTCCTTGCTGGACGCTGAGGGAATAAGTCGGCCTTAGATTTGGTCTTGACCTTCGTCTTGGCCTTCTTGGCCGTTTTCCTCGGTGCCGATGGTGCGCGGGATTTGCGCGCGCGCCGGGAGCGGATGATTTTGGCCATGATCCCTCGTATACTGGCACGTCATGACCGCAGGCAACGATTTTGATCCCGCAACGGCCGAGCCGACATTGTTTTCGGCGCTGTTGACGCCGCACCGCTCGCTGAACCGGACCGGCTTTCTGGTGCTGATGGCGTTTTTGAGCCTGATCAGTTTTGCCGCCGGCCTCGTCTTCCTGCTGATGGGGGCCTGGCCGGTGTTCGGCTTTTTCGGGCTCGACGTGCTCGCGATCTACTGGGCGTTTAGAATCAATTTCCGCCGCGCGCGGGCCTGCGAGGAGATTTTAGTAACCCCGTCCCAGCTGCGGGTGCGACGTGTCAGCCATCGCGGCCATGTGGCCGAATGGGTGCTCAATCCGCTGTGGGTGCAGATCGACCAGAAGGCGCATGCGGAATTCGGCATCGAAAAGCTTTATCTGGTTTCCCGCGGTCGCCGCATCGCCATCGCAAGCTTTTTGGGGCCTGACGAAAAGGCTAGTTTTATCAAAGCCTTAAATGCTGCGTTGCAGACTGCGCGGCGCGGCGTAACCTATAATCCGGTCTAGTTGCGGCTTATCGGAAATCGGGTGGTTTGAGCCTCGCATGTGCCCTACATCATACCCCATGATGACACTCGCCATAAATGACCACCGCCTGACCAAGCCGGGCCCCCAGAACGCAGCGCTGCGGGACTATGATTCCGTACGCCGCGCGATCGCCTTCATCTCCGAACACTGGCGCGCCCAGCCGACCATCGAATCGATGGCGGATGCGGCCGGCGTGACACCGGATGAGCTGCACCATCTGTTCCGCCGCTGGGCTTCGCTGACGCCAAAGGCCTTCATGCAGGCGCTGACGCTCGATCATGCCAAGGGCCTGCTGCGCGATTCGGCGAGCGTGCTCGATGCAGCCCTCGACTCAGGGCTGTCAGGCCCGGGCCGGCTGCACGATCTGTTCGTGACCCATGAGGCGATGTCGCCGGGCGAATGGAAGAACGGCGGCACCGGCATGACGCTGCGCTACGGCTTCCACCCCTCGCCGTTCGGCACGGCGATCGTGATCGCGAGCGGCCGCGGGCTCGCCGGTCTTGCCTTCGCCGATCCCGGCGAAGAACAGGTCGCGCTCGCCGACATGAAGCGGCGCTGGCCGAATGCGACCTATGTCGATGACCGCGACGGGACGGCTTGCCTGGCACAACGCATCTTCGACACGCGGCTGTGGCGGCCGGACCAGCCGCTGCGCGTGGTGTTGATCGGCACTGATTTCGAGGTGCGGGTGTGGGAGACGCTGTTGAAGATCCCGATGGGCCGCGCCGTCAGCTACTCCGACATCGCCAGCAAGATCAACAATCCGAAGGCTTCGCGCGCCGTTGGCGCAGCGATCGGCAAAAACCCGGTCTCGTTCGTGGTGCCCTGCCATCGCGCGCTCGGCAAGGACGGCAAGCTGACCGGCTATCACTGGGGCATCACCCGCAAGCAGGCGATGCTGGGCTGGGAAGCAGGCCAGCTCGGAGCAGCGGCGTGATGAATTGAGTTTCGAGCTGTAGGGTGGGCAAAGCCAACGGGTCGCGCGAACGCGCGCCCGATGACAGGCTCCGCGTGCCCACCAATCTGACCTCGTTGAAATCCTGAGAGGTGGGCACGGCCAAGAGGCCTTTGCCCACCCTACAATCTCACTCCGCTAAATCGAGCATCGACGCCACGGTGGCGTCGGCGTTCAGCCGGTAGATCACCGGCGCGCCGGTCGCGAGCTCGCGCTTCAGGATGTTTTCCGGCGATAGTTTCTCCAGCACCATGATCAGCGCGCGCAGCGAATTGCCGTGCGCTGCGACCAGCGTGCGCTCGCCGCGCAAGACGCAGGGCAGGATCTCCTGGACGTAATAGGGCAGCGTGCGCGCCAGCGTATCCTTCAGGCTTTCGCCGCCGGGCGGCGGCACGTCATAGGAGCGGCGCCAGATCAGCACCTGGTCCTCGCCCCATTTCTTGCGGGCGTCGTCCTTGTTCAACCCGGAAAGGTCGCCATAGTCACGTTCATTGAGCGCGAGGTTTTTCCTGGTCGGCAGACCGGTCTGGCCGATCTCGACGAGCATCAGGTCAAGCGTATGCTGCGCGCGCAGAAGCACCGAGGTGAAGGCAATATCGAATGTGAGCCCCTGCGCCTTCAATTTGCGGCCGGCGTCCTTGGCCTCCGCAATTCCCTGCTCGGTGAGGTCGGGATCCTTCCAGCCGGTGAAGAGATTCTTCAGGTTCCATTCGCTCTGGCCGTGGCGCACGAGCACAAGGAGACGGTCGCTCATTGCTGTGATTTTCCGTTTTTATTTTCGAAAATGCGTTCAGGCCTCGCCCAGGCCCAGCACGTCGGCCATGGAATAAAAGCCGGGCTTCTTGCCGTGCGCCCACAGCGCCGCCTTCAGCGCGCCATGCGCGAACAGAATGCGATCCTCGGCATGATGGGCGAGCGTGATGCGCTCGTGAGGGCCGGCAAAAATCACGCTGTGATCGCCGGCGGCGGTGCCGCCGCGCAAAGAGGCAAACCCGATATCGCCGGGCCGCCGCGCGCCGGTGAGGCCATCGCGGCCGCGTGCCGAACGCTCCCCGAGCGCAATCTTGCGGCCGGCGGCCGCGGCCTCGCCCAGCATCAGCGCCGTGCCCGAAGGCGCGTCGACCTTGGCCCTGTGATGCATTTCCAGGATTTCGATATCGAAACCTTCGTCGAGCGATTGGGCCGCGCGCCTGACCAGCGCCGCCAGCAAGTTGACGCCGAGGCTCATATTGCCGGACTTCACCACGATGGCGCGCGAGGCGACGCTCTTGATCACGGCGTCGTCGGAAGCTGACAGACCGGTGGTGCCGATGACGTGGACGAGGCCGCGTTCGGCGGCGATCGCGACATTGGCGATGGTGGCCGCAGGTACGGTGAAATCGAGAATGCCGTCGGCATCGGCCGACAGCGTCCACAGATCGGCCGAGAGCTTGACGCCATTTTTTTCGGGCAGGCCCGCGAGCTCGCCGGCATCTTTCCCCAGGAGCACGGAGCCGGGCGCTTCCAGCGCGCCGGTCAGCACCACGCCCGGCGTCTCCGAGATGAGGCGCGTCAGCGTGCGACCCATCCGGCCGCCGGCCCCCGCAACGATCAAGCGCATGTCCGCCATCTCTGTACCTCTTCCCGTCGTATTAGCGGGCGCAGCCAGTTCCGGCAACCGATCCAGCTCCAACCACTCGTCATGCCCGGGCATAGCCGTCCGAAGGACGGCGTCGCTTCCGCTCGCCTATGTCCCGGGCATCCACGTCTTTTGCCGCGGCCGGTTACGAAAGACGTGGATGGCCGGGACGAAGCCCGGCCATGACGCCGTGGTATTTACGGCTGCGGGCCGTCGTAACCTTCCACGACGATAAGATCGGCGATCGCGTGCGGCTGCCGCACCGTGATGTTTTGCTGATATTCCGGCGAGCGATAGCAGGCCAGCGCCGTCTCGTAGTCGGCAAATTCAATCACGACATTGCGCGAGCGGCTTTGGCCTTCGACGCCGGTGAACTTGCCGCCACGCACGACATACCGCCCGCCGAATTTCTTGAAGATTGCCGGGTTGGCCGCCGCGTAGGCCTTGTAGCCTTCCTCATTGTGAACGTCGACGTGCCCAATCCAGTAGCCTTTTGCCATTTTTCGTTCCTTGTCCCTGTTCAGGCCAGTGCCTGTGCGATCTCTGCGTGAATGGCGTCCGCCGCGGCCTTGGGGTCGCCGGCTTCCACGATGGGCCGGCCGACCACGAGATAATCGCTGCCGGCCGCAATCGCACGCGCGGGGGTCATGATGCGCTTCTGGTCGCCGGTAGCACTTCCGGCCGGCCGGATGCCGGGCGTAACGAGTACCATCTGATGGCCGACGATCTTGCGCAAGGCGGCCGCCTCTTCCGGCGAACTTACGAGACCGTCGACGCCGAGCACCTGCGCCTGTTGGGCGCGCGCCTCGACGAGATCGGAGACGGAGAGACGATAGCCGGCCGCATGCAGATCGCCGTCGTCATAGGATGTCAGCACCGTGACGGCGAGGATCTTCAGGTCCGATCCCGCCCGCGCCTCAACCGCGGCCTTCATGGTCTGCGGATAGGCGTGCACGGTCAGGAATGTCGCGCCGAGCGCGGCGACGCTTTCGACCCCGCGCGCAACCGTATTGCCGATGTCGTGCAGCTTGAGATCGACAAAGACCTTCTTGCCCTGATCGGCGAGCCGGCGAACCAGCGGCAGGCCGCCGGCAAAGCCAAGCTGATAGCCGATCTTGTAGAAATTCACGGCCTCGCCGAGCCGCGCGATCATCGCCTCGGCGGCGGCGACGCTGGGCAGATCGAGCGCGACGATCAGCCGGTCGCAAGCGGCGATATTGGCTGGCTGCATCTCACCTCACATCATGTGTTGGGCAACATCGATCAATTGCGACACCATGGCCTTCAGCGCCTCGGTATCGGCGGGATGTTTCAATCTGTCGGTATCGTCATAAGCCTGATCGGCAAAGGACAGCGCAAGCTGGTTGGCAACGACGGTGGCATGGCAGGCGGTTAGAATCAGCCGCAATGCCGCCAGCGCCCGTGTTCCGCCGAGCCGGCCTTCGGAAGCGGCCGCGATCGCAAAAGGCTTTTCGCGAAACACTTGCCCGCGGGTTTCATGGGTATCCTGCACGCGCGTCACCCAATCGATGGTGTTTTTCACCAAGGGCGGCACCGAGGAATTATATTCGGGGGTCACGATCACGACGCCATGATGCGCGCCCATCATGCGCTTGAGATTGACCGCGTTCTTCGGCACGCCGGACTTGGTTTGCAGATCGCCGTCATAGATCGGCAGCGGAAAATCACCGAGCGAAATGCGCGTGACGTCGACGCCCGCTTGCGCGAACTCGTAAGCCGCAACCGATGCAAGCTTCGCATTATGCGAGCCGCTGCGCAGCGAACCGGGAATGACCAGGATTTTCAGCGCGGACATGATCCAAATCGCAAGACGAACTTACCGCGCAATGCGCCGGCTCAGTTCCTTGCGATACACCCAGACGCGGGCCGGCGGAAGGTTCATCCAGATGCGCTCGGAGGCCTCTGTGGACACCCCGGGCAGCGATTTTGGGATCGGCGGCGTCACCGAATAGGTGAACTGCACGAACGGCGCGCCGGGCGCGAGCGCAACGAAGGCATCGCGAATGAGCTTGAGCCGGATCATCATCGGCTTGGTGACGAGCGGCAGGCCCGACACGATGGCGGTCGCGGGCGCGCTCAAGACGTTCCACAGCGTGTCCCGCAGCGTATAGGCGTCGCCCTGCACGACTTTGGCTTGCGGATAGCGGTCGCGCAGCAGGGCACAAAACCCAGGGTTATATTCGACCAGGACCAGACGCTTCTGGTCGACGCCATGCTCGATCAAGGCTGAGGTGATCGCACCGGTGCCGGGTCCCAGTTCGACCACGGGTCCTGTGGAATCGACATCGACATATTGCGCCATGGTGCGGGCCAAGAACCGGCCCGACGGCATCACCGCGCCCATATGCAGCGGCTTCTCTATCCAGGAACGGAGAAAACGGACCTCATCGTCGAGACGAAGGGGCCTTTTTGACGCACGCGCGGACGACTGCAATGGCATTTCGCTACCAGAAACGCGCGTTTGCGCGGCAATGTCAGAAAACAGTCATAAAGGGGTATAGGTCGCGGACGACACGGTCAAGCAAAACGGTTACTGCTGGGCCGCGCGGCTACCGAAGAAGTCCTTGACCTTAGTGAAGAAACCGGCCGCCTCGGGCTGCGTTGCCCCGGACGATAATTTTTCGAACTCGGCCAGCAATTCCTGCTGCCTCTTGGTGAGATTCTGCGGCGTCTCGACCACGACCTGGACATACATGTCGCCGGTCTGGCGCGAGCGAAGCACCGGCATGCCCTTTGACGCAATGCGAAAGCGCCTGGCGGATTGTGTGCCGGACGGGATTTTCACCTTGGTCTTGCCCTTGTCGATGGTCGGCACTTCGAATTCGCCGCCCAACGCCGCCGTCACCATCGAGATCGGCACCCGGCAGTGCAGGTCGGCGCCGTCGCGCTGGAAGAACTGATGCGCCGACAGCGAGAGGAAAATATAGAGATCGCCCGGCGGGCCGCCACGGATGCCGGCCTCGCCCTCACCGGCGAGACGAATGCGGGTACCATCCTCGACGCCCTGCGGGATATTGACCGACAAGGTCCGCTCGCGCGTCACCCGGCCCGAGCCCGAGCAGGACGGACAGGCGTCCTCGATCATCTGGCCGCGGCCCTGGCAGGCGGGGCAGGTTCTCTCCAGCGTGAAAAATCCCTGCGCCTGCCGCACCCGTCCCGCGCCGCCGCAGGTCGAGCAGGTCTTCGGCTTGGTGCCGGCCTTGGCGCCGATGCCCGAACAGGATTCGCAGGTGACGGAGACCGGAATTTCGATCTGCGCGGTTTTGCCCTGGAAAGCTTCCTCCAGCGTGATTTCCATGTTGTAGCGCAGGTCTGCGCCACGCTCGCGGCCGCCACGCCCGCGCTGGCCGGCCATCCCGAACAGATCTTCGAAAATGTCGGAGAAGGAGGAAGCAAAGCCCGCGCCGAAACCGGGGCCGCCCGCGCCGCCCTGCTCGAATGCCGCATGGCCGAACCGATCATAGGCGGCGCGCTTGTCGCCGTCCTTGAGGATTTCGTAGGCCTCGTTGATTTCCTTGAAACGGATTTCGCTTGCGGCGTCGCCGGGATTCTTGTCCGGGTGCCACTTCATCGCGAGCTTGCGGAAGGACGCCTTCAGCCTGGATTCGTCCGCGTTGCGGTCAACCTCGAGGGTTTCGTAATAGCAGCGCTTGGTAGACATCCGTCAGATCCGCCCGAATTTCGTTTTCATTCCGAAGCAGTGCTGCGAAAGATGCAGCCTCCGGCTTAATGAAAAATGACCCTCACCCGTCGAGACGCAGCGTCCGCGCTCTTTGGCATGAGGGTCATGGTCGTTGCCCGTCTTTAAGCAGACTTCTTGTTGTTCTTGTCATCGTCGACCTCAGTGAATTCCGCGTCGACGACGTCATCCTTCGCAGCATCCTTGGCGGCATCGCTTTCGGCCTGCTGCTTGTACATGGCCTCGCCGAGCTTCATCGAAGCTTGCGCCAGCGTGTTGGTCTTGGCCTTGATCGCCTCGGCATCGTCGCCCTTCAGCGCTTCCTTCAGATCGCTGACGGCGTCCTCGATGGCGCGGCGCTCACTTTCCGCGACCTTCGAACCGTGCTCGGCGAGCGCCTTCTCTGTCGAATGCACCAGCGCGTCGGCATGGTTCTTGGCGTCGACCGCCTCGCGGCGCTTCTTGTCCGCGGCCGCGTTGGCCTCGGCGTCCTTGACCATCTTCTCGATGTCGGCTTCGGACAGGCCGCCCGAAGCCTGAATGCGGATCTGCTGTTCCTTGCCGGTCGCCTTGTCCTTGGCCGACACGTTGACGATGCCGTTGGCGTCGATGTCGAAGGTCACCTCGATCTGCGGCATCCCGCGCGGCGCCGGCGGAATGCCCATCAGGTCGAACTGGCCGAGAATCTTGTTATCGGCCGCCATCTCGCGCTCGCCCTGGAAGACGCGGATGGTGACGGCGTTCTGGTTGTCCTCGGCGGTCGAGAACACCTGGCTCTTCTTGGTCGGGATCGTGGTGTTGCGGTCGATGATGCGGGTGAACACGCCACCGAGCGTCTCGATGCCGAGCGACAGCGGCGTCACGTCGAGCAGCAGCACGTCCTTGACGTCGCCCTGCAACACGCCGGCCTGGATCGCAGCGCCGATCGCGACGACTTCGTCGGGATTGACGCCCTTGTGCGGTTCCTTGCCGAACAGCTGCTTCACGACTTCCTGGACCTTCGGCATCCGGGTCATGCCGCCGACCAGCACGACTTCGCCGATTTCACCGGCGGTGAGGCCGGCATCCTTCAGCGCCTTGCGGCAGGGTTCGATGGTCTTCTGGACGAGATCATCGACCAGGGCCTCGAACTTGGCGCGCGTCAATTTCATCGTCAGATGCTTCGGCCCGGACTGGTCAGCCGTGATGAACGGCAGGTTGATTTCGGTCTGGGTGGTCGAGGACAATTCGATCTTGGCCTTTTCGGCAGCCTCTTTCAGGCGCTGCAAGGCGAGCTTGTCGTTGCGCAGATTGATGCCCTGCTCCTTCTGGAACTCGTCGGCCAGATAATTGACGAGCCGCATGTCGAAGTCTTCGCCGCCGAGGAAGGTGTCGCCGTTGGTCGACTTCACTTCGAACACGCCGTCACCGATCTCCAGGATCGACACGTCGAATGTGCCGCCGCCGAGGTCGTATACCGCAATGGTGCCCGATTTCGACTTGTCGAGGCCGTAAGCCAGGGCGGCCGCGGTCGGCTCGTTGATGATGCGCAGCACTTCAAGTCCGGCGATCTTGCCGGCGTCCTTGGTGGCCTGACGCTGGGCGTCGTTGAAATAGGCGGGAACCGTGATGACGGCCTGCTCGACCTTTTGCCCGAGATGGGCTTCGGCGGTCTCTTTCATCTTCTGCAGGATGAACGCCGAGACCTGGGAGGGCGAATAGGACTTGCCGTCGGCTTCGACCCAGGCATCGCCGTTGGACGCCTTGACGATCTTGTAGGGGACGAGCTTCTTGTCCTTCTCCACCATCGGGTCGTCATAGCGCCGGCCGATCAGGCGCTTGACCGCAAAGAAGGTCCGTTCGGGATTGGTCACGGCCTGGCGCTTGGCGGGCTGGCCGACCAGACGCTCGCCGTCATCGCTGAAGGCAACAATCGACGGAGTGGTCCGCATGCCCTCGGCGTTTTCGATGACTTTGGCTGTCTTGCCATCCATTACGGCGACGCACGAATTCGTGGTGCCGAGATCGATCCCAATGACCTTTCCCATGGTCCAGATATCCCTCTTTTTGCGGCAGGTCGGCTGGGCCCTGACGGCGCCCGATCCAAACCCCCTTAGATCAAATACTCGCGATATTGCGACGGTGGAGCCTCATATAGGAGGGGGGTACCGGCCCGCAAGGACCGGACGCAACCTTGAGCCATGAAAACATTGGTCTTTGAAAGATCGTGTCGGTTCACCCGCGCCCCGGCCCGCCTCGGCGTCCGCGCGACTGACCCTGTTGCCGGACCGGCAAAACCGTTAAAAGCGGCGTCTGAAACAGATCCCTCCCCGGGGGGCTGCGACGGCCGACCATTGAGCGGCCTCGAATAGCAAGCCAAGCAGGTTGCCCATGAAGCCCCTTCCACTCCTCACCGCGGTTGCCCTCATCTTCGCCGCCAATTCGTCCGCCTTCGCGGGCGAAGCGGTCTTCCCGCCGGGGGCCCGGGTCGGCTTGACGCCGCTGGTCGGCCTCGTTCCGGCCAAGGCCTTCGCCGGTTTTGAGACCGAGGACCATGGCGTCAAGGTGCTGGTGACGGAGCTTCCGCCCGAGGCCTATGGCGAGGTGGCGAACGCGTTCAAAGCCAACCCCGCCGGCACCAACGGCATCAAGCCGGAGAGCATCGAGTCGCCGGCGGGCCGCGCTTACTACACCGCCGAAAACGCAAAGGACGGCGCGACCAGCGTGCGGCGTTATTCGATGATCCTGCCGGGCAGCACCTTCTCCGGCTATGTCGCCGTGCAGGTTCCCGAGAATGCGAGCAAGATCTACAGCGATGATGCGGTCCGCCAGATGTTCGCGTCGGCGACGATCCGCAAGGAGGTTCCGGTCGAGGAGCAGCTTGGATTGATGCCGTTCAAGGTCAGCGAGCTCGGCAACTTCAGGAATGTGCGCACGCTCGCGCCCGGCGCCGCCGTCATCCTCGCCGATAATGACGAGGCGGCCGGCTTCGAACCCGCCCCCTTCATGGTGATCGGCCTGATCGGCACGACAGCGGCGCAGCCGGACGACCGCGGCCGGTTCGCGCAACAGACCGCGACATCGATCCCCGGCGTACGCGACGCGCGGATCACGATGTCGGAGCCGATCCGCATCGACGGCATGCCCGGATATGAGACCCGCATCGATGCGACCAGCGGCAAGGACAATACTGCCGTGACCGTGGTGCAATGGCTGCGGTTCGGCAACTCGAACGCGCTGCGCATCATTGGCAGCGCCCCGCGCGACCAATGGTCGAGCGCCTTTCCGCGCTTCCGCGCCGTGCGCGATGGAATTCAGCCGCGAAGCTGATTGACCGAACATCAAGCGCCCACAATTCGATCTTCTCGCGGAACGCCATCTGCAGTATGGCTGCGCGACGCCTATCTGATTTGCTGCTGCGATCCTAAAAGCTACCGGACTGGCACACCGCTGGACACGTCTCCGCATCCATCCAACGCCCTATAGCTCGACCAAAGACGGTACTGGTTGTCTAATGCCCTTCTGGCGAGTTACTACGCGCCGGAAGCCTTGGGCCGTGATCGTCTATCGGCCAAACTCTCAAGAACCCCAACAATCTCGTTTGCCGGTACGGGTTTGCTAAATAGATATCCTTGAACCTCAATGCAGCCTTCGAGATTCAAACATCGCATTTGCTCCTCGGTCTCAACGCCTTCGGCAGTGGTGATCATGCCGAAGCTTACTCCAAGCCCAGCGATCGCGCGGACAATTGCGAGGCTTCCTTCGTCGACGAGCACGTCTTTGACAAATGATTGATCAATCTTGATCTTGTCGAATGGGAAACTACGAAGGTAGCCAATACTGGAATAGCCAGTGCCGAAATCGTCCATCGAAATTCGAACGCCCAGGTGCCGCAACTGATTGAGTATCGAAATGTTGCGTTCCGACTTCTCCAGCAATACAGATTCTGTGATTTCGAGTTCGAGACGGGACGCCGGCAATCCCGAAGAAGCCAAAGCACTCATTACCGTGGAAACGAGATTGCCCTTGGAGAATTGCAAAGGCGACAAGTTGACTGAAACGCAGATTCCATCCGGCCATTCCATCGCTTCCGTACATGCCTGCCTCAATGCCCATTCGCCAAGTTGGACAATCAGACCCATCTCCTCCGCGACCGGAATAAATATGGAGGGAGGCACCGTGCCGCGCTCGGGGTGCTGCCATCGCATCAACGCCTCGAAGGTGGTTACTTCCTTGGTCTGCAAATTGACAAGCGGTTGATAGAAGAGCCTGAATCCGTCTTGCACAAGCGCGGTGCGCATATCTCGTTCGAGACCGCGCCGCGCCTGAACGATCGCGTCCATTTCTGGATCGAACATGCGATAAGTACCACGACCGTCGGATTTCGCGCTGTACATTGCGAGATCCGCGCTCTTTAGGAAGGTTTCTGTATTGATATCGCCGGGGTGCGCAACAGCGATCCCGATGCTAGCCCCCACCGTTACATCGTGACCGTCGATGCTACACGGTTGACCGACAATCTCGATGATTTTTTCCGCCAACGCTATGGACGAACCGGGCTGGGGGGCTGAAACCTGCAAGATCGCAAATTCATCACCACCAAGTCTTGCGATGCGATCCGTTCGTTGCAGAATGTCGCGGAGTTTGGTCGCGACTGATTTCAAAAGCAGATCGCCGATGGAATGACCCAAAGTGTCATTGACCGCCTTGAAGCCGTCGAGATCCAAGAACAAGACCGCCACGGGATGCGGCGTAACCGAAGCATCGTTGAGCGCCTCTTCAAGCTGATCCTTGAACAAGAGACGATTGCCAAGTCCGGTCAACGAGTCGTGGTAGGCTAGATATTGCGACTTGGCCTGCGATTCTTCGCGATTTGCAATCTCCACCTTGAGCCGCTGGTTGACCTCAATGAGGCGGCTAGTCCGCTCCTCTACCCGACGTTCCAGTTCTTCGTTAGCGTTACGCAGCGCCTCGTTGGCCAACAATACCTGCTGTTCCGCACGCTTCCGGCTGATCTGAGTATTGACGCGGGCAAATGCGACCGCAAAATCGACCGGCTTAGTAACATAGTCGTTCGCACCAAGTTCGAGTGCATCTACGATATGGCTGGTCCCGGTTTTTGCCGTCACCATAATGACGGGCAACACAGACGCTGACTTCTGGTTACGAATTCGCCTGAGGGTTTCTATCCCGTCGATCCCCGGCATCATGACGTCAAGAAGGACCAGGTCGAATGGTTCCTTGTCGATCAATTCGATCGCGGCGAACCCACTGTCTGCCTCTACCACTTCGAAGCCGCGACGTTCAAAGCGCCGCGTCAGGAGGGTGCGGTTATCGCTGACGTCGTCCACTATCAGCAAACGGTGACGGACACCCGCGTTTCCGTCGGTCGTATCGGGTTGGTGGACTTCGGGCCGCATCATTGTATGGCGCGGCGTTGGTGCTTTCGATACAGGCATTAGATTATCTTTCAGACCGCTAATGCATTTGCGGGTTGGGGCACTGTTTCAGAAAAGCCTTCATCGTCGCTGCACTCTTGGCTCATCCATGCGAGCACGCGGATCGTAAAGCACGATCCCTGGCCAAGCTCGCTTGTCGCGGAAATTCCACCGCCCAAAAGCGCGCACAACTTTTGGCTCAACGCCAGACCAAGACCGGTTCCGCCGTATTTGCTGGACGTGGCGCGATTTGCCTGGCCGAAATTCTGGAAGAGCCGCCCGATATCCGACTGAGCGATGCCGATTCCGGAATCTAGAACCTGAATTTCGATCCAGTCCCCGGCCTGACTCTTGCGGCGCTGCACGGATAGCGTGATTGTTCCGTCTTGGGTGAACTTGGCGGCATTGCTCATCAGATTTAACGCCGCTTGTCGCAACTTGGTTTGATCGGTCGAGACGATTCCGAGGTTCTTGGGGCATTTGACCACGAGCTTGTTGCCCTTTTCAGAAACCATCGGCTGGATATTGGCAATCACCTCCTGAACCATCTCATTGAGGTCGAATTTCTCGATCTTCAACTCGATGAAATTCGACTCGATTTTCGACAGATCCAGTACGTCAGTCACCAGCGACAACAGGTGCTTTCCGGCCGAATTGATGCGCTCAAGGTCACTTTTCTTGTGACGGTTCCTGCCGTCCAGGTCGACGTCTTCCAAGAGAATTTCACTGAATCCGATGACGGCATTCAACGGCGTCCGCAACTCGTGGCTCATTTTGGCTAGGAAGATCGACTTTGCGCGATTGGCTACGTCGGCCAGATCTTTGGCCTCACGCAGACGGATTGCAGTCTCGCGATGCCGTTCCGCTTCGCGTTCGAGGTCGGAGCGCATTGCAATCATATTGGCGTAATAGATCGCCATCCATGACATATAGATTGTCGCCGACAGAATGGAGATCCACCCGACCGTCGCAAGCTGCTGCGGCGGCACCAGTTCGGGAAATCCCCACTGAAGGTAAGCCAGGCAGAAACCAAGAAT
>Ga0210406_10004360_pt1 | contig 15180 bp, 11 predicted proteins | sample IncBWC30MmetaG_FD_155454 | JGI IMG/M metagenome (GOLD analysis project Ga0210406, IMG submission 155454) | Forest soil microbial communities from Barre Woods Harvard Forest LTER site, Petersham, Massachusetts, United States - Inc-BW-C-30-M | ecosystem: Environmental > Terrestrial > Soil >... | reverse complement strand
GACGGTGCGCAGCAAGGCCGATGCCGGGCGGACGATCGTCGAGAAAAAGAAGATCGCGCCGAAAGAACCGCTGCGGAAACAGCCTGCGCGCACAGAACCTCACCGACCGATCGAGCCGCAACGCGCGACGGGGTCTGAGCTCAAGCCCTATTACGTCACCACCGCCATCGCCTATCCCAACGGCGAGCCGCATATCGGCCATGCCTACGAGGCGATCGCCACCGACGCCATCGCCCGTTTCATGCGCCTCGACGGCCGCGACGTGTTCTTTCTCACCGGCACCGACGAGCACGGCATCAAGATGGTGCAGACCGCTGCCAGGGAGAACCTGACGCCGCGCGAGTTCACCGAGCGCACCGTGCCGCGCTTCCAGGCCATGGTGAAGATGCTCAACTGCTCGAACGACGAGTTCATCCGCACCACCGAGCCGCGCCACCACGCCTCTTCGGTCGCGCTTTGGGAGCGCATGCAGGCGAACGGCGACATCTACCTCGACAAATACGCCGGCTGGTATTCGGTGCGCGATGAAGCCTACTACGACGAGAGCGAGACGCGCATCGACGACAAGGGGCAGCGCGTCGGCCTCCAGGGCACGCCGGTCGAATGGGTCGAGGAGGAGAGCTATTTCTTCCGCCTGTCCGCCTATCAGGACAAGCTCCTCGCCCTCTACGCGAGCGACCCGAACTACGTGCTGCCGAAGGAGCGCCTCAACGAGGTCGCAAGCTTCGTGCGCGGCGGCCTGAAGGATCTGTCGATCTCGCGCACGACCTTCGACTGGGGCGTCAAGGTGCCGGGCGATCCCCGGCACGTGATGTACGTGTGGGTTGACGCGCTCACCAACTACATCACCGCCGTCGACTTTCCCAACACCGGCAGCGAGAAATTCCGCCGCTATTGGCCGGCCGACCTGCACGTGATCGGCAAGGACATCGTGCGCTTCCACGCGGTGTACTGGCCGGCGTTCCTCATGTCGGCCGGTGTCGCCGTGCCGCGCCGTATCTTCTCCCACGGCTTTCTGTTCAACCGCGGCGAGAAGATGTCGAAGTCGGTCGGCAACGTCATCGATCCGTTTGCGCTCGCCAAGGCCTACGGCGTCGATCCGCTGCGCTATTTCTTCCTGCGCGAGGTGCCGTTCGGGCAGGACGGCAACTACAGCCACGAGGCGATCGTCAACCGCATCAACGCCGATCTCGCCAACGATCTCGGCAATCTGGCGCAGCGCTCGCTGACCATGGTGGCGCGCAATTTCGCCGGCGTGCTGCCCGCGCCGGGGCCGCTGAGTGCGGCCGACCAGGCGATTCTTGCCGCCGCTGACGCCATGATCGGCAAGGCGCGCGAGGCGATGGCGACGCAGCAATTGCACCAGGTGCTCAATGCGGTATGGGCCGTGGTCGCCGAGACGAACCGCTATTTCGCCGGCGAGGCGCCGTGGGCGCTCGCCAAGACCGACCCGGCACGGCAGGGCACCATCCTCTATGTGACCGCGGAGGCGTTGCGGCAGATCGCGATCCTGGCGCAGCCGTTCGTGCCAGCCTCAGCGGAGAGGCTGCTCGATCTTCTGGCGGTGCCCGCCGGCGAACGCGACTTCTCCTTCCTCGGCGGCAAGCACCGCATCGCCGCCGGCCGCGAATTGCCGGCGCCGGCGCCGGTCTTTCCCCGCTATGTCGAGCCGGAAGCCGGAGCGGCGCAATAGATCGCAACCAAAATGCTGATCGACAGCCATTGCCATCTCGATTTCCCGGATTTTGCCGCGGAGCTAGATGCCGTGGTCGAGAGAGCGCGCGGCGTCGGCATCGCGCGCCTGGTCACCATCTCGACGCGTGTCGCCCGTCACGCCGCCGTGCTGGCGATCGCCGATCGCTTTGCCGACGTCTATTGCTCGGTCGGCACGCATCCGCACTACGCGCACGAGGAACCGGACGTGACCGCGGCCGACCTTGTCGCGCGCACACGGCATCCGAAGGTCGTCGCGATCGGCGAAGCCGGCCTCGACTATCACTACGACAACTCGCCGCGCGACGCGCAGGAGCGGGGATTTCGCACCCACATCGCCGCGGCGCGCGCGAGCGGGCTGCCGCTCGTGATCCACTCGCGCGACGCCGACGCCGACGCCGCGCGCATTCTCGAAGAGGAAACGGGGCAGGGCGCCTTCCCCGCTGTCCTGCATTGTTTTACCGGTGGGGCCGATCTCGCCCGCCGGGCTGTCGCGCTCGGGCACTTCATTTCCTTCACCGGCATTTTGACCTTCAAGAATTCAGACGCGCTGCGCGCCATTGCCGCGGCGCTGCCCGCCGACCGCATTCTCGTCGAGACCGACGCCCCCTATCTCGCGCCCGGCCGTTTCCGCGGCAAGCGCAACGAGCCGGCCTATGTGGTCGAGACCGCCAAGGTCTTGGCCGAGACCCGCGGCGTTGCGCTCGATGAGCTCGCGCGCCAGACCTCGGAGAATTTCTTTCGCCTGTTCGGCAAGGTGCCGCGGCCGGCCCGCGCGGATGAGTTCGATCATCCGCCAAAGCTTGATGCTCCCGCCGCATGACGCTGAAGTTCACCATCCTCGGCTGCGGGTCATCAGGCGGCGTCCCGCGGCCGGCGCTGGGCTGGGGCGTGTGCGATCCGAACAATCCGAAGAACCGCCGCCGGCGCACGTCGCTGCTCGTCGAGCGCCGCGGCAGCGACGGCGGGCTCACGCGGGTGCTGGTCGACACGTCGCCCGACCTGCGCGAGCAACTCCTCGACGCCGAGGTCGATTGGCTCGACGGCGTCCTCTACACCCACGAGCATGCCGACCATACTCACGGCGTCGACGACCTCCGCGCGCTCTTTTTGCATCGGCGCCGCAAGGTCGACGTCTACCTCGACGAGCCCACGTCGCAGGTCATGCGCATGCGCTTCGGCTATTGTTTCGCAACGCCGCCCGGGAGCCAGTATCCGCCGATGCTGGCCGAGCACCGGCTGACGCCGGGGGAAGCGGTCAGCGTCGAAGGCGCCGGGGGAGCGATCGCCGCCTTGCCGATCCGGCAGGAGCACGGCGATATCGACTCGATCGGTTTCCGCTTCGGCGGCGTCGCGTATTCGTGTGACCTCAGCGGCATCCCGCGGGAGAGCGTGGCGGCGTTCACCGGCCTCGACGTGTGGATCGTCGACGCGCTGCGCTACACGCCGCACCCGAGCCATTTCTCGCTCGCCGAAACGCTCGACTGGATCGAGCGGCTCAAGCCGCGCCGCGCCATCCTCACCAATCTGCATTCCGACCTCGACTACGAGGTGCTGCGCGCCAAGCTGCCGGCGCACGTCGAGCCGGGCTTCGACGGCCTGAGTTTTACTGCCGCGGCTTCGTAGCCGCGCAATCGGCGAAGATAGGCGGCATTTTACCTAAATTTGCGGCTGGGTCCGTCAAGTGAAACATCGCCCCTATATGTTCCATAATATCTCTTATGCGAATCACCTTAGTGACGTGGATGCGCTGGGAGCGGCAAATCCCTGCTCTGCCTCACCAAATGCCGGGTACCAGGCGCCAGCGGACGCGGCGTGCGTAGTCGGCATAGCCGGGCAATTCCGCCTGGAGCACGCGATCTTCGGTGATGGCGCGGTAAAGCAAGAACGGCAGGCTCGAAACAATCACCAGCAGCGCGGCAAGCCACGATCCGAGCGCCGAGCCGCTGGCGAGAATGATCACGATGCCCGCGAGGTAGCCCGGGTGCCGCACGTAGGCGTACGGCCCGCTCGCGACCACGTGCTGGCCGCGGTCGGACTGAATGCGCACGACCGAGGAGAAGAAGCGGTTGACGGCCATCGCCGAGAAGCACAGCACGTATCCGGCCGCGAGCGCGATCAGGTCGCTGGCCTGTATCCATGACGGAACGCCATCGCTCCAATGAAAGCGGCCGCGGTCGAGCCCCGCCACGATCCAGTGCAGAAACATGACAATGGTGAACAGGCGCAGTGCCAAGGGCGGCCGCTGTCCGCCAGGACGCATGCGCTCGCGCAGCAGGCCGGGATCGAGCGACAGAAGCGAGGCCACGACGATGGTGGCCAGGATCGCGAGGTAGAGCCAGAAGCCGAGGATCGCAAGGGTGCCGGCGGCGGCAAACAACGCCACCGCCGCCAGAATGAGGAAGATTGCCGACTGCACGTAAGCCGAAACTGGCATGGTCCTTCCCGTTGCGAACAGGTACCCGCGCCGCAAGGGCGGCGTGGAACCAAAGATGTTGCGGCGACGTTCAATGGCAAGCCGGCCCGGCTGTGGAGTTTGGGCGGCCGGACCTTCTTGTCTTCAGCCTCCAACCCAGGATGACCGCCGTGAGCAAAGTCAGAGCCCTCGATACGCACCACAAGACAGCCCCTTCCCTCGACACCCCGACCGACCTCTCGGAAGAAGCCGTGCGCGAGATTTCGGCTAAGCTCAATGCCATCCTGGCCGACGCGTTTGCGCTCTACCTGAAGACCAAGAACTTCCACTGGCACGTCAGCGGCCCGCATTTCCGCGACTATCACCTGCTGCTCGACGAGCAGGGTGAGCAGATTTTCGCGACCACCGACGACATCGCCGAGCGCGTGCGCAAGATCGGCGGCACCACGCTGCGCTCCATCAGCCAGATCAGCGAGCTGCAGAGCATCAAGGACAACAACGCCGACTTCGTTCCGGCGCAGGAGATGCTGCGCGAACTGATGAATGACAACAAGTTCGTGGCAGCTTCCATGCGCGAGGCGCACGAGGTCGCCGAGAAGCACGAGGATGCGGCAACGGCCGGCCTGCTCGAGACCTTTATCGACACGGCCGAGAGACGCACCTGGTTCCTGTTCGAGGCGAGCCGATCCGCGCCAAAGGGGTGACAGCATCCGCTGCCGAGTGAGCGTGATCGCAGCGGTCGCCGCGCCATCCGGGGTCTGGTAGAGCTTTCCCGCTCCAACGGGAAAGAGCCATGACCCCTGCGCGCGACATCACCCGGCTCATCGAGATCATGGCGGCGTACGCCTGGGACCGGCTGCCCGTGGGATCTGGCGCAGAATTTTGCGACCATCGCGCCCTATACGCTCGAAGAGGCTTATGAGGTCGCGGACGCGATCGCCCGGAACGACCTCGCCGACCTCAAGGAGGAGCTGGGCGATCTCCTGCTCCAGGTCGTCTTTCATGCCCGCATGGCCGAGGAAGCGGGCGCGTTCGATTTCGGCGCCGTGGTCGAGGCCATCACCGCGAAACTCGTGCGCCGGCATCCGCACGTGTTCGGCGATGTGCGTTCTTCGACGCCGCAGGCCGTCGAGGGACTTTGGGAACGCATCAAGGCGCAGGAGAAGGCGGAGAAGGCCGGGCATCGAAACGCGCGCAGCGAAGGCGCGCTCGCCGGCGTGCCGGTCGCGCTGCCCGCCCTCACCCGCGCGCTGAAGCTGCAGGACAAGGCGGGGCGGGTCGGCTTCGATTGGGACGATCCGCACGCGGTGCTGAAGAAGATCCGCGAGGAGGCCGACGAGATCGAGGCCGCGCTCGCGGGGGCCGAAGCAAATAAGTCCGACGCGAGCGGCGCGGCGGACGAGGTCGGCGATCTTCTGTTCGCCGCGGTGAACCTTGCCCGCCACTTGCGCGCCGATCCGGAAGCTTTGCTGCGGCAGGCCAACCGGAAATTCGAGCGCCGCTTTGCCAGCATCGAACGCGCCCTTGCCGCGCGCGGAAAAGCGCCGCAGGACGCAACGCTCGCGGAAATGGATGCGCTCTGGGAGGAGGCGAAGGCTGCTGAGCAATCCCCTCCCCCTTGTGGGGAGGGGTAGGGGTGGGGGTCGCGAGGCAGCACGTAAACGTCAACGTTCGCGCGTGGCCTCCCGACCCCCCTCCCCACCCTCCCCCACAAGGGGGGAGGGAGCCGTAAATTTCTCCCTTATCGCCTTTGCCTTGTCCGGGTCCGCGCGCACGGTCATGGCGATACGGCCGGTTTCCTCGTCGACCACCTTGCGCATCACTTCGGTGTGGCGATGGAGCCAGCTCACGCCGGCACCATCGGCAGCGTCGAGAACAAGTTCGATCACGGCGCGGCCGGCGGCGAGCCGCGCCTCGACGGCTGCGGCAAGGGCATCGATCCCCTCCCCGGTGCTCGCCGAAACGAGCACCGGCCGCTCCGTAGCCGGGCGCCGCTCGACGAGATTTTCGAGCCGCGAGCGCGCGGCGGCATCGAGCCGGTCGATCTTGTTCCACACTTCGATGAGCACGCGCCTTGCATCGGCGCCGTTCCCCGGATCGATGCCGAGCTCGCGCAAGATCTTCTCCACGTCATAAAGCTGCGCCTCGGCGTCCTCGTGCGAAACGTCGCGCACATGCAGGATCACGTCCGCCTCGATCACCTCCTCGAGGGTCGCGCGGAAGGCGGCGACCAGCATGGTTGGAAGGTCGGAAATGAAGCCGACCGTATCGGAGAGGATCACGCGCGCCCCGTGCGCAAGGTCGACGGCGCGCAGCGTCGGATCGAGCGTCGAGAACAGCATGTCGGCGGACAGCACGCTCGCCCGCGTCATGCGGTTGAACAGCGTCGATTTGCCGGCATTGGTGTAGCCGACAAGCGCGACGATCGGGTACGGCACGCGGCGGCGGCTCTCGCGATGGAGCTCGCGGGTGCGCTTGACCTTGACGAGCTCGGTCTCGATCTTGGCCAGCCGTTCCTCGATCAGCCGCCGGTCGGCTTCCAGTTGCGTCTCGCCGGGGCCGCCGAGAAAGCCGAAGCCGCCGCGCTGGCGCTCAAGATGGGTCCACGAGCGCACCAGCCGGCTTTTCTGGTAGGTCAGATGCGCATGCTCGACCTGCAGCGCGCCTTCGCGCGTGCGCGCGCGGCGTCCGAAAATCTCGAGAATGAGCCCGGTGCGGTCGAGCACCTTGGCGTTCCAGGCCCGTTCCAGGTTCCGCTGCTGCACCGGCGAGAGCGCGCAGTCCATCACCACGATGCCGACGTCGAGCGTCTTGATGATCCCGGCGAATTCCTCGACCTTGCCTTTGCCGAGATAGGTCGCCGGCCGCATTCCGTTGAGCATCGCGATGCCGGATTGGGCAACGTCGAGGTCAATGGCGCGGGCGAGCCCGACCGCCTCGTCCAGGCGCGCGGCCGGCGTGCGCTCGGAAGCGGCGGCATGCGCCGCCGGACGCCGCAGCGCCGGCTCGATGACGACGGCGCGGCCGGTCGTCGACGCCCCCGCCCTGCCCTCGCCGCCACGCGGCGCAGGGTCAAGAGTGCGAAGGCGGGTGTCGCGGCGGCGCGGCTCCAATCAGACCTTTTCCCCGGCCGGCGCGTCTTCGGCGCCTTCGAACAGCTGCACCGGGTGACCGGGCATGATGGTCGATATCGCGTGCTTGTAGACGAGCTGCGAATGCCCGTCGCGACGCAGCAGCACGCAGAAATTATCGAACCAGGTCACCACGCCTTGCAGCTTGACGCCGTTCACCAGGAAGATGGTGAGCGGTATCTTGTTCTTGCGGACGTAATTGAGGAATGTGTCTTGCAGATTTTGCGAGCGGTCGGCTGCCATGGCCGTTGTTCCGTTCTTGTACCGCGGGCTTCTGCCCGTGGGTCTTTTCTTGAGTTCCTTCGCAGTCCTTCGCAGCGCGGGTTGAGCCAGCAAACCCACTGAAACCGCACTGCCGCTCGATGGGTTTCGCCGCGCAACTTCCCATCCCACGGCATTTCTTCGGGCCGCCGACCCGGGCGGCTGAGCCAAGCTGATTATTAGAGGCCACGGCGGCGAGCGATGCAAGCCCCGGTTTTAAAAACATTTGAGCCGGGGAACGCCCGCCGCAACCCGTGGAACACGCGTGGAAGCGCCTGGTGGCTCGCGCGAGCGTTACAAACTTTTGCGCAGCGAAACTCATCCCGCCTCGGCGTAGCGGTGAAATTCCCGCCTCAGGGCAGTGGCGATGGGGCCGGGCTTGCCGTCGCCGATCGGTCGGCCGTCGATCGCTACCACGGGTAGCACGATCTGGCTCGCCGCGGTGACGAAGGCCTCGCGCGCCGCGTAGGCTTCCGCGAGCGTGAAGGCGCGCTCCTCGAGTGCAAGGCCTTGCGCCTCGATGGCATCGAACAGCACCATACGGGTGATGCCGCGCAGGATGGCGTGGTCGGCGGCCGCCGGGCGCGTGACCACCGTGCCGGCCTGTGTGACGATCCAGGCGTTGGTCGAGGCCCCCTCGGTGATTGCGCCTTGCTTGTCGACGAACCAGGCGTCGCGCGCGCCCTGCTCGATCGCCGCCTGCCGCGCCAGCACGTTGGGCAGGAGGCCGATGGTCTTGATGTCGACGCGGGCCCAGCGGTTGTCGGGCACGCTGACGACGGCGATCCCCTTGGCCGCGAGCGCCTCGTTCCGCGTCCTGCTGAGCGCGCGCGCCGTCACCACGAGGCTCGGGGCCACTTCGGGCGTCGGGAAAGCGTGGTCGCGCCGCGCCACGCCGCGGGTGATCTGCAGGTAGACGATGCCATAGACGATGCGGTTGCGTGCGAGCACCTCGCGCAGCACCATGCCAAGTGCCGCAAACGACATCGGCATGCGGATACGCAATTCGTCGAGCGAACGCTTGAGCCGCGCCATGTGGCGCCGCTCGTCGATGAGCCGCCCTCCCCTGACCTCGCAGACCTCGTAGACGCCGTCGGCGAATTGGTACCCGCGATCCTCGACGTGGACCTTGGCGTCGCGCATCGGCAGATAGCGGCCGTTGACGTAGGCGATGCGGCTCATCGGCGATCAGTCGACGCAGGACGGGGCGACAGAGAGCGGGTAAGGGGAACGGAGCAAAACGTCTTTTTCCGCCGTGTATCGTCCGTCTTCTTTCCTCAATCGATTCCGAGGGCTTTGAGCTTGCGGTGCAGCGCCGAGCGCTCCATCCCGACGAATTCGGCGGTGCGCGAAATGTTGCCGCCGAAGCGGTTGATCTGCGCCAGCAGGTATTCGCGCTCGAACACTTCGCGCGCCTCGCGCAGAGCGAGGCTCATCAGGTGCTCGCCGCCATTGCCGTTGGGCATGGACGGGATCATGGAGCCGACGTCCGGCGGCAGCATCGCCGCCGTAATCACCGCGTCGGGATCGCCGCCGGCGAGGATCATGACCCGCTCCACGTTGTTGCGGAGCTGGCGCACGTTGCCCGGCCAGTCGTGCGATTGCAGCACGGCCAGCGCATCGGCGCCGATCGTCCGCTTGGGCAAGCCGGTGATCTGCGAAATCTGCGACATGAAATATTCGACCAGCTCGGGAACGTCCTCGCGCCGCTCGGCGAGGCCGGGCACGCGGATCGGCACCACCGAGAGCCGGTGGTAGAGATCCTCACGGAATTTTCCGGCGGCGATGTCGGATTCGATGTTGCGGCTGGTGGAGGAGATGATGCGGACATCGACCGTGACCTTTGTGCTGCCGCCGACGCGCTGGAACGTCTGTTCGACGAGCACGCGCAGAATCTTGTTCTGCGTGTCGCGCGGCATCTCGGCGATCTCGTCGATGAACAGGGAGCCGCCGTGGGCCTCCTCGAGTGCCCCGATCTTGCGGCTTTGCGTGCCATTGCCGGCCTCGACGCCGAACAGCTCGACCTCCATGTGCTCCGGCGTGATGGCGGCGGCGTTGATCACCACGAATGGACCGCTGGCGCGCGCGGAGAGCGCGTGAATGGTGCGGGCGGCGAGCTCCTTGCCGCTGCCCGAGGGTCCGACGATGAGGACGCGGCTGTTGGTCGGGCCCACCTTCTCGATCGTCTGCCGCAGCTGGTTGGCGGCAGGCGAGCGGCCGACCACGGTGGCGGCGTTCGGCGCGAGCTGCTTGAGCTCGCGCACCTCGCGCTTGAGCCGCGAGTTCTCCAGCGCCCGCTCGGCGACGAGCAGCAGCCGGTCGGCCTTGAACGGCTTCTCGATGAAGTCGTAGGCGCCGCGTTTGATCGCCGAGACCGCGGTCTCGATGTTGCCATGCCCGGAGATCATCACGATCGGCAGCTCGGGGTGATCCTGCTTGAGCGCGTCGAGGAGCTGCAACCCGTCGAGACGGCTCCCCTGCAGCCAGATGTCGAGGAAGACGAGGTTCGGCCGGCGCGCCACCACCGCTCCGAACGCCTCGTCGCTGTCGGCGGCTGAGCGGGTGCCGTAGCCTTCGTCCTGCAGGATGCCGGCGACCAGCTCGCGGATATCCGCCTCATCGTCTACGATCAGGATGTCGGATGCCATGATCAAACCGCCATTGTCTTGCTTTCCGCGGACGCCGCCGGCGCGGTCGGCTCCGCGGGAGTCGCCGGCTCAAGTAGTTCCGCGATAAAGCGCAGTTGCATCCAGGCGCCGCGTGCGCCTGGAATCTTCTCCGCCGCGTCATGCAGCTCGATATGCCCGCCGTGCTCTTCGAGAATGCGCCCGACAATGGCGAGCCCGAGGCCGGTGCCCTTCTCCCGCGTGGTCACGTAGGGCTCGAGCAGGCGCGCTCGGTTTTCCTTCGGCAGTCCGACGCCATTGTCGATCACGTCGATCACGACCTCCTTGCCGTCGCGGCGCACGGAAACGGCAATGCGGCCGCGGCCAAGCTCGGCCGGGGGCACCGCGCCGATCGCTTCGGTCGCGTTCTTGATGATGTTGGTGAGCGCCTGCGAAATCAGCCGCCGGTCGAAGCGCACGGGCATCGACTCTACCGGCAGCTCGACCTCGAAATCGATGTCCGCATGGCCGACGCGCATGAGGAAGACGACCTGGCGCACGGTGTCGGCCAAATCCTCGGCGGCGATCACCGGCTTCGGCATGCGCGCGAAGCGGGAGAACTCGTCGACCATGCGTTTGATGTCGTCGACCTGGCGCACGATGGTCTCGGTGCACTGCTGGAACACCGCCGGGTCGTCCGTGATTGACTTGCCGTATTTACGACGTAGACGCTCGGCCGACAATTGGATCGGCGTCAGCGGGTTCTTGATCTCGTGGGCGATGCGCCGGGCGATGTCCGCCCAGGCCGAGGACCGCTGTGCCAGCACGAGCTCGGTGACGTCATCGATGGTGATGACGTAGCCGTGCTCCGATTGGACGGCCTGCTCGCTCGTGACGCGCACCGAGAAGTTTCGTTCCTGGCCGCTGCGGTTGACCGTCACCTGGCGCTGGACGAGCCGCTGATTGCCATTGCGCGCGGACTGAAAAATCTCGGCAAGCTCGGGCGCCACGTCTCCGAGCGGCCGGCCGAGGGCCTCGCTTTCGGCGCAGGCGATCAGCCGTTCGGCGGAGCGGTTGAGGATGGTGATGCGCCCGTCAGCGTTGAGACCGATGACGCCGGCGCTGGCCCCGGCGAGCACCGCCTCGGTGAATCGCCGCCGGCTGTCGATCAGGTCACGCGCGCGCACGATGTCGTCATGCTGCGAGCGCAGTTCGTGGGTCATCTTGTTGAAGGTGTCGCCAAGCTGGGCGAGATCGCCTTCTGAGCGGTGCACCGGAACCTGAATGTGGAGATTGCCGGTCGAGACCACCTTGGCGGCGCCGATCAGGCGGCGGATCGGGGCAACGAGCCGGTTGGCGAAATCGAGCCCGATCCAGGCAGAAGAAAGCAGCACGATGAGCGCGATCACCGCGAACATCAGCGCGAACGCGATCTGAATACCGAGACGGCGCGCTTCGAGATTGGCGAACTCGCCGACGCTCTCCTGGGTCGCGCGCAACTGCTCGACGACGCGCGGATCGAGCACGCGGGCGGCGTAGAGATACATGTCGTCGTAGCCATGGAGCTTGAGCGCGGAGGCGACGTGATCGCCCTCGGGAATAAGCGCGACCTGCGGCTCAGTCTCGTTGATCTTGGCGAGCAGTTCCGGCCCCGGCAGCACGATCTTCTTGTCCATCGTCACGTCGGCGCGCTCCACCGTCGAGCCGTCGGGCCGGATGATGATGGCGGCGGAGAGCCCGCGCGCGGTTGCCTGCGCGGTGAAGAATTTCTGGAACTTGTCGCGGTCCTGGTCGAACATCTGCCGGGCGCGGCTGAGATCGAAGGCCATGGCCAGAATCTCGCCGCGGATCGCCTGGGCGTGCTCGCTGACATAAGCGTCGGCCACGATCAGCGACTGCTCGATCATGGCGCGGGTGCGCGTCGAGAAGAAACGGTCGAGGCCGCGGTCAAGCGTCGTCGAGGCGACCACCGCTACGAGGACGGTTGGAACGGCGGCGATGACCGCGAACAGGCCGACGATCTGCACGTGGAGCCGCGAGCCGGCGTAGCCGCGCCGGCGCGCCTGGACCACTACCCATACTTCGCGGCCGATGATGGCAAGGAGGAGAACTCCGGTCGCGGCGTTGCCGAGCAGGAGCTTGACCACGACCTCGTGCACCGGCGCGATCGGGGTAAGGCCGGAGAGCACCAGGAAGGTCGCGGTCGCGGAAAGCAGCGCGATGCCGACTGCGAGCGCCCCGATCAGGCGCGAGGCTACGGGCATCGGGGCGGCAGCGGCCGGGTCGAGGGGGACGGCGGGCACCGCTGCGGCGGCGGCCGGGTCGAGCGGGGCGACCTGATCGACAGTCGTCATGGACGCCATGAAACGCGGGACTTTGGCGGCACCGAACGAATGGACGCCCCGACCATTCGCGCCGGATGATGCTTTTATACAACAATGTTGCCTAAAAACGACAGCATTGTGGCTTCAAAGACTTCGGCAGTATTTTTCGATCGCGTGGCGGATGGCGGCGTTTTGGGCGCCATGCCGCCGTTATCGAAGAGACCGACGCCTGCTTCGTCGTGCGCGACACGAACCGGCAGGCGCTCACCTGGGACGGCTGCCGGAGCTGCTGCGGAAGCCCTGAGGACGATGACGCCGGGATGCCATTGCCGAGCACTCGCGAACCGCTGCCCTTGCCGGTCGCGAGTATCTAGCAGCCAAGGCATCGGGGCGCGGCTTGGCAGATATCTGGGCACGACAACCGCTCCCGCGGCCCCAAGATTTGCGGGCATGCGGCCCCAAGAGACACACCGGTCAGCCGCGATTGTTGCCGAGCAGGCACATTTCGCCCCAACGGCACCGCTTTGGCACCCAATGCGCCCGCTCGGCAACATTTTCAAAGGCTCCTCCGGGGGCCGAGTGGCTATAAATTCATTGAATTTTGACCTTTGATGCTCAGTCTCCCCAACTCGGGAGCACGTATTGCGCATCATGGATATTGGCGAGAGCGCAGTTGACCGAAGAGCTTTGGCGGCGGCTTCGGCCTTCGGCTCAGTGATCCGAAGCCGCCGGAAAGGGCTGAAGATGCGCCAGGCTCAACTTGCAATGGCAACCGGTGTAAGCCGCGGATTTGTGATCGACTTAGAGGCGGGCAAGTCATCCTGTCATCTTGGACGAAGCCTCTTGGTAGCTGAGGCGCTAGGACTAAGACCGGCCGACATTCTCGCAGCCTGCAGCTCAGGGCCACTTACGACGTCCCCCGAACTGCCCGACCTTCTCGAAGAGGTAGAAGAGCCGAATGGCCACTCTACCTGTGCACTTTGAGCAGCGCGTCGTCGGCGCGATTGACGTCGACAAAAGCGGCCCGGGTTTCAGGTACGACCTAGACTGGATCGTACTGCGAGGCGCGTTCCCAATCTCGATAACGATGCCGCTAAACAAAGAGCGCATTGCCTCGGATACGTTTCTGCCCTGGGCAGCAAATTTGTTGCCCGAAAACGAGCAACTGCGAACACTCGGACAAATTCTCGGAATGGCGCGGAGCGATGTTATCGGTCTCTTGGCTGCGATCGGCGGCGACACCGCAGGCGCACTCTCGATTGGACAGCCGGGGAGAACAGCGACGGTTCAATGGCGACCAATGGTCAAGCCGGATGAACTTGAGAAGCTTATAGAGGACTTGCCAAATAAACCTTTTCTTGCGGGTGACGAAGGCGTCTCGATGTCACTAGCAGGCGGGCAGACAAAGCTCGCCGTCGCCGTCGACGATGCCGGCCGGATCTGCATTCCGATGAACGGCTCTCCATCAACCCACATTCTCAAGCCGGACTCGTCGCGTCTTTGCGGCAGCGTTCAGAACGAAGCGTTCTGCTTGACCCTAGCGAGGCGGGTGAAAATTCCGACGTCCAGTATCACCACGGGCCAGGCCGGCAAACGAACCTACCTACTTGCCCAGCGATTTGATCGAGCGGACGTTGGCGGTCGGTGGCGGCGCCTCCATCAGGAGGACTATTGCCAAGCGCTTGGGAAGCCACCGACCGCCAAGTATGAGTCTAACCAGACCGGAATTTGCGGCCCGACACTGAAGGACATGTTTGAATTGACGCGGCGGCACATGCTCTCGAGCGACGTCGTGCGTTTGCTTGATTTGATCATATTCAATGTTTTGGCCTGCAACACCGACGCCCATGCCAAAAATTATTCGATCATGCTCCGCGGCAACGGCGCGTCACTTGCACCGATGTACGACGTCATGTGCGGTGTGGTTTGGGAGAATGTCACCAAGAAGATGGTACAGAAAATCGGAGGCGCAACTCGGGCGGACCATCTAACGGGCAGGCACTGGCGGCAGTTTGCCGATGAATGCAGCCTAAATCCTAGGCAAGTGCTCGACCGCGTCGCCGCGCTGGCAAAATCGGTCATCGCAGAAGCGGGCATGGCTGAATCCCAGGTAGCCGCGATGCCAGCCGGTCGGCACGCCATTCTCTGCCAAACGAGACAGGCGATCGAACGACGGGCTCGAGCACTCCTCGCCCAGCTGCAAGAATTCGGAGACGGCGCGGTCACCGAAAACGTTGCTAATTGCGACAATTCGTAGGCGTCGCTTCAGCGCCAGATGCGAATGCGCAACGTGGCTGGGCCCGAAAGCCCCCAACTATCCTCCACCCGTCCGATAGACCTGGATGTCGAGGTCGCGGATCTTCTTGCGCAGGGTATTGCGGTTGACGCCGAGGAGATCGGCGGCGCGGATCTGGTTGCCGCGCGTCGCGGTCAGCGCGGCGGAGAGGAGCGGCCCTTCCACCTCGCGCAGGATGCGGTGATAGAGGCCCGGTGGCGGCAGGCCGTCGTCGAATTCGGAAAAATAGTGCGCTAGGTAGCGCTCGACTGTACTTGAGAGGTTCTCCTCGCCGCGCTGGCTTTCGCCGGGCGTGACCAGCGCCGGCTGGGCCAGTTCGGCGTCGACTACAGCCGCGGTGATCGTCTCCTGCGGATAGAGCGCGGCAAGGCGCCGGCCGAGGTTTTCCAGTTCGCGCACGTTGCCCGGCCAGCGGTGGCGCTTGAGGCGCTCG
>Ga0210406_10004359_pt1 | contig 15190 bp, 11 predicted proteins | sample IncBWC30MmetaG_FD_155454 | JGI IMG/M metagenome (GOLD analysis project Ga0210406, IMG submission 155454) | Forest soil microbial communities from Barre Woods Harvard Forest LTER site, Petersham, Massachusetts, United States - Inc-BW-C-30-M | ecosystem: Environmental > Terrestrial > Soil >... | reverse complement strand
TTTCTGCGCCGCACGTCCGAAATGCAATTCTTCCGCTGTCACCACGAAACATCGTAGTTGCTGCAGATCCATGCGGGCCTCTCCCACAGCACGATTATATCATTTTTTTATATAAAATAACCTGAATTGATGATGCAGCGCACCGGGTCTAAGGGAGGCTACCGCCGTGCAAAAAGGCGTGGCGAAAAGAACATGAAGACGGAGGAGACGGCATGCCGAGCGAGCTCGAAACGCACGTGATGCGAAAAATTAGCTTCCGCATCGTCCCGTTCATTATGCTTCTCTACTTCATCGCATTCATCGACCGCGTGAATCTTGGCTTCGCCGCTTTGACGATGAACGAGGACCTCGGGTTCTCTTCCGCGGTCTTTGGTCTAGGTGCTGGCATTTTCTTCCTCGGCTACTTTCTTTTTGAAGTCCCCTCCAATTTGATGCTCAACAAGGTCGGAGCGCGCCTTTGGATCGCGCGGGTGATGATCACTTGGGGCATCATTTCCGCGATTTTCGCGTTCATCAAGGGAGAGACGAGCTTCCTCATCTTGCGCTTTTTGCTAGGCGTTGCTGAGGCCGGCTTCTTTCCCGGCATAATTCTTTACCTCAGTTTTTGGTTCCCGGCCCGCTACCGGGCAGGAGTTGTTTCCCTTTTTATGGCAGCCGCGCCGATATCGGTGGTTCTTGGATCGCCGCTTTCGACCGCCCTCTTGGAGATGGACGGTTTGCTTGGCCTCAGAGGCTGGCAATGGATGTTCATCATGGAGGCCGTCCCAGCGTTTCTTCTCGGCTTCGTCGTTCTGGGCTATCTGACAGATAAGCCGGAAAAGGCGACGTGGTTGAAAGACGACGAGCGTGAGTGGCTCGTTAACGAGATGAACGCAGAACATGCGGCCAAGGCTGCCACCGCCAGCCACAGCATCTGGCGCGGATTGGCCGACTTGCGTGTCCTGGCGCTGTCGCTGATATATTTCGGCACTTCGGCCGGCCTTTATACCCTCGGCATCTGGGCGCCGCAGATCATAAAGGAATTTGGCCTGTCGACATTTCAGGTTGGATTTCTCAACGCTGTCCCCCCGACCGTTGCCGTTGTTGCAATGGTCCTCTGGGCCCGCCATTCGGACAAGACCAACGAACGCACCTGGCACGTCGTTGCAGCCTGCATCGCAGCAGCTGTGGGCCTTGCACTCGCAGGCTCCGCGGGGTCGTGGGTATCGGTCGTTGCCGCACTCACGCTCGTCAATATCGGCATCAGCTCGGCAAAACCGCCGCTTTGGGCCATGCCGACCATGTTCCTTTCGGGCTCCGCGGCTGCCGCGGGCATCGCAACGATCAACTCGATCGGCAATCTTGGCGGCTTTGCGGGGCCCACGATCATTGGTTGGATCAAGGATGCGACCGGTAGCTTCCTGGGCGGGCTTTATTTTGTATCCGGTTTGCTGGTCCTCTCGGCCGTTCTCACGCTGCTTCTTTCGCGCTCGCAACGCGTCGTAGCAACAGGAGCTCAGCCGCACTTCGATCACTAAGCGTCCGGCTCGTCCGGACGAGGCAAGGCGGCACACCTTCAGCTAAGGGTGGGCAAATTCCAAACAGTTTCCTCAAGCACAAGGAGCAACAAATGCGTACTCACCGAATTGCCGCCATGGGCGGAGATGGAATAGGGCCTGAGGTCGTCGCGGCCGGTGTGGAGGCTCTCAAAGCCTGCGCCGAGCGCGACGGTCAGTTCAAGCTGGACTTTCAGGATTTCAATTGGGGCTCGGACTATTACAAGAAGCACGGCGTCATGATGCCGGCCGACGGTGCCGATCAACTGCGCAAGTTCGACGCCATACTATTTGGTTCTGTCGGCGCTCCGGACATCCCCGACCATATCACGCTCTGGGGTCTGCGCCTGGCGATTTGCCAGCCGCTTGATCAGTACGCCAACGTCCGTCCAACACGGATTCTGCCTGGCATCACCAGCCCGCTGCGTCATGTCTCCGGTCCGGAGCTGGACTGGGTCATCGTGCGCGAGAATTCCGAAGGCGAATATTCCGGCGTAGGTGGCCGCGTGCATCGGGGCCTGCCGGAAGAAGTGGCGACAGACGTTTCCATCATGACAAGAACCGGAGTGGCCCGGATCATTCGCTTCGCCTTCAAGTTGGCGCAGTCGCGTCCACGCAAACTGCTGACCGTGGTGACCAAGAGCAACGCGCAGCGTCACGCCATGGTAATGTGGGATGAGATCGCCGCCGAGATCGCCAAGGAATTTCCGGACGTAACGTGGGACAAGATGCTGGTCGATGCGATGACCATGCGAATGACGATGAAGCCGCAAACCCTGGACACGATTGTTGCAACCAACCTCCACGCGGACATCCTGTCGGATCTCGCCGCGGCGCTGGCCGGCTCGCTCGGCATCGCACCGACTGCGAACCTGAACCCGGAGCGGAATGCGCCTTCGATGTTCGAGCCCATCCACGGCTCCGCCTTCGACATCACGGGCAAAGGTATCGCGAACCCGGTCGGGACGTTCTGGACCGCGGCCATGATGCTGGAGCATTTGGGCGAGACCGCGGCTGCAAAGCGACTCATGAAGGCCGTGGAGCGCGTGACAGCCGACCCGTCGCTGCATACGCCTGACCTCGGCGGCGACGCGACGACGAAGCAAGTTACCGAAGCGGTTTGCGAAGAGTTGCGTAAAGCTAACGACTAAAGACTGTTCTGCCGACCCGGTCTCTCGGGTCGGCAGCCTTAGAGTTTAAAGCCGCCGCCCTCTCTCGTTACGTGCCGCAGGAAAAGCCCGATGCTTGGTGACCCACGAAAATTGCTCAAGGCGATGTTCGACGCGGCCATTGGCGCCGCTTCGCCAAAGCTTCGCATTCCGCCCTATCTTCCCCCGCTGCCAAAGGGGCGTACTGTTGTCATCGGTGCAGGAAAGGCATCGGCTGCGATGGCAAAGGCGGTCGAGGATCTTTGGCCTGGTCCGCTGACCGGACTTGTCGTGACGCGATATGGTCACGCCGTACCATGCGAACGCATCGAGATGGTCGAAGCCTCGCACCCCGTTCCCGATGAAAGCGGCCACTTGGCGGCCAAACGCATGTTGGAGATGGTCAAGGGACTGAGCCCGGACGATCTCGTTCTGGCGCTGATCTCGGGCGGTGGATCATCGTTGCTATCCCTGCCTGCCGACGGCCTCACCTTGGAAGACAAACAGGCGGTTAACGGCGCTCTGCTCCGATCGGGAGCGTCGATCGGCGAAATGAACATCGTGCGCAAGCACCTTTCGGCGATCAAGGGAGGTCGGCTTGCGGCCGCGGCCTATCCCGCTCGGCTCGTAACTCTCGTGATTTCGGACGTGCCGGGAGACGATCCGGCTGTCATTGCGTCCGGTCCTACAGTCGCCGACAGATCGACCTTTGCCGAAGCGCGTGCGGTGATGGACAAATACCGGATCACCGAACCACGTTCCGCGATCGAGCACCTGATCCATGCTGCGGATGAAACTCCGAAGCAAGGCGATCCTCGGTTGGCCAACATCAGCACCGCGATCATCGCCACGCCGCAGCTTTCGCTGGAAGCTGCTGCTGAGGTGGCCCGGCAGAATGGGGTGACCCCGCTCATTCTGGGCGACGCACTTGAGGGCGAAGCGCGGGAAGTAGGCCGGGTGATGGCCGGGATCGCGCGCCAAGCGGCTTTGCGGGGCCAACCAGCGGTCGCACCGGTAGTCCTTCTGTCCGGCGGCGAAACCACTGTCACCGTGAAAGGACGCGGACGCGGAGGGCGCAACGTCGAATTTCTGCTTTCTCTCTCGGTCGAACTGGATGGGCTGCCCGGCGTGTTCGCGCTGGCCGGCGACACGGACGGCGTCGACGGAGCCGAAGAGATCGCCGGCGCGGTCATAACACCCGACACCTTGGCCCGAGCGGCCGGGCGCGGGATCAACGCTAAGGCACACCTTGCCAACAACGACGGCCACAGCTTTTTCGAAGCCCTGGGTGACCAAGTCATCACGGGGCCGACGCTGACCAACGTGAACGACTTTCGCGCCATCCTCGTTCTCAAAGCACAAGAAAGGCCGGCCGCTCAGGCCGCGACATAGCATGCGCCGTCACCGCAACGCCAAGATCATCGCCACACTCGGCCCTGCAAGCTCCAGCCCGGAAATTGTCCGCAGCCTCTTTGACGCTGGGGCGGACGTGTTCCGCTTGAACTTCAGCCACGGCACCCATGAAGATCATAAAAAGCGTTACGACCTTATCCGTTCCATCGAGAAGGGCGTAGGTCGGCCCATTGGAATCCTCGTGGACCTGCAGGGGCCAAAGCTTCGAGTTGGCACTTTTAACACTGGCCGCGTGATCCTGACTACCGGCGCCAAATTTGCGCTCGACCTGGATGGCCGGCCTGGCGATAAGGATCGCGTCAGCCTTCCCCATCCCGAGATATTCGAAGCCCTCGCTCCCGGCGTGCAGCTACTGCTGGATGATGGCAAGGTCCGATTGGAAGTAGAGTCCTGCAGTTCTGATCAAGCAGTGACCCGGGTTCTCGTCGGCGGCGTGTTGTCCGATCGCAAAGGAGTCAGCGTGGTCGGTGCTGTCCTGCCACTTTCCGCTTTGACACCCAAAGACCGAATTGATTTGGCCTATGGCCTGGAACTCGGTGCGGACTGGATCGCGCTGTCGTTCGTTCAACGTCCGGAGGATGTCGAAGAAATCCGCGCCATCGTCGCCGGGCGCGCCGGGGTAATGTCGAAGCTGGAGAAGCCCTCCGCCGTCGAACACCTCGATGCCATTGTGGCGCTTTCCGACGCGGTGATGGTCGCACGCGGTGACCTGGGAGTCGAGATGGCACCCGAACGGGTCCCGCCGGTCCAACGGCAGATTGTCCGGGCATGCCGTCATGCAGGCAAGCCCAGCATCGTGGCGACACAAATGCTGGAATCAATGATCGACGTTCCGACGCCGACGCGTGCGGAAGCCTCCGACGTAGCGTCGGCCATCTATCATGGGGCCGATGCAGTAATGCTTTCCGCAGAATCCGCGTCCGGGAAGTCTCCGCTAGAAGCGGTGACGATGATGGACCGCATCATCAGAGCCGCAGAGAACGATCGCGGATATTATCGGCCGATGAGCGATGCCGCCCGTCCCGCGCCCGCTGCGACGATTCCGGATGCGATCTGCGCCAGCATGCGGCTGGCGACTGACCTGATGCCAATCGCCGCCGTCGTCACCTATACCAGTTCGGGATCGAGCAGCCTGCGGGCATCGCGCGAGCGGCCGGCGACTTCCATTCTGAGCATGGCCGCTAGCGTAGCAACCGCCCGACGGTTGACGTTGGCCTGGGGCATTCATTCGATTGAAGTGCCCGCAATCAACACCCTGGACGAGATGAGCACCTTTGCACGCAAGACCGCGCTCAAAGAGGGCTTCGCCAAGAAGGGCGACACCATTGTCGTAGCTGCAGGAACCCCCGTCGGTATCCCGGGAACGACGAACATGCTCAAGATTCTGAGCGTGTAGCCGCCCGCGAAGGAGGAAAAGATCGTGACCGAAATTGCTGAAATCGCTGCCCGCGAAATACTTGACAGTCGCGGAAATCCGACTGTCGAGGTCGACGTGACGCTCGCCGACGGCGCGACGGGCAGGGCCGCGGTGCCCTCTGGCGCCTCGACGGGTGCCCACGAGGCGGTCGAACTTCGCGACGGTGACCGGAAGCGCTTCCAGGGCAAGGGCGTTTTGAAGGCCGTGCGGGCGGTCCGGACGGAGGTCGCCGATGCGGTCTGCGGAATGATCGCCACGGACCAGGTTGCAATCGATAAGGCACTTATTAAGCTCGACGGAACGCCGAACAAGACTCGGTTGGGCGCCAACGCAATCCTCGGCGTGTCGCTTGCGGTGGCGAAAGCAGCGGCACACTCCACGGGACTGCCGCTCTACCGGTACGTCGGCGGAACGCAAGCTCGGACGTTGCCGGTACCGATGATGAATATCATCAACGGCGGCGCTCACGCCGACAATCCGATCGACTTCCAGGAATTCATGATCGTGCCGGTCGGCGCTCCGACCGTTGTCGACGCCGTCCGGATGGGATCGGAAGTGTTTCACAAGCTGCGCAAGGCGTTGAGCGATGCCGGGCACAACACCAACGTGGGCGACGAGGGAGGTTTCGCGCCGAATTTGTCGTCGGCGGAAAATGCGCTCGAGTTCATCATGAACTCGATCGAAGCCGCCGGCTACAAGCCTGGCGAGGATATGGTGCTGGCGCTCGACTGCGCAGCGACGGAGTTTTTTAAGGACGGTAAGTATCACTATGAGGGCGAAGGCTTGGTACGAGAGCGGCAGGCTCAAGCCGAGTATTTGACAAGCCTCGTCAGCCGTTACCCAATCATGTCAATCGAAGACGGAATGTCCGAAGACGATTGGGAAGGTTGGAAGCTCGTGACCGACCTGGTGGGCCGGCGATGCCAGCTCGTCGGTGACGATCTTTTCGTGACGAATGTGAACCGGCTGTCCACTGGCATCGCCAAGGGCGTCGCCAATTCCATCCTAATCAAAGTGAACCAAATTGGCTCGCTGACCGAGACGCTGGCCGCGGTCGATATGGCGAACAGGGCCGGATATACTAGCGTGATGTCGCATCGCTCGGGAGAGACCGAAGACACCACCATTGCCGATTTGGCGGTCGCCACCAACTGCGGCCAGATCAAAACGGGGTCTCTTTCGCGCTCAGACCGTTTGGCAAAATACAACCAGCTAATTCGGATCGAAGAGGAACTCGGCTCTGCAGCATTTTACGCAGGAAAGAGCGTACTCCGCAGCGGCTGACTGAAACTCAATTGATTGCCCTTGGAAACGACCATAATCTCGGTCTGCGTTCCGTAGTAAACGCACGGCCGAATAGGAGAAGACATGGACCAAGATCGCGATCCCGCCGAAACACGTGAATGGCTCGATGCGTTGGACTCTGTGGAGGCCTTTGAGGGCATCGATCGGGTCGACGAGTTGTTGAGCGGAATCGTTCAGGTTGCTCGGCGCAAGGGCGCGAAGCTGCCGTTTGCCGCCAATAGCGCATACGTAAATACTATAGCGCCCCACGAAGAGCCGGTTCATCCGGGCGACCGGGTAATCGAGCACAAGATTCGTTCGCTGATCCGATGGAATGCCGCCGCCATTGTGCTCCGCGCAAACAAGACGTCCTCGGAACTCGGCGGGCATATCGCGAGCTTCCAATCCGCCGCCACGCTTTACGACACCGGATTCATGCACTTTTGGCATGCTCCAACTGACAGCCACGGGGGCGACCTTGTTTATTATCAGGGCCATTGTTCACCCGGTATCTACGCCCGCGCCTATGTCGAGGGCCGCTTGAGCGAGGAGCAACTCGCCAGCTTCCGTCAGGAGGTCGACGGCACGGGACTGCCTTCCTATCCGCATCCCTGGTTGCTTCCGGACTTCTGGCAATTCCCGACTGTGTCGATGGGCCTTGGGCCGCTAATGGCAATCTACCAGGCCCGCTTTCTCAAATACCTCGACTCTCGCGGCTTGGCGGATACCAAACCCCGCAAGGTTTGGGCATTCATGGGCGATGGCGAGATGGATGAGCCGGAGTCGCTTGGCGCGATATCGCTGGGTGGGCGCGAGCATCTCGACAATCTGGTGTTTGTCATCAACTGCAATCTGCAACGGCTCGATGGTCCGGTGCGGGGGAATGGTAAGATCGTCCAAGAACTCGAAGCCGATTTTCGCGGCGCCGGCTGGAACGTCATCAAGGTGTTGTGGGGATCCGGCTGGGATCAGCTGCTCGCCAAGGACGTCACCGGGATCTTGCGGAAGCGCATGGAAGAATGCGTTGATGGAGAATATCAGGACTATAAATCGAAGAACGGCGCCTACGTCCGGGAGAATTTCTTCGGCAAATATCCCGAGCTGAAAAACATGGTCGCTCATATGAGCGACGACGAAATCTGGGAGATGACGCGCGGCGGTCACGATCCCCGAAAAGTCTATGCGGCTTACAAGGCGGCCGTGGAGCACAAAGGGCAACCGACGGTCATTCTGGCAAAGACGGTCAAGGGGTACGGCATGGGCGAGTCTGGCGAAGGCCAGATGATCTCGCATCAGGCCAAGAAGATGAACGAGGAGGCACTTCGGCAGTTTCGCGACAGATTTCAGATCCCGGTGTCCAACGAACAGCTAAAGGATGTGCCGTTCCTGCGTTTCGCGAACGATTCGCCGGAAATGAAATACTTGAGGGAACGTCGCGCCGCGCTCGGCGGGCATTTGCCGGCCCGACGCAGCAAGTCAGAACCGATCGAGATCCCGCCGTTGTCGGCTTTCAGCGCGCAACTGAAGTCCACCGGAGACCGTGAGATTTCCACGACCATGGCGTTCGTGCGTATCCTGACGACGCTGTTGCGCGACAAGGCAATCGGTAAGCGTATCGTTCCGATCGTGCCGGATGAGAGCCGCACTTTCGGCATGGAAGGCATGTTCCGCCAGTTCGGCATCTTCTCGCAAGTCGGGCAGCTCTATCGACCGCAAGATGCCGACGAGTTGATGTTCTATCGGGAGGACAAGACTGGGCAAATTCTACAGGAAGGGATCAACGAGCCTGGCGCCATGGCGTCGTGGATCGCCGCGGCGACGTCGTATTCGACATCCAACACGCCGATGATTCCGTTCTACATCTATTACTCGATGTTCGGCTTCCAGCGGATCGGCGATCTTGCCTGGGCGGCAGGCGACATGCGTGCGCGAGGATTCCTGATCGGGGGCACATCGGGCCGCACCACGCTGAACGGAGAAGGGCTGCAGCACGAGGATGGCCACAGTCATATCATCGCTTCAACCATTCCCAACTGTATCTGCTATGACCCGACCTATTCCTATGAAGTTGCCGTCATCGTTCAGGATGGCTTGCGTCGCATGTACGGGGAGAACGAGGACGTCTTCTACTACATCACGACGCTGAACGAGAACTACCCGCATGACGACATGCCCGAGGGTTCCGAGGACGGCATTCGCAGAGGAATGTACAAGCTCAAGTCGGTGGATTCGAAAAAGAAGGCCGCTCGCGTTCAGTTGCTAGGCTCGGGCTCAATTCTGCGCGAAGTCGAGGCCGCTGCTGCCTTGCTGGCGGATGATTTCGGCATCGCGTCCGACGTCTGGAGCGTCACGAGCTTCATGGAGCTGCGCCGGGACGGTCTCGATGCCGATCGCTGGAACATGTTGCATCCAACGGCGACGCCGAGGCGCTCCTATGTCGAGACCTGCTTCGGAAAAGCCGGCGGCCCGGTCATTGCATCGACCGATTATATGAAACTGCTCGCCGACCAGATCAGGCCCTTCGTTCCCGGCCGCTACCGGGTGCTGGGCACCGATGGGTTTGGCCGTTCCGACTACAGGCGGAAGCTGCGCAGTTTCTTCGAGGTCGATCGCTTCCATGTGGTCGTGGCGGCCCTGAAAGCGCTGTCCGACGAAGCAACGGTGCCGGCCACGCTCGTTGCCGACGCGCTCCATAGATACAAGATCGATACCGACAAGCCGAACCCGGCGCTAGTGTGAGGTCGAGGATACTCTGTCACGTTGCCGAAAATGTCGCTGGTTTTGAGCCGCGCACGAATCTGGGGAGGTTGAATTGAACAATATAATCGACGTGAAAGTCCCGGATATCGGCGACTTCAAGGATGTTCCTATCATCGAAATCTCGGTGAAGCCTGGCGACATAGTTAAGATGGACGATCCGTTGATCACCTTGGAATCAGACAAGGCGTCGATGGAAGTCCCTTCGCCGTCGGCCGGTACGGTCAAGGAGATCCTGGTGAAGATCGGCGACCGCGTCCGCAAGGACTTTCTCTTCGCCCGGTTGGAAAGCGGCGAGGAGGCGTCGCCGGCGCAGGCGGCCCCTGCGGTAATGCAGCAACAGGAAGAACCGGAGCCGCCGAAGAGTCCGGCGCCATCGCCCCCCGCTCGGACGTCCGGCGCTCCGGCAATCGACGACTTTTCCGGCGCACATGCCGGTCCAGGCGTTCGTCGCATGGCGCGTGAGCTCGATATCGATCTGGCCACAATCAAGGGGACAGGCGAAAAGGGGCGCATCACGAAGGAAGATCTCAAGGCCTCGCTCGGCGGCGGTACCAAGGGGTCGGCCGCTGGCGCAGTGGCTGGCGGCATGGGAATTCCCGAAATTCCAGCGGTCGACTTTTCGAAGTTCGGGCCGGTCGAGATCAAGCCGATGGTGCGGATCAAGCGGATCTCCGGACCATATCTTCATCGCGCATGGCTCAACATCCCGCACGTCACGCACAACGACGAGGCGGATATTTCCGAGATCGAGAAATACCGTAAGGAACTCGATGATGCCGGCAAGGCTGACAAGAAGAAGCCGTACCGGGTCTCGCTGCTTCCCTTCCTCATGAAAGCTTCCGTCAACGCGCTGAAGGCGTTTCCGGACTTCAATACCTCGCTTGCGCCGGAGAAGGACGCCCTTGTCTACAAGAAATTCTACAACATCGGCATCGCCGTCGACACGCCGGAAGGCCTGGTCGTGCCGGTCGTCAAGGACGTCGACCGAAAGGGGGTCATTGAGATCAGCCGCGAACTCGGCGACATCTCGGCAAAGGCGCGCGACGGCAAATTGACGTCCTCGGAAATGCAGGGAGCAACCTTCACGATTTCTTCGCTCGGCGGCATCGGCGGCTCGGCGTTTACTCCGATTGTCAATGCGCCTGAAGTGGCGATCCTGGGCGTCGTGCGCTCCAAGATGTCGCCGGTGTGGAATGGCGAGGCCTTTGTGCCGCGCCTGATGCTGCCACTGTGTCTTTCCTATGATCATCGCGTGATCGATGGCGCCGCCGCGGCACGGTTCGCGCGGCATCTTGCGAACGTTCTTGAAGATGTGCGGCGGCTCGTCCTCTGACGGACACGAACGGGGAGAGTGATGATGACTGATACGATCAGGGTTCCCGATATCGGCGACTTCAAGGATGTGCCGGTAATCGAGGTGTATGTGAAACCGGGTCAGGCGATTACCGCGGAAGAGACGCTTATCACGCTGGAGTCCGACAAGGCTGCAATGGATGTTCCGGCTCCTTCGGCGGGAGTCATCAGCGAGGTCAAAATCAAGGTCGGAGACAAGGTCAGCGCGGGCTCGGTCATCGCCACATTCAAAGCGGCGGGTGCGTCAGCACCGCTTGCCGCTTCGCCCGTATCCTCGCCTTCTCCGTCCTCGGCGAAGGGCGATCTTCATGCCGAAGTGCTGGTGATCGGCGCCGGTCCCGGCGGCTATTCCGCCGCCTTTCGGGCCGCCGACCTCGGAAAGAAGGTCGTACTGATCGACAAGGGGCCGACGCTCGGAGGGGTGTGTCTGAATGTCGGTTGCATTCCGTCGAAAGCGTTGCTGCACGCGGCCAAGGTGATCGATGAAACGCGGGACATGACCGATCACGGCATCGCCTTCACGGTGCCGTCGATCGACATCGACAAGCTTCGCGGCTGGAAGGATGGCATTATCAAGAAGCTGACCGGCGGTCTGGCCGGGCTTGCGAAGCAGCGCAAGGTGACGGTCGTGACCGGCACCGGGGCGTTCTCATCGCCGACATCTGTTCTGGTCAAGATGGCTGAGGGAAACAAAACGATCTCATTCGATCAGGCTATCATCGCCTGCGGGTCGGAGCCGATGACTTTGCCCTTCATCCCGCACGACGACCCGCGCGTGATCGACTCGACCGGCGCTCTCGAACTCAATGGTCTTCCGAAGCGACTCCTGGTGCTTGGCGGTGGGATTATCGGCCTCGAAATGGCGACCGTTTATCACGCACTCGGCGTCAAGGTCACGATCGTTGAATTGATGGACCAGATTATTCCCGGCGCCGACAAGGACATCGTCACGCCGTTGATGAAGCGGATCGAAAAGCGGTATGAAAAGATATTGCTCAAGACCAAGGTGACGGCCGTTGCCGCAAAGGCGGACGGTCTTCACGTCACATTCGAAGGCCCGAACGGCACGTCTAGCGATGCCTTCGACCGCTTGCTCGTCGCTGTGGGTCGCCGTCCCAGCGGCAAGATGATCGGCGCGGATGCCGCTGGCGTCGCGGTTGATGAGCGCGGCTTCATCAAGGTCGACAAGCAGATGCGTACCAATGTCCTTCATATTTTTGCCATCGGCGACGTGGTCGGCCAGCCCATGCTCGCCCACAAGGCCGTGCATGAGGCCAAGGTTGCTGCCGAAGTGGCCGCCGGCAGAAATAGCGTTTTCGACGCCAGGGTGATTCCGTCGGTCGCCTATACCGACCCTGAAGTGGCGTGGGTCGGACTTACCGAAATCGAGGCCAAAGCAAGTGGCATCAAATACGGCAAGGGGGTATTTCCCTGGGCCGCGAGCGGAAGGTCGCTGTCTCTAGGTCGAGATGAGGGCATCACCAAAGTCCTGTTCGATGAGGAGCATGAGCGTATCATCGGGTGCGGCATCGTCGGACCGTCGGCGGGAGACCTGATAGCGGAAGCAGCGCTTGCGATCGAAATGGGCGCCGACGCCGCCGATATTGGCCTTACGATCCATCCACATCCCACACTATCGGAAACGATCGGCATGGCTGCGGAAGCGTTCGAAGGAACGATTACCGATCTGTACATGCCAAAGAAGAAATAGGTACGGAGCGGACGCCATGACCAGCAAAGACCTCGGCTGGGATACTTCCAAGGTCAACGTCAACGGCGGCGCGATCGCGATCGGCCACTCCATCGGCGCCTCGGGCGCGCGCGTGCTGGTAACCCTGCTGCATGAGATGCAAAAGCGCGCTGCCAAGAAGGGCCTCGGCACATTGTGCATCAGCGGCGGCATGGGGATCGCCATGTGCGTGGCACGCGACTAAACAGGCGGCGGCGGATGTATCGGGTTATGAAAAGATCAGCCCGCAGCCGCACATTGATACGCTAACAGGAGCGCCCGGCTTACGCCGGGCGTTTTGCTCTTTGATGTTCATCAAACGGCTCGCTTAGTTCGAGGCTTAATAAAAAACTACTTTAAAAGACCAAGGGAGGATTTCGACATGGCACGTGTTGCATTGGTTACGGGGGGAACGCGAGGCATTGGGGCTTCGATCAGCAAGGCGCTGAAAGGTGCTGGTTACAAGGTTGCCGCCAATTACGCCGGCAACGACGCGGCGGCCGAGAAATTCAAGGCCGAAACCGGCATTCCCGTCTACAAATGGGACGTGAGCTCGTTCGATGCCTGCGCCGCCGGCGTCAAGCAGGTCGAAGCCGATCTCGGACCGGTCGACGTGCTTGTCAACAATGCCGGCATCACCCGGGACGGCGCGTTTCACAAGATGACGCTGGAGCAGTGGAATGCGGTGATCAACACCAATCTTGGTTCGTTGTTCAACGTGACGCGCCAGGTGATCGAGGGTATGCGCTCGCGAAAGTTCGGCCGCATCGTCAACATCTCCTCGATCAACGGCCAGAAGGGCCAGTTCGGACAGGTGAACTATTCGGCCGCGAAGGCCGGCGACATCGGGTTCACCAAGGCGCTCGCGCTCGAGAATGCCAAGGGCGGCATTACCGTAAACGCGATTTGTCCCGGCTACATCAATACCGAGATGGTGCAGGCCGTGCCGAAAGATGTGCTTGAAAAAAGCATCCTGCCGCTGATCCCGATCAATCGACTGGGTGAGCCCGACGAAATCGCCCGTGCCGTGGTGTTCCTGGCCGCCGACGAGGCGGGAGCCATTACCGGCTCGACGCTCTCGATCAACGGCGGGCAATACATGGTGTGAGGCTGTCGGCGCTATCGTGTTCGAAGGGCCCCGATTGGTTCACGCTGAGGTCCCATTGGACGCAACAATGCCACGACATCACAACAAGCTCCGGCGATTAGTCGCTGGGGCTCTCGCCAAAGTCGGAGCAGCCCTCCTTGTTTTTTGGGTTGTAAGGATCTGTTCAAGGGAGCTAGCTTCGGTCAGCGCTAAGAAGCCGCGAGCGATTCAGTAGGCCGAGGTCCCACGATCTGCTCTTACGTCGCCTGCATCAACAGCAACGCTTCATACCCATGCCGTAGCGCGCTTGCTGGCGATTATTGAAGAACTCGCGATAGCTCATGATCGGTCGTTCGGGATGATTGGTCGAGACATGCTCGACGTAGCGGTCATAGTCTGGAATGCCGACCATCAGCCGGCTCGTCTCCCTGATGCGGGAGACGAGCGTTTTGAGCCTGCTCGCGGCGGGTGGACTCCATGGCAGATTGGTCATTGCATTACGCATGGGCCATTCCTGCCTGCTCAGCGCCGATTTCGCGCATGGTCGGTCGGTCGTTTGCTCTCGCCCGCCGAATTTCCAGGAGGCCAAAGACGAGAACGGATACCACGACCAGAACGAAAGCGAAGGCGAGGGTCGCGTCGACGTAGTCATTGAACACGATCTGGCGCATCTGACCGATGTTCTTCGCCGGCGCAAGCACTTTGCCTTCCGCGAGCGCGACCCCGAACCGACTGGCGTGCGACAGGAAGCCAATCGCCGGGTCGTTATGGAACACCTTCTGCAGACCGGCGGTCAGCGTACAGATCAGCAGCCACAGCGCGGGCATGGCCGCTACCCAGGCATATTGTTGCCGCTTCATCTTGAACAGCACAACGGTGCAGGTGATGAGGGCTATGCCGGCGAGCATCTGGTTCGAGATGCCGAACAACGGCCACAGCGTGTTGATCCCGCCGAGTGGATCGATCACGCCGGTGTAGAGAATATAGCCCCACATCGATACGGCGATCGTCGTCGCAAGCAGGTTGTTGGCCCACGACTCGGTATTGCGAAAGGCCGGAATCGCCGCGCCGATCATGTCCTGCACCATGAAGCGGCAGGCGCGTGTTCCCGCATCCACAGCTGTAAGAATGAACAGGGCTTCGAATAGAATCGCGAAGTGATACCAGAAGCCCATTAATGCCTTACCACCAAGGACGTTGGAGAAGATTTCCGCCATACCAACCGCCAGCGTCGGCGCTCCGCCGGCGCGCGACAGGATCGTGGTTTCGCCGACGTCGCGGGCCGTATCCGTCAGCAAATCCGGCGTTACGGTGAAACCCCACGACCCGATCGTGGCAGCGGCCTTGACGGCGTCCGTTCCGATCAAGCCGCTCGGGCTATTCATGGCGAAGTAAACGCCAGGCTCGATCACGCTCGCCGCGACCATCGCCATGATCGCGACGAAGCTCTCCATCAGCATGCCG
>Ga0210406_10004358_pt1 | contig 15190 bp, 14 predicted proteins | sample IncBWC30MmetaG_FD_155454 | JGI IMG/M metagenome (GOLD analysis project Ga0210406, IMG submission 155454) | Forest soil microbial communities from Barre Woods Harvard Forest LTER site, Petersham, Massachusetts, United States - Inc-BW-C-30-M | ecosystem: Environmental > Terrestrial > Soil >... | reverse complement strand
CAATCAGTTGCAACTGTAATGCTAGAGCATGATCCGGAAAAGCATGCCCTCGGGCTGCGACCCGATGGGTGGAAACCGGTTTTCCCTCGCGACAAACGCCGAAGGCGTTTGCGCGGAGATCATGCTCAAACAAGGAACTGGAGCGCGATGACGATTCAACCTAATCTCATCGCGCTCCAGGCGTCTGTTCGCCGCCTATTTGAACGCTTCGCAGACGGTGATGTGATCCCGTGCGACCAGGCCGGCGCCAGGCTGTGAGACGGCGCGCCACCATGCATCCAGCGCGCGGCGATCGCAGGCGAGCTTCACGCTCATGCCGCAGGCGAACCTGATCCAGTCGGTGAAGCGATGGCGCGGCACCGCGATGACGACGGGGATGTCGGCGTCCAGCGCGCGCTCGATCAGGTAGGAGAGGCCCTTGCCGTCGCGCTCCTGTCGCCCGAAGCGGTTGATGATCACGATGTCCGCGCCGGCCGCGATGGCATCGGCGATCCGGGCGCCGGCCTCCAGCAGCCGCCCGACATCGAGCCGGCAGCCGGCCGCGCAGCCGCCGAGATCGTGCAAGAGCGGCAGCTTCTCGCCGGTGTGAACGAGCAGGGCCGAGAGATCGGAATCGACGCAAGTGCGGCCGAGTTGCACCAGTCCCACGGCACGGTAACCATGCATGTTCAAATCATTCGCGAACGCGCGCAACACGCCATCGGGATTTTGGTGCGGTTCGTAGACCAGCGCAGCGAGGTCGCATTGGGCGTCGAACATCATGGCGCGTTCCCATCGATCGGGAAACGACCGCGGCGGGGTTTTCCGCCGCGGTCGCGTGATGCGTCAGGCAGAGGCTCCAGGACCGTTGATGATCTGGAGCTGCGTGAATTCGGCGAGCCCTTCCTCGGCGAATTCGGTGCCGATGCCGGACTGCTTGGCACCGCCGAACGGAATATGCGGCGCCATGTCGAGATGCTTGTTGATCCACACCGTGCCGGCCTCGATGCGGCTTGCGACGTCATGCGCGCGCTTGATGTCCGACGACCACACCGATGCGCCGAGACCATAGGTGGTCGCGTTCGCGCGCCGGATCACATCGTCATTGTCCGAATATTTGATCAGCGGCAGCACCGGGCCGAACTGCTCCTCATCGACCAGGCGCGAGCCTTCCTTGATGTCGCGGACGATCGTCGGCTCGATGAAATAGCCGGGCCGGTCCATCGCCGACCCGCCGGCGATCACATTGCCGTTCTTGCGGGCGTCTTCGAGGAAAGCCTTCACCTTTTCGTACTGCATCTTGTTCTGCAGCGGCCCGAGCTTGGTGCCCTGCTTGGAGCCGTCATCGACCACGGTGCTTTTGGCGATCGCGACCAGCTCATTGCAAAGCTCGTCATAGACGGATTCGTGCACATAGAGGCGCTTGATGGCGAGGCAGACCTGTCCTGAATTCTGGAATGCGCCTTCGAAGATGCCGGGCGCGACCTTCTTCGGATCGACGTCGTCGAGCACGATGCCGGCGTCGTTGCCGCCGAGTTCCAGCGTGATCCGCTTCAGGGTCTGCGCGGCGCTCGCCATCACCTTCTGGCCCGTCGCCGACGATCCGGTGAAGGAGATCTTGCGGATGTCCGGATGCTTGGTCATGAAATCGCCGAGGTCGTTGGCGTCGGTGATGACGTTGAGCACGCCCTTCGGCAGAACATCCTTGGCAAGCTCGGCGAACCGCAGCGTCGATAGCGGCGTGGTCGGCGCGGGCTTCACCACGAGCGTGTTGCCGGCAAGCAGCGCCGAGGGCAGCTTGAAGCTTAGGATCAGAAGCGGATAATTCCAGGGGATGATGGCGCCGACGACGCCGAGCGGGCGCCGATGCGCCTCGACGCGGCGGTCGCCGCTTTCCTCGATCACCCGCATCGGCAGCTCGAGCGAGCCGAGATAGCGGAAGAAGGCCGCCATGCCCATCACCTCGCCGGTCGCGTCCGTAAGCGGCTTGCCCTGCTCGCTGGTGAGCAGGCGGGCCAGCTCGCCCGCATTGGCCTCGATGACATCGGCCATCTTGATCACGAGCTTGCGGCGTTCCTCGATCGGCATCGCCGCCCAGGCCGGATAGGCCGCCTTGGCCGCGGCGACCGCGGCATCGAGCTGGTCCTTCGAGGCGCGCGGGCACTGTGCCAGCACCTCCTCGGTCGCAGGATTCAGCACGGGCATGGTGAGGTCGCCCTTGACCATCTTGCCGTCGATCAGAAGGTTATAGTCATTCATGGACTTTGCTCTCCCTTTCAAAACGCCCTTATGGGCTTCGTTATATCCCTGATGCAGCTCGCGTTATGTTCAGATGTATATCACGATTTACGGCCTGGAGCCACCGCCGGACACGCCAAAAGCGGCTGGACGGGACGGTCAGCAGCGATATATCCTTGTCAATATAACGAGGAATGCCCCGGAGCCTGCCCGATGGTGATCGAAACCCAGTCGCTCACGACCTGCGAGGTCGCCCCCGACGGCGGCGCGATTTCGCTCGGTTTCGTCGATTCGGAGGGGCGGCCCGCGACCATCCGCCTGTCGCTGAACCAGGTCGGCGCGCTGGTGATGACGTTGCCCGGGCTGATCGACAAGGCGCTGCAGACCCGCTTCGGCGACGCCAGCCTGCGTTATGCCTATCCGCTGGCGTCATGGGCGATCGAGCAATCCACCGACCCGACCCAGGGCATGATGACGCTGCGCACCGTCGACGGCTTTTCCGTCTGCTTCTCGATCCCGCGCCAGCAGCAGAGCGAGCTCGGCGAGGCGCTGGTCGCCCAGCCGCCGCCGATCTCGGTGCGGGCGAATTGAATGACCTTTTCACGCGCCGTCATGCCCGGATCGTCTCAATGGGTATGCGCCGTCGAACCGCCTGCTCGGCGCCATGGATTGGTCCGCAGGATTGCAGTTGCAATCCAATTTCTGTCTTCGAAATGAAGCGGTAACGCGCGCGGATCAGCGTGGTTCGCTTCCGCGGCTGTTCAGAGAGGAACAACCGCCCAAGGCAGGAATAATGTGGAGGCCAACCAATGGAAATCGAGGTCCAGTCGCTCACGGCCTGTGAGGTCGCCCAGGACGGGAGCGGCATCTCACTCGGATTTGTCGATAACAGTGGTCAGTCCACAACAATCCGGATTTGCACAAACCAGGCGGGTGTGCTCGCCATGACATTGCCATCCCTGATCGACCGGGCCCTGAGGAACAGGTTCGGCGACAAAGCCCTGCGCTTCACCTATCCTTTGGCATCCTGGTCGATCGAGCAGACCACCGACCCGCGCCAGATCATGGTGACGTTTCGCACCTCCGACGGCTTTTCCGTCTGCTTCTCGATCCCGCGCGAGCAGCTGAGCCAACTCGGCGAAGCCCTCGTGGCACAGCCGGCGCCGGTTCGGCTGCGCGCGAATTGAAAGGGCTTCATCTTGAATCTCGCATCTTGAATCTCGTATCTTGAATCTTGCACCGTCATTCCGGGATGGTGCGCAAGCACCAGACCCGGAATCTCGAGATTCCGGGTTCGATGCTTACGCATCGCCCCGGAATGACGGCGGAAGTATTACGCAGCAGCTCGTAGGGTGGGCAAAAGCGAAGCGTGCCCACCAAGTCGCGGCGTGGCGAGCTGAATGGTGGGCACGGCGCGATGCGCCTTTGCCCACCCTACGACTCATCTATCCGCCGTCATCCCGGAATAACGGCGTAACTCAATTGTTGCTGCACGCGTGACGGAGACCCTACGTCCCTTCACGAAGGCCGCGAAGGCATCGGCGTAGTCCTTGTGCCAGCGCGATAGTGGCGGGCGGTTTTCCAAGATGTCACCGGCAGCCCAGAGGATGCGCCGCTCGTCGAGCTGCCGCGGCACGTCGTTGTCGGGGCACAGAATGTAGAAATCGCCGCGGCTGACATGCTCGATCATGAAATCGACGGTCTGCTCCGCCGTCCAAGCGCCGGCCGGCTTGTCAGGTCGCCCGCGCGCGGTGAGACCGGTGAAGACGAAGCCTGGGATGAACAGATGTGCGGTGATCCGGCAGCCTTGCGTGTTGCGCAGCTCATGCTGCAGCGCCTCGGTGAAGGCCTTCACGCCGGCCTTGGAAACATTGTAGGCGGGGTCGCCGGGCGGCGTGGTGATGCCCTGCTTGGAGCCGGTGTTGATGATCAAGCCGGGTCGTCCGCGCGCGATCATGCCGGGTGCGAAAACCTGCGAGCCGTTGATGATGCCCCAGAGGTTGACGGCGAGTATCCGTTCCCAGTTCTCGCGAGGGCCGAACATCTGGCTGCCCGGCTGGATGCCGGCATTGTTCATGAGAATATCGGTGCCTCCAAAGCGTTGCCGCACCGCGCTCTCAAATTGGTTCACATTGTCGAGATTGCCGACATCTACAATCATGGTCATGACGTCAGCGCCGCCGCCGGGTGCGACCGATGACAGCTTTGCTTCCGCGTCCTTCAGCCGGTCGGCGCCGATGTCCGCGATGCAGACCTTCATGCCGATGCGCGCGAATCGCGTGGCAGCAGCAAGCCCGATGCCGGACGCGCCTCCGGTGATGACCGCAACGTTATTCGGTGACATGACAGGATGGGGCATAGGACTCTCCTGAGGGATTGAAGAACCACAACAATGCGGCGACGGATTGTCCGGCATCGACGAAGCCGCATGGGTGATCTTCGCGCGGCGCGACGCCAGGTCCGCTTTACGGGCCAGCGCCACCGTTGTAAATTTTCGGACATAACGATCCAACATCGCTCGATGGCCAGCGACATCGGCAATCAGGCAAGCTACAATCTAGCGAGCAAAGATCAAGGGAGAGCAATATGGCTGTCACTCAGGCTATTTCGATCACGCGCCATCCTTACGCGGACGGATCCTACAAGAAGATGCTGATCGACGGCCAGTGGGTCGACGCCGCTTCGGGCAAGCGGTTCGAGACGCTCAACCCGGCCACCGGCGAATTGCTCGCAACCGTCGCCGAAGGCGATGCCGAGGACATCAACCGCGCCGTCGCCGCCGCACGCCGTGCCTTCGAGGGACCGTGGAGCAGGGTGAAGCCGTTCGAGCGGCAGAATCTGCTGCTCAAGCTCGCCGATCTCGTCGAGAAGAATTTCGAGGAACTGTCGCAGCTCGATACGCTCGACATGGGCGCGCCGATCAGCCGCACCCGCGGCAACCGGCTGCGCGTGCTCGGCATGCTGCGCTATTACGCAGGCCAGGCGACGGGGCTGCATGGCGAGACCATCGAGAACTCGCTGCCCGGCCAAATCTTCTCCTACACCTTGAAGGAGCCGGTCGGCGTGGTCGGCGCGATCATCCCTTGGAACGGTCCGCTCGGCGCCTCCGTCTGGAAGATTGGACCCGCGATCGCGACCGGCTGCACGGTCGTGCTGAAGCCGGCGGAAGAGGCGCCGCTGACTTCGCTGCGGCTTGCGGAGCTCTGCATGGAAGCCGGGATTCCGCCCGGCGTGGTCAATGTGGTGCCGGGCTATGGTGAGACCGCGGGCGCGACGCTCGCCTCGCACCCCGATGTCGATAAGGTCGCTTTCACCGGCTCGCACATCACCGGGCAGTCGATCGTGAAGGCTTCGGCCGGCAATCTGAAGCGCGTCTCGCTCGAACTCGGCGGCAAGTCGCCGGACATCGTGTTCGCCGACGCCGATCTCGACGCGGCTGTGCCGGGTGCGGCGATGGCGGTGTTCGCCAATTCCGGGCAGATCTGCAGCGCCGGCACGCGCCTTTTTGTCGAGAGCAAGATTTATGACGAGTTCGTCGGCCGTGTCGCCGAGTTCGGCAAGAAGCTGCAAGTCGGCAACGGGCTGGATCCGAACACGCAGATCGGTCCGCTGGTGTCGCAGCAGCAGTTGGAACGGGTCTCCGGCTATCTCGACATTGGCCAAAAGGAGGGCGCCAGGGCGCTTGCCGGCGGCGCGCGGCTGACCGAAGGCCCACTGGCCAAGGGCTATTTCGTCCCGCCGACCGTGTTCGCCAATGTGCAGGACAATATGCGGATAGCGCAGGAGGAGATTTTCGGGCCCGTGATCTCCGCGATCTCCTTCAAGGACTCCGATGAGCTGATCAAGCGCGCCAACGCCACGACCTTCGGCCTCGGCTCGGGCGTCTGGACCACCAATGTCAGCAAGGCGCACCAAGTCGCGAGAGCGCTGCGCGCCGGCTCGGTCTGGGTGAACTGCTACCAGGCAATGGACCCGGCCGTGCCGTTCGGCGGCTACAAGATGTCCGGCTACGGCCGCGAGTCCGGCAAGCAGCACCTGGAAGAATATCTCAACGTCAAGGCAGTCTGGATCAAGACGGCTTGAGGCGCTTGCGATGACCTCCTCCCTCTCCCAGCTTGCGGGGTCGAGACGAGCAAAGCTCGCTCTGAGAGGGTCGGGTGAGGGGCTGTCTCCAAGAACTCAGTGCGTGGAGGCAGCCCCTCACCCGGATCGTCTCTACGAGACGATCCGGCCTCTCCCCGCGAGCGGGGCGAGGTGAAGAGCACCACCTATCCAGAAGCTCCTACCTGCTCGCGCTCTTCTTCGGCTTGCCGATGTCGCTGCGCAGGGCCGCCAGATCCTTGCGCACGGCGCTCGCCGCATCGCGTTCGATCTTCCGATAGCGCGCCACCAGCGATAGCCCGAACGGCGTCAGCGCCGCGCCGCCGCCATTCTTGCCGCCGGTCTGCCGTTCGACCGCGGGCTGCCGGCAAATGCGGTTGATCTCGTCGACGAGATCCCATGCCCGCTTGTACGACATATCCATGGCGCGGCCCGCGGCCGAGATCGAGCCGAATTTCCGGATGGCTTCCAGGAGCTCGATTTTGCCCGGGCCGATCCGGCCCTCCGTATCGAGATCGATGCGCAGGCTCAGGTGAGGAAGCGATTTGCCGCCCGATTTTTGCATCAAAGACCTGCCGATTCACCTCATGGCGTCACATTGCCATCGCGGCATTTTGCGAACAAGATGACACGGCTCAAGTACACTTTTGGCTACCACTTACATAGCATCTTCTTGGGGCAGACATGAACTTTCCTCATCTGTTTTCGCGGCTCAAAATCGGGCCGTATCAGCTTACACATCGCCTCGTGATGGCGCCCTTGACGCGGATGCGCGCGGCAAGGCCGAGCCTCGCGCCGCGGCCCCTGAATGCGGATTATTATGCGCAGCGCGCGACCCAAGGCGGGCTGATCATCGCTGAAGCCTCGCCTGTGACCGCGACCGGGTTCGGCAATCCCGGTGTGCCCGGCATCTATTCGGACGACCAGGTCAATGGCTGGCGCGAGGTGGTCGATGCCGTGCATGCCGAGGGCGGTTTCATCTTCCTGCAGCTCTGGCATGTCGGCCGCGTCTCGCATTCTTCGTTCCAGCCCGGCGGCGCGCTGCCGGTTGCGCCCTCGGCGGTCGCCATTTCGACCGAGTACAAGGCGATGACGGCGGATGGCAAGGCGGTCGCCTACGAAACGCCGCGGGCGCTGGAGACGTCGGAAATCCCTGAAATCGTCGCGGCCTTCAGGCAGGCGGCGATCAACGCGAAGGCTGCCGGCTTCGACGGTGTCGAGGTCCATGGCGCCAACGGCTACCTGATCGAGCAGTTCCTGCAGTCGCGCAACAATCTGCGCACCGACCAGTATGGCGGCTCCGTCGAGAACCGCGTGCGTTTCCTGATGGAGGTGATGCGCGCGGTGATCGACGTCTGGGGTGCCGACCGCGTCGGCGTGCGGCTATCGCCTTACGGTGTCGCCAATGACTCAGGCGAGCCCGACCCCATGCCGCTCTACACCCACGCCATCCGGTCGCTCAACCCACTCGGGCTTGCCTATCTGCACTTCATCGAGCCGCGATCGAGCGGGGCCGGGCGGGCTGAAGTCAACTGGCAGAACGTCCCGTCGGCCATGGTTCTGTTCCGCCCGATCTGGAAAGGTGTCCTGATCTCGGCCGGCGGCTTCACCGGAGAGGCTGCGGATGCCGCGATCGCGGCCGGTCACGCCGATGCCATCGCCTTCGGCCGCATCTTCATCTCCAACCCGGATCTGCCCCGCCGCCTGCAGCACGGCTACCCGTTGACGCCCTATAACCGCGCGACCTTCTATGGCGGCGAGGACAAGGGCTACACGGATTATCCCGCGCACGACGAGATGGCGCAGGCATAAGCCTAGGCCTAGGCACGTCATTGCGACGAGTACGTCATTCCGGGGCGCGCTGAAAGCGCGAACCCGGAATCTCGAGATTCCCCGATGCGCAATTGCGCATCTGAGGTCTGGTGCTAACGCACCATCCCGGAATGACGGGGAAGGATTTTTCGCTCCTCGCAATGACGATGGAGAGGAAGGGCCAATGGCCAAAGCAGCTCCAGCAGCAGGAACAGCCGCCGGCCGGTGCCTGTGCGGCAAGGTCGCCTTCGAGATCGACGTGCCGGCGCGCTGGGCCTGGCATGATCATTCGGCGGCGAGCCGCCGCGCGCATGGCGCGGCCTATGCCACCTATGTCGGAAGCTGGCGCAAGCGCTTCCGCATCACCAAAGGCGAAGCGTCGATCGCGCGCTATGAGGACAAGGCATCGAAGACCGCGCGCAGTTTCTGCTCAAGCTGCGGCACGCCGCTCATTTACGAACGTGCGCGCTCGCCGCACATGGTGAACATTTCGCGCGCTTTGTTCTCCGAACGCACGGGCAGGCAGCCGCTCTATCACATTGCCATCGAGGAATTGCAGGAATGGGCCTATACCGGCGAACCACTGGTGCCGCTGAAAGGCTTTCCCGGCGTGGTCTGGCAACGCTCGAAAAAGAAGCGGCGAACGGCCGGTGATGATCCCTTCGAGCTCGCGCGCGGCGATGTCTGATCGTCCGATTGGGCGGTGGCGCAGGGCAGGCATGACGGCTCGCATGACCGCATGGCGTTGCGAGACCCCTTCAAGTTTGGTCATGTTCCCGACGGCCCGCGAACTCAACGAGCCACGGGCAGAAGGAAACGATCCAACATGAAGAATCGCATTACCGGCCGTTCGGCCTTTCTCACGCTGCTCAAGGACGAGGGTATCACCCATCTGTTCGGCAATCCCGGCACCACCGAATTGCCGATCATGCATGCCCTGAAGGACCATCCCGACCTCACTTATGTGATGGCGATGCAGGAAAGCCTGGTGGTCGCGATCGCCGACGGGTTCAGCCGTGCATCCGGGCGCCTTGTCGCCTGCAACGTCCATGTCGCGCCGGGCCTCGGCAATGCGATGGGCTCGCTCTTCAACGCGAAATTCACGGGCACGCCGATGATCCTGACCGCCGGCCAGCAGGAGCAGGGCCATGGCCTGATGGAGCCGGTGCTGTACGGCCCGCTGGTGCAGATGGCGGAGCCTTTGGTGAAATGGGCGGTCGAGGTGACCCGGCTGGAGGACCTGCCGCGCATCGTGCGCCGCGCCGCCAAGATCGCGACCACGCCGCCGACCGGGCCGGTGTTCATCTCGCTGCCCGGCGATATCCTCAATTCCGAAGCCGGCATCGATCTCGGCCGCGCGACCCGCGTCGATACGCGCGTGCGGCCCTCGGATGAATCCCTCAAGGTGCTGACCGATCGTATTCTGAGGGCGCAGCGCCCGGTGATCATCGCGGGCGATGAGATCGTGAAAAGCGACGCGCTCAAGGAGGCCGCCGCGCTCGCCGAGACGCTCGGCGCGCCCGCCTATCAATGCTCGACGCCCTATGGCGCGCATTTCCTCTCGGAGAGTCCGTGCTTCCTCGGTGCGCTGTCGCGCCTGCAGAAGCAGGTGCGTGAGCTGCTCTCCGCTTACGACCTGATGATTGTGATCGGCGCCGATCCCTTGCGCATGTCGGTCTATAGCGAGGTCGATCCGCTGCCGGACGGGCTTTCGATCGTGCAGGTCGGGCTGGTCGATTGGGATCTCGCCAAGAATTATGGCGCGGAGATCGCGCTGAAGGCCGATGTCAGGGAGACCTTGCGCGCGCTGCTGCCGGCGCTGAAGGCCGCGGGCGGCACGGCGCTGGAGACGCGCGGCAGGCAGGGCATTGCCGAACTTGCATCCAGGAACTGGATGACCCGGCGCAAGGCGGTGATCGAGCACATTTCCAGGGCCAGGGAGACATCGCCGATCGATCCGGATTGGCTCACGCTGCAACTGATCGAGGCGATGCCGGACAATGCGATTCTGGTCGATGAGGGGCTGACCTCGGCGCGGCAGGTGCTGGCGTTGCGTCCGCACCGCGACCGTTATGGCTATCATGCGCTCGCTTCCGGCGGCATCGGGTGGGGCCTGCCGGCTTCCGTTGGCGTCAGCCTCGCCAACCCGCAGCGGCCGGTGGTGTGCTTCTCAGGCGATGGCAGCGCGATGTATTCGATCCAGGCGTTATGGACCGCCGCGCATCACAAGCTGCCGCTCTCGGTCGTGATCGCCAATAATGGTGGTTATCGCATCATCAAGCAGCGGCTGCTCGCCTTCCATGGCGACGACCACTATGTCGGCATGGATTTCACCGATCCGCCGGTCGATTACGCCGCCCTCGCCAGATCACTGGGGCTGGAAGCGATCCGGATCAGCGAGCCCGGCGAGCTGAAGCCGCAACTGTCGGCGGCCTTCGCGCGGCCTGGGACCAAGCTGATCGAAGTGATGGTGAACAATTCGGTGAATTGACCCCGGCTGTCATTCCGGGTTCGCGATCCTAGTCGGCTGTTGCCGACTAGGACCATTGTAAACCGAACTCGGGTAGACCCGAGTTCGGGCGCGCCCCGGACTGACGAGGGGGCACCCCTCACTTCCCCTTCGTGGCCTTCGCGATCCGCCGCGCCATCACGGCCCAATAGGTGCCGGGGCGAAGTCGCTGCAAGAAGTCCATGAAGCGTGCGTCGCCGCCGATCAGGATGCGGGGCTCGTTGTTCTCGATGCCCTTGATGATGCGCCGCGCGGCCGCCTGCGGCGTGGTCTTGGCGACCCGGTCGAAGCGCTCGATGGTCTCCGAACGCCGCGCATTGTCGTTGATGCCGCTACCGGTCTTGGAGTTGCGTGCGATATTGGTGGCGACGCCGCCGGGGTGAACGACCGAGAGCCGTACCGGGCTATTGGCCGTCTGCAGCTCGTGGCGGAGCGACTCCGAAAAGCCGCGCAGCGCGAATTTCGCCGCCGCGTAGGCGGTCTGGCCGGGCGGCGCGACGATGCCGAAAATCGACGAGAGATTGACGATATGGGCTTCCGCCCTGGTCGCAAGATGCGGCAGGAACGCGCGCGTCGAATGCACGACGCCCCAGAAATTGATGTTCATCAGCCAGTCCATCTGCGCCTGGTCGATCTCGCTGAACTGGCCGAGCAGGGCGACGCCGGCATTGTTGACGACGATGTTGAGGGCGGGATGGGCCGCGATCGCGTCTCGCGCGAAGCCTGTGATCTGGCCGGGCTCGCCGACATCGATGCGATGCACGGTGACCTTGACGCGGTGCTTGCCGGCGATCTCGGCGGCGGCCGCCTGCAGGCCTGCTTCGTCACGGTCGGCGAGCGCGAGGTCCGAGCCGCGCGCAGCGAGTTCGATCGCAAGGGCGCGGCCGATGCCGCTCGCGGCTCCGGTGATCGCCGTTGCAGCTCCGGGGATCGCAGTCATATCGGTTCCACTTTGTCCTGATACTTTGCCTTGATGTTAGGCAACGAGGCCAGTTCCCGGCACTTTTTCAGATTGGAACTGTACTATCCAGCGGTTTCGATTTTAACCTGCACGACTTTATTCTCTGAAGGAGACGAACTTCGGGAGGCGATCCGATGGGACAATCACAACCCTTTCGGGCGACGGCACTCATTGTCGAAGACGATCCGATGCAGCGCGAAATGATCTGCGTGCTGCTTGAAGAGAGCGATTTCGACGTCATTCAGTGCGACAGCGCCGAAGCGGCCGAAACTGTCATCGACGAGGTCGGCGGCTGCCTGTGCTTGCTGATGACGGACGTCAATTTGGCCGGCCGCAAGAGCGGCGTCGAGCTCGCGCATATCGCAAAAGCGCGCAATCCGAGGCTCGAGGTGGTCGTCACGTCGGGCCGGTCGATATCAGAGCGGCTGCCCGACGGCGCAAAATTCTGGGCGAAGCCATGGGCCGCGCTCGACGTGCTGCGCGAAGCGCAAATCGCCCAACGGATCACGGAACAAGCCATGGCGGAACAGCCGAGAGCGGAACAGGCGATAGCGGAGCGGACGTCGCGGCGGTGAGAGGCGTGACCGGCTTTTTGACCAACATGCTGTCGTGCGACGAGCGCGGACGGCACTGTTGAGTTCTAGGATCGCTCTCGGCGGATCGGCAAATTAAAAGGCGGGCATCGCGCCCGCCGTTTTTCTGAGAGTATGAGGTCTTCGCCGAGTGCCCGGGCAGAGTGAGCTCCACCCGGGCCGCGAATTTTCAGAAGGTTACTTCTTCTTGGCCTTCTTGGCCTTCTTCGCTTTTTTCGCCTTCTTCGCTTTCTTAGCCATAGTATCCTCTCAGGGTTTAATGGATTGAAACGCGACACGAGGCATGCTCGGCGGAGGGCCAGCCTCGCAAAAACCTCAAGTGTAATCCCAACAGATTCGCAGGCGCCTGCATCGTGCTGTCACGCCGCTGTCACCCCGTTATCCACAGATGTTATGCAATTTGACACCCTTTTCGTGAAAAACGCCGAGGTTGACGCGTTGCGCACAGCTCGCTCCTTCATTGAAACGGATTCATTGGCGGCCGACGGCGACGTGGAGGCACGCTAGGATGCGGCTGCATCAGGGTAAAGATGTGGCGAATTTCTGATTCGGGCAGAGGTCGACTGCGCAATCTTCATCAATTCAAAACCACGACCCCTGATCCATTGATGAGTTGAGAGTCCGTTAAGATGCGCGGCCGCATCTTGTCGGCGACAGAGCGGAGAAGGTCATCGGCGGCCGGCCGATGCTCAGGGGAAGGGGACAGGACCAATGCGCGTTCTGCGGTCGCGATGCTGAGCGTTCCGACGCTGTGGACGGTGTTTGTCGTCAACTTCCTCGCCGTCGGCCTGGTCTGGGCCTATGTCGTGCGCAGCTATCCGAAATTCGACGCGGCGTGGTTCTGGGCCGGTTCGGCCTTTGCCGCGGCTGTCGGCGCGGGATCGGCGACGCTGCGCATGGTCGCGACGGATTCGCTGCTGCCGCTGCTCGCCGGCGGAACCGCATTGATCTTTGCCGCCTGCCTCGCCGCCATGGGGATCAGGCGCTTCTTTGACGAGCCGGTGAGTTGGCGCGATACCGCGCTGACGACGGGCTCGGGCTTTGCGAGCCTGGCCTTCTTCATCGGCGTCTATGACAGCGTCACGATGCGGGTCGTGATCTATACCATCGCCCAATCGGTGCCGCTGGCGTTGTCATTGAAGCTGCTGTTCTCCCGGCATGACGGTCGCGTCAGTCCCGGCGCGCGGCTGGCCGGCGCCGTCATCGTCCTCATCATCGGGGTCTATCTGCTGCGGCTTGCGGCCGGGCTCATGCGGATCGGTGGTGAGTTCAACTTCATGTCCTTCAACCCGACGCAGTCGGCGCTGGTCCTCGTGCTGGTGTTCCTGTCGATGGCGTTGAACTTCGGCTTCCTGTTGATGGCGATCGACCGCTTGCGCAACGAGGTCGCCGATCTCGCGCTGCTCGACGATCTCACCGGGGCCGCCAACCGGCGGCATCTGGCTCAACGTCTTGAGGAAGAATGTGCGCGGTCGCAGCGGAGCGGCGAGCCATTCGCGCTGCTCCTGATCGATCTCGACGGCTTCAAGGCCGTCAATGACACCCACGGCCATGCCGCTGGCGATACCTGCTTGCGGCACTTCGCGCTGATGGCGCAGACGCGGTTGCGGTCCGGCGATCTGCTTGCGCGCAATGGCGGCGACGAATTCTGCATCGTGCTGCCCTCAGCGACGCTGCATGAAGGCGTTGCGATCGCGCAGCGGGTGCTGGAGGTCTGCCGCCTGGACGCAGAGGGATGTGTCGGTACGGAAGTGCCGATTGCGGTCTCGATCGGCGTTGCGCAATGGTCCACCGATATAGGACCGTTGCCGGAGTTGCTGATCGCGGCGGCGGATCAGGCGCTCTACGCCGCCAAGAAGAATGGCAAGAATTGCTATGCTGCCTACGATCCATCGCCGCCGCTTGCGCCCGGGCCGGACGCAATGCCAGCGCCCGCCTTGCCCAACCACGCCTGAGGCGTGGTACCCTGAGTTCATCGCGCTCTAGCAGATGGCAGGACTGTCACGCATGATCTTCCGTCTGGTGACGATCGCTCTTTGTGCGGTCGTGCTCGCTCGACCTGCCTTCGCGGCGTCCGAGGACCTCAGCGCAATCGCGAAACTGTCGGGCACGCCCGACATTCCCGGCCTGAAGATGATGTGGCTTGCGCCCTGGGGCGATGTGGCAAAGGCTCATCCCTGGCACAACATCATCGTGCATCAGACCGAAGGGCCGGCGGGTTCGGCGCGCGGCGGCGCGCTTGAGCAGGCCAAGAATCCGGCGCGGCGCGGCGTGATGGTCTGGGTCGAGACCGACGGCACCGTGTACTGGGCGGTTTCGGAAGCGCTCGTCACCCTTCATGGCGACGGCGCCAACCGCGACGACAACAAGTATATCGACAACGGCAAGACCTATCACAGGGTGGTCAGGGACAATTCGATCGGCGTGGAGTTCGCCGGCAATTATCCCGATGTGACGCGGCCTGCGACGGACGCGCAGATCGCGGCATGGCGCATCCTGCTCAAGGTGCTCAGGGCGCGCTACGGCATTCCCCTTGACCATGTCTATGCGCACAACTGGATCGACTTCAAGGACGCGCGCTATTGCGAAGGCTGCGCGCTTGCGACCATGGCGCGGCAGTGGGGGGAGTAGGAGATCGCTGGGACCAATTTGGATGGAAAGGCCATGATGGCTCTGCTAGAGCCTTTTGCGTTCCGATTGAATCGGAACGGAGGCTCCAGTCTCTTGTTTTGACGCGTTTTCTTCACGCGAACCGGTTACCCACCCCACATCAAGTGCGGGGCAGGCTTTCGCTCGAAAACGCTCTAATCCCAACAAAAAAGCCGGCGTTGCCGCCGGCTAGTTGGTCTCGTTCCAATCCGCCACTCTCACTCACGCACCCAGCGCGTTACTCGCCCTGATCAATGCGCGGTTTCCAACGCTTCAGCTTCCTGCTTCGCGATCGCGCCCTTGACCGCCGACTGCACCTTTTCGAAGGCGCGGACTTCGATCTGCCGC
>Ga0210406_10004357_pt1 | contig 15195 bp, 14 predicted proteins | sample IncBWC30MmetaG_FD_155454 | JGI IMG/M metagenome (GOLD analysis project Ga0210406, IMG submission 155454) | Forest soil microbial communities from Barre Woods Harvard Forest LTER site, Petersham, Massachusetts, United States - Inc-BW-C-30-M | ecosystem: Environmental > Terrestrial > Soil >... | reverse complement strand
GGGGGGTGGCATGGCGGCGGCTGGCACGGCGGTGGCTGGCATGGCGGAGGTTGGCACGGCGGAGGTTGGCACGGCGGTGGCGGACACTGGCATGGGGGCGGCGGCGCTCACTTCCACGGGGGCGGCCACCACAGGTAGCTCGTCGTGGTCATCGACTGAGCCCGAACTCTCGGGCTCAGGTTTGAGCATCCGCTGCGGATTCGCTCCGCGAATTGGTTGAAGCGCTTCCTCGTGATCGACCGCTCCGAGTCGTCTAACGTCGCGTTAACGGCTTAGACCGCAGTTTCTGGGGCGCGCAACGAATCGGCGCCTCATGACATCAATCTTCGCGAATGGCGCACGGCGGCCTCCTGGTCCTCATCATTTTCATTCTCCTGCTCAGCGCCTCAGGCCTGGGCATGTACTTGCATGGCCGGCTCGGAGAACGGCATCGCACAAGCGAGACGGTGGATCATGTCCGGCTGGTCGTTTCGATTCTCGTCACCTTCACCGCCTTGGTGCTGAGCCTTCTGCTCTCGGAAGTGAAAGGCACCTTCGATGCGTTCGACGCTCGTCTTCGCTCCTTTGCCGGCGACCTCTCAAACCTCGATATCCATCTGCGGGAATATGGCGCGGACGCGGAGCCAATACGCGCGACGCTACGAAAGTACGTCGCCGCAGCGATCGCAGACAGTTGGCGAGACGAGGCCGCGCCGACCGGCGATTACCCGCGATTCAAGGATGAGGCAGGCGCAGAGCGCGAGCAGCTCGGAGCCCTTCTCATCGCGGTCGACGCCGCAATCCACAAACTGGACCCGCCGGATCGTTTCAGGCAGCGGCTCACGGACTCCTTATCCAACCAGATCGACGAGGCGTTACGCGCTCGGCGTCAGTTGCTGGAGACGTCGCACGACACGATCTCGTGGCCGCTGATGCTCGCGATGTGCGCGTGGTTGGCCGTTGTGTTCGGGGTTTTCGGCCTGCTCTCGCCGCGCAACGCGGTGGTGTATCTGTCGATCACCACGTGCGCGATCTGCGTCGCCTCCGCCGTCTTCCTCATCGATGATTTCGATTCGCCGCTCGATGGCGTGTTGCGCGCGCCAAGCGATTCCCTGCGCACGACACTGAGCCGCATCGACGCGCCTTAACGAGCCGCCCGCCATTTTTTGCGCGTGGCGGGAATAAAGCGCGCATCCCTTGAGTCTCCTCTTTGAGCGGCGCTTTTCGCCGGATTGAGGAGAGAGTCATGACGCACGATCATGAAGGCGGGTTCGACCGCCGGCAAACTTTGAAATGCATGCTGTGGGCCGGAACCGGCGTCGTTTGGACGGTCGCCGGCGGCGTGCCCGCATCGCGCCTGATCGGCTCGGCGAAAGCGGCGGAAAGCGGCTTTTCTTTCGTTCAGATCTCCGACAGCCACATCGGATTCGCCAAGCCCGCCAACCCGGACGCGCGCGTTACCCTCAACGCGGCGATCGACAAGATCGCGGCGATGTCGGGAAAGCCCGCGTTCATGATCCATACCGGCGACATCAGCCACGCGGCGAAGGCGAACGAATTCGACGACGCCCAGCAAATGATCGGCCGCGCCAAGCTCGACGTCCATTACGCGCCAGGCGAACACGACATCCTCGATCCCAAGACGCGAGACGTCTATCTCGAACGCTTCGGCAAGGGGGCGACTGGCGGAGGCTGGTATTCCTTCGATCAGGGCGGCGTGCATTTCGTGTCGCTCAACAATGTCGTCGATCTCAAGAAGAACGGCCTTGGTTCGCTCGGCGCCGAGCAGCTCGAGTGGCTGGAAGACGACCTCAAGGCCAAGTCCACTTCGACGCCCATCGTCATCTTCTCCCACATCCCGCTCTGGATGATCGCGCCCGAATGGGGTTGGGGCACCGAGGATTCCGCACAGGCGCTCGCCTATCTCTCGCGCTTCGGCTCGGTGACCGTGCTCAACGGCCACATCCATCAATTGATGCAGAAGGTCGAGGGCAACGTCACATTCCACACCGCGCGCTCGACGGCCTTCCCGCAGCCGGCGCCGGGAACGGCGCCTGCGCCGGGGCCGAAGCTCGTGCCTGCGGGCGAATTGCGCAAATGGCTCGGCGTCCGAGAGGTCGTCTATGCGCCCACGCCCACCAACCTTGCGGTCACCGATTCTGATCTTTCCTGAGCAGCGTCAATGAGACTGTCCCGCTTGCCCGAACCCCTCCCCCGCGATGCCTGTCGAGAGACAGGCGTCCTCTCACCGCCCCCGTCGCGGGGGAGGGACCTTTTGGCGCGGCCTTGTGCGCGGACGCGCGTCGAAGACCCGCACGAAAGGTCTGACGCGAGTCTCCGCAGAAGAGAAAAATACGTCGCCGCCGTGATGCTCGCAGCCGCAATCTCGGCGGCGCTTGCTCAGACCGCCTGGGCCGGTGGGCTGACCGGCGACGCCAGTCATGGCGAGGCTCTTTACGAGGCGTGTCAGGATTGTCACTCGCTCGACAAAAATGACGTCGGGCCGCGTCATCGCGGTGTGTTCGGCCGCAAGGCTGCCTCGCTGCCCGATTACGACTATTCGGACGCGCTCAAATCAGCCAATATCACGTGGAACGAGGAGACACTCGACAAGTGGCTGACCGATCCGCAGGTTGTCGCGCCGGGCGCCAAGATGTTCTTTCACCTGGACAATCCTCAGGACCGGGCCGATGTGATTGCTTACCTCAAAGAGCGCGCCAAGTAAGGCGTGCGTCCGCGAGTCGCGCCGCTTGAGCAGCCCAATTGCCGAGCAGCGCTTCCGCGAAATCGTGCCACCCCTGCTCGATGATGCTTACTCACTTGCCAAATGGCTGTCGCAAAATCCGACCGACGCCGAGGACATCGTGCAAGACGCTGCGCTGCGCGCGCTTCAGGCGCTCTCCACCGTCTCGGTCGATCGACCGAAGCCGTGGTTTCTCGCGATCGTTCGCAACGCCGCCATGACCTTCATGGCTCGCAATCGGCGCAAGACCGTGGCTTACGTCGGTGACCTGGCGGACCTCGACACGCTCGATTTGCCCCAGGGCGGCGACGCTGCGCCCAATCCCGAACAGGAGCTCATCGCCCTGCAAGATGGCGAGCGCTTGCGCAAGGCGATCGCGGGCCTTCCCTCGCCGTTCCTGGAAACGCTGGTGATGCGCGACATCAACGGCCTGTCCTATCGTGAGATCGCCGAAGCGACCGAGACGCCGGTCGGCACCGTGATGTCGCGGCTCGCGCGCGCCCGCGCCATGCTCGCCAAGACCTTGAGGGCCGAGGCATGACCGACCGCGACGTCAACGAACGTCTTCTCAGACTTAACGCTGCGCTGGACGGCGAGCTCGACGCCATGGGCTCGCTCGAATTCGAGCGCGAGATGCGCGACGATGCGGCGCTCGCCGCCGAGTATCGGCGCCTCACACAGCTGCGTGACGCGGTCCGTCGCCACGCGCCGCGTGAAGCGGCCCCGCAAGCGCTCGCCGATCGTATCGCGGCGCTGACGGCGTCCGCTCCGGCGGCTCCTTCACCTCACGCGGCCGCGGCCCCGACCGCAACGGTCGTGCCATTTCGACGCCGCGCATGGCTCGACAGCCGCGCGCTGGCGATGGCGGCCTCCTTCGCTGTCCTCGGCTTTGCGGTGGGCGCAGGGCTTACGTCATTGCGCGCGCCCGCGGGCTCTGGCGATATCGCCCAACATCTGGTTTCGGATTTTGCGCGGGCGGAAATTGCCGGCCAGCCCTTTGACGTCGCCTCCTCCGACCGGCACACGGTCAAGCCCTGGCTTGCCAACCGCACAACCGTCAGCGGAACCATCGTCGATCTCGCGCCGGAAGGCTTTCCGCTGGTGGGCGGGCGCGTGACCATTGTCGACCGGGTCCCAACGCCGACTCTCGTCTATCGGCACAACGAGCACGTCGTCGCGGTGACCGAGCTGCCGGTCGACGCCAAGCTCGCCCCCGGAAGAGGCGGGATCGAGACGCTCGACGGCTACCACATCGCGCGCTGGTCCGACCCGAACCTCGCCTATGTCGCTGTTTCCGACATGGATGAGAAGGCGTTGGGCGATTTCGTCGAAGCGTTCCGCCGTGGCGGAGGTCCAGCGACCGAGCCCGCCAAGCCGTGACGCGCTGGTAGCGGCGCCGTGCTCGAGGCGACACGGCGTTCTTAGACCGCACGCCTGACTACCCTTCATTTTGAGATGCCCCGCCTTAGCGAGGCCTCGAAGAATGCCGCAGTTGACACGATCGGCGGAGCGTCCTTCGAGACGCCACGCTTCGCGCCGCCCTCGGGACGAGGCGGAGAGTGGCAGGCAATGGCCTAGCTCCGGAGGCGGGCAAATTATTTCCAAGACCTTTGGAATAAAGGCTCGGTCTTCGAGGTCTCATTAGCAAGACGACGGCAATGGACAAGCCAATCGTCGAAGATGGCGAAGCGTAGAAGGAAAGAGCTTCTGCGAATGGCGCACCAGGAGATTTCGATGAACACTTACCTCAAGGCCCCCATGGCGCTCGCACTCATTCTGGCGGTCCCGCTCTTTGCAAGACCTGCTCTCGGCGCTCCCGCGCAAGAGCCAGGACACAGGCCGGCGCATCATCGTATCACCGATTTCGCGGAAGTCCCGGCGTATGTCAGCCCGGTAACCACCGTCTTGCGCGCCCCTGAGACCGACGGTCTCAGCCGCAATGCCGAAGAATGTAGCAGAGGGGGTTGCATCGACCACTGATGTCCGAAGCCGAATCTTGGAAACCCGCCCGCTTAGGTCAGGAAGGCCGCCGAGAAGGCCGGCGTGGTGAGCGCATCGTGGCTGACGACGTCGGTCGGCCCAGCTACGTTCCGACTACGAGCGTCGCGGCTGATCAGAAGAAAACGAGCGGATCAAGGACTTGTGAGGTTCCCCCAGCGGCCTTGATCCGGGACGGACCAGCCCCGACACCTATGTTTGACGTGCCGTCTCTCCGCCTGAACCGACCCCAAAAGCGGCTACCCCGCCGGAGGCGCAGCGCTTGCGCCGCCGCGCGAGCCCGCCGAGGCCGAGGAAGCCGCTCGCGAGCAGCGCCCAGGTGGAAGGCTCGGGAACTGCTGCAAGATTGTAGCCGATGACGTTCATCGCGATGAGGTCCACCGGGGTTATCATAAGAGCCTGATCCGTAGTTGTTCCTGCGTCGTAAGGTCTCCGATCGTCGAGTAGCCGTGGAGGTCCGTGACGCCGTTATCGATCGAAAAATACGGGGTCGCGGGGCCGCCGAGTCGGACGCCAACACCAGTATAGTAAAAGAGGTCATACGGCACAACGGCGGGACCGAAGCCGAAGTTGAATACGCCGTCAATCCGGCCCATGATCTCCGAGATTTCATGCTCGGCGACGCCAATAAAATCAAATTCCCCGGCGACGGCCCGATTGTTGGGGTCGAACGTGTAGGAGGCCGTCGAGTCGTACAGAAAGGTTCCGTCCGAAACGGGATCGTTGGCGGCGCGCAGCCCCAACGCCTTCGCCTCCGCGAGGGGGACGGCAACTGTTCCTCCCGGGGGCTCATCGACCGTCGAGTTTACGCTGCCGCCGGCGCCGGACGCGGTCGTTCTAAATGCGCTGGGAGCGGTGGCGTATTCTGCAGTCAAGGCGGCGCGCAGCTGGTCATAAGGAACATTAAGTTGCAAGTTGGTACTACTCTCACCGAGACCGCCGCCGCCGACCTCGCCGTCGACGTTGATATTGATGGTGATTGGATTGGTGAAATCCCTTTCGTATAAGCTGTCGACATACTCTACGGCAGTCTCCGCCTGAGCGCTGACCCCAGGGCCGAAGGTCGGGTCGATCACCAATGCGTAGGCCGAGTCGCCGACGCCCAGCGCCCGCCACACGCCACGGTCCACAGCAAGCCCAGGCGCCGACCCGTAAGTCCGATCGGCAGCCTGATCGAATGAAGAGGAAAATGAAAAGAAATGGGCATGGCCAGCCTCCGGATTCGACCTAAGAAAGCAAGCCGAACTTTCGTGTACCCCCGTGCACACTGTAAACCCTTATCGTACTGACTAATGGAACGCAAGATGTACAAATCCGTGAGACCCACGGCGCTGCCATCCCAAAGATGCTCAATTCTTTTCAGCAACTCATCGAATGAAATACGATAGATTTTTCAAACATTCGAATTGTTCCGCTAATCGCTGCTATTTTTGGAGACTCGTGACAATCGAGGCTGCCAGCGGTCTTCTGAATTGTGTCAGGACATAAGCAGCCGCCCCATCATCGCGCCGCGGATTTCGCCAAGGCCCAGGCGTTCGTGAACCCTGTTAGGCACGGTCGGCCGGCGGCGGAAACCGACGGCCTCAGCCGCAATGATGAGGAGTGTAGTCGGGGCGGCTGCATCGACCACTGATGTCCGAAGCCGGATCTTGGAAACCCGCCCGCTTAGTCAGCGGGCGGGCCGGACCCGAACCGGCAAACGCTCCAATCCGTCGGGGCCGCAATGCAAACCGGAAAACGAGTCATTTTCTGGACAAAATCTAAAGTTGGTGCTATACGTGTTTCTATTCGGGGAACCAGCCTTGGCCTCGCCTGGCCGTTCGCCCGAGAAAAAGGGAGAGGAAATTCGTTTGCGTCAAATTGGCGCAGAGCCTGAGGGAGGAAGGGTTTTTTTATTTGGATTCGTTGTAACCCATTGAAAAGTCCAGACTCGGACGAATAAAACCAAATTAAACCAAGCAAAATTGCTTGGTTTAATTTGGCCTGGCTTGGTTTTGCTTGGTTTTGCTTGGCGGCTGAACGGTCGCTTGGCGGCCGCGCGCCCGCGCGCGAGTCCGAAAGTGAGCTAGACTGAAGGTCGCGGCGCCGGACTCCGGCGACGTCCTCATCCTTCAGGCGTTCGAGCTCCGGTCATGCCCCATCCCATCATTCTCCATCATTTCGACCGGTCGCCGTTCTCCGAGAAAATCCGTGTGATCTTCGGCCACAAGGGGCTTTCATGGAAAAGCGTGCGCATTCCGCCGATCATGCCGAAGCCCGATTTGATGCCGCTGACCGGGGGCTATCGCCGCACTCCGGTGATGCAGATCGGCGCCGACGTCTATTGCGACACCCAGATCATCATCCGCGAGATCGAACGGCGCTTTCCGTCACCGACCCTGTTTCCGCTGGGAGCAGCCGGCGCGCCCTGGGCGCTCGGTTCGTGGACCGACCGCGCGTTTTTTCAAAACACCGTCAGTCTCGTATTTGGAACGCTCGGTCCGAAGGTCCCCGAGGAGTTCATTGAAGACCGCAGCAAAATGCGCGGAGCTAAGTTTGATCTCGACAAGATGCGGGCCGCGATTCCGCAGCTGCGCGATCAGCTGCGCGCCCACCTCGGCTGGATCGAGGCGCAACTCAGCGACGGACGGAAGTGGCTGCTCGGAGAGTTCAGCCTTGCGGACATCAACGCTTACATGAACGTCTGGTACGCGCGGTCAAACCTCTCGGCGGGGGAGGATCAGATGATCGCGGGACTCGACAAGATTTTCGCCGGCCTCAAGCACGTCGCGGCTTGGGAGAGCCGCCTGCGAGGGGTCGGACACGGGCTACGCGAAGAAATGTCCGCCGACGAAGCCCTTGGCATCGCGGCAAAGGCCAGCCCGGAAACTGTCGCCGAGAACGATCCGGACGATCCGAACGGGCGCAAAGTCGGCGACAAGGTGCGCGTCGCGCCCGACGACTACGGCAGGGATGAAGTTGGCGGAGAGATCGTCTCGCTCTCGGCGCAGCATATCGCCATTCGCCGCATGGACGAACGCGTCGGCGAAATCGTGGTCCATTTCCCCCGCGCGGGTTTCCTGGTCATTCCAACTTGAACGCCCGGGCTCGAACTCGCACACGCGCTGGCCCCGAGACTATCCGTCCGCTAATAGTGCTCTTAGATCACTCCGTCGGGGCCGATCAAATGTGGCTCAGCACGCCGACACCTCAAAAACAACGCTCGACCAAATCCCGCATTCTTCTAGCTCCCGCGATCACAGGATGTATCGCCCTGGCAACCTGGGCAGAAGCGACGTGGGCGCAGTCGGGCGCCTCCGCGGCTTCGAACGCGACGAGCTATCTTCCGAGCATCAGCGACTTCATGATAGAGACCATTCAGCCTCGCCATGTCAGACTCTGGGTCGCGGCGCGGAACGGAGACTGGCCGTTCGCTGCCTACGAACTGGGAAATCTGAAGGGCGCCTTCGATCGCCTCGGCCTAGCTCATCCCATGGATCACGAAATTCCGTTGCGAGACTTGATGTCGTCCGTCACCGCTACGCCGTTTGAGGACCTTCACAAGGCGATCGAGTCGAAGGACACCGCGGCGTTCGCCAAGGCCTATGACGATCTCACCTCGGCATGCAACGCCTGCCATCAGGCTACAAACCACAGCGTGGTCGTTATTCGGGTGCCGACGGATGCGTCCCTTTCAGACCAGGACTTTGTGCGGCAAGCTCCTTAGGCCGCATAGCTGGTGCGGTCGTCGCGACGAGGTCCTGTCCCGAGCCACGCTCGCTTTCGCGCCGCGATTCCCGCCGGTCTTGCTATAAACTTGGATGCGCCCCTCCCTGCTCGATCCACTGTTCGCGCCTGCCGGGGCCCTGCCCGGGATAGGGCCGAAGAATGCGAAGCTCTTCGACCGACTGCTCGACAAGCCGCAGGGCGCGCGGGTCCTCGACGTCCTCTTCCACCTGCCGCAGGCGACCGTCGACCGCCGCGCGCGCCCCAAGATTCGCGACGCAATTCCGGGCACGATCGTCACCATCGAAGCCAAGGTGACCGAGCACCACGGACCGCCAAACTCGCGCTCCCGGGCGCCGTTCAAGGTGCTGGTCGAAGACGATACCGGGGACGTCGAGCTGGTGTTCTTCCTCGCCAATCATGAATGGGTGCGGTCACGGCTGCCGGTCGGGGCCACGCGCTGGATTTCCGGCAAGCTCGAGCTCTGGGACGGCCGCCGCCAGATGGTTCATCCCGACCGGGTGATGAACGCGGAGGAACTCGATCGCCTTCCATCAGTCGAGCCGGTCTATGGACTGACGGATGGCCTCTATCAGCGCACAGTCGCCCGCGCCGCGGAGGGCGCGCTCAAGCGCCTTCCGCCACTGCCGGAATGGGTGAGCGAAGAGACCCTGAGCGAGCTGAAATTGCCGAGCGTCGCGCAAGCGCTCGGCGTGATGCACCGCCCCGGGGCTCCCACGGATATCGACCCGGCCGGTCCGGCGGCGACGCGGCTCGCCTATGACGAGCTCTTCGCCAACCAACTCGCGCTCCTCCTCGTGCGGGCGCGCATGCGCGCCATTCCCGGCCGAGCGCACCGGGCTGAAGGCGCGTTGGCGCGACGCCTTGAGGCAGCCCTGCCCTTTTCGCTGACGCGCGCGCAACGCCAGGCGGTCGAGGACATCCGCGCCGATCTCAGAGCCGAAAAGCGCATGCTGAGGCTGCTGCAGGGCGACGTCGGATCAGGCAAAACCGTCGTTGCGCTACTGGCGATGGCGGAGGTCGTCGAGGCCGGCAGGCAGGCGGCGATGATGGCGCCGACCGAGATTCTCGCCCGCCAGCACTATGAACGCATGGCCCCGCTCGCGGCGAGCGTCGGCCTTCGCGTCGCGCTCATGACCGGACGCGACAAGGCGGCCGCTCGGCGCGCTTCTCTCGCCGCGTTGGCGGAAGGAACGATCGACATCGCTATCGGCACACATGCGCTGTTTCAGGAAAGCGTAGCCTTCGCCGATCTCGGGCTCGCGGTGGTCGACGAACAGCACCGGTTCGGGGTCCGCCAACGCCTGGCCCTCGCCTCCAAGGGCGAGGCCGTCGACCTTCTCGTGATGACGGCGACGCCGATCCCGCGTTCGCTCGTGCTCGCCTATTTCGGCGACATGGACGTCTCCGCTTTGCGGGAGAAGCCGCCGGGGCGCCAGCCGATCGATACGCGTATCTTGCCGATCGAACGACTCGACGAGGTGGTGGCTCGCCTCTCGCAGGCTCTGGCCTCCGGCGCGCGCGCCTACTGGATTTGTCCACTAGTCGATGAGAGCGAGACTCTCGACGTCGCCGCGGCGGAAGAGCGCGCTGAAGCGCTCAGAGCCATATTCGGCGACTCCGTTGGCCTCGCGCATGGCAAGATGGCCGGACCCGAGCGGGACGCTGCGATGGAGCGCTTCCAGCGCGGGACAACGACGATCCTGGTTGCGACGACGGTGGTCGAGGTTGGCGTCGACGTGCCGGATGCGACAATCATGATCATCGAGCACGCCGAACGCTTCGGGCTCGCACAATTGCACCAGTTACGCGGGCGCGTTGGTCGCGGAACGAGCCGCTCGGCCTGTCTGCTGCTCTACAAGGGACCGCTCAGCGAAGCGGCGCGCGCGCGGCTCGAAATCTTGCGCGAGACCGAGGATGGGTTCCGCATCGCCGAAGAGGATTTGAAGCTGCGCGGCGAGGGCGACGTGCTCGGCGCCCGGCAGGCCGGCGCGCCCGGCTTTCGTTTCGCCCGGCTCGACGTCCATGGTGGCCTTCTGGCGCGGGCGCGGGCGGAGGCTGAAGCCGCGCTCAAACGCGATGAGCGGCTCGCGGACGAGAAGGGTCGCGGCTTGAGATTGCTCCTCTATCTGTTCGAACGCGACGAGGCCGCCCGGCTGATCGAGGCCGGTTGAACAGAGCACGCCAAGGCAGACCGGGCTTGGCGATCAAATCCCGGTGAGCGGCGCTCCGATGCCACGAATGTGAAGGGCCGTGCAGACCCCCGCCCACGATATCGCCACACGAAGCGGTGACAGCGTTCGAACCAGTGCTCCCGCTGGAACCGATCAGGCAGTGGCGCCGTTTTTGCGCGGAGGCATTGAGATGAGTGCAAACCGGATCCGCGACATTGACTTTTGGCGCGGAGCCGTGCTGATTGCGATCCTTATCGATCACATTCCCGGCAACCCGCTCGAAAATTGGACTCCGAGGAACTTCGGCCTCTCGGACAGCGCGGAGGCGTTCGTCTTTCTGTCCGGTCTGTCGGTCGGCCTCATCTACTTGCCCAGGGCGTTTAAGCATGGTCTCGAGCCGGTCGCTGGCGGATGCCTCAAGCGCGCGCTCAAGCTTTACGGCGTGCATATCGCGCTGACGGTGGCTGCGCTCGTGGTGTTCGGCGCGGCCTATTGGGCGAGCGGCGTGCCGGACTTGATCCAAGCGCATGGACGCGCTTTCGTCTTTGGCTCGCCGGGCGATGGTCTTTTGGGACTTGCCCTACTCAGCCATCAGCTCGGCTATTTCAATATCCTGCCGTTGTATATCGTGCTGATGCTATGGGCGCCCGTTGCGGTCGCGCTTGCGCTGCGCAGCCCGCTGTTGGCGCTGACGGTTTCAATTGGTCTCTATGCGGCCGCGCGCACATTCGGCCTCAATCTCCCGAATTGGCCGGAGGCCGGCGGGTGGTTCTTCAATCCAATCGCGTGGCAGCTCGTGTTCACGCTTGGAGTCGTATCAGCGATTTTGTGGCGCGACGGTCTCCCGCGGCCAGCCCCGTGGCTGGTCGTGCTGAGCGCCGTGACCGTGGCGGGCGCGGCGCTGATCGTGACCAACGAAGGCGGCCTCGCGCCCGGGCTGCGCGACACCGCGACCGCGCATCTTGACGTCGCCAAGCAGGATCTTGGGCTCGCGCGCCTCATCCACTTTGTGGCGTTGGCCTATCTGATCGCGACGGCGACCGTTTTCGGGCGATTTATCGCGCCGGTCGTCAGGGGCGCTTTCGGCAATGCGGTCCAAAGTCTGGGCCGCAACAGCCTGTCGGTTTTCGCCGCCGGTTCGTTCTTGAGCGCCTGCGGTCAAGCCGCGCTGGCGGCCGCTTCACCACACGCGTCCGCAGGGGTTGAACGGTTCGTCGGACTCGCGTACACGGTTGCGTCCATCATTACCCTGTTCATCGTCGCCCGCTGGATCGAGTGCAGAAAAGCTCAGGCCAACACCGAAATTGCTGCCGCACAGCCAGTGCGTTTGCGCGTCTCGCGGGGCTTGTCTGCGTTCTATTCGCCTTAGGCGCCGCGCACGCCGAAGAGCTTTCGTGCCCGGGCGAAATTGCAGCCTTCGAGTCTAACGGGGCTCCGGCCGCATTCCCGAAGGTAAGGGTCGGCCTGCCGAACGATATTTTGGCGATTGGCTCGTCTTCAACCGAAGGCATCGGCGCGACTTCGGCAGCGAATACCTATCCAGCCCGGCTCGAGGAGGAGCTCGAAAAGCGGACGGGCGCGGACTTCGACGTCAAGAACGCTGGGGTCGGCGGCGAACTCGCAGCCAAGACGCTGGAACGGCTGAAGAGCGCGCTGAAGTCCCGCTGGGCGCGGCTCGTAATCTGGCAGGTCGGCACCAACGACGCGATTGTCGGTGTCGATGAGACCGTGTTTCGCGCCACGGTGCAGGCCGGTATTGCCGCGGCGCATGCCGCGGGCGTTCCGATGATGCTCGTTGGCCCGCAGTTTACCCTAAAGACCCCGGACCCCGTCCGTTACGAGCGGTTCGTCAAGATGGTCGATGATATCGGCGCGGCCGACCATGTGCCGGTGCTGAGCCGCTACGCATTGATGAAGAGCTGGAGCGCCAAGGGCGCGAAGGCGCTGAGTTTGCTCTTGTCCCGCGATGGCTTGCACATGAGCGATCTCGGCTACCGATGCATGGCGCACGCGCTCGCCGAGGCGATCGAAGGCGCCACGGAAGCTAAGCTTTAGGCTGCCTTTCGCCTCGGCCAAGAAGCATTGACTTGACGGCTTCAGGGGGAGCAATGCGTCGGCGGGTTTGGCGGCAGGGAACGATCTCGGCCGTCAGCTTCGGCACCATGAGCTTCGGCGGCTTCTACGGACCCACAACCGAATCCGATTCACTGCGGACGCTGGCGGGGGCGCTCGATATTGGCGTCGATTTCTGGGACACCGCCAACGTCTATGGCGATGGGCTCTGCGAACACGTGATCGGCAAGTTCCTGGCCGAAGACAAAAGCCGGCGCGCCCGGGTGACGCTCGCGACCAAGTTCGCCATTCGGCGGCGCGACGACGGCGGCGCGCGCTTCTTCGACAATAGCGCGGCCCATATCCGCGAGGCCCTCGACGGTTCGCGGAAGCGGCTCGGCGTCGACCACATCGACCTGTACTATGTCCATCGCGTCGACAAATCGATCCCGATCGAGGACACGGTCGGGGAATTGGCGCGCCTCGTCAAAGCGGGCGCAATCGGCGCGATTGGGCTATCCGAGGTGGCGCCTGACACCCTCAGACGCGCCCACGAACACCCGATTGCCGCCGTCCAGTCGGAATATTCGCTATGGACGCGCAATCCGGAACTTGGCCTCATTCAGGCCTGCGCGGAATTCGGGGCAATTCTGGTCGCTTTCTCGCCGCTCGGGCGCGGCTATTTGAGCGGCCTCCTGCAGAACGTAGAAAGCTTCGGCGAAAAGGATTTCCGCCACCCTAATCCGCGGTTTCAGGGCCTCAGCTGGCGGCGCAATCGCGAGCGGCTTGGCGATTTTGTCGCTCTTGCCAACGCATGGGGATTGAAGCCCGCGACCCTGGCCATCGCCTGGGCGCTCGCCAAGGCGCCGCACGTCGTGCCAATTCCCGGCACCCGCGTCGTCGATCATCTCGAGGAATGCGCCGCCGCCGATAAGATCGATCTGACAGACGCTCAACTTGCAGAGATCGAGCGCGCTCTGCCGCTCGGCTACGCCGCTGGCGAGCGCTATTCCGAGCAACAGTGGGTGGGAATCCAGAAGTACTGAAATCCGTCGACGGCCGCGGTCCGTAATCCCAGCTGGACCCCGAAGTCCACACGCCGCACCCGAGAAAGGCGGATCGAAGTGAAATCCAGGCGCAAAAGGCGCTAGCGGAACGCCAGCGGCCCATTTTCCGAGGAAACCCCGAACAGAGCGCGTATGCCCTCGAGCAAACGACGGGTCGGCGCGCCTTCGACGAGCGTCGCGAGATAGTCCTCCGCCCATTTCCTGACGTCGTTTTCCAACAGATGTTCGAGCATCGGCGCGTGGCGCTGGCGGCGTTCCTCTAGCGGCATCTCCAAGGCGCGCTTCAGCGCCGCAGCCACGGCATCGGTTTCATGCGGATTGACGATCAGAGCGCTGGTGAGCTCTTTCGCCGCGCCGGCGAATTGCGACAGCACAAGCACACCGGGATCCTCCGGATTCTGAGCCGCCAGATATTCCTTGGCGACCAGATTCATGCCGTCGCGGAGCGGCGTCACCATGGCGACATCGGCGGCGCGATAAAGCCCCGCCAGGACTGTGCGCGAATGGGAACGATTGACATAACGAATCGGCGTCCAGGCCGGATCGCCGTACTGGCCGTTCACCTTGCCAATGAGGCCGGTCAATTCGGTTTCGATGTCGCCGTACTGCTTGATGTCCGAGCGGCTCTTCGGCGTCACCTGCAAGAAAGTCACGTTGCCACGCCACTCCGGATTGTTCTCAAGCAGCCGTTCGAACGCCTTCACCCGGTCCGGAATGCCTTTGGAATAGTCGAGCCGATCGACGCCGAGGATCAGCTTGTTTCCGCCGAGGCTCTCGCGAACCAGCGCGACCATAGCTGACCGTCCCGCGTTCCGCGCGAGGCGCGTGTAGGCCTTGGTCTCGATGCTCACCGGGAAAGCGCCGAGCCGCACTTTCTGTCCTTCGAATTCGTAACTGGATCGGTTCTGGGTCGCGCCTTGCGAGGTCAAGTAGTGAGCGAAGTTGTCGCGATCGTTTTCCGTCTGGAAACCGACTAGGTTGTAGTAGGCGAGGCCGCCCAGGATCTCTCTATGGTGGGGCAGGGTCTGCAGAATGTCAGGCGGCGCACAAGGGGTGTGCAGGAAAAATCCGATGGTGTTGCGATGGCCGCGCGAACGCAGTTCGCGTCCCAGCAACATGAGGTGATAATCGTGCACCCAGACGACGTCATCTTCTCTGAGCAGCGCGCTCAAGCGATCGGCGAACATGCGGTTAACGCGGATATAGCCGCTGGCGTCAGCGCGGGAGTACTCCTGCAGATCGACCCGGTAATGAAGGATCGGCCACAGCACGCTGTTGGCGAGACCGTTGTAATATTCCTGAATGTCGTTTTGCGACAGATCAATGAGGACATACGTCATCTTGTTGATATCAACGATCTGAGGCGCCCCGTTCGGCTCCTCAGAGACCTTGCCGCTCCACCCGAACCACATTCCGTTGCGATTTTTGAGCGCAGCCTTTACCGCAACCGCCATTC
>Ga0210406_10004356_pt1 | contig 15196 bp, 13 predicted proteins | sample IncBWC30MmetaG_FD_155454 | JGI IMG/M metagenome (GOLD analysis project Ga0210406, IMG submission 155454) | Forest soil microbial communities from Barre Woods Harvard Forest LTER site, Petersham, Massachusetts, United States - Inc-BW-C-30-M | ecosystem: Environmental > Terrestrial > Soil >... | reverse complement strand
CTGTGGACCGTCGCAGATTTCTCGGCAGGGCTCTCGGTGCCTGCGCCATCAGTCCTCCACTTGGTTTTTTGTCTATGCAGTTTGCGCCAAGCATGAGTGGGTCTTTGACAAAAGAACAACGCGACAGCATGACGCCGTTGCAGGTCATTGACGAATTGAAGAAAGGGAATGAGCGATTTCGTACGGGGAAGTTGACTCCTCGGGATTATTTAGCTGAGAAACGCTCAAGTGCTGGCGGCCAGTATCCGGCGGCGGTAATCCTTGGATGCGTCGATTCACGAGTACCTGCGGAAATCATTTTCGACGTTGGGATCGGCGACACGTTTAATGGGCGCGTCGCAGGCAACGTGGTCAATGATGACCTGCTCGGCAGCATGGAGTTTGCATGTGCTGTTTCGGGTGCAAAGCTGGTTTTAGTCCTGGGACACACATCTTGTGGCGCGGTAAAGGGCGCGATCGATGACGTGGTATTGGGCAACTTGACGGGATTGTTGGCAAGAATCAAACCGGCCATTCCGGAAACCAGGTTTGAAGGAGAAAAGTCCAGCAAGAATCCGGCTTACGTTGATGCTGTAGCTCGAACCAACGTCGCAGTAGCACTCGAAAACATTCGGCGGCGAAGTCCGGTATTGACGGACCTGGAAAAGAAGGGATCAATCCAGATCATCGGTGCGATGTACAACCTCGCGAACGGCGCGGTGGACTTCGTCAGTTAGCGGGTTATCGACTCGGAACGAACCCCAGATTGGGTTTCACGGGAAGCTACGGGTCTTTGCAAAGACCGATTTATCAAGATTTGGGTTCAAGTGCCTGGCAGGCGAAATCGGAAACTTGGGTACCGGGATCCAAAAACGTCCAGCGAACCGGGTTGCTATGACGTGCCGTCGCGCTATCGCAAGTGATATTTCGCAGGCCGCCTCTCTTCCTTCCGGCGGTTGGCCCGAAACTTCTTGTACATCGGTTCGAGCGCCCACCAGAGGACGAGTGCTACTACCAGTATGGGAAGCCATAGTTGTTTCCATAATTCATTCACGGTTGCAGCTCGCGCATCCGCTCACTCTCGCGATGCGCCCAATTACTATACGAACGCAAGCCGAAGAGGATCATCACCCCGATTAAGGCGATGGCAAAAGTTCACCCAGATTATTTGTCGGGTTCGGGTTGCTTCCAGCCGCTTTCAGCGAAGCGTCGTGCTGATTCGTGAAGCGAATGAAAGCCGTAGAAGACCAGCAGCCCGATTAAGGCGATGCCAATCTCCATCCCAAGCAAAAAGTACAGAAACTCAATCGGGTTTGCTGCCAGATGTGCATACATAAGGTGACCGTCCCTTTTGCTCGACAAGAAGAATAAAAGAACAATTAAGGCGAACCCGCCCAAAAAACCGTAGAGGATTCCTCGAAAAAACAACATCCAAATGGCGTGCATGTTCATGGTAGTCCTCCTACTGCTGCGGACCTGCATAAGGGCGGCATAGCTAATGGTCGCGACGAGGGCGATCCGCGAAACAAGTCTAGCCATGCTCTAAATCTTACAGCTAATGTTTGGTTCAGCCCCACAGAGCTAGAAGGCAAGTTTCCGGTATCGGCGTTAATCAAGACTTAGCGGGTCCCTGGCGTTGATCTCTGTTCTCGACAATTCTCCTGCAAACCGCAAATCGCGGTGTCATTAGCGAATTCTCGCACCTCGAGATCATGTGTCCATCCGTTCGACCCATTGAGTGCGGAATGCGGGAGCCACGAATGGATCCGCAAAGTACTGTGTTTCCCGCGCAACCTTGTCGCCCTTGAACTCCATGATGCTCACGGTGTAGGACGGCTTGCCGTCATATGTCAGGGTGAATTCGCTGACCCAAAGCGCACCAGTGCCAGTGATTCGTCGGATAGAAAACCGCTTTTTGCTCGGCTGACTAGCGCGCTGGTTCTGTATGTTGGATCGACCGCGGGTTCGCTCGCCTGACTGCGGGTATTCCAGTACCGCGTCCTCGTGATAGATGCGGTGCTCCGTTTCAAAATCGTTGGCATCGGACGCCGCCCAATGCTGATCTAGTGCCGCACGGATTTGTTGCTCTTGCATGGACTGCTCCAGCTGCGGTTTCGCTTCCATGATCAGCTCCTTTGTTCAGCTCCCTTGGCTTTTGGAATGAAACCCGGAACGCCTGTTTTCACCACTGGATTCAGCCTCTGTCTGGTCTGAATGCGATTGATTTCGTCAAGCGCGTCCTTCGGAAGAGGAGAGATGTCGAAATTCTCTTTCGCGCGGGCCGCACTCCTGGGCGTGGTAAGCAAAGCCGTGCCGCGCTGCACCGCCCAAGCTAACAGCACCTGTGCCGGCGTTTTTCCAATTCGCTCGGCGATAGCCGAAATGACTGGATCTTCGAGCAGCCCAGGCTTCATCCCGTGACCCAATGGTGCAAAAGCCAAAAACACAATGCCCTTCTCCTTGCAGAATTCCAATAGCTCCATTTCCGGCAGATATGGATGTGATTCTACTTGGACCACGGCTGGCTTGATTCTTGCTGATTCATAGATGGGCTTCACTTCGTCCAAACTGATGTCCGAAAGTCCGATGGCCCGGCACTTGCTGTGATCCACGAGGCTTTCCATCGCTTTCCAGGTGTCGAGCAACGTCACGCCCTGGTCGTAAATCACATTGCCGCTTTGATCCCGCGGATCCTGGTCATCCCCCGGTTGAAATGCAAATGGAGTATGAATGAGATAGAGATCCAGATACTTGAGCCCGAGTCTGTCCAGACTCCCCTGGAAAGCCGGTTCGACGCGCTCGGGTCGGTGATTGGAGTTCCACAGCTTTGTGGTAACAAAAATGTCTTCGCGTGCGATTCCTCCCGCGGCAAGTCCCGCCTGCAACGCCGAGCCAACCTCGCGCTCGTTCCCGTATCGTTCCGCGCAATCGAAGTGTCGAAATCCGGCTTCCAGTGCGTCTCTGGTTGCAGTTATCGTCTCGGCTGGGTCAGGAATTAAAGTGCCAAAGCCCAGTGCGGGTATGCGCCCGGCTCCGTGACTGAGTGGGATTCTCGTCATCCGCAGATCGGAAGATTCAATCATGATTACTCCTACAAGCCATTTTGCGTGCGGCGTCACACGCCCGTATTGAGAAATTAGATGCCGGCTGCCGCGGACTGGGCACCAACTCCTGATTCGTCGCGTACTCGGAAAAGTGCCTCGGTGGCGTTTGGCTTTCGCATATTTCCGTTCGATTTTTGCCAAAATCGGGGGCAGCAACTCGATCTCTCATTATCCGGTTGATGGTCTAAGACTACGGAATGGGACCAGAGCCCTTATTACCGAATGCGAATACGATCAACTTCGACGACAAGCAACTTCCCGCGGTAATGGTCCATCGTGGTATGGACCTTGAGATACGCTGTCAGTCTGGCGATGAGTTTAGAAAGAATTTCTGAGTGGTTGCGCATCTGCAACGCGACAATTCCTCTATAGTTTGTGGGTGGATAGTTAACGATGTCGGCGAAGTCGCCGTTCAGCGATAGCAGAATGGCGTCGATTTCCTGGGCCTTGGCAATAACGAGGGCATCCGCTGACTCCACCGGTAAAACGTCCCTCAAGCACATGACCTCATGATTCGATTCTCGTAAGGTTTGGACGGTGAAGTTCGACACACAGTGGTCGGCCAAGAACCGCAAGGCCATCAGACGACGGCCTCAAATTCAGCCAGTTCCCGGGCATAGTCCAAGCATGCGGCGATTTGATCGCGGGTGAGATCAGGGAATTCCGCGATAATGTCTTCAGCTGTTTGGCCAGCGGCCAGGTATCCGAGCACAAGGCCTACAGGAATACGTGTTCCCTTTAGGCGTGGTTTGCCACGCAGAATCTCCGGGTCGCTTGCAATGTGATTTTTCCAGTCGACTGGCATGGCCTGATACTAACGCGTTCCTAGAGCAAACGCAAAACAGGAAAGAGTCACCGGCGCGCGACATAAAAGTGAATTGTGCCAGTAGAAGGGTTTTGGGATGCAGAATCGCCAGCTTTGTTTGCATTAGGCACTGCTCAGTTGCAGCCACATAGCTTGATTTGCAGCCTATAGTTCAGCAAGAGTTCAGCAAGTCTTTTCTGGTTTAGCAGACAGAATTGCAAGGCTTCGCGCATTGTCGAAGACTCGTTTGAAACCCGGCCAGGCACAGTCCACGTTCTCTGCGAGCATTTTCGCGGATCGACGAATCAGCATCCAATCCCAAACCGAAAAACCTCCGCCAAGGAGAAAGAAATCCTTTTAATGCGGTGCACGACGATTTGGCGAACTACAAGCCACATTTTGCGCAGTGTCGTCGGGCGCAGGTTGAAAGTAACTTGGACGGAGCCGGACACTCGCGCTGGCGTTGAAAAGGAGTCGAGGGCTTTGGCTCGGCAATGGCTGAGCAAATTGCCTGTTTCAACGGCTGTTGTTCGAAATCAGTACGTCATGGTCGGGTGAGGCGGGCCGCAGTCGAGCGGGGAATCTGCGTGCCTACTCGTAGCGCAGGGCGACCATCGGGTCTACGCGCGCTGCGATCTTTTCGCTTTTACGATGTCTTGGTCTATCACCTGATCGTGAAATGGCGTTACTGTCCCGTCGGGGGCGATCGTCCTCGCGGCGATATCTTCTACCTGGCTGAACTTTTCCACATACAGAATCTCCACGTCCCCATGTCTTCTGCCTTCCTCATTGAGAATTTTGATGCGGTAAGAATAAGTCTCGGTGGACGTCGTGTTGTCCGTGTCCACGGCACGATAAAGTATCAACGCAGGCCCGCCCATGCCCGTAGCTTTCATATCGGCGGGTGTTAACGGTGGCAAACCCGGGAAGTCCTGCGCGTGCACCGCGGTTCCACATCCGCACCCCAAAAAAAGAAATAGAACAGAAATTCCTGCATGAACTCGACCTGCGCAGTGTACTGAGGACATTGGGCGCCTCTCCGTTGTCTCCCAGTTTCAGCGTTCAGCAACCCTCTCGCAAGCGGTACGAGACGACATTGCGACCATGTCGTCAATTGCCGTCTGCAAAATGCCCACCACCGTTCGCCGAAGCCACCGTTGCTATTCTTTCAACTTTACTGAAGGGACGATCTCGTGGGCCCAGAACGCGCTGTGCCAGGGTTGGTTCGATAGGGGCCGCTCATCTTGTTAGAGCGGGCGATGGCAATCGAACCAGTGTCTGAACGTTGGGAAGCTTGTTGTATATAGCTAAACACGCACAAATTGGCGTGTCCCTGGCGAATTGATATTGTGGCAAGCTTTGAGCCGACTCGGCCCGGTGGTGCAACCCCGCCGGCCTACTCACCCGACTAGCGTTTGGACGACTAATTCCGCGTGTCGGACCATCCGGGCCAGTATCCTTGAAAATGCGGTTCGGACTCGTGAGCAAAGGGTTATTCGTAGCGGAGAGCGATTATAGGATCGACGCCCATGGCTTTACGGGTAGGCGCGTAGCAAGCAACCAGAGTGATTGCCCCCATGAGAAGAGTAATGACCGCAAAGGTGGTCACGTCACCCGCGCTCACGCCGTAAATAAGGCTAGCCATCAACTGCGCCAAGCCCCACGCCAGCGGCAGGCCGATGAGCAGCCCAACGGAAGTGATTAGGATGCCACGGCCCATGACCAAGCGAAGCACGTCGCCAGGCTGCGCGCCCATGGCCACGCGCACACCGATTTCTTGCGTGCGTTCAGCCACGGAGTAAGCCATCACTCCATATACCCCCACAGCGGCAAGCACCAGGGCAATGATTCCCATGACCGTCAGCATGACGGCGACATAGGAAAGCCCCAGAACTTGGTCCGAAAACACCTTCTCGAGCGTGAAAAATTCAGACACCGGCAATTCTGGATCGATGGTTGCGATTTCGCTGCGGACCGCCGTCACAAAAGCAATCGGGTCACGTTCGGTCTTGATGGCCATATAAGTGTAGGCCTGGGGCGCTTGTCGGTACGGAAAGTAGATCGGCGGAGCCACCTGAGTCTCGAAGACCCCGTACTTGATGTCACCAACTACGCCCACGATTTTGGCCCACGGTGACTTCGCATCGTCCCCGCCGGCCTTGATAAATTTGCCGATGGCATCCTCCCCCGGAAAGAAGCGTCGCGCGAAACTTTGGCTGACCACCACCACCGGCGCTTGTTCAGATGCATCGCTTTCCTCTAACAGCCGGCCGGCTCGCAGCGGGATATGCAACGCGCGGAAGTAATCTGCATTGACGTTCTCGATGTTGGCATTCCGGAACTCGCCCGCACGCGCCGGACGATTCTGAATCGACACTGCGTTATCCACTTCCTCGCTGCCGTAAGGCACTTCAGTCGCAACCATGGCGGCCTTCACACCAGGAATCGTCTTCAGTCTCTGAAGTGCCTGGTCAAAAAACGCCGCCTGAAGATGCGGAGTCTTGTATTTCGATTCCGGCAAGCTCACGTGCATCGTCAAAATGCTTTGCGGTTCCAGATTTTGGTTCACCACCAGGAGTGACCGTACTCCCTTGCTCATGAGACCGGCGCCTACCAGCAGAATGACGGAAAGAGCCACTTCCGAGATGACGAAGATGGTGCGCAGCCGCTGTCGATCGCGGCCCTCCGAGTTCCCGCGGCCGCTCTCCTTCAGTGCGTCGTGAATATCAGATCGCGAGGTCTGGAAAGCAGGAGCAATGCCGGAAACGATGCCAGCGAGCAGCGCCACCGCAACGGTATACCAGAACACATCCGCCTCCATCCGCACGTGCTTCCACATCGGCAGGAACTTCTCGACGTCCGGGGGCATGTAGTATCGCAGCAGGCCAATGCCAATTCTTGCTAAAATGAGGCCGAACACCGCGCTCACAACCGCCAGTAGCAAGCTCTCCGTCAGCAGCTGACGCACAATGCGAAATCGCCCCGCTCCGAGCGCCTGCCGGACGGCAATCTCTTTATTGCGGCTTGCAGCTCGCGCCAGCAGCAGATTGGCCACATTGGTGCAGGCGATAAGCAAAACGAAAATCACCGCGCCGATCAGCAGTAGGCAATACTGATTCGTTTGCTCCCCGGAGACAAACACACCCACCGGCAACACTTTCACCGTCCAGTCGGCATCGGTTTGGGGGAATTGCCTCGCGATGCGGCCTTCGATCGTGGCCATTTCTGCCCGAACATTCTTCACCGAAACACCTGGCTTTACGCGCACCATGGGAAAGAGGGTGCGAGCAGAGCGGAGTGTTTGCTCCTCAGGCTTGAGCGCGAGAGGAAGCCAAACCTCTACGCCAACAGGAAACGTGAACTCCCGGCCGACAGCGCCTACAATGTCGTACTTCTTGCCGTCCAGCAGCATGGTTTTGCCGATGATGGCGGGATCGCTGGCGAATCGGCGCTGCCACAGCCCGTTGCTCAGAATCACCTCTTGTTCGTGGCCGAGCTGCTCTTCCTCCATCCGAAAAGCTCGACCGATTGCGGGCTGAATCCCGACGGTGTCGAAAAAATTCGCGGAGACGAACGCGCCAATAAGTTTTTCAGGGTCGCCTGTGCCCGTCAGATTCACGTCGTTGTACTTCCATACCGCGATTTCTTCATAAGAATGGCTCTGCGCTTTCCAGTCGAGATAGTCGGCCGGGGACACGGAGCTAAAGTTCATGGTCTCTCCAGGCGGAAGGCTGAGCAGCATCACCAGGCGATCAAGGTTGGGCAAGGCCACCGGCTTGCGCAGGAACGCGATGGCCACGCTGAATACCGCCGTGTTGGCTCCAATGCCCAGAGCCAAAGCAAGCACAGCCAGCGCAGTGAATCCGGGGTTCTTCAGCAGCATGCGGAGACCGTAGCGCAGGTCCTGGAGGTGGTTGATCATAACGGTCCTCGGCGCAGCTTCGTCGAAGATACATACGCCGACCGGAGCCCAAATGTTTCTCTGTCCACGAATTTTTCGCTGGTGCCGGTGGTGTAGAAATTCGCCGTGTCAACTAAGTTTCCCTAGCCAAATGCTATCCCGCGCCAATGCCTTTAGAATCAGCGATCACCAACTCAATCCGCGCTAACCCGAGGACAGAACAATGTTACATGCCCTGCGGCAGGCGAAATAACAATTCGCCAGCCACAGGTTCCGGCGAGGTGTTGCTTCGAACCTGTACGCATTGGGCGCTGACGACAAAGTCGTTCAACGCATATTGCGCCACGCCAAACCGCACGTAACCAAGGAGCGCTACATCAAAGTATTCGATCCGGCGGTGCTGGAAGCGATGCGGCGAATGCAAGCGACCTTGGAGGAATTACGTCGTGGCCAGCAAAAGGCCAGCAGCTTTTTGCCGATTGATGGTAAACTATTGAAACAAAACGCCGGAGAGGTGGCCGAGAGGCTGAAGGCGGCGGTTTGCTAAACCCACCTGCCCGATTCGCGCAGACCGATTTTCACGTGTTTTGTTTGCATTAGGCACTGCTCATTTGCAGCCACATAGCTTCATTTGCAGCCTATAGTTCAGCAAAAGTTCAGCAAGTTTTCCCTGGGGAGCGGACAGAATTGCCGGGCTTCGCCCTTTGCCGAAGACTCTTTCGGCGGCGTGGCCGATCCCGCCTGCACGTCCAATGAGCAGTTGTGCATCTCGGGATGCCCCCGAGTGGCCAGCCACATTCGTCAAGAACCGGCGGATTCAATGCGAACCGAAATTTCCCAGATCCCATTTCTGGCCAGTGACCGTCACTTTTCCGAGTACGCTACAAATCGGGACTTAGCGGGAGTTGTCTGTCGAGTCCAAGGATTACTTCCGGTTTGCCACTCGTCCAGAATCGTCGGATTCAATAACACCGATGAACGGCGAGTCCGCATGTCGTATTTTGCCGCTTCCAAAATCATGTGACGATTCAAGGAGAGAAGGCGAGCCCGCTGGAGACGAGAGATCCGAAGCTCAAGAAATCATCCATTCCATGCCATTAAGATGCAAGTGCTGGACCTGTCCGATTAGTTCATCAGCACCGTCAGGGGTGTGGCTCCGACTGAGGGCAGCGAATTGATCAGGAAGCGCTTCCCGTCTGTGGAGACGATACGCGACGCGGTGATTCGAGTCTGGAAAAGAGGATGGGGGACGCCGGCAACCAGCTTGCTATGTGACGTATCGATGGATACGGCCATGAGTTTCTTGTCCTTGCTAATATAGAAGAGTTCTTTTCCGTCCGCACGCCAGCGCGCCTGGGCGCCGCCCTGATTGGAGATCTGGATTCGTCCCCGTAGCTCGGGAAACTGCGCGACAACTACGTCACTATCCTGGTAGCTGCCCGCCAAGGGGCCGGTGAAAGCGACCCACTTGCCGTCGGAAGAGAACTGAGCTTCGGCGCCATCGGCATAAACCGTGTGCGAACGCTTCCGGAAGTCATAGTAATGCAGCTCAGCTGGGCCGTTCTGAAAATCCATGTAGACAAGGTAACGGCCATCCGGCGACCAGTCGTTGGGGATAATACCTTGGCTCTCCACCAGAGGTTCGGGTTTGCCGGAACCGTCGGTAGCCGCCACGTAAATTTTTTGAGAGGGCTCACCAAAATTCTCGACATACGCCACGGATCTACCGTCAGGTGATAAAACAGGGAATACATCGGTTCCTCCATGTGACACGCGGGTGCTCGTGCCACGAGCAAAATCATAGATGCGGATGTAGTGTTTCCCGTTGCGTTCATCGTCAGAGGAGACAGCAAGCAGTCTGCCGTCGCGGGACAGAGCAGGGTCGCTATAGCCGATCGTAGGTAGTTCGTTCAGCTCTTTGCCTTCGCGGTCAAACCATGAGAGCCGCGTAGCATTGTCGCTTGCCGACTGAAAGACCACGACGCCATTGTCCGAGACGGAAAACCCTGCGCGGGAGAAGGCAGTGTCCTGGTCCACTTCCTGTTGCGCAACCGGTCCGGGTGGACCAGTGGTCTGAAGTCGCTCGAGATCGAACGGTTGCTCCATGAGGCTGCGGTCTCGAACATAAAAGAGGCGCCCGGACGTAAACTGCGTATTCCCAGCGACCTCAGAGGAGATCATCTTGCTCTCCATGGAATTCAAAGAGCCAACATAAACCCCTGTCAAGCTAATGAAATATAGAAAGTGATCTCCGTCGGGGAGGAACGAGGGCCAAAGCGTCGCGGCATTCGACCCACTTGACTTTATGGCGGGCTGCGGCTCGCCACCCGAAGCAGGCACCTTCATTAGCCCCAAATCGAGGCGGGAGGACCGGTTTAAGGAAAACTCAGCGAAGACGATCGTGCCATGGTCGTTCCAGGTTCCGCCGGCGCCTGCGGGTGCGTCGCATATGATCTGGACAGCGCTGCCGCTCGCATCAGCGCTCTTTAGCTTACCGTCACCGAAGAAACCAACCTGCCGATTATCAGGCGACCAGAAGGGATACATAGCGCCTTTCGTGCCAGCCAATTGCTGCGCTGTACCGGAGGCCAAGGATCGGACCCACAACGCAGTTCCACCATCCGACGCAGCACCCACGAAGGCGAGCCGCCGGCCGTCAGGCGAGATCGCGAAATTATAGGGAACGAAAGAAGTAGATTGCGGCGGCAGCAAAGAAAGGCGAAGATGCTGACGTTCCGGTTGCCGCGTGCCGCGCAACTGAGCGAAGCCGAACCACATCAGCAAGGCGATACACAACGCCGCGAGCCCCCAAGCAAATTTCTCGCGCCGACGTGGTACAGCGTCAGGCGCTTTGCTTATGCGTGATTCTTCGGCGATCCACGTTAGTTCTCTCGCCAAGTCTCGCGCGCTTTGCCAGCGCTCGTCGGCATCTTTTGCCAGGCACGTTTTCACGATGTGATCGAACGCCGCAGGCGCCATCGGCTGCAAACTCGATACCAGGGGCGGCTCTCGCTCCAATATCGCAGCGATCACACTTGCTTGTGTTTTCCCCTCGAATGCTTTTTTTCCCGTGGCCATTTCATACAGCACAGCACCGAGAGAAAAAACATCACTCCTTCCATCCAACTCCCTTCCCTCGATTTGCTCCGGAGACATGTACTGAAACGTCCCGACAATCGTCCCTTGCTGGGTCACTGGCGATTCCTGCTTTGTCGCGGTCAACGTCACCAGACTGGCCAGCGGAGCCACCAGTTTCGCCAAGCCAAAATCCAGAAGCTTCGCTCCACCCGGCGTGAGCATGATGTTGCCGGGCTTCACACCGACTACTTTGAGAGCATCAACGGTCGGCACACCCTCCGGGATGCTTTGGAAAGACGCGGTGTCTCAACCGTCTTGCTGCTTCACGAGTTTGGCGACCCAGAGTACGAAGTCGAATTGCGGATTTTTGAGCCGGGTTATCGTGACGGCGGAGAGCAATATTCAACTTCTGAACACGCAGACTGGATTGTCTAGGCGTCTCATAAATCTTCAATTACCATCGCCGGTGAATGGCTCATTGACGTATTTCGCGGGTTGCATCCCGAATGCATCGGACTCACTTACAAAGGTCCTTACTCGACTCCGGACCTTCGTGGAACTTGGGAAACAAGCTAGACCGCAGCGAGAATGGCTCACCAAATCTGCCAAGTCCCGATCAAGGCCGTAATCGGAAAACTGCCCGCTGCGCGATGCACTACTGCCCACGGATTTTCTTGCTACACTCTTCACTGTCGGAACTGAAAGAGAAACGCGGGACGACAGCATGGCTGCAACTTCGCCGTCGGTGGTTAAAGCTCCACTGAGACTTCCCCCCGGCCCCAAGGGTCACTTCCTGCTAGGCAACTTGGCGGCTGTCTCTCGCGATTGGCTGGGATTCTATGCCCAGTGCGCCAGGGACTATGGCGACGTTGTTAAGCTTCGTTACCTCCACGTTCCAATTTGTCTGCTGATGCATCCTCGCGACATCGAATACGTCCTGGTCACCAATCCAGGCAATTTCACTAAGTCCGCGGACTACCGCGCCCTTGCTCGCGTGCTCGGCAATGGCTTGCTGACCAATGAAGGAAAACCCTGGCAGCGCCAGCGCGGCTTGATCCAGCCGGCCTTCCGTCGCGAGAACATTTTGTCTTATGCGGCGGTGATGACCCACGCCGCCAGCCGCATGCTCGATTCGTGGACCGGCGGCGAATCGCACAACGTGCACGAGGACATGATGGCCGTGACGCTCGAGATCGTCGCGCAATGTCTGTGTGGAGCGGAAGTGGCTTGCGTCGCCGACAGAGTGGGCAAAGCCATGGAAGTGGTGACCGACCGGTTCATGACAGATGCCAGTCAAGCTCTTCTGCTCCCGTTTGACCTTCCCGATTTCCTGGTGCCGTCGCGGCGGGACGCCATCAGCGCCTTAGACGAAATCATCAACGGCATCATCCGCCAGCGGCGCGCCTCGCACCAGTCGCGTGGAGATTTGCTCGACACTCTGCTCCATGCACGTGACACCGAAGGCCACCCGATGAGCGATACGCAATTGCGCGATGAGGTCATGACCCTTTTTCTGGCTGGCCACGAAACCACTGCGATCGCCCTGTCCTGGACCTGCTACTTGCTCGGTCAGCACCCACGGGTCGAGGCCAAGCTCGTCGAAGAATTGAATGCGGTTCTCGGTGACCGCGAGCCCACTCCAGAAGACCTTCCTCGTCTGCGCTATACGGAAATGGTGCTCAAAGAATCCATGCGACTCTATCCCGCCGTCTGGGGCATCGGGCGCAAAGCGATAGCCGACTGCGAGATCGGCGGCTATCGAGTGACTGCTGGCACCAACATTTTCATCTTTCAATCACTGACGCAGCGCGACCCCCGCTTTTTCCCCGATCCGAATGCATTCGATCCCGAGCGCTGGCGCGAAGACCCCGTCCGCTCCGGCAAGATTCCGCGGTTTGCCTATTTCCCATTCGGCGGTGGCCCCAGAGTTTGTGTCGGCGCCGCATTTGCCATGCTTGAAGCCATGCTCCTCCTCGCCATGATCCAGCAAGAGTTTCATCTCGAACTCGTCCCCGGCCATCTCGTCGAACCTCTACCCTCCGTGACGTTGCGCCCCAAGCACGGCATCCGCGTAACCGTCCACCGCCGGCTGACCTCCGACTGACGGCCATCACTCACCTTTAGTTGGAAAGATGTAAGTTGCAAGTAGCAGTCGGCTGGACAATTAGTGACTACCGTATTGGCGATGAAGCGTATCTGACGAGCTATAAAGATGGAAAACGATTTGAGATTATTCAATTCAGAAGTGGCAACTTCGTAGGCAAGATAGCAGGAAATGAGCTAAGCAGAGTTCGAGAATTTGCCCAGTGCATAGTTGCCCAAGTTTCTGCCACGTAGAATCATCGGCCTACTTCATGCCCGGTCACTTGGACAATTAACGCGAATTGTCAGAAACCGCCAGAGTTGTCGAGGCCATGATATTAAAATACGACAGGCTGTAGGAGGATCTATGCGCGTTGGTTTGAGTCTAATTGAACTTATGGAATTTACCGAATGGGAGCGGAACAAGTGGTACGACTGGCTCCAGGAGCGCCGCGATACCGTTCTGGCGATCAGCACCGGGCCCAATGGCGACCGCTTCCCGAATGTCGGCGAATTAGTGAAGCACATTTTTATAGCAGAAAAGCACCACGTTGACAGGCTTTCAAATCGGCCGATAACAGATACGGGTTCTGTTTCGAGCGACAACGTCGAAAGGCTTTTCCAATTCGGCTGGCGGAGCCGTAAGGACCTAAGAGAATTTGTCGAAGCGCTTCCTCCTGGCGATTGGGATGTTCCGCGGGAATTCAATATTGTGAACAATCTTGTGAGCGCGACTCCCAGGAAACTTATCGTCCACGTCCTCATGCATGAGGTTCGCCACTGGGCGCAAGTGGCGACAATTCTTCGGCTGAACGGTTTGGCGGGAGGGTTTCCCGATTTTCTGTTTAGTCCCGTGATGGGCGGCGGATTCAAATCCCGTACAAGCTAATTAATCCCGCAACAGCTTGCGCCGTTCCCATCAATGTGAAGTACTACTTCACTCTTCCGATTTCTCGACAAATCAGATGGGAGTTAGCGGCCTATTGAATCACGCTTCACTGGAGAGGCTTGCATACCCTGATTACTCCACGTTCATCACTGAGCGCGGCATATCCGTTTTTGTCCTTCGCGTCTTCTACCAGAACGACGTAACCTAGGCCATCCGGTTGCACAAGTAAGCGCAGATTCCACCCAGGCAGGATTTCTGGCGTGGAGCCGAAATGAACATTGGGTTCCCGTGAGTAAAAATCTGAGAGCCACTCGTTAAAATATTCTTGCTGGTGCGCGAGAAGAGTCTGCCATGATGCGAACGAGCCGTAAGCATAACGCTCAGTAACTTCGGCGGTGTTAATTGTCCTAACGAGGCCGATTGCAACACGGAGGTGTTCTTGGTCGGACATCGTAGGGCCTGTGGAGGTATCCTGTGCGAATTGCGGTGTCTGAACTCCAAGGAGAAACACGAGCACTGCTGTTCTCAGAATGACCAGACGTGTATTCATGGCGAATTGTCCTCCCGCTCATCGGAGTGCCCACAGTCTTAGCATACTGATTAGCTAATTGACAGAGGTAGGGATCAGGTCCTGAGTAACAGCGAAACCGTCCACATGGATTTCAAGTTTCCGAGTACGCGACTTCCCAGGAACTAGCGTAAGCGATTGGCCATCGGATGGTTATTTTTGCGGCTAATTCCTAGAGGCGCTCATAGACTATGTGGCGGAGACGATTTTTCTGACACGACGCGGCAAACTCTTTTGGATTGGGCTGCTGGCGTACGCTGCCAGCTTTTTCCTTATGTCGGTAGCTTTTTTTGTCGACGACGAGGGAGAACGCGGTTTCGTGTGCTCATACATCACGCTATGGTACATATGGATGGCTGCGACATCTTTACGTCACTCGTCGATTTCAACATTAGTTCAGTTCTTCCCATTCGTCATCGCTGGATTGATTAACCCCGTCTTCTTAGTGGCCGCCGTCAGACCCACGTCGGCATTGAGAATCGTCTGGCTTTGCATGATTCCCTCCTGTTGGGTCGTCTTCTACCAATGGCAGCCACCTCTCTACCCACGGGAGGGCCATTTCCTCTGGATTGCCGGAATGGCGCTAGTTCTGTTTTCGGACCGACTGACGGACAGCAAAACAACCTCAGCGACGGATACTACCTGATTACGCTGATCGGTAAAGTCGAGTACTGGGAGCCAAGTTTCCGGTTACGCCACTTCACAGGCACTGACCGCTACCACCAACATTCTGTTGACCCGTGCACGACTCGGCGCTACCTTGCAATCATATGAATGCCGACCTACTCAA
>Ga0210406_10004355_pt1 | contig 15197 bp, 15 predicted proteins | sample IncBWC30MmetaG_FD_155454 | JGI IMG/M metagenome (GOLD analysis project Ga0210406, IMG submission 155454) | Forest soil microbial communities from Barre Woods Harvard Forest LTER site, Petersham, Massachusetts, United States - Inc-BW-C-30-M | ecosystem: Environmental > Terrestrial > Soil >... | reverse complement strand
GGCCGACGCAATGTTTCTTGCAGGTTGTTCATGAGATGCTGGCGCTGAAACTGCGAGCCAGTCAGCAGCAATCCAGATCCCCCACCACGATGATCCCTAGCGACATAACGATCACCAGCGCGTCGATCGACGCGCCACCGTAAGCCAAAAAATAACCCTTACCCGCGCGAAGCTTGCCAACGTCCTGTGAAAAAGGAGATGATCCAGTATTTCTACTAGGCTCGGCCGCTTAGCGGCTCTTAATCGATTGGAGAAACTTGCGTGGCAATGGGTACAGTCAAGTGGTTCAACCCGACCAAGGGCTATGGGTTCATTCAGCCAGACGACGGCGGGAACGACGTTTTTGTGCACATCTCGGCTGTTGAGAAGGCCGGTCTGTCGACCCTCGGAGAGGGTGCCCGCGTCAGCTATGAGCTATTCAACGGTCGCGGTGGCAAGACCTCAGCAGAAAAGCTGCGCGTCGCCTAACGTCATCGAGCACCGGCTGGGCGTCCTCACGCCACGCTGACAGACCGGTTATTCTATGCTGCTAAGAGTGTCTGGCTCCATGACCTTGCGTGACACTTGGTCATGGCCAAAGCGCGACTTTACCCGCCGTTTCTGGCCACCGACCCCGCCCTCTTCAGGCGGCAGCTAAATCAGGATCAGGCCGTCGCCTTGACGATTGGGATTTTGGCGTCTCCGCGAGAGCAGCCTCCGCATCGGCCTTGGCCAGTGCGGCGAGCTGTTGATCCTGCCTTTTGATCTGGTGTTTTAGCGCTACGTCCGGCCGGGAAAATCGGGCGGCCCACCGCTGTTCGCACCTTTTTTGAAGGTCGAGGGGAATATTGGCCATCTGAAAGCTCCGGGCTTTTTCGCCGCTGAGCATAGGGCCTCGAAGCTCGGGGTCCTTTGGCGCGTCAGGATTAGCACGCCTTTGGCTCTGGGCACACCAATCTCCCGGTTGCCGTTGGAAGGCGAGAACCTAGCCAGCAGCCGGGGGACTGGGCACTTACGGCCCTAAAACGCCGAGACTGCGACTTGGTTCCTGTGTTGCAACTCTATGACGACTGCCCTCCGCAGCTTCACGGACTCCATTTTAGGACTGGGGTGTCCTAACCAAAAAAACACCGGAAAGATTTAAGGACTGAATTTTTTATGGCGGGGCTGGCACCCAACTCTGCGGTCTTTTCGTTGAGGCCAACCCACAGTTTGCGCCAACGTCGTCCCGCAAAGCAATTGCTACCCTTTTGCTACCCAACCCGATAACACGAACAAAAACAGGGAGGGATGAATGCCCCCTCCCCGCCGCCTATTTACTTGTATTTGTGGATGAAATGGCACGTCCAGGTATGGGCCGGGATGGCTTTTCCAGAATTTCAAGACCGGTGCCTTAAACCACTCGGCCACCCTTCCGGCTCAGAAGCGTCATCCGCTTAGCGCACGGCCTTTCCCAAGGCAATGCGAGGCGCCGAGGTCCGGTGGCGCAACTCGCGCAGGGTCTCGGCGGATGTCGGAGGCGCGCCGCCTCAACCTTGCCCGCTGCGATAGGCCGCCCAATTGCCCCAGGATACGTTGGAGAGGCTCTGCAGATCCGTTGCAAGCGGCCGCCTGCCCTGGCGTTCGTGCTGCGCAATGACCTGCTCGGACAGCTTGATCTTTTGCCTCAGCTCGGCGACCTGCGTCCTGCTCTGCTCGGTCGCTTGACGATCGGCGATGTCGCCGACCCTGAATTTGGACGTTTCGATACGCTTCAGCGCATCGCTGTGCTTCCGGACCTGGACCCGGTGCCACGCGATCCTGCTATCACTATCCGCCGCCATCAAACTCTCCTGAGTCTGACCAAACCTAACGGAATTCAGTTCCGATTCGCGACCTTTTCGAGTCGGGGCATGTCGGGGGCAAGTCTGGCTGCCACACCGGCAGCCGGACGCGCGTTGCGCTCGACGCAGGCCCGCGCCACGGCCGTGATCTCATCGGCAGGATCTCATCGGCAAGGGCGCGTCCGCCCGTCAAAGTCCCGGTAGGTGCCGGAAGCCGCATTGTAGGACCGGAACCGCGTGCAGCCGGGAGGGCCCGCCGACCGGTCGTGCGGCCTGTTGTCCGCGCGCTTTCGCGACGCCGTATCGTCCGGCTTCACCGCCGGCTTGGCGTCGTCCGCCGTCGCTTCGGCAGACTGCTTGGCGAGAGGCGTTTCCTCCTTGGGGGCAGGCTTTGTCTCGGCTGCCGCGGGAGTGGTTTCCGCTGCGGGCTTGGTTTCCGCCGGCAAAGGCTTGGCTTCGACGGCGGCGGGCTTCTCCTCAACGGCTGCTGGCTCCTCGGTCGAGCCCGTCGGCTTCTCCTCGGCGGTCGCGGGTTTCACCTCCGCGGTGGCAGGTTTCACCTCCACGGTCGCGGGCTTCGCCTCCGGAGCGACCGGCTTGGCCTCGGCCGCGGCGGCCGCAGGCCGGGTCTCCGGCGGCGCGGGCGGCCGCTCAGTCATGGCCTTGTGCCGTTCGATGAAGTCCCTGCATTCGAGCGGGAAGACCACCTCCCCGGAAACGGTCAGCCCGATCGGCTTGCAGGCGCCGGGCGGCGGCTCATCGTCCTTCGCGGACGGATGCGCGGGCGCCGTGCCTGTCTCTGCCGGACTGGATGTCTGCGCAAGCGCGACGCTGCCCATGACGGCGAGAAGGAGACCACAGAGCATGCCGGCACGGCGGGCGGTCCGGAGGGTCAACAAACACGTCAACAAATACGTCATGCGATCCGCTCAAAGAATTGCGTGTGATGCTCCACCATGTCTTTTGGGCAAGTCTATGAAGCGCAAGCCATCGAGCCGCCATGATGCGCGGTGCCCGCCGGCCTTTTCCTTGGCTTTTCTGGAGTGCGCCGCGTTCGGCATGATTCGGAATCAATTGGCATCGTGCCGGCCTGCCAAGTTCGGTCGCGAGTGTGAGCGACCTCACATCAGCGCTCTGCAATTACCGCCAATATCCGCGTTGGCGACATTTGGGAGCTTCTGAATGGAACAGGACATGGACTCGTTGACGGTCATGACGGGAATTGGCGTTGCCGGTTACGCAGCGCTCATGCTCGCCTATGTGGCGCGCGTCGATCTCGGATTGTCGAGCGGACAGATCCGCGGGCTGGCGATCGTCGCCGCCGTGCTGATCGCACTCGCCGTCGCCATCGATTTTCTCGGCAAGCGCTTGAGCAACGTGGAGTGATCGCCGGGGCGGAGGCCCGCTGTACATCGAGGCCGCCTGTTGGGGATAAGGCGGCCGCCGCTTCCGGATCGTTGTTGCTCCGGCCGCGCACTTACCGGAGAGTTCGTGGAAGGCACAGCACGTGAGTCTCGGGGGCGTGGCATGCGTGAACGGCGCGAAGGATTCGACTATGAGCGCTATCGCCGATTGCTGGCGGACGCGGTCGACGAGACCAGGCGGATGGCGCTGATCAATTTGCTGATCGAGGAGCGCGCCAGGGACCACCTGGCGGCTTGCCTCGCCTCCGAGCGTAACACCGCGACAGCAATCAGAATTGCCGAGGTTCTAGGCGCCGCGCGTCCCTGACGACATCCGTCGGCACCCTCTTCCCAGGCTTCTTCCAGGCTTGTGCTTCCAGGTTTCACCAACTGCAGCGCGAAGCGTTGACAGCACGATCACGCGATGACGATTCATCGTGAGTTCGCGGCGCTTATCGTCGCATTGTCAGCCTTACCTTTTCACGTTAGCGAGACGGCTCGATCGTTTGGAGCAACCTGTTGTCAACCCGCCGCAATTTCCTCGCCACGTTTCCTCTCCTCGCTCTCACCGCCGTGGCGCTGTTCTTGCCGGTTGGCAGCGGCGCGCACGCGCAACAGAATCCGACCGCTGCGCTTGTCGAAAAGCCTGTATCGCTCCCCGACATGGCGCTTGGTCAGTCGAGGGCGCCGATCACGATCGTCGAATATTCCTCGCTGACCTGCCCGCATTGCGCGGATTTCGAAGAGAACGTCCTGCCAATGCTGCAGTCGAAATATATCGACACCGGCAAGGTGCGCTTCGTCTCGCGCGAGTTCCCGCTGGACATCAAGGCCGCCGCGGCCTCGATGCTGGCGCGTTGCGCCGCCAATGGCGATGCGCCGAAATTTTTTGAGGCCACCACCATGCTGTTCAAGCAGCAGGGGCCTTTGATGGATCGCACCACCGATACGCTCAAGGCGGTCGGCGGCCGTTTCGGCATGACCGCGGAGGCGGTCGAAGCCTGCGTGAAGGACCAGGCGCTGCTCGACAAGCTCACAGCCGATCAGCAATTCGCCTTCGACGAGCTGAAGGTCGATGCGACGCCGACCTTCTTCATCAATGGCGAACGGCTCAGAGGCTCGATGTCGTTCGAGGAATTCGAGGCGAGGCTGACCTCGCATCTGAAGCACTGACGCGCCTCATTTGTCTTCCGTTTCTGGCGGCGCAACGGGCGCAACGAAGGCAAGGCCGATCCGGTTTTGCTGGATCCAGGCCAGAGTGCACTCGTAGACGGACGCATCCTTCGCCAAGACCAGGTGGAACCGCGCCGGCACGAAAGCGGGGTTTTCGACATCGATCGCCGCCCCTTCAGGCGAGATATTGCGCACCACGCAGGTCATGACCGAACCGCCCGACGAAACATAAGCGGGTTCGTTGATCTCGGTGCGCGGATATTTGCGCCGCTCGTCCATTGCTGCTCTGCTCCGATGCCGTGTTGCGACGCACGACCGGGCGAATTTGAGACAAATCCATCGGATCTCTTCGCTCTGGCGGCTGCGCAACTTATTCTAGCACGCCCGTGCCTAAAACCTTTGCACGAAAGAGCGCTCGTCAGCGGCCAGCCTGTTTGCGATGCCCGGCAATGCGCTGGTGTGGGGTTGCCGCTCGCCGCAATCGCAGGATAGCCTGCAGGAATAGCCTAATCGGCACGGCCACGCGTCGGCGCAACGCCGGCTCAAAAAACGAAAATGCGCCAAAGGGACGCTAAGGGGAAACGCAATGTTCGATGAACTCGATCGACGCACGAGTCTGACCGGAAACCAGATCAAGATCCTCGTCGCAGCCATCATCGGCGACGCGCTGGAGTTTTTCGACTATTTCCTGATCGGCTTCGTGCTCGCCTTTCTGATCGGGCCGTGGAAACTGACATTCGGCCAATCCGCCACCGTGCTGATGAGTTCCGGGATCGGTGCCATCATCGGCGCCTATGCCTGGGGCTGGCTCGCCGACCGGATCGGCCGCCGCATCGTGTTCATCGGCACCGTGCTGAATTTCTCCATCGCCACGGGCCTGCTCTATTTCACGCCGGACAATGGCTGGGTCTATCTCACGATCCTGCGCTTCTTCGTCGGCACCGGCGTCGGCGGGCTTTATTGCGTCGACCTGCCTCTGGTGCAGGAGTTCATGCCCTCCTTCAAGCGCGGCTGGATTGGCGGCCTTGTCACCTGCGTGATCCCGCTCGGCGTCGGCCTCGGCGCGGTTCTTGGTGCCTTCATGGGCTCCGACCAGTGGCGGCTTTTGTTCGCCATCGGCGTCCTTCCCGCGCTGCTGGTGCTGCTGGTCCGGATCTGGGTTCCGGAAAGCCCTCGCTGGCTCTGCCGTCAGGGCCGCTATGAGGAAGCGCGCAAGTCGCTGGCCTGGGCGCTGCAGGTCGAGCCATCCGCGTTGCCGATGCCGACCGCGGCCGACGCCGGTCCAGTCATCACCAGCAACTGGCTCGATCTCTTCAAATATCCCCGCAGCCTGCTGGTCTCCTGGCTCGGCAATGCCGGCGCGCAGACCGGGGTCTACGGCATCACTCTGTGGGCGCCATCCTTGTTCGTGCTGCTGTTGAAGGTCACGCCGCAACAGGCCGCCAAGATGATGATCCTGCTCAGCGCGTTCGGCTTCATCGGGCGCGTCTCGTTCTCTTATTTCTCCGAGCTGATGGGACGGCGCAATGCAGGTGGATTGCTGGGCTTCGGCGCGGGCTTCCTGACCATCTTGGCCGGCTATAATTATGATGCCTCCTTGATGGGGCTTTCTGCCTTCTGGCTGATCCTGGCGGTCACCTTCTTCTTTGCCGATGGCGGCTTTGCCATTGTCGGGCCCTATGCCGCCGAAGTCTGGCCGTCGCATTTGCGGACCTCGGGGATGGGCTCGGCCTATGGCTTTGGCGGCATCGGCAAGATCATCGGCCCGGTCGGGCTCGCGCTGATCGTCGGGTTCCAACAACTATCTCAAGCCGACGTGCCGCTGCCGCAGATTCCGGCCGCCTTCCTCTATCTCGGCTGCTGGTTTCTGATGGCCGGGGCGGTCTATTACTTCTTCGGCATCGAAACCAAGGGCAAGTCGATCGAGGAGATCGACAAGGAACTGATGGCCACAACCCCGCTCGTCCACGATGTTGGCGCCAAGAGGATGGCCTAGCACCATGCCGCTCGCTGCTTCTCTCGACCTTGCGGGCGACGCCGGCGTCATCGCGCGGGCCGAGGCGGTCCGGCCCATTGTTGCGGCCGCGGCCAATGACATCGAGCGCGAGCGACGGCTGCCGGTGTCCCTGCTCGACCGGCTGCATGAGGCGGAACTGTTCCGCCTTCTGCTGCCCCGCTCCTCCAACGGGATCGAGACCGATCCCGTCACCTTCTTCCACGTCATCGAGACCATCGCGCGGGCCGACGCCTCGACCGCCTGGTGCCTGAGCCAGGCCGGTGGTTGCGCGATGTCGGCGGCCTATCTGGATCTGCCGGTGGCGCAGGCGATCTTCGGCAGCGATCCGCGCGCGGTTCTGGCCTGGGGCCCGGGGCCGAAGGTCAAGGCGGTCGCGTGTGAGGGCGGCTACCGCGTGACGGGCGTCTGGGCGTTCGCCTCCGGCGGCCGTCATGCAACCTGGGTCGGCGCGCATTGCCCGGTCTACCAGGCCGACGGCGCGCCCCGGCTCGACGACAATGGCCTGCAGCAGGAGCGCACCATGCTCGTGCGCAGCGAGGACGTCGTCTGGACCGACATCTGGAACACCGTCGGCCTGCGCGGAACCGCCAGCGACCAGTTTGCGCTCGATGATTTCTTCGTCCGCGCCGACCATTCCATCACCCGCGAGTTCGACCGCGAATGCCGCGAGAGCGGTCCGCTTTATCGCATGGGGTCCGGTAGCTGCTACCAGGTCGGCTTCGCCGGGGTCGCCTGCGGCATCGCGCGCGGGGCGCTCGATTGCTTCCTCGATGTCGCGCGCAATAAAGTGCCGCGCGGCGGCAAGAGCCCATTGCGCGACAATGCCGTGGTGCAGTCGGGCCTGGCGCAGGCCGACGTGAATTTGCGGTCCGCGCGCGGCTTTGTGCTGCAGTCGATGGCCGAGATCTGGAAGCACCTCTGCGCCGGCGCCAGCATTACCGTCGAGCAGCGCATCATCGTGCGCATGGCCGCCACCCATGCGATCCACAAGGCGCGCGAAGCGGTTGATTTCGCCTACAACGCCGCCGGCGCCACCGCGATCTTCGAAGACCACCCGCTAGAGCGCCGCTTCCGCGACATCCATACCGTGACCCAGCAATTGCAGGGCCGGCTCAGCCATTTTGAAACCGTGGGCGCCTGGATGATGGGTGCCGAGGCCGACCTCACCTTTGTCTGACATCAAGGAGAAGACCAATGCCGCTTGGCGGACTGCAACACTATACGATCGAGCCCCAGGACCTTGAGCGCACCAAGGATTTCTATGTCGACGTGCTCGGGCTTGAGGTCGGTGACCGCCCGCCGCTCGATTTCCCCGGCTATTGGCTCTATTCCGGGGGCACCGCCACCGTGCACCTGATGGGCACGCGCAAACCGCGCGAGGGCATCGTGGTCCGCGGCACCGAAAAGAAATACGACGATACCGGCCGGCTCGACCACATCGCCTTCGCCGCGACCGACGTCGAGGGCGTGCGAAAGCGGCTGCAAACGAAGAATGTAAAATTCCGGGAGAGCATCGTGCCGCGCACCGGCGACACGCAGTTCTTCCTTTACGATCCCGACGGGGTCGGGGTGGAATTGAACTTCCTGAAGACGTGAAGTGACCTGAAACGATACAAACGCCGAGACGCAAGCGCCATCGGCCGGCATGAACGACGGCTAGAGCCTTTTCCGTTCCGATTGAATCGGAACGGAGGCTCTAGTCTCTCTTGTTTTGACGCGTTTTCTTCACGCGAACCCGTACCCACCCCGCATCCTGTGCGGGGCAGGCTTTCGCTCGAAAACGCTCTAATGACCATGCGAAGATGTCTCGACCTCAGATCGTCACGCCGAGGCCATGCCTCCGGCGTGAATCGGTCTGCTTTTTTTCTATTTTAAATGGCGAGTGGAGCTTGCCGCGCCGCTGCGGCAGGATAGCCGGGCGCTAGGCCTTCCACCTACCCCAGGGCACGGGTGCCCGGCTATTCGACCACCGGTTGCACGCGCCGACCCTTATCTCTTTCGCCTATTGTTGCCGCCTATTGTTTGAGCATGTCCCCGCGCAAACGCGTCACGCGTCTGTTGGGATCGATCCCAAGGAACCAATCGCAGGCTTTCGCTCTAATCGAGCCCGCGCTCGTGGCTCAAGCGCACCATCTCATCGATGAAGACTTGTTTCTGCTTGTCGTCGAGGCTCGCAAACAAGGGCTCGGCGGCGTCGGCGACGTTGCGCTGATCGGCGGCGCGATCGACCAGGAACTGCGCCTCATTGCGCATCTGCTCGACAATGTCGTCAGGCGGATCGCGCTTGGCGCGGGCGACCCGCAAGTTGAGACGTTCGGCCCCATTATGGCCGAGATAATGCATCGCGCTTGAGAAGGCGCCCCAGTTCTTTTCCTGCTCGGGTGTCAGCTTCAGCTCGCTCTTGATCCGTTCAATATAGGCGTCGCTGTTTGAGACGATCTGATCGGCGGTAAGCTGCGGCGCGCCCTGCTGGGTCAACACCACCGGCTGTTGTTGTGACGGTTGCTGCAGCTTTGCGGCCTGGACACCCTTGGCACCCGTGGCACCCGTGGCACCTTTGGGCGCGGCCTTAGCTGCCTTGGTCTGACTGCCCTGCTTGTCCTTGTCATTGGCCATGGACTGCGCCGGCTGCTGCTGTTGCGGCTGCCCGCCGTTACCGGTGAACACCTCGGTGACGCCGGTCACGACACCCACGACACCGCCGATCGCGCCGCCCAGCACGCCGCCGACGGGACCGGCGGCTTTGTTACCTTCGCGGGCCCCCTGCTCGACGCCCTTGACGAGTCCTTGCGCGTCCACGATCCGCGGCGCGTTGAGAACGAGGATCGCGGCCATCCCAAGCGCGACGCACAGCTTCACGCGCGCGCGCAGCTTCGATGTCGGGCTGGTCATTGTTCGGTCTCCATGATCGATCCGGATCTTAACTTGATCTTAACTTGGCTGAATTTTGGGGAGATGGCAGGCGCGCTGCCAGACTCACATTTTATCGCGTCGGCGCCGGACTCGTCTACCGTCGCGCACGCCGTGTTCGTCGACAGGGCTTCGCCCACCGAGCTGCCGACGCGGCGCTATCGTGTGTCGGCGCAGCGTCCCCTGCCTTGAACCAGGTGTGGCCGTATGACGCTGTGCGCCGCAATATTCCGCTTGGCGCTTGCCGGTGGCTCGCGAGAGTTAAAGCGAGGAACTGAGCAACGTTAGTTCTAGAGACACCCTCATCTGAATTTCTCGACAGCCGCCGTCAATTCTGTTCTGATCCTGACAGACGAAATCTCCGCGCCGCCCGCAGGGTCCGCGAGCCAAACAACAAAAAAGGGATTTCGCGTCATATCCGATTGGCTCACCAGGGAGGGTCATGCCATGTCACGGAGAAAGTTCACCAGACGACAATTCGTTGTAGCGACGGCCGCCACCTCGGCGGCGCTGATGACCGCGCCCTATGTGCGCTCGGCGCATGCGGCCGGAAAGCTCTCGATCGGTTTCTGGGATCACTGGGTTCCCGGCGCCAACAAGACCTCAACCGATCTCGTCAATGAATGGGCGGAGAAGGAAAAGGTCGAGGTCGCCATCGACTACATCACCAGCAACGGCAGAAAGAACGAGATAACGATCGCAGCCGAAGCCCAGGCCAAGTCCGGTCACGACATTCTGGCGATGGCGACCTGGTGGCCGCACGCCCAGACCGAGCTGCTCGAGCCGATGGACGACGTCATGACGCCGCTCATTGCGCAGAACGGCGCGGTCAATGGCACGGTGCAATATCTCGGCCAGCTCAATGGCAAGTGGCACGCGGTTCCCTTCTGCATCGGCAGCCAGATCAAGGGACCCTGCTCCCGTATCGACCTGATGAAGAAATTCGCCAATATCGACGTGCAGGAAATGTATCCGGCCGGCGCCCCGCCGAAGGTGGACAACTGGACGATGGATACCTTCCTGAAGGCCGCCGAGGGCTGCTTCAAGGGCGGCGTTCCCTTCGGCATCGGTCTTGGCGAAACCTCCGACTCCGTCGATACCGCAGGCGCCATCTTCCAGTCGTTCGGCGCGCAGCTCGTCGACGCCAAGGGCAATCTTACGGTCAAGACCGACGAGGTGCGGCAGGCGCTCGAATACTACAAAAAGCTGATCGCCTTCCTGCCACCCGATGTCGCGGCATGGGATGACGCCTCCAACAACAGGTGGCTGGTGTCCGGCAAGGGCGCCATGATCATGAACCCGCCGAGCGCATGGGCCGTTGCCAAGCGCGACGCGCCGCAGATTGCCGAGCAGTGCTGGACGCATGGTTTCCCGGCGGGGCCGAAGGGCCGCTTTGCACCATACCTGCCCTACTTCCTGACAGTGTGGAGCTTCTCAAAGAACAAGCAAGCCGCGAAGAGCCTCATCACGCATCTGTCGCAGCCGAATTCGGTCGAGAAGCTCGTTGCGGCGAGCGGCGGCTACGACCTGCCGGCCTTCGAAAAGCTGACATCATTCAAGACCTGGGCCGAGGAAGGGCCGCCGAAGGGCACGCTGTTCCACTACCCGGATCCGTACAAGCATCAGACGCTGTCGATTGCGGCATCGCCGGCCCCGCCGAAGGTCGCACAGCAGATTTACGTGCAGGCCACGCTGACCAAGATGTGCCTGCGCTACGCGCAGGGAGAAAAGATGGAGAACACGCTCGCCTGGGCAGAAGGCGAGTGTGAAGGCTTCATGCGAAGCTGAGGCCGACGGTCGCAGCGCGGCGGTTCATCGAGGGGGAACCGCTCGCTGCAGCCTTCCTCAAGGCGAATTCGGAGTCCGGCCGCAAGCGGACTCCGCGGCGAATGATCCTCCAAGGACGGGTGCATCATGGTCGACGTCGCATTTCATCCAACCGCCACTGCGAAAGTCGCAAGCGTCCACAAGGGTTCGGGCCTCCATAAGGCGCTCAAACGTAAGTCGACGGTCGCGTTCCTGCTGACGCTGCCGCTCATCCTTCTGGTGGCGGTGCTGGTCATCTATCCCGCATTCTATGCGCTGCATCTGGCGACGTTGAACAAGTCGATGCAGAAATTCGTCGGTCTTGGCAATTTCGAATTCTTGTTCAGGCGCGAGACCTTCTGGCTCGTCGTCAAGCAGTCCTGCATCTTTGCGATCACCGCTGTCATCTTCAAGGCGCTGATCGGCTTCATCGTCGCGCATTTCGTCCACAACGTCCCGGCCAAGGGACAGCGCAAATGGCGCGGCATGCTGCTGGTGCCCTGGGTGATTCCGCCGGCGATGAGCACGCTGGCCTGGCTGTGGCTGTTCGATCCCTCCTACAGCGCCTTCAATTATACGCTGGGCCTGTTCGGCATCGGGCCCATTCCGTGGACCGGCGACGCCCTCTGGGCGCGCTTCTCGGTCATCCTGGTGAACGTCTGGTTTGGCGCGCCGTTCTTCATGATCATGTATCTGGCGGCGCTGAAGTCAGTGCCCGAGCAGCTCTATGAAGCCGCGGCAATCGACGGCGCCAATTGGTGGCAGCGCATCTGGTACGTGACGCTGCCGATGATGCGCAACATCATCGCGATCACTACGCTGTTCTCGCTGATCGTGACGTTCGCGAATTTCGACATTGTCCGCATCCTCACCGCGGGCGGTCCGCTCGATCATACCCATATCTTCGCGACCTGGGCGTTCCGGGTCGGCATCGAGGGCAGCGACATTCCGCTGGGCGCCAGCGTCTCGCTGTTCATGGCGCCGATCCTGGCGATCGCGGCGATATTCATCCTTCGCGACATTACCAAGCGGGGGAACGAAGCATGAGCACTCTCACGATCGACAAGGCCGGACCGACCCGCAAGGTCAAGTATGGCAGCATGAGCCGCGACCGCACCTGGGCGCTGCGCTGGTCGTATTTCTTCCTGATCCTGTTTGCGATCTTCTCGCTGGTGCCGCCGATCTACATGCTGATCACCTCGTTCAAGAGCAGCGCGGAGATTTCGGCGGCGACAAATCCATGGTGGGTCTTCCACCCGACGCTGTCGAACTACGTCGAGCTGTTGACCTCCAACCAGTTCCTTCGCTTCTTCTTGAACTCGGCGCTGGTATCGATCATCGTGGTGACGATCACCATGCTGATCAGCGTGCCGGCGGCGTTCGCACTGGCGCGGATGAAGTTCTGGGGTTCGGCGACGCTCGCCACCGGCGTGTTCCTGACCTATCTGATCCCGGACTCGCTGTTGTTTATCCCGCTGTTCAAGATGTTCGTGCTGATCGGCGACTGGACTGGCATCCAGCTCATCAACCGCTGGTACGTGCTGCTTTTCATCTATCCGACACTGACCGTGCCGTTCGCGACCTGGATCATGATCGGTTATTTCGCGTCGATTCCGAAGGAACTCGACGAAGCGGCCCTCATCGACGGCGCGACATGGCTGCAGACGCTGACCCGCATCTTCATTCCGGTTGCGCTGCCAGGCCTGATCGCCGCGACCATTTTTGCCTTTACGGTCTCCTGGGCGCAGTTCCTCTATCCGCTGGTGTTCACCACCTCGACCGACCAACTGGTGCTGCCGGTCGGCATCATCACGACCCTGATCAAGGGCGACGTCTTCAACTGGGGTCAGATCATGACCGGTGCGTTGCTCGGCGCCGCGCCCCCGCTGATCATCTATGCTTTCCTCATGGACTACTACATCGCCGGCCTGACCGCCGGCGCGACAAAGGGTTGAACTCATGGCCGACGTAACTTTGCGTAAGGTGGTGAAACGTTACGACGACGTCGAGGCAGTGCGCGGCATCGATCTCGACATCGCCGACCATGAGTTTGTGGTGCTGGTCGGACCGTCCGGCTGTGGCAAGTCAACCACGCTGCGGATGATCGCAGGGCTGGAGGACATCACCGACGGCGACATCATGATCGGTGGCGACGTCGTCAACGACGTGCCGCCGAAGGATCGCGACATCGCGATGGTGTTCCAGAACTACGCGCTCTATCCGCATATGACGGTCGCCGAGAACATGTCGTTCGGGCTGCGGCTGAAACATTATCCCAAGGCCGAGATCAAGAGCCGGGTCACCGAGGCCGCCCGCATGCTCGACATCACCGACCTGATCGATCGCAAGCCGAAACAATTGTCCGGCGGCCAGCGCCAGCGCGTGGCGATGGGCCGCGCGATCGTCCGCAATCCGAAGGTGTTTCTGTTCGACGAGCCGCTCTCCAATCTCGACGCCAAGCTGCGGGTGCAGATGCGGATCGAGATCAAGAAGGTGCATCAGAAGGTCCGCACCACGACGGTTTACGTCACCCACGACCAGGTCGAGGCGATGACGCTCGCCGACCGCGTGGTCGTCATGAACAAGGGCTGCATCGAGCAGATCGGCACGCCCAACGACCTCTACCACAAGCCAACGACGCGCTTTGTCGCGGGCTTCATCGGCTCGCCGGCGATGAATTTCGTGCCTTGCCGTCTCGAAGAGACGGGCGGACAGCTCAACCTCCGTCTCACCGACCGCATCGCCCTGCCGCTGCCGCTGGCGCGCGCTGCGCAATATCAGAAGGTGCCGCGAAACGAAAAGTTGCTGCTCGGCATCCGTCCCGAACATATCACCGAAGCCAGGCCGCATCTGGAGACGGGCGTCGAAGCGTTTCAGGCCGTGGCCGACGTGACCGAGCCGATGGGTATGGAGACGCTGGTCTATTTCACGCTGGACGGCACGCAGATCTGCGCCCGCGTCAACCCCAATGCCGGCGCGCGCGAGGGCGCCCCGCTTCGATTGGCTGTGGACCTCAACAATATGCACCTGCTAAACGAGGGAACCGGCGTCGTGCTGTGACGGCGCCGCAAAAGACTAAAAAATAGATCCCAAGAAAAGGCAGGAAATGGCGGCCAACAAGAAGAAAATCCTCGTCACTGAATCATTTTCGCAAAAAGGTCGGGCGCTCCTCGCCGAGCGCGACGACATCGAGATGATCGAATTTCCCAACATGATTTCGGCGAAGGATTTCGAGGCCATGCTGAAAGAGCATGCCCCGGTCCACGGCGTTGCGCTCGGCGCGACGAGATTTGGTGAACCCGAACTCGAAGCGTCGCGGGACATGAAGGTCGTGACCCGGATCGGCGTCGGCTTTGACGCCGTCGATATCTCCGCGCTCAGCCGCCGCAAGGTCCCGCTGATGGTCGCCGGCACCGCCAATTCGCCGTCGGTCGCCGAGCAGGCGCTGTTCATGATGCTCACGCTGGCCAAGCGCGCCGCCGAAATGCATGCGCTGGTCAAGGATGGAACCTGGGCCGGCCGGCTCGGCAGGCTTCCCTATGATTTGTACGGCAAGACGGTTCTGATCGTCGGCTTCGGCCGCATCGGCACGCGCACCGCCAAGCGCTGTCTTGCGATGGAAATGCAGGTGCTGGTCTATGATCCCTACAAGCCTGCAGCGGAGATCGTTGCGGCCGGTTGCGAGGCCGTTGCCGATCTCGACAAAGCGCTGCGGCACGCCGATTTCGTCAGCATCCATTGCCCGAAGACGAACGAGACGGTCGGCATGTTCAATGCCGCACGCTTGCGGCTGATGAAGCCCTCGGCCTATCTGATCAACACGGCGCGTGGCGGCATCGTCGACGAGACGGCGCTGTACGATGCGCTCGCCTCCGGAAACCTTGCCGGCGCAGGTCTCGACGTCTTCGCGCAGGAGCCGCCGCCGGTCGGTGAGCCCTTGCACAGCCTGCCGAATGTGATCATGGCGCCGCATGTCGCCGGTGTCACGTACGAAGCGGTTGATCGGATGAGCGAGCAGACCGCGCTCAATATCCTGAGCGCGCTGGATGGCGAGCCGATCCGTCAGAATGTCATCAACCAAGAAAT
>Ga0210406_10004353_pt1 | contig 15201 bp, 10 predicted proteins | sample IncBWC30MmetaG_FD_155454 | JGI IMG/M metagenome (GOLD analysis project Ga0210406, IMG submission 155454) | Forest soil microbial communities from Barre Woods Harvard Forest LTER site, Petersham, Massachusetts, United States - Inc-BW-C-30-M | ecosystem: Environmental > Terrestrial > Soil >... | reverse complement strand
CCAGAAGATCCGGCTTGCTCAGGCGATTGCGCACCGTCCCAAGGTGCTCGTTCTCGATGAGCCGTTGAATGGATTGGACCCCATGGCTCGTGCCGAAGCGATGGCGCTCTTCGAAGCGCTCGGCCGCCAGGGAATCCATCTCATCATCTCCAGCCATGTACTCGACGAAGTAGACCGCATCGCCGATCGCGTCGTGCTGATCACCGGTGGATATCTGATCGCTGAAGGCAATATTCATCAGGTACGGCAGGAGGTGCGCGAGAAGCCCATGCAGGTGCTCGTTCGCTGCGATCGTCCTGAGGCGCTCGCCTCGAAGATGTTTGCCATGAACCACTGTGTCGAAGCCAGGCTCCATCCGGACGGCAAGGGCATCTTTCTGCGCACTGGCGACGTAGACCAGTTCTATTCCATCCTGAACGAGATAGCCACGGAGGGTATCGTGAAGATCGAAGCCGTGGCGCCCGCGGATGACGATGCGAATGCCATCTACCAGTACCTCATTGGTTCCGAGGGAGGCACACTATGATGCAACAAGCTGATCCCGGGCTGCGAAAAGATCTGATGCAACAGCCCTGGGCTCTCTGGTGGCTGCAGGCGAAACGTCTTACACAGATTGAACTGAGACGGAATTTATTTTCGTGGAGAGCGAGCTGGATTTATTTCCTCGCGTTTATTCCAACTTTAATAATTTCCATTCACTCCATCGTTGATCCACACGATCCCACATCGATCAGCGACGATACCCAGGTGTTTGCGAGCATCGTCCAGCTCTACTACATCCGGCTGGGAGTCTTCTTTGGCTGCCTGGGTATCTTCTCGCGGCTCATCCGTGGCGAGATGATCGAACGCAGCCTGCATTTTTACCTCCTGTCGCCGGTCAGGCGCGAAGTGCTTCTGCTGTCCAAGTTCGCTGCGGGATCGGCCACCGCCCTGCTTCTCTTCGTTACGGCCACCCTGGCTAACTTCGCATTGGTCTATCTGCCATTTGGTGCTGCGGGGAGGGACTATCTCTTCAATGGCCCGGGGATCGAACAACTTGAGGCGTACGTCTTGATCATTGTGCTTGCCTGCCTCGGATACGGGGCAGTCTTTCTTCTGTTGAGCATGATGTTCAAAAATCCAACTCCGGGAGCGCTGCTCTTCCTTGGCTGGGAGGCGATCAACCCGGTTCTGCCATTCGTGCTTCAGAAGCTCAGCGTTGCGTCATATCTCCGCCACCTGATGCCAGTTAATGTTGCCGTGAAGGGGTTCATCGCACTGCTGACAGTCGAGACGGAACCAGTCGCCGGCTGGGTTGCGACGCTGGGCTTACTTCTTCTCATCACAGCAGTACTGCTTTACTCCTGCTATCGCATTCGAACGCTCGAGATCCGCTACACTACCGAATAATCAGGGAACAACTGTTCCTTTGACGCGAAAGTTCTCGATCAGAGCACATTGCTTTGTCTCCGATTGCGATCGAGGGCGAATACCAGCGCCGCTTTACACTTGGTCGATTGGCGTATTACCAGCAATGCAACGGTGAGGGATTGATGGCCGTCTTGTCGCTCGCGGACTGGAGCGATTGCGCGAACAAGAAATGTCGAGATCGGAGTAAGTCTTTTGTTCAGCCCAGTTGTTTCCCTTGATGCCGGGATGGCATGCAGTTTGGATATGCTTGGGAGAAGCCGTTACGCAACACGACCATGAACCTTCACCCAACCAATATCCATCCCAGTCCGGAGCAGCAACGCGCACGGGAACTGTTCCTCAAGCAGGACGGCCTCCGCATCGACGCGTACGCAGGAGCGGGCAAGACCACGACTCTCCGTCTGCTCGCGTCGAGTACGAACGGGCGCGGACTCTATCTGGCATTCAATCGAAGCATCGCAGAGAATGCCCGGGGAAAGTTCCCCACACAGGTAGCTTGCGCGACTAGTCATTCCCTTGCTTTCCGCGCCATAGCCCGGAGCTTCGGATACCCGGAGTGGAAGCTGACAGGGACTCTTACTCCAAACACAGTGGTGGAAGCGTTCCGAATGCCGGAGAACTTGATCTTCCATTCGGGACTGACGCTTTCGAAGTTGTCGTATTGTTCCTTACTGCTCGACGCGGTGAAGCGCTTCCTGCTGAGTAATGACGAACATCCCGAGCAGGCGCATATTCCACGCTACGGGCGTCTTGAATCACTCGATGCCGAGGGCTTCGCTCAGTTCACCAGCCAGGCAATCTCACACGTGCAGGCTTTGTGGGACGCCATGCGCCACAAGAACGCCGATCTTCCGCTTGGTCACGATGGCTACCTGAAGCTTTGGGCACTCTCTCAACCGAAAGCGCGGGTCGATTACATCCTCGTCGACGAAGCACAGGACCTGAATCCAGTTCTGCTCGGCGTCCTGAAGCGGATGGACTGTCCTGTCGTGTATGTCGGAGACCCCTATCAACAGATCTATGAATGGCGGGGAGCGGTGAACGCGATGGCCCAGGTGGCGACACCTCACCATGTTCTCCTTTCCCAGTCGTACCGGTTCGGCCCGGCAATTGCCACCGCTGCAACTGCAATTCTTCGCTCACTCGGAGCGAAGCAACCGGTGCGAGGATTGGAAGCGATACAGTCCCATCTTGCTCTGGTCCATCCTCAGGTCATTCTGTCCCGCACCAACGCCGGCGTCATAGGGAATGTTCTGAAATGCCTTTCCTGCAGGATACCCTGTCATGTTCTTGGCGGAACCAGTGGCCTGGAGATGTTGTTGACCGATGTCCGTCGCGTCAAACAGGGACAAGGGGGGCAATCGCCTGAATTACTGGGCTTCGCTACCTGGAAGGACGTTATGTCGTTCAGCACCCGCACCGAGGGGGAATACCTCCGCGGTCTGGTCAACCTCGTCCAGGAGTACGGGGAAGAAACGATGCTCAGGGCGATCGCCGGTTGTGTTCCCAACGAGGGGGATGCCCGGATCATCTGCTCGACGACACATAAAGCGAAAGGCAGAGAGTGGGGGTACGTCGAAATCGATCCCGATTTCCTCTCCACGCGTCCACCATCGACACGTTCCGATCACCAGGAATCCATCGCGGCGGCGCTGCGACTTCTCTATGTTGCCGTGACGCGCGCAAAGTATGCAGTCGACCTACCGCAAAGCCTACTCAGGCGTTTCGGACTGAACCGAACGACGAGCGAGGTCGTCGGCGCTCCATCTGTGGCCGAGGCCATCGTCGACAACGCTCCCACTTCGGAAGATCCACGCCTGTCCGGTGTAGTGTCTCCTTATCATTCGCCTGCCAAGGGAGAGTCGCGAGAGATGGCATCGCTGCGGCGGATCTTCGGCTGAACGTGTGCAAGGTGTATCCCGTCTGCCTCCGAATCTCTTTCAGGGCAGGAGAATCGCTCAGGCGCTCATTAAGGCCATGCAGAACTGGGGAGATGAGTACCCTGCTGCGTACGAATGCACCGCTCAGTCATCGAGCCAGAGCCTCTGCATTGAGTAGTGGAGAGTCACACTGCCGGTGCCTGTGAAGTCACATTTTCGGCAAGTTCGATGGTTCAGGCGTTTCCGGGTCCGCAGGACGTGGTCGGAGTCAGGCGCTGGACGGTAAGGTGCGGTTTGCCGACAAACCGGGAGTTGGCAGAAGCTGTGCCGAATCGCACCTGTCTAGTTCATAAGACTTTGACCATTTGCCTCCGAACCTTCATTCCGCTCGAATCGCGTCCATGGGATCTATCGTGGCAGCTCGACCAGCAGGGAGGACCGTAGCCATCGTCGCAATCATCACGAGTCCCACAATTGCTACACAGATAGAAGTGGGGTCGGACGCGCTGGTCTTGAACAGAAGCGCACTGGCAAAATGTGCTCCCGCGAAGGCAGCGATCAGTCCCGCAAGAACTCCCATGCCCGTGAAGGTAGCGGCTTCCCGCAGTACCATGAGCAGAATGTCTGCTCGGGTGGCTCCGAGTGCTATGCGGACCCCGATTTCACGTCGGCGTTGTGTGACCGAATAGGCGATCACACTATAGATGCCGATAGCTGCAAGCGTCAGCGCAAGCAAAGCAAAGATGCCGAGCAAGACAGCGATCATCTTTTGCCGGGCCAGGGACTCGGAGAGAACCTCATCGATGGTTTCAATGTGATAGATCGGCTGACTCGGGTCGAGGTCCCTGACAGCGCTGCGCACCTCGGGAACTAGGCTTTTCGGGTCTGTATTTGTGCGGATCAGAAGGACCGCATGTACGCCAAAACCGGGGAAATAGAGTTCAGGCTCAGCTTCAGTCTCGACCCCCAAATCATGTGTGTTCGAGACCACGCCAATCACAGGCATCTTCTCCGGATGAGAACTAAGGACGTTCATCAGAATGCTTGAAGTCAACGGGTCTTTGCCGGAGAGATAGCGTTGAGCAAATGCCTGATTGACGATGATGAAATTCGAACTATTCTCGACGTCCTTCTGTTCGAAGGTCCTGCCCTGCTTCAATTCAAGACCCATTGTATGGAAGAAGTCTGGACTGACGTAGCGGATTTGCTCCATCGGCAAGGCGCCCGGTGCCACCGGAGCTGCACCTGCAATGAGAAATCGCGTCATCGCATGCGATGGCTGAAGCGGAACAGTAATTGTCGTTCCAGCAGACAGAATTCCTGGCGATTGCTTCAGCTTTTCTATCAGCCTTTCATAGAAGTGGTTCGTTGCAGGGGTTTGGTCCTCGAACCGAGGTTCGGGCAATTTGATCTCGAGGCTGAGCAGGTGATCGGTGCGAAAGCCCGGATCCACCTGAATAAGCTTTTGGAAGCTCCGGATCAGTAGCGTTCCCAGAAACAACACAACGATGGCTATCGCGATCTCTGTGGAGATAAGTGCGCTTCTGCTCCAGCCCTGTCTGCCTGTGCTGCCGCGGTCGCCCGGACGCAGCGAGTCGGCCAATTTGCTCGGGGCCTTCGTCATCGGCAGCAGCCCAAAGAGGATGGCAGTGAACAGACAGACGCCTGACGTGACCAGTAGGACTGGAACATTGAGTTGGATCGATTGGATCAACGACGGGTCCGTCCCTGCCGTATGCGCAAACGTTATCCGCAGGAGAGGAAGAGTGAGCGCGGCGAGCACCGTCCCAAGCACACCTCCAAGCACACACAGAATCAATGTTTCGGAGAGATACTGTGTGAACATGCGGAGCCGGCTTGCTCCAAGCGCCTGCCTTACAGTAACTTCGCGGACATGGATGGTGGCTCGTACCAAAAGGAGATTCGCGACATTGGAGCAGGCAATAAACAGGACCAGGACAACGGAACCCAGCAGCGTAAGGATGGCCGGTCGTAAGGAGCCCACGAGTTGCTCGCGCAACGGAGTAAGGAGCACTCCGATATTTCTGTTCGTTGCCGGGTAGATCTGCGCAAGTCTTGCCGCAATGGTCTGCATATCTGCTCGAGCCTCTGCTAAGTCGACACCAGGTTTCAGTCGGCCTAAGACATCAAGGGTGTGCCCCACGCGGCGGGTCTGCGACTCTTTGTCCATCAACGAGAGGGGCATCCAAAATTCGCCTGTCGCGGGATAGGCACTTCCGGGGGCGAGTATGCCGATCACGGTGTAGCTGACACCGTTGAGATCGATGCTGCGGCCGAGGACGCTACGATCGCCCCCAAAATAGCGCTGCCAGGCCTCGGCACTGAGCACAACGACATGATTTGCATTCGGAGAGTCATCCTGTGCGACGAAGGTACGGCCCAGAAACGGCGCTACCCCGAGAAGGGAGAACAGGTTGCCGGATGCGAGAACGGTGTGAACCTGCTCCCCATGGTCTGCCATAACAAGCGACATAGTGTCGGAACTCGTACCGGAATATGCGGCTACCTGCTCGAAGCTCGTCTGTTGCCTGCGCCAGTCCTGATAGTCGAGGAAGTTGACCTCTGCGCCTCCAACAATCTGTGGATGAGTCTCATAGATACCGATGATGCGATCGGCATGTTGAAAGGGTAATGACCGCAGCAGCAACGCATAGGCAGCGCTGAATATAGCTGTCGTTGCCCCAATGCCGAGAGCGAATGTCAGAATGGCAGTAACAGCAAAGCCGGCCGACTTTGTGAGCCGGCGAAACGCATATCGCATATCCATGCCAATGCTTTCGAGCGTGAGCGCGGCATCGACAGCCATGATTCGCTCCTTAGTTGCGGTTGGGTTCCCAAACCGAAGCACGGCATCCCGGCGAGCCTCTTCCGGGGACATTCCCTCACCAATACTGTCCTCAATCCGCATCTCGATGTGGGACTTTAGCTCGGCTTCGATTTCGCGATCTACTCTGGAGCGGGAAAACAGATTCGAGATGCGACGAAAGAGCGACATGCTATTCCCTCACGCGTACCGCAACATCGCACGCACGCCTTTCACGAGTTGTTCAAAGCTCTTTTCTACTTCCTGCAATTCCTTCTTCCCGACGGCAGTCAGCTTGTAATACTTCGCTTTTCTGTTCGTCTCTGTAAATGCCCATTCCGAGTCGATCCATCCACTCTGTTCCATGCGGTGCAGGGCCGGGTAGAGCGAACCTTCCTCAACTCGCAGAAATTCATCTGACGCTCTCTGGATATGGAGGACAATTCCGTACCCGTGGAGGGGGCCCGCCTGAGAAAGCGTTTTGAGAACCAGAAAACCAAGGGAACCCAGAAGATCATTTCTGGCCATGTGCACCTATCTCCCAGAAGCATAGATGAGAGGAGAGTATCCCTAGAAGAATAGGGGTGTCAAGCGGCGGATAGATGCTGCTCTCGGAACTAGTCACGATTACGAGCGAATCACGGGCTACACGGAGAGCGCCAGGCTAAACCGGCATGTTGTAGGGGATGCAAGAGCCCTAGTGCGCCGGTTAAACCGGCAAGGTGTAGTGAATGAAAGTTTCACGCAGTGAAGGTTTAGCGAACCACACTGGACCCGAGTCATGCGGAGCCGCCCGTGAGGACGGCGTCGAAGCGTTGACAGGGGAAGGTGCGGGCCGGGTATTCAGCCGCGAAACTTACAAACTCCGGAACGCCGACGCTCTTAGGGCAGGCGGAAGGCACAATCGGATACGCCACTATCGCGAGGCGTTGCCGAGTTCCGCGCGGTCGCAGACCCCGAGCACGTACCGAACCCTTGAGCGATCTCACGAATCGACGAACCGGAAGCAATTCCTCGTGAGATGTCTTCCCGCTCGGCCAGCGTCAGCGTTCGGGGCGAACGCCGACGAGCAGCAGGAACTATCCCGCCGCGCTGCGTCAACAAGAACCGGATGGAACCATGGCCCTTACCAAAGGCGCGACCAATCTCATGCAACGACTCTCCCCCCTTCCAACGGCCCCACATGTCGATCCGCTGCTCCGTGGAAAGCCTGTCCCGTTTTCCTTGTGCCATAAACACCACCTTTAGAAAATGAATTCATATCAGATGGTGTTGCACCGACCGGTTGAGACCGCCTCCGTTTTCGGGAGTATGGCGAGATTCGTTTCCAGATAGTTATAAGCGGACAACGCCGGCTTGCCGTAGAGCCCCGAGAGTGGGAAAGCCGTCGATCGCCATGAGCAGATCGGCTTCGGCCAGAAAGCATCTGAGAACATGAGTCACTCCCTCGGTGCCAGCCAGGGCGAGACCATACACGTACGGACGTCCAATTCCGACAGCAGTTGCCCCCATCGCTAAAGCCTTCGCGACATCGCTGCCGGAACGAACTCCGGAATCGAACAGAACCGGAGTTCTCCCGCAGGCTTCTACGATGCCCGGAAGCACATCGATCGCGGCGACTCCACCGTTGGCTTGGCGTCCTCCGTGATTCGAACAGTAGATTCCGTCCACGCCCGCGTCGATGGCGCGTCTGGCGTCGTCCGGATGACAGATGCCCTTGAGGATGAGAGGCAGTTTGGTTAGAGAACGCAGCCATGGAAGGTGCTCCCAGGTAAGAACCTTGCCAAGAACCTGGGTCCACTTCATGATCGCGGCGGCGGAATCCTCTTCGGGAGGCTTCGCAAGTAAGCCGCGAAAGCGGGGATCCGTAAAGTAGTTCTGGAGCGCCGCCCCGCGCAGCATGGGGAAGTTCGCGGCGTCGAGGTCCCGTGGCCGCCATCCGAGAAGCCACGTGTCGAGTGTGACGACGATTGCTTTGAAACCGGAGACCTCAGCGCGATGCACCAGGCTTTCCGTCAATGCATCGTCCTTCGGGGTGTAGAGCTGGAAGAATCCGGGAGTGTCACCGAGGCTTTCAGCGACGGCTTCAAGCGGGTCGTTAGACAGCGTTGACGCGATCATGGGTACGCCCGTTGCCGATGATGCGCGTGCGACGGCGAGGTCGCCGTGACCATCCGCCGTACAGATCCCAAGCACACCGACCGGGCTCAGAAAGATCGGAGTGGGCAGCTTGAGCCCGAACAGGTCTAAAGAGAGGTCGCGCGTGGAGCAGTCCACCAACATGCGAGGAACAAGCCCCCAATGATGAAACGCGTCTGCATTATGACGTTGCGTGAACTCATCGCCGCATCCACCCTGAACATACGACAGAACCGAGGCAGGCATGGCTGCTTCCGCCCTCTGCTCCAGAAGCTTGAAATCGGTGGGAAGCGTAGGAAGCACGCCGCGGAGGCCGCTGAAGTAGATCTCAGTTTGATAGTCGCCGAAGTGGGGCATTCTCACCTTGCTTTTGCTGGATCGATGACTCAGTCGCAGGCCAGAAAAGCGACATTCAAGCTCTCACCCTGCGGACTCAATGACCATCCGTCTCAGAGAAAAACGATAGACTGTTCCACGAGTGTACCCGCATCCGCCACTTTGTTCTCGCTAAATACGGCGCACACGGATGAGCACTATGGGAACATGGTGACCTATTTGGGTGTTTTTGACTAAAACCGCGAAAAGTCAATTTTGGGGCCGAAATTGGAAATTAGTGTGACCTTCAGAGATAAGTGGCGGTTGTTCTGGTCGTTCTTCAACGCTATTTGGCGCGGCGTAGGGCGTCTTCACAGGGGTCCGGACGGACGGCGAAAGACTTGGCCGACATGCCGGTGTTTCGTCCACTTGCCGAAGACATAGATCCATTTGGATGGCTCGATGAGCGCATAGTGAGTCCGATGATGCTGTCGCCTAGTCAATCTCGCGAACCGTACGGTGGGCGGCTGCAAGCAGCGTAACAAGAAGCACCATCACTCCGGCGACGAAGAAGGTGCCCGGCAAGCTCCACTTCACCGCAACGCCTGCGACTGCCAGTGAAAAGGGCATCAGGCCGATTGACGCGAACATGAGAACGCTCATCACCCCCCCCATCATGGTGCGTTCCACGCGCTGTTGGAACCAGGTGATCAGTTGGATGTTGAGGAATGCAGCGGCGCCACTCATGAGGAAGAGCACGCCAGTCAGTAGCGATACCAGGTTGAGCACTCCTATGCTGCCAAGGCAGACCCCGATGACCGTACTGACAAACAGTAAGCGCCGGCCGCGCTTGTGGTGCTTGCTGAATCCAGCCAGCAGTGTGCCGGTCAGCCCGCCTGCGGCTAGCGCAGACATCAGTAAACCGAATGCCAGAGGCGTGCCAAACCGTTGTTTCGCAATCATCGCGATGCCCACGCTGGTGGGACCGGTAATCGCAAAATTGAGTACCGCGACGACCAGCATGAGAGCGGCGAGCGGCACGTCGTTTTTGACATAGTGCAGACCATCGAAAATGGAGTGGAGCATCTTGCGCCGCGGTGCGCCAGCGGCAACGCTGGGCGGATCGGGCAAACGCCAGAGCGCGCCGATGATGAACAGGAAGCTGACCGCGTCAATGAAAAATGCCCATGCTGTTCCGAAGGCCTTGATACATAGGCCAGCAGGTCCCGGTGCAACAAGTGTGGTGACCTGCACGGTGGACCGCGAGACGGAGTTGGCTGCGGCAAGCTGCTCCGGAGCGACGAGGAAAGGCAGATAGGCTTGCGCGGCCGGGCCGGCAAAGGCGTCGGCGATGCCAAAGCACAACGCGAGAATGTAGAGCTGCCACAGTTGCAGCACATGAAGCCAGATCAGGACAGAGACAGCGGCCACCAGCACAGTCCGCAAGGAAGCAGTGAGCATCATGATCTTGCGCGGAGAGATGCGATCCGTGACCGCGCCTCCCAGAAGCATAAGCGCAGCCCGTGGAATCGCAGCCACCATCGTAATGGTGCCCAGCACAATGCTTGAACCGGTGAGTTGAAGGATGAGCCACGGTAGCGCGACGAGATAAAACTGATCGCCGGTCCACGAGATCGTGTTGCCTGCCCAAAGCAGGCGAAAATTCGGGTTGCGCAACGGATGTTGTTTGGCCACAGGTGCGGGCACAGTGTTGGTAGCCATGGAATCTCCTTGCCTAAGACGGTTGCAGTGTTAGTATGTAAATGGTAATTTACGTTTACATTTACACAATGTCAAGATAGAACTGCAAAGCCTGTCCGAGAGTCGGCCGGCTTCGGCACCCACGGGAGAAGATGGCGAGAGCGACTGGCAAGAGTGCACATAGCAGAGACGCGAAGGGGAGTTCGAGGGCGAGAAAGACTGCGCCCAGGGAGCCGCAGCCAAAATCTGCCGCGCGGAAAGGCCGTGCTCAAGATAACCTTGAGCCGCAGCAGGCGCGGAGCCGCGAGTCATTACGTAAACTGCTGAAGGCAGCGGCCGAGGTGTTGGGGCAGCATGGCGTGGAGGGCACCACGATTCCTCGAATTGCCGCGCACGCGGGGCTGACGGCCGGGGCAATTTATCGCCGTTTTAATGACAAGGACGAGTTGCTGGAAACGATGATCCTTGGCATTCTCGATCGGCAGGACGAACGGTTGCGCACCGGGCTAACGCCGGAGATGGCAGCGCAGATCCCTCTGCCTGTCTTCACCGAACAGATCGTTCATTCGCTCGTTGTGAGCTACCGCGCCAATGCGGGGCTGATGCGCGCGATGCGCCAGTTTGTGCGAACTCGGAAGGATACGGAGTTTTGGAAGAAGGCTTGCCGATCGGAAGTCCGTTCGTACGAGCGCCTTGTAGATCTATTTCTGGCCAATGCCAAAAGCATTCGGCATCCTGAGCCCAAAGTGGCTGTATCGCTGGGTTTAATGATGGTCATCAGCACACTTCAGGAACTGGTGCTCGACACCACGGAGATGAGAGTGTGGAAGGGGTTAATGCCTCCAGATGACGGGACGCTCAAGGACGAGCTGATTCGCGCATTCCTGGGCTATCTCGGTGCCACATAGGGCGAAAGACAGATGATCATTCTTCGCCTTGCCAGAGGAGGGGTCGGAATGTTGTCCACGTGCTGAAGGCCGGAATTCCGTTCAATGTTAATCGCTAAATCGAGCGTCTTCGGACTCCATTTGCGCGATATCGCCGAGTCAATCATCAACAAATAGATAGCAAACCACTTGCCGGGTAGCGGGATAGGAAGCGGGAAAAGTGCACCCCCCTTCGAGGGTGGTGAACCTCTTGACGCAAAATTCTCCCACGATTTAGCGCCAACTGAGAAGATGCCCCACTTGCCGATTAAACAGCTCGGAATTTACTTGAATGTACCCAAGGCGAGCTGACTCTTCCTACGGTATTCGGTTGAAGCCAGGAAGAATATGTGATTCGCCGCGGAACATGTGGTATTGGTCGAAAGTGAAATCGTTCACCCGAGTTTCGTATGGTCCCCAGGTTTGGAAATCTACATTCCACTCCCGGAGAGATGGTTTCTCTCGCCCTCTCAGGATGTTTACGCTGCGCAGCGGCAGAATATAAGTTTTGCCGCCGATTTCAACTGGGCCGTAGGCCACCATCATGTCCGAGCGGTTCACTGGTACGAAGCCCTGGAGGTCAGCCTGAACCTGCAGACGTAGAATCGCGCCGCTCACCGGATCGATCGCGATCTCCCCATGATAAGCAGGCAAAATCTTGAAATGTGTCTCCCCGTCGCCGTCTGGAAGGCAGCACCCGTTGACATCGATCATTGATTTGTTCTCCGGGACCACATAACGAAAGACCGCGCGCCGCCCTTCCGCGCCCTGCTCCCACCGACTCCAGGTCATACTGCCGGGCAGTGCGATCGCAGCCTGCATCGCGCTCAGGAGCGGGCCGAAAGTGCCGTAAGTAGACAGCGACCGATCCTGCATTGAGTTGAGATGCGACGCTGCGTCCACGATTTCCGTGCCATGGCGGTATAGGACGGTTGCTTTGGATCTCTCCTCTACATGGAGTGGCACAGGATCGATCGTGGTGCTCAGCGCATGGTACTCCGCGGTCTCGCCAAAGCGAACAGTTCTGCGAGTCGCAAAGAAATTTGGCAGCTTCGCAATCGTTTTGCTCAGGTAACCAGCCGCCGTGGCGAGGATTCGCTGCTGCGCTGCCGGGTCCGGCCGCGAATCGGCTGGAAGCTCGGAGAGCGGTGGGGCAAGAAAGGCTGACTCATCGGCGATCTCCTCTAGCGCCTCCCGCGCTTTGCTGCCGTGCAATTCCGCGGTGAGGTCGGCCAGTTTCGCATCGCTCAAACGCTCGGTGAGCTTGACGGTGGAGAGTTGACGCTCAACGTCCCCATTCCCGTGCGGCGCATGAATAATATGCTCCAACTGCTCCACTGTCACATGCCGGAGCCCGGGATCGGGAGGATCGTTGTAGAACGGCTCGTCGTAATAGCCGCCGATGGTGCGCACGGTCAATTCCGCTTGCGAGAGCTTCACTTTCAGTGCATGGTACTCGTGCGTTTGAGCAGCTAGTGGAGGGTCAAATGTCAACGTGTAATAGCTGCCTGCATCGGTGACGCATCTCGCGATCTGCTGGGCCAGGTCTTTTTCCGGGGGTAGAACGAGACCGCCACTTTTTACTGCCAGTACCTTTTTGTACAGATCCATCATGCTTGCCTGCTGGGCGGAGGGGGAGTCTGCCAGAAACTGCTTCCAGACATCCATGGATCGCATCCGGTCGGAAGTCAATTCCGTCGCGTCCGTTTGCTGAGAGGGAATTTGCGTAAGAGCAGGAGTTTCGTTGCCTTCTCCCACGGAAGAGGTGTCAATGGAAATGTGAGCGTGACGTAACAGCGCAGAGAACCAATAGATCTTCTCGAAGATATCTTCCCGGTCTTTGGGACTAGTCCTATCCGCGATAAGGGTGCGTACGCCGCCAGCTCTGGGATCGATGTGATCGAAGATGCCATTCGGATACTGCCCTGTTCCACCACGAGAAAAGAGAGAACTTGCCAGACCGGGCCCTACCCAAAGCAAGGGCTTTCTACCTGGATTGAGGGTCTCCGTCCTCGCCATGGTTCCAATCGCCCTTAGCCCCACAAGGACGGGCGAGTTAGAGGGAGAAGGCACGAACAGTAAGCCATTATTAAGTGGCTTATCGTATTCGACAACCTTAGCCAGTGCATTCCCATCGCGCGATGGATTTGCAAGGAGAAAGAACCTCGAATTCTCTAGCGAGTAAATTGTGACCGGCTGGGCTAGATGACCGCCGTTCTGCCGCAAAAACTTCGCGACCTGTTCGCGCTCGAAGGCCGCCAGGTTCGGTGACAGATCAAGCGCATCAATGAGTAGAAGGACTGAGATCGGCGTATCAGCTTGATTGTGTTGATTGGAGGCTGCGCGGAAGGCGACGATCTCCTGAGGATGACCGTTGTCCAGGAGGGTAAAGTCGTCGCGGCCGAGCCCCGCGACCGGGCGTCCAGCCTGGTCCGTTACCGTTACATCCAGGCGAATGAGTCCCTCCAACTCAACCCCCGCACCGGCAGGATTCCTGTGGACATTCGGTCCGGAGGGAGGAACTGTTCCAGGAGACCTCGGCGCGTTGTCCTGCTGCGCGAAGATGAAAGACGATAGAGAAAAGGTGATCGCCAAACAGATTCGGTGCGATGTGCGCATACGCTCACTTGGCTAGGACTAGTCCCGGATTTTCGATTGGAGCTGTCCGTCACCTCCTGTACTTTATCCCGGAACTGACGCCATTACATAATTACTCTTCGGGACCCGAAGATCGCAAATCAAACGATGCCAGGCACCGTTCGTCACGGCCCAGGGTACACCATACCTGGAGCCCCACCACATGAGGCGGTTGTCTGATGGTTCCTGCGCCGTCACCGGTCCCTGCGCGAGGCGTTTTCTTAGCGTGGTGAGAACGATGATGCGCTCAATCACGATTTGCGGAGGCTGTGTCTGGTTACGAGCAGATCGGGCCGCGAGACCGGCAACGCGGGCTGAGGCTTTGTAGATATCAATTTTTCGGACTCGCAAACTGTCTGGCCGGATGACGGGCAACCCGCACCTTACCCGTCATTCGTCGTTCGGGCGCGCAACGGAAGTGTTGCCGACGATGAAGGCGTTATAGCTGAATACAGCGGCGTTTCCTGGGACTAATCCGGGTGACGTGTCGAGATGCCGGTTTTGCAAGGGCATCCCTTGTAGTCAACCGCGCTATACTTAGTCGAAGTTTTCGATGGGCTGGCCCGCAGGCCATAAATCCCATTCTAAAAGCGTATACACATTTTAGCTTCGAGGGGTACGGTTGAAGCATAAAAGTTAGTCTGTTCCCACAATGGAACAAATGCTTGTATGGAGGTGACTCGGGGTCTTTCTAGGAAGTCTCTTTGGCGTTTAGAGTCGAAGTAGTCGCTTGACTCAGTCCGAAACAGACGCAAGTTGATTTTCGAAGGGAAATGATGACTAGGGAGGCAAACAATCACTTCACGCTGGAGCAGCTTCGACGCTTCTACTCCGAAGAGCTCCGCATCGTTGCCGGTCTCGAATCGCTTGAATTGGTGTCTGCGTTCGCTCGGGTTCCAAGAGAACGGTACCTTGGAGCGCCGCCTTGGAAGTTCTCCTCCGGCAACTCTCTAAAGCGGTCCAGTTATCGCACTACAAGCAGCGTATGCGATGTCTATCATGATGTGTTTGTGGCTCTCAAAAGCGAAAAGTTTCTAAACAATGGCCAGCCCAGCATGATCGCGCGCCTGATAGCCGCGCTCAAACTGAGCCCTGGCAAGCGCGTCTTTCACTGTGGATGCGGAACGGGTTACTACACCGCGATTATGGCTGAAGTGGTTGGCCCCACGGGCTCTGTCGTTGCTGCCGAAATCGATTCCACTCTCGCCGAAATTGCCGCCACAAATCTGACAAAGTACGACCACGTAAAAGTGCTGAACAGAGATGGAGCCGATGTCAATCCCGTTCTTTGTGATGCCATCCTCGTCAATGCGGGAGTTACCCATCCGCATCCTGCCTGGCTTGATGGTCTCAGCGAAGGCGGGGTTTT
>Ga0210406_10004351_pt1 | contig 15208 bp, 13 predicted proteins | sample IncBWC30MmetaG_FD_155454 | JGI IMG/M metagenome (GOLD analysis project Ga0210406, IMG submission 155454) | Forest soil microbial communities from Barre Woods Harvard Forest LTER site, Petersham, Massachusetts, United States - Inc-BW-C-30-M | ecosystem: Environmental > Terrestrial > Soil >... | reverse complement strand
TGAAAGAGTATGGCCGGTCGAGGAATTTTCAGCGAACGGCGAGTAGTGTCTTAACTGTTTGTGTCAGCTCAGGGGACAAGCGCAGTTCGACCCGATGCTTTCACGGTCCCGGTGCTTCGCCGAGCGTCATTCTACCTCGCAGTCAAAACCAGAATAGGAGCGATCTGTTTTGGAATCTAGAAGCTGTTAATCGTGATTCGAACTTAATCGCGGGGAGGCAGACTTTCTGGTTCGAACTCTCTCTCCGCGTACCTCCCCCTCGACCGAGTTTGCACCAGAGCCTTCTGTTCCTGGATGGGGACTACTTTCGGTGGTTTTGGCATGCACACAGACATAGGCTGATGCGAGCCGGTCACCGCAAGTGGCTCGAGAGTCGATTCAAGTGGAAGGTTTCACACCTTTCGCACTTCGCAAGACGTCTCATCGCCGCCATCGCAAATTGCTATTAACCGCCGTGGCAAAAGTTTTGGGACGCCAAAGCCTCGGACGATCAGAGGCGTTTAACAACCAGAATCGGTTGCGTTTCGAGTAGCCACAATCGTATGGCTTGAATTGCTTGGCGATTAACCAATGGGTCGTAAGTTCGAGTCCTGACCGCGGAGCCAAACCTTCTGAGAAACTCTCGCGGTTAACTCACTTCATGGGAAAGAAAGGCCGGGTTTTAACGTGCTCGATCGAATGCCCGCACATGGCGCGCGCCACGCCTCTTCCGGTGACGAGAGCGTTTCGCAAGCACGATGTTCTTTTCCTGCGCGGCTTCAAGGCCGTCAAGAACCCTTCCGATCCTGCCATCTGGGTTGTGGATTTGAACGTCGCGCCGGAGCCGATCGATGTCTATCAGCCCGAGAAACGTGTGAACGATGTCGATTTCCATATCGATGCTCGAACAGTTTACAAAGAGACGGTTTCCTGGGGTTTCGTTGACGTGTTTCGCAGACTACATCCAGACGTCGTTCAGTACACATATTGGGATTATTTTCGCAATGCCCTTGAGCGTAATTTCGGCTGGCGCATTGATCATATTCTGGCCACGGAGACTTTGGCTGAAAAATGCCAGAGAGCTGAAGTCGACATGGCCCCGAGAAAAATAAAAGGAGCCTCGGACCACACCATTGTCTGGGCGGAATTCTCCTGATTCTCGTGGGACCTAACCGAACCGAGCGTCTGGCAAGCCGGGCACAATCACCCACGATCATCTGCCTCCGGAGGAAGGGAGAGACGGTTCGATGCGGCTAGTGTAGTTTTGAGCCTTTTGTGGGCGTAGAATTGAGGAACGGAACGTGAACTATCGGTCTAGGCGGCGCGAGAGTTTTCGCCGCAGAAAGGAAATGTTATGGAAAGTATGAGCAAACGAGAATTCCTTGCCACCACAATGGGGGCGGGCATGGGGCTAGGTGCCGTCGGCAAAGCGCTCGCGCAGCAAGGTCCCGCAGTCGCTGCGCGGGTTGAGCGGGGGGCATCTGCAGACAAAGTTCCCTCGCGAATGGTGAAAACAACCAAGCTGTTTAAGAGTCCCGACGGATATCCTAACGCGATTGCCGTCACACCCGAAGGCCTGTGGATTGGCGAACAAAAGGAAACCGGTCAGGCGGCCACCCAGTATCACTTGCCCGAGCCGAAGGATCTGACTGAGCACGCTTGGTTGGTGGATTGGAATGGCAAAGTACTGAAGACGGTCTCGACCCAGTCCCGCAACACCAGCGGCATGGCCGTGGGCGGCGGGTACGTTTGGATGTGCGCCAATGCCGCACCGGAGGGCGTTTTTCAGGTGGACATGAACTCCAAGCAGGTGAGCCACCGCCAGATTCCTCTCGGCCCGCCTGACAACGGAGGCGGCTGCCATGGCGCGCTGTGGCAAGACGGCAAGCTCTGGATTGCGTCGCTCCGGCTGCGTGCAATTCTTCGCGTCGATCCGAAGTCCTGGGAGCCGGAATTTATGATTCCGTTCTACCAAGCTCCCGACAAGCCGCGGTATCACGCCATCGCCTGGGACAACGGCGCCATCTGGCAGGTCATCGGTAACGATTGTAAGCACTATTCCGATTACCGTCCCGGACTCGTCAAATACGATGCCGCAACCGGGCGCGTGCTGGAGACGGCTGATTTTGCTTCCAACTCTTGCGATCCCCACGGGCTCGCAATGCACGACGGGGCGCTGGTGAGTTGCGATGCCGGAATTCACCCCGGCTGGCCGACGAACGACAGCCCAACTGCAGGTTGGATCTTCCGCATCGATTTCGTTTGAAGCCGTGATGAATCGTTAAACGAATATTTGTCAGAGCGCCGGTTTCTATGCTCAGGACCGGTATCGCTGCCACGGTCTGGAAACGCACCTTCTTGCGAGCAGTCCGTCAAGTCGGAATATCGGTAGTGTTTTAAGGCTCCCTGAACCTGCCCAGCAACGTGCCAATTCGATGGTCCGCGATGCAAACCCTTAACTCGTCCGTATTAATCGCGAGTGCTCGCGCCATGGTTTCGGCAAAGCTTTCGTTTCCACTCTGTACGAAGCCGTTTCGCTCGCTAGTGTCGCTCTGCTTCGAACTGCACGGCGATGTACGTTTCCTTGTTGAGGCGCATCTTCCCGGGCAATTCCAAGACATGGGCCAGCGCCAGACTCATGGCCACCGACGCGAGAAACACGGTAACGACCTGTAGTACAAGAAGCATGGCTTAGTTTTTTCTCCTTTTCGGGATCTCCACGAAATCATCACGTACACTGTACATATGCCAGTTTCGAGAAGTTCTTCGTCGAGGCCGAAGAAAAGAGGAGCGTTAGTAACCTTCTCGAGAGGAGATTGGGGACTCGCGTTTGCTTTGGAACAGCAGTTGCTCCCGAGCGTTAGCTAACGGGCACTATATTCCTCCGTGGGGAGGTGCTAGGCAACTCTCACGAGACGGACACAATTACCGCTTTTGGGGGATCTTCGCAGATCTCGATCCCGTTGAGAATGTCGTGTAAGGAACATTTTGAACTGTTCGGAGGCGCTCTTGCGTCAGAAAGGTGTCGTTAAATGTGGATCGTACGTCTCGCTCTAGACCGCCCGTATACTTTCGTCGTCTTGGCGCTGCTTATTCTTCTTCTAGGGACAGTGGCAGTCGTAACCACTCCGATCGACATCTTTCCCAAGATCGACATTCCGGTGGTCAGCATCATTTGGACGTACAACGGGTTGGCAACCTCGGAGATGGAACGTCGCGTCACCACCTTTAGTGAGTTCGTTCTGGCTACGGTCAACGACATTCGTTCCATCGAATCACAGACCCTCAACGGTGTTGCAACAATCAAGGTGTACTTCCAACCGCAGGTGCGGATCGACGCCGCCACAGCGCAGATCAATTCCGCGGTGAATGGGATCCGTTTCCGCATGCCGCCGGGTATCAACCCGCCTTGGATTCTCCGGTTTGGCGCGGACACGGTTCCAGTGATCCAGCTCGCATTGAGCAGCGACTCGTTGACTGAGTCAGAGCTATACGACTACGGCCTTTTTCGAGTCCGCCAACAGTTGTCCACCGTGGCCGGGACGCTTCTGCCCGCTCCCTACGGGGGTGTAGAGCGCCAGATCATGGTGGATCTCGATCAGGACGCGTTAAACGCTAACGGATTGAGTCCCATCGACATCAGCAACGCTATCAACTCCCAGAATGTGACTCTGCCGTCAGGAACAGTCAAAATCGGCGAGCGCGAATACACGGTATCTACCAATAGCAGCCCATCCGACTTCTCCTTACTTAACAACGCGCCCATCAAGTTTGTAAATGGCGCCACCGTTTTCATGCGAGATGTAGCGAATGTGCGAGACGGCTATTCCGTCCAGCAGAACGTGGTTCGGGCGGACGGTAAGCCATCCGTACTGTTGACCATTATGAAGACGGGATCGGTGTCGACGCTCTCGATTGTCGATGAGATCAAGAACCGCATTTTACCCTCGGCGCGGGCCTCCGCTCCGAAAGGCATGCGGATCAAAGAGCTATTCGATCAATCCGTATTTGTGCGCGCCGCCATCAGCGGTGTGCTGCGCGAAGCCGTTATCGCGGCCTGCCTTACGGGTCTAATGATTCTGTTGTTTCTGGGATCCTGGCGCTCCACGCTGATCATCGCGGTTTCGATACCGCTGTCGATCCTCAGTTCGCTTTGCGTGCTGAGCGCTCTGGGGCACACCATGAACGTGATGACCTTGGGCGGTCTCGCGCTGGCTATCGGAATTCTCGTCGACGATGCAACGGTGACCATCGAAAACATCCACCGCCACATGGGCCGCAAACCCTTACGGGAAGCGGTGCTGGAAGGCGCATCCCAAATTGCTGCGCCTACATTGGTTTCCACGCTGACCATCTGCATCGTGTTCGTCTCTGTTGTGTTCTTGACCGGTCCTGCGAAGTATCTTTTCACCCCGATGGCGTTGGCCGTGGTCTTCGCGATGCTTGCCAGTTATCTGCTTTCGAGAACGTTGTTCCCCGTGATGTCCGCGTTCCTTCTGAAGGGTGAGCAACACGAAGTAGACCCGGCGACGGGCGTTTCAGCTGCCGCGCCGCCGAGCACGAATTGGCTTTACCGGATCAATGACCGTTTTAACGACGGCTACATCTGGGTGCGAACTGAGTATACTGAGCTCCTACGAGCTTTCATTTCGCGGCGGGTAACGGCTTTCTTGTTGACAGGTGGGCTCATCGGTTCGGCGTTTCTGCTCCTTCCATTTGTAGGCCGCGATTTCTTCCCCAGAGTTGATGCCGGCCAGCTTCGCCTGCATGTGAGAGCAGCCTCGGGGACACGGCTTGAAAACACGAAACTGATTTTCAGCCGCGTGGAGGAAGAACTCCGGCGTGTAATACCGGATAAGGAAATTGAACTCATTTTAGACAACATCGGACGCCCCGCGGAGTCGTTCAACTTTGCCTTCGGAGACGGGGCCACCATCGGCACCTTTGATGGCGAGATTCTAGTCGCTCTGAAGGAGGGCAAACATGGCCCTACCGCGAAATACATCTCGGAACTGCGTCAACGTCTGCCACACTCGTTCCCGTCGCTATTGTTCTACTTCCAGCCCGCCGACATCGTGACCCAGATCCTGAATTTCGGACTGCCGGCGCCCATCGACGTCCAGATCTCCGGTTACGATCCCAAAAATTTCGATGTAGCGCGCCAGATTCGGGAGAGGATCGCCAGGATTCCTGGAGTGGTGGACTCGCATGTCCATCAAGTGATGGATGGTCCCGATCTGCATTACGACATCGATCGAGCGCGAGCATCCGAGTTCGGGCTTACGGCGCAGGATGTTTCCAACAGTATGTTCGTCTCCTTGTCATCCAGTTCGCAGGTACAGCCGAACTTCTACCTCGATCCAAAGATGGGAACCACGTACTTGGTCGCCGCGCAGACTCCCCAGATTCGACTCAACACAGTGGAGAAAATTGGCAACACGCCGATTCCGATAAAGACCGGCGGGCAAGCACAGCTGCTCAGCAACTTAGCCGCGGTTAGCCACTCCACCCAGCCCGTTGTGGCCAATCATCGCGACGTGCAACCGGTGTTTGACGTCTACGCCAATGTGCAAGATAGCGATTTAGGCTCTGTGGAGAGTAAGATCAACAGTGTCGTAAAGGAGCTCAAACCACGTTTGTCCCCGGGAAGCGAGATTGTGATGCGAGGCCAAGTGGAGAGCATGCGGGAGGCGTTCTCGCGTCTCGGCCTGGGGCTGGTCTTCGCCGCCATGCTGGTTTACCTGCTGATGGTGGTCAACTTCCAGAGTTGGAAGGACCCTTTCATCATCATTACGGCGCTGCCAGGAGCATTCACGGGAGTTGTTTGGGCGCTCTTTCTAACGCAGAGTACCTTCAGCGTGCCCTCACTAATGGGCGCGATCATGTCCATCGGTGTGGCTACAGCGAACTCTATCTTGCTGGTCACATTCGCCAGTGAGCGCATGGAGCTAGGGCGCAGTCCGGCAGAGGCTGCGGTGGACGCCGGATGCACGCGGCTTCGCCCCATTGTCATGACTGCGCTGGCTATGATCATCGGCATGCTTCCCATGGCGCTCGGTCTCGGAGAGGGTGGAGAACAGAACGCTCCGCTGGCGCGCGCGGTAATTGGCGGCTTGACGTTGGCGACTTTGGCCACCTTATTCTTCGTTCCGCTAATGTTCAGCATTCTTCGCCAACACCCGGCAGGATCAGAGGAGAAAATCTCATGAGTAGTGTCGACCAAGTCCCAGCCAGTCGAATTAGAATGCCGAAACGACCCACTGGCGCCAGGAGAGTTGCGCTATGGATCGCTGCGCTGTTGGCCCTGGTTGCGCTGCTCGCGGTGGGGATTATCCCTCGCCTTCAGAGACACGCCCGAGCAGCCGATACGGCGGATGCAGCGAGCGTCAATCTACCAAACGTTCTGGTCGTGAAAGCGAAGCTTACTTCGGGCAGCGCCGATTTGGAGCTGCCTGGAAACATCCAGGCAATCAATCTTGCCTCGATTTACGCGCGCACCAATGGATATGTTCAAGAGCGGCTGGTCGACATTGGAACGCGGGTGAAAGCTGGACAGTTGCTTGCCGTGATCGCCTCGCCCGAAGTGGATCAGGAACTCGCGCAGGGGCGAGCGGCCGTGGAGCAGGCTCGCGCGGCTTTGGAACAGGCCAACGCGAATCTGGCCCAGGCGCAGGCGCAAGTGAATCAGGCCAAAGCCAACGTGGGTCAGGCTCAGGCCAATGAAGAGATCGCAGCCACCACCAATGAGCGCTGGACGCGCTTGGTCGACAAAGGCGTGCTTCCAAAGCAGCAAGGCGACGAGCGCCGCACTACCTTCAATGCTCGCCAGGCGGAAACCAGGGCAGCGATTGCGGCGGAAGCCACGGCTGAAGCCAACGTAGGTTCACGAACGGCGGACATCTCGGCTGCGCGCGCGGCCATCGATGCGCAGCTCGCCAACGTGCGGCGTCTGGAACAGATGCAGTCGTTTGAGCGTGTGGTCGCTCCATTTGATGGCGTAGTAACCGAGCGCCGGATCGAAAAAGGCGATCTGATATCAGCTGGCTCCGGTAGCGATCGCAATCTGTTTAGCGTTGCGCAATCCAAGACGCTGCGCATTCAAATCAGTGTCCCCCAAAACTATGCCGTGGATCTTCAACCCGGTCAAGATGCGGAAGTAACGCTGCGGGAGCGCTCGGGCGAAGTATTCCATGGCAAAATCGCGCGTACCGCCGAATCCATTACGACGGCGACGCGAACGCTGTTGACGGAAGTGCAGGTGGACAACTCCTCGGGCCGGCTGCTGCCGGGCATGTACGCGGAGGTGAAATTTACATTGCGACGGAGCCATCCGGTGGTGCTGATTCCCGGAAGCGCCCTGGTCGCCAACGCCCAGGGTACGAGGGTGGCTCAGGTCGGGCCGGACCGGCGCGTGCACCTAGTTACTGTGCAAGCGGGTCGTGACCTGGGAACACAGGTCGAGGTTCTCTCAGGTCTCTCTGGGTCGGAAGACGTGATCAACAACCCGCCGGATAATTTGACGGAAGGCCAGCAAGTGAATGTGATCCAGGCATCGCAGGAAGGTCAGCGGTGAAGTGGATTTTTGTCTGCGCGCTCACCGGGTCGCTTGCCGCGCAGACTCCAAATCCCTCGTCTTCCAGAAGCCATGCCCTCTGGGAGATGCCGAAAGCGGGTGGCATTATAACCGGCTATCGAACTCCGCGCGTTGCCGACGTATACCTGGAAGACAGCGTTCGGCTGCAATCGCTGTTCCACGATGGAAAGATTTACCTTTCGCTGCGCGATGCTATCTCACTCACGCTCGAAAACAACCTGGACCTTGAGCTGGAGCGGTATGGCATCCGCTTGGCGGACAGCGATGTTCTACGCTCGAAGGCGGGATCGCTTCCGCGAGGCGTCCCTTTGTCGATTCGCGAAAGTGCCGCAGGATTGGGAACACCAGTAGTAGGACCGAATGGGACGCTCGGAGGCGGCGATTCACCGGCGCTTCAGTCGCTGATCGGTCCCGGAGTTCAAGTGGACCTTTCGATCCTTGGTTCGGTACCGCTTCCCACCGGACCAGCCATACCAAACCTGGACCCGCAAATCGTCGCCAACGCCAGTGGGAGTCATCAGTCCAACATTCAAAACAGCACATTTCTGCCGGGTATCCGCTCGCTGAACTCCAATAACACGGTGGCTAACGTTGGCTACCAGCAAGGGTTCACCAGCGGTGGGACGCTCGATCTGTTCTTTAACAATTCGCGCCTGAATCAAAACAACCCGCTATCGCTTTACAATCCGACGGTCACTTCCAACATTGGCATCACGTTCACGCAACCGTTGCTCCGAGGTTTCGGCTTTGAAGCCAACCGCCGTTATATCAAGATCGCCGCAAATAATCGCCGTGTTAGTGACACGGTCTTTCTCCAGCAATTGATCGCTACCGTATCCGGGATTGTCCGCCTTTATTGGGACCTGCAGAGCCTCAATGGTGACGTACGGGTTCGCGAGCAGGCGGTTGCGAGCGCCGATCAATTTCTTCGAGACAGCCGCAACCAGAAAGATGCCGGGACTTTCGCGGAAATCGACGTGACGCGGGCGCAATCCGAATTGTCCCGGCGGCAGCGTGACTTGGCCGTAGCTCGATCGCTCGTGCGCCAGCAGGAAGCTGTCGTGAGGGACTACCTCACGCGGGGTCGCGTAGACAGCGCTTTGGCAAACGCGCCCATCGTTGCGACGGACCCTCTGCCCGAACCCGCCCCAGTGGAAAGTGTGTCGATTGATCAGCTTTACGCGGTAGCTCTTCGCGACCGGCCAGACGCAGCTCAGGCAAAAATCCAACTCGAAAATGCCGAGCTCAGTTTGCGCGGAAGTCAGAACGGCGTGCGCCCTGAACTCGACGTGGTCGCAACAGCGGAAAACAGCGGCCTGGCGGGAGCGATGGAACAGCCAGGATTTAGTGTGGATCATCTTCTGACCGGCGGATACGGCAGCGCGCTGAGCGAGCTTGCACACAACAATTTCCCAACCTACTCGGTGGGCGTCCAGGTCGCGTTGCCGTTTCGGAACCAGGCTGCACGATCCGATGTTATCCGCGACGAACTTACGGTACGTCAGCAGCAAATTCGAATCCGGCAACTGGAGAAGCAGATCCGGCTGGAAGTCACGAACGCCTCCATCGCCGTCGATCAGGCCCGCGAGACATACGAAGCTACCAAGAGCGAGCGAGTTTTCCAGGAGCAGATACTGGCAGATGAACAGCAGAAGCTGGAAGTCGGCGCCTCCACAAGCTATTTCGTCATTGAATATCAACGGGACCTGGCGGCCGCCCGCTCCGCGGAAGTCTCCGCCTTAGCCAACTATCAAAAGGCCAAAACCGCTCTGCAGCGCGCGACGGGCACGATTCTCGAGGACTATCAGATCGTCTTGGACGATGCCTTCCGGGGGGCAGTCCAGCAAAGGAGCGGGCCGCCTTCCACGGCCCGTTAGGAGGAGTTGCCGATGTTCTCAGAGCATGTTCTCACGCCCACCGCGTTCGCGCTCAGATTCGTTGAATTGCTTCCCGAGTACCTTCCAGGCTTGGACACAGGCGCTTTCGAACCAACCGATATCCGAAGATGCTGGAACAAGACGTTGAAGACGGTGCTGACGGTCATAGGCAACGAAGATAACGGCCTCAGGGTGGCTGTACAGAATCCAATGATAACGCTGCTCAAAGACCAATCATCTCTGACGTGGCAACGTGACGGGGTGCCGGTCTTTGCAATGGCCACCGGCTGGGGCAACCGGAGCGAGTTGGAGATGTCCCTCGAATGGCTAGAAGCCTTCAAATGCCCGCAGAAGCTCTTCGTTTATTCGTGTACTAAATGGCAGGAAGCAGTGCTCGATCAGATTCGTGCGGCGCTGTTCCGCTATCCGTACCACATGGAAGGAGAGCAGTATCTCTTCATGAATTTGGTGGGCGCCGAGAATCGATTTCATCTTCTTGCGGCGGATATGGACCGAAGCGGGCGTCACACGTCCTTGGATAATAGCGTATTACGTCCCGTTGCGGGATCGCCATTCAGTTGGGGCGCCAGACGAGGTACGAACGGCAAGCAATAATAAGGTTGACGTAAGAATGCAGAAGCCAGTCATATTGACCGTGGATGACGACGCGTAAGTGCTCCGCGCAATCGAACGCGACCTGAAGAAGCACTACGAGGATCGCTACCGGGCCCTGCGTGCCGACTCCGGGCGGGCGGCGCTAGACCTGTTGTATACGATTTCAGGGTTCTCCCATACCTTCCGTCGATTTCGCCACTGCGATCAGCGAAACGCAAGGCGAGGAAGAATCCGCCGTTCCGCTTCGCCCGCAGTTCCTTCTCCAGGACAACGGCCTGAAGAGTCACTTCGCCCAAACTGCGGCAGTTCGTTGATGAATGGACCCTTGTTTTCCATCTGCACACAGCACCTGTTAAACGCGTGGAGAGAGTTCGAACAAGAATGGCTGCCTCCCCACGATTAAGTTAGAACTCCGATTAACAGCTGTACATTCCAAAACGGATCCATGGTTTTGAATGCGAACTAGAATGACGCTAGCAGAAGCGCCCGGCCCGTGAAGCATGGGTCGAGCGCAACACATAGCACGCGAAAAGTTACCAAGAATAGTCGAACAGAGTAAGCAGGATATGATTTTGAATGGGAAGGCTGTTAATCGCAGTTCGAAACGTAATCCGGGGAGGCAGCCATTCTTGTTCGAACTCTCTCCACGCGTTTAACAAGTGCTGTATCACTTGCTATCGATAACGCGTCCGTGGGCGGCAGTGATGACCGGTTTCAGTAGGCTGGCGCAGCTTCACTGAGCAATACCTGGACTCACCGCAAAGTTCTCTTGAGAGTCTTGTCGTTCTCTTTCGCCCACAGGGGGCCATATTGGACTCCCTTTTTCACGATGAACATGTCGGGTTGGTTCAATGCCGTGAAAATACTGGTGAGTGAAATGCATCGCTGATCAGTCACACTGTCGTCCGTAAGCTGGATTCGCCCATACAGAGGCGATTCCTTTTCCTCGTCAAGCGCCTGGATCGCCTTAGAGACAACAGCACCAATTCGTTTGTCCTCGTCGTCCGCATCCCAATTCAATTCGGCGTACAACTCTTGAAGCAGACTTCTCTTGGCACTCTTTTGCTCGTGGTTGATGTCTATAAAAAGCTGGGCCTGCTGACTGGCAGGGAGGTTCTGGAACGCGAGGACACTGAGGTGACTGTTCTTGGCACGATCATGCCCTGAATAAGCGAACAACCTATGTTGGCCATTAATGATCCAGGCGGATCGGTATGTTGGATTCAGATGAAGGGTGCCGAACCGAGCTCCTTCAGGCCCACCATGCTGCTCACCCTTCTCGAATCGCACAGACCGCCTCCCTTCAAGGCTGACGACTATGTTCGTCGGAAAGACGCCGTTCTCGCTGATGTACTCTCGGATCTTCTTGAGCCTGCTCTTTTTGATCATGCGCTGGTACGTGTTCACATCGCTCGCCTTGCCTTTGAGTCGATGTGACACGTAAGCAATCTTAAGCAGATACTCAGGCGTGATGGAAAAGGAGTAGCAGGTATGCTTGCCCATTTTTGTTTCGAGCGCTGGAACCGCCAGGCGAAGGCCATGCACCTGCTTGCCGGGCATCATATCCGCGAAGAACTGATATTTGGCTGCTGGGCCGAGGTGGGCCGCGAGTTGTTCGTTGTAGTGAAGATCGTTCTCGTTGAGTAAAGCAATTTTTTGTTCTTGCGCTCGCTCCACATCATTTTCAGAGAGCAGTACATCCCAGGTAAAAATAGCAAGCACAGCTACGCGCTTGTGTTCGAGAGGGAACTGCGAATTTGCCGCGTTTGCAACGCACCGTGTGCGGCTGCCAGCCAGTTGCTGTCATAATTTCCGCGAGTGTGGCGCCTTTCGCGCGCTTCATCATGGCGATCACTTCGCCTTTCTTGTTGGTTCCATCGCCCTTCGGCTTGGCGGCGGCCTTTTTGATCCGCGCTGTCTTCTTCGCGGATTTGGCTTTCTTGCCCGCCTTGCGCGCGCCTTTGGGCTTGGCGGTAACGGACGCTGGTTTGCTGATGTTCACGTTATCGATTGCGTTCTCGCTCATTGAGTTTCTCCATGACCGGGTTGCGGTCGTCACAGTCATCACTCCGGTCGGGAGAAATGGCAAGCAGAACTTTTAGCGATTAGGTGATTGAGGCGAATGAAAGATTGGGCTAAGGCGATTTGGCGGGCTGGGGTCCTTTTTTATAGGACCCGACAAAACCAGCGGGGTGGGAAGTACGAAGAGTATCGAGAGTGTAAACACCGCGATGATCAGCTGGATAGAGCCCCGCAGTTGTCATTTCCCAGCCTCGTGAATTACCGGACTTGATGCTGTAGCCTGCTGACCACGAAAAGCGACACGCACAATGCCTGTTTCATCTGAGTAAAGTGACACGATTCTCTCTTTTGAAGCTGGCCAAATGGTTACCGTGTATTTTGTCCCCTTGGGCTCAACATCGAAGCGAAACCCGGCGAAGTTACCTCCGACCATGCTTCGTTCCGCGGGTATCGCGCTATTCGGCCAGAGCTCGCTCAGCTTTCCGTATCTACCGTGAGTCTGGAAATACGTAGATTCGGCAGCTCTGATCTGACGTAAGTAGAGCATTGCTCTTCCATAGTCAAGTGCGGAATTAGGTTTGTTCGAACAGGCTGGTGAAAATAGACTGAGCACTGCCAACACCAGAACCCAAAGGATTTCAGAGCGTAATTGTCCTGTCAATGTTTCTCGCAGTTCTTGGCAATCAAGGCAGTCCGAAGCGGGACACAAGCATGTTAGTTATCTCCTTTTTGAGATTTTCGTTTGTTGGAGAGTCAGAGGGATGTGCGAACTCTCCGCCTGTTCGAGATTGACTGCCGCTCTGACTTCATGAATGTTCTCCTGGTTCTGCGCATGCCACAGCTCCCCTACAATCCGAGCTGCGCGCGACCTCCGCGAACTCAAAATAGTTTCGCCCGCGATTAATACCCAGCCGCTGCATCTTATACATCAACGTCGTCCGTGGCACACCCAGCCGGGCGGCTGCGCCATTCCGGCCGCCGATCACTCCTTTGGTTTCTTGGAGAGTCTGCAGGATGTGCGAGCGCTCCGCCTGTTCCAGAGTGACTGGCGCGGATGACTTCGACCACCTCAAGCCGTCCGGTGTTATGCGGGTGAGTTCGGGTAGCGGAACACGCACCACACCGCCAGTTGAAAGAATTACCGAGCGTTCAATGAAGTTTTGCAGTTCCCGAACGTTACCGGGCCAGGAATGCCATGCGACGGCGGCCATGAATTCTTCTGAGATGGCCGTAATTCGCCTGCGCATGCGAGCAGCGTAATCCATTGCAAAATGGTGGACCAATAAACGGATATCTTCGGGGCGGTCACGCAGTGGCGGTAATTCAATGGGGAACACGTTGAGCCGATAGAAGAGGTCGGCGCGGAATTGCCCTTCTTCTATCATTTCGCTGAGATTCCGGTGTGTTGCGCAGATCACGCGCACATCAGTGTGAATCGCGGTAGCACCGCCAAGACGCTCGAACTTTCTTTCCTGTATGACGCGGAGAAGCTTCGGCTGCAACTCGAGGGGAAGGTCGCCGATTTCGTCCAAAAGCAAGGTCCCCCGGTTAGCCCGTTCAAACCGTCCAATGCTGCGTGCGACCGCTCCGGTATAGGCGCCACGCTCGTGGCCGAACAGCTCGCTTTCCAATAAACCAGCAGGAATTGCAGCGCAATTCACTTTCACAAATGGGCCGTTCGATCGGCCGCTCCACTTGTGAATGGCTTCCGCAATCAGTTCCTTGCCAGTTCCTGTTTCCCCGTTGATCAACACGGTGGAGTCGGTCGGCGCCACGATTCGCGCCATGCCAAGTACGCGCCGTAAAGCGGGACTGTTACCGATAATGCGCGGTGACCCGCTGCCGCAGAGTTCGTCACTTTCGAGCGCAACTTTTTCGAGCGCAACTGGCGCCGACGCCGCATACGCGATTTCAAAGGATGCGCTTTCGTTGACCGCGGGCAGTTTACGTGCCCAGCTTGCCTGTGCCACCTCTTTACTCCTCTCGTTTCTATACTTTCGACCCGCACTCATCAGGCCTGCAAGCGCTAACTCTCGCCTCGTTGTCCCTTGATCCACTCGCGGATGTATGCTGGGCAATTCTTCAGCGTTATGCCGTTGGCTTCACAGCGATCGAGAAAGGCGATGGCATCTTGACCTACAAGCGTTAGGTTCTTTAAGTCCAAAACCATACCGCGCCCTTTCGCCTCTGATCTAATGAGCGATTCCATCTCGGCTATATCTTCTTCCTCGATTTGGCCGCTGAGCACCCGTTCGAGGATTTTTGAATCTTCAGCACAATCTCTCAACTCCGTCGGCATCTTCCCTCCTTCAAGGACTCTTGCTACTGCTGCTGCAGGCCCTTACGGCGGTCACCTATGTTTTATGATGACAGTCACGGTTCCAATCTTAAGTTATTGAAAATACGATGATTAGTAGATACCTGCATTACGGAAGTTCGTGAGGTTATGAAAGCTCGTAATTTCTTGGGTACTTATGGTCGGATTCGTGACGCCGTGCATTTTTGAAGCGATTCTTGCTTGTCTTTAGCGACCTGATCTTCGAAATCCAGGGTGGTTGCCGGCATCCCCAGTTTGGCAGCCGCTCTTGACGGTCCGAACACCTTGAATTGTGCACTGCATACGCCTTTGCCGGTATCGTCGTTTCCTCGCTTGGAATAACCGGACGAAACGGACCGGAGAAGTGCGCTACTTGGCCTTGACCGGCGAGAGCAATTCAGTCAGTCCCACTCGGTGCAGCATCTCAGCGCGGACACGGTCCATGACTGTGAAGGTTACGTCGGCTCCGTCCTGTGTCGGATCAACATGTACGCGAAATGGACGCTTGCCGAAGGGCGCGTCCACGATAGCAACGATCGCTTCGCCGACCTTGCCCGCGTCGGCATCGGGCGGAACAATCGCGGCAAAGGCTTCCTGAATTTTCTTCCCATAGCCCTTGTACGGGCCCGCGTCGTATTCAGCGGCACGGGCTTTGTCCGCGGGAGTGCCGGAATGCGCGAAATGGTTCGTCCCTCCGGTAAACGCACCCGGTACGACAATCGAGGTCTCGATGCCCCACAAGGTCAGTTCACGCGCATATTGAACCGCCATCGCATCCATACCGGCTTTCGAGGCAAAGTAAGG
>Ga0210406_10004349_pt1 | contig 15209 bp, 6 predicted proteins | sample IncBWC30MmetaG_FD_155454 | JGI IMG/M metagenome (GOLD analysis project Ga0210406, IMG submission 155454) | Forest soil microbial communities from Barre Woods Harvard Forest LTER site, Petersham, Massachusetts, United States - Inc-BW-C-30-M | ecosystem: Environmental > Terrestrial > Soil >... | reverse complement strand
ACAACTTGGCGTATGTAATTTATACATCGGGATCGACGGGACAACCCAAGGGGGTCGAGATCACCCATGGGAACCTGATGAATCTGGTGGAGTGGCACCGGCGCACATTTCATGTTAGTTCCGCAGATCGCGCAACGCTGCAGGCAGCCGTCGGCTTTGACGCCGCGGTGTGGGAGTTGTGGCCTTACCTCGCTTCGGGAGCGACCGTCGCTATCCCCGAGGATACCGTTCGAAATAATCCCGAAGCGCTGCGCGATTGGCTGTTGGCCAGTGAGATTACCATCACATTTCTGCCCACGGCGATTGCAGAGCGCATGCTGGCGCTGCCGTGGCCGCAGAAGACCAGGTTGCGCCTGCTGTTGACCGGAGCCGAGGCATTGCGCAAGCGCCCGACGTCAAATTTGCCGTTCGAACTGATTAACAACTACGGGCCGACTGAGAGCACAGTAGTCGCGACGTCAGGCCGTGTGCAGGCAGATCCTTCGGATCGTTTGCCCTCGATCGGCCAGCCCATCGACAACAACACGATCCATATCCTTGATGAGAAAATGCGTCCCGTGGCTGACGGGAGTACAGGCGAGATGTACATCGGCGGCTTAGGAGTGGCCCGCGGATATCGTAATCATGCAGCGCTTACGGCGGAGCGATTTATCCGCAATCCTTTCGGCCAAGGGCGTCTTTATCGCACCGGCGACCTGGCTCGCTTTTTGCCCACCGGAGAGATTGAGTTTTTAGGCCGCGTAGATGAGCAAATCAAGATTCGCGGCTTTCGCGTGGAACCGGGCGAGATTATCAGTGCGCTGAACTCGTATCCTGGAATCCACGCTAGTACCGTATCTCTGGTGGGGAGGGAAAATGGCGACGGGCGGCTGACCGCCTACCTTGTATTAGCTGCGAACGCACAGGTGACAGCTTCAGGGCTGCGGGACGCACTCGCACGGCGCTTGCCCGAGTACATGCTTCCTTCGGTTTTTTGCAAGGTGCAGTCGTTGCCGCTGACGTTGAACGGCAAGGTTGATCAGAACCGTTTGCCTGCGTTGAACGAATCAAATACGCTGCCCGAATCTGAATTCGTGGCGCCGAACACCATTGTTGAACAACGGCTGGCTGCAATTCTGGCGCCGCTCCTGCATGTGGAGCGGGTGAGCGCGAAAGATAATTTCTTTTTGCTCGGGGGGCATTCGCTGCTAGGTACGCAACTCATCACTAGGATCAACGACGTCTTCGGTGTCGAGCTCAGTCTGCTCAGCCTCTTCGACCATCCGACGCTGGAGGAGATGTCGGTAGAGGTGGAGAATCTGATTCTCGCCAAAATGGGCGCCAGCAACGGCGATGGCGCGGCAATTCCGAGTGCGCCCGTGCAGGAGAATTAGTAGTGCCTTCGGGGCCGCCGCAATCCCGTGTTGAGGGTGCCGAGTCGGCTCTCAGCTTGTATCACCTGCTCGACCCTAAAGTTCTGGCCAATCCTTACCCGCTGTTCCGCCGGCTGCGCGACGAAGATCCTGTCCACTGGGATCCCTTTCTCCATGCGTGGGTGGTCACGCGCTACGCCGATGTGCTGGAAGTGCTGCACTCCTACTCTGCGGACCGCACACCGACGCCGGAACAACTGGCGTCCATGGGACTGGCCCACCTGAGCCCGATCGCGCAGTTGATGGTGCAGCAGATGCTGTTTATGGATGCGGGGCAGCATTCGCGACTGCGCGGGCTGGCATCGCGGGCCTTCACTCCGGCTCGCATTGAAGTGCTGCGATCGCATATGCAGGAGATCGTCGACCGGTTGCTCGACGAATTCGAGAATCGCGGCTCGATCGATGTGGTGGCTGAGTTGGGAGAGCCTCTGCCGGCAATCATCACCGCGGAGATGTTGGGTGTTCCGGTTGAAGATCGGCATCGTTTGAAACAATGGTCCGCCAACTTTGCCGAGATGCTGGGGAACTTCCAGCATAATCCCGAGAACGCGCAAGTCATGCTGCGCACGGTGGAAGAGATGACCGCATACTTTCGCGAAACGGTCCGCGAAACGCAGCGAAACCCGCGCGAAGGCCTGATCCATTCTTTGCTCACGGCTGAGATCGGCGGCGACCGGCTGAACGAAGAAGAGATTGTCGCCAACGTGATCATTACCATGGTTGGCGGTCAGGAAACCACGACCAACCTGATTGGAAATGGCGTACTCACTTTGCTTCGCCATCCTGAGCAGATGGAAAAGTTGCGCGAAGATCTCTCCCTGGTTCCCTCGGCAGTCGAGGAGATGCTGCGCTTTGAGAGTCCCAGCCAGCATACGGCCCGACTGGCTCCAGACGACCGCGAACTGGGGGGCAGACACATTCAGAAACGTCAGGCGGTCATTGCCGTGATGGCCGCCGCAAACCGCGATCCTGAGCGATTTCCTGATCCCGACCGATTTGACATCACCAGGCATGACAACCGCCACCTCGCCTTTGGGTATGCGGCGCACTTCTGTTTTGGAGCGCCTCTTGCCCGGCTCGAAGGGCAAGTGGTTTTCGAGTCGTTGCTGCGGCGATTTCCAAGGTTTCACCTGGAACCGCAGGAGTTAGTGTGGCGCACAAATCTCGGATTGCGTGGGCTGACGTCCTTGAGAATTGGATTGAATCGTTCGGGTGCTTCGACAAAGTCAGCGGCGGAGAGCCGGTCTCCTGACGTACGGCGGGGTTCCGATGAGGCTCTCGGCGATGGTGCCCGGAGAGCACAGGCTCCGTCATCTTCTGTCTCCGATTCTGCGGATCCTTCGGAGCGCCAACTGCTACTGAACGAGTGGAACGAGACGAATAAGCCTTATCCGGCAGACCGGTGCATCCACGAACTCATTGAGGCAACTGCCGCGACGATGCCCAAGGCGGTCGCGATCGAGAACGGATCGCGGCGGTTTACCTACAGCGAACTGAACCGCCGCGCCAACCAACTCGCCCATTTCTTGCGCAAGAAGAACGTCGGAGCAGAAGTGCCGGTTGCGGTTTGTTTGCGGCGTTCTCCAGAATTGCTGATCAGTCTGCTGGGCGTAATGAAGGCCGGCGGTGCTTGTGTTCCGCTTGATCCTGATTATCCCAGTGAGAGGCTGACTCACATCCTGCGCGATTCGCGGGCGCCGATTCTAATCACCCAGCCTGAATTGCTATCGACAATCGGCAAGGCGGACGCGGAGATCGTCACACTGGAATCGATTGCGAGAGTTCTCGAACAGGAAAGCTGCGAAAACTTGCAGAGCAGGACGACTCCGAAGAGCCTTGCTTATTTAATCTACACTTCAGGTTCGACAGGGAAGCCCCGTGGCGTGCAGCTTAGGCATGGTGGCCTGGTGAACCACGGCGTGGCGGCGATCGATGTGTACGGGTTGACGGCGGCGGATCGCGTGCTGCAGTTTGCTTCGATCAGTTTTGACATTGCCATTGAAGAAATCCTTCCCACCTGGTTTTCGGGCGGGTGCGTCATTCCACGCGGCGAGCATACTCCTCTCACGGCGCCGGAATTCTTGCGATGGATCGAAGAACAAAAGATATCGGTGCTGAACTTGCCTACTGCCTACTGGCACGAACTGGTACACGAGCTTGCCGAGAGCGAGCAGACTTTGCCGGAAAGCCTGCGATTGGTGATTGTGGGAGGCGAGAAGGCTTCGTCTTCGGCGTACTCTGCGTGGCTGAAGGCTGGAGGCGCGCGCGTTCGTTGGGTCAACACCTACGGCCCGACAGAAGCAAGCGTGATTGCCACTTCGTACGAACCAGATCCGAGAAAGCCGTTTCCGGATAATCTTCCCATCGGACGTCCGATTGCGAATGTCCGAGTCTACGTGCTGGATTCGGAACTCGATCCGGTGCCCATCGGTACTCCCGGGGAATTGCACATTGGAGGCGTCGGGCTGGCGCGGGGATATCTGAACCATTCCGAACTAACCGCGGCTAAGTTTATTCGCGATCCATTTTCGACCGATGCGGAAGCGCGCCTGTACAAGACGGGCGACATGGTTCGCAGGCTGCCGGATGGCAATCTGGAGTTTGTGGGCCGTATTGATTTCCAGGTGAAAATTCGCGGCTTTCGCGTGGAGCTCGGCGAGATTGAGGCAGTGCTGGAGAAGCATCCCGCGGTGGCGCAGGCGGTTGTGATTGCGCGCGAGGCGGCGGGAGCAAAACAGCTGGCGGCCTACGTGATCCCAAGCCGGGTGGGAGTCGGGGCGGGCGAGCTTCGCGATTATCTGAAGAAGCAGCTTCCCGAGTACATGGTCCCGCCGGATTTTGTTTTGGTGGAGAGTTTTCCTCTCACGCCGAATGGCAAGGTGGATCGTCGAGCGTTGCCTGATCCGAAGTCGGCGGGATCGGACGTCGCCGGGGAATTTGTTGCTCCGCGTAATGGCGATGAAACGAAGATGGCCCAGCTGTGGGCGCAGGTTCTGGGCAAAGAGAAAGTTGGAGTGCGAGACAACTTCTTCGACCTGGGTGGACATTCTCTATTGGCCCTGCGCTTGACGAGTCGAATCGAAAAACAATTCGGCAAGAAATTAACGCTCACCGCGCTGATTCAAGCTCCCACCATTGAAGAGATGGTGCGACTGGTGCGACAAGACGAGGATTCCTGGTCGCCGCTAGTGACGGTACAGCCGGCGGGCACGAAGCCGCCGTTTTTCTTTGTCCACGGCCTCGGCGGTACAGTGATGCGCTTTCACGAACTGTCGCGCCACATGGCGCCCGATCAGCCGTTCTTTTGCTTTCAGGCACAAGGCATCGACGGGAAATTGCCGGTGCTCAATGTCGTCGGCGCCATGGCCGAGCTTTACTGCGAACATCTTCGAAAGGCGCAGCCCGAGGGGCCGTACTACCTGGGCGGGTATTCTTTTGGGGGATTGGTTGCCTTTGAAATGGCTCGCCGTCTGGCAGATTCGGGACAGGAAATCGGACTGCTCGCGCTCGTGGACACTTATTTCGTGGGCCAACAGGCTGGCTCCTCGTTGGTTGGAAGATTCATGTCGCTGACGCTCGAACAAAAACTGGCGTACTTAAAGAAACGCGCGACGCGTTATCGCCGCGGCATCAAGCGGCGCATAGATGCATTGTCCCTGCCGGCTTCGGTAAAAGCGGTCCGCGAGGCCTGCGCAGTTGCAGAGCGAAGTTATCGTCCGACCGAGTTTAGTGTTCCGGTCACTTTGTTCCGGGCGAGCGAAAAAGCGCTGCGCGGTCTCGATGGCGTCCAGAACGGCTGGCAGAAGTACGCGCTGGGCGGACTTGAGATTCAGGAGATTGACGGCGACCATGGCAACATTCTGAATGAGCCGAACGTCAGGCAACTGGCAGCTGCAATCCGGGCCAGGCTGGATTTGGCGAGGTCAGAGCGATTGGAAGACTCGCGCGTGGGATCGTTGAGTTCTCGGTGATGCGCTCCGCTTAAGAGCATCGCAGGTGACGAAAGCTTTGGACCGCTAAGGTTGTCAAGGATTCGCGAAGGACGCTAAGCGGGCCGCAGACGCGGTTTAGAAGAGAGTGGTTTCACGATCAAGGAGAATCCGGTGCCCGCAGTTTTGCAAGAGGAAACAGGATCGACAGAAGGGAAGAGCGCTGGAGGGGAACGCGCCTCGCTGCTGAGCCGCCGTTTTATCACCGAGAAATTTCTGCCATGGATGGGCAAGGGCGGGTTGGCCCTGCTCGATTTCGGACTCTACTCGGGATCGAATTTTCTGCTTGGCATTCTGCTGGCGCGTTGGATGGCGCCGGAGCAGTACGGCGCGTATGCCCTGGTCTTCAGCGTTTTCATCCTGGTGACGTTTTTGTATCAGGCGCTGTTGCTGGAACCGTTGTCGGTTTTCTCGGGCACGACCTACAGCAAGAATCTGCGCGGCTACCTGAAATCGAATTTTTGGCTGCATTGGGGAGTCTCCGCCGTGATTTGCCTTTTGATGGGCGCAACGGCGGTAGCGGCGAAGGTTTGGTGGCATTCGCCCGCTTCGGCGATGGCATTTGCGGGCATGACCGCAGCTACACCGTTTATTTTGATCCACGCGCTGGGCCGCCGCAGTTTTTATCTGAAGCTTTCGCCGGGGCCGGCCGCGTTTGGCTCTTCGTTTTATTGCATTCTCGTCGTGGCAGGTTCGTTTCTCATCTTTAGGCTCGGATGGCTCTCGGCTTTTAGCGCTTTTCTGGTGATGGGCTTTGCGGCGCTGGTCGGCGGCGTCATCATGGTCTTTCAACTGAACGCCAAGCTGGAGCCTGCAACAGCGGAGATGCACCTGCATGAAACCTGGACGAAGCACTGGAACTACGGAAAGTGGGCGCTCGGCACTTGTATCGTCGGCTGGATTCCAACCTACGTCTACATTCCGCTGGTGAGCAAGTTTTCCGGATTGGCAGTGGCTGCGGAGTTGCGCGCGCTGATGAATCTGGGTGGCCCCGTACTGCAAACCTACGCCGCGCTTTCGATGTTGTTCCTGCCCTATGCGGCGCGGGTGCAGGGAACAGAGGGGGCGCGGGGATCGTCTGCGTTGACGCGAAAGCTCACGGCGCTTTTTGCAGTCGGCGCGATCGCCTACTGGATGGTTCTGATCCCGCTGCGCCATCCGTTATTTAATTTGCTGTACGCTGGGAAGTATATCGAAGCCAGTTCGCTGTTGCCGTTGTTTGCCGCCGAAACCGTAATCTGGAGCTCAGCGCTCGGTCCAGCGATTGTGCTGCGAGCCATGGAGTATCCACGCTCGCTGTTTTTCGCGAATGGCGCAGCGAGCATTGTCGCCATCGTCTTCGGTATACCGGCGACACGCTACTTCGGACTTCACGGAGTGGTGTGGAGCATGGTGATTTCCAATGTCTTGTATGTCGCAGTGGCGTTCATTTTGCTGGAAAAGAAGCTTTCCACGCTGAAGACGGTGGAGAAAAACGTCAGCGTCCCCCTTCAGGCGGAAGAGGGCGCATTCTAATTTGGTTTTGTCCGCGTGATTGTCCAATGCGTCGTTTGAACATCATTTCGGTGCACAATCGCTACCTGATGGCGGGGGGCGAGGATCAGGTGTTTGAATCGGAGGCGCGCTTGCTGCGGGAGCGCGGACATCAGGTCACGCAGGTAGAAGAGCAGAACGCTTATCCCGACAGCGTAGCGAAAAAGATTGGGATGGCAGTGGACTGCGTGTGGTCGCGGCGCTGGCATCGGGAGTTTCGCGCGTTGCTGCAGAGGACGCGGCCGGATGTGGTTCACGTTCACAATTTGTTTCCGCGCATTTCACCGTCGATTTATTACGCGTGCCGCCGCGAAGGCGTGCCGGTGGTGCAGACGCTGCACAACTATCGCCTGCTCTGTGCTGGCGCCGAACTTTACCGTGACGGCAAGGTGTGCGAGGAGTGCCTGGACCACGGCGTGCTGCGCGGGATTCGCTACGGTTGTTATCAGGGATCGAAGCTGGGCACCGCCGTGCTTACGGTGATGGTCGACGTGCATCGCCGGGCGCGAACATGGTCGAAGATGGTGGACTGCTACATTGCGCTTACGGAGTTCTCGCGGCGAAAGCTGATCGCCGGCGGGCTTCCGGCAGATCGCATACGGGTGAAGCCGAATTTCGTTTTGCCTGATCCCGGGCCAAAAAATCATCCAGGCGACTATGCAATTTTTGTTGGGCGCCTGGTGAAGTCCAAGGGCGTGCTCTCGATGTTGGAGGCGTGGGAAAAACTGCCTGCGATTCCTCTCCAGGTTGTGGGCGACGGGCCGATCCGCGAGCAACTTGACGCGGCTCAGAAAGCCGGTAAGCTGCCGTCGTTGACTTACCGGGGGCGGCTTCCACGTGCTGAAACGCTGGCAGCAATCAAGAAGGCACGATTTCTTATTTTCCCCAGCGAATGGTATGAGGGTTTCCCCGTCACCATCGCGGAGGCTTTTGCGTGCGGCGTTCCGGTTGTCGCGTCCCGGTTAGGTGCTATGCAGGAGATCATTGATGACGGTGTCACCGGGGTGCACTTTGAAGCGGGGAATATCGAGGATTTGAGGCAGAAGGCGCAATGGGCCTGGGATCATCCGCTCGAAATGGAAGAGATCGGCCGGCGGGCACGCAAAGAGTTCGAACGAAAATACATGGCCGAACAAAACATCCTGATGCTGGAGGAGGCGTACGAATTTGCCATGGCCTCCCGCGGCAAGCAGTTGACCATCGAGGAGCCGGAAAGCGTCACGGTTTGATTTCGCGTTGAGATCCAACGGAGCATCCTCCCCCTAAAAGCCATGTCTGAAGTACTTACTGATGCCCGGCGCAGGCAACTTCTGGAATCGTATTTCCGGAGCCGGGTGGAGACTGCTTCCGAGCTGCCGTCGCATATAGCGGTTCACGCTCCAGGCGCCGCACTGCCCCTCACCTTTGCGCAGCAGCAACTCTGGCTGCACGCGCAGCTCGCGCCGAATACTGCGTTGTACAACGAACCGTTAACGGTTCGGCATCATGGGCCGCTTGATCGGGTAATTCTGGAGCGCGCATTCAGCGAAATCGTGCGCCGCCACGAGGCCTGGCGCACCATTTTCCCTGTGATTGAGGGAGTGCCGTGGCAGCGAGTACTGCCGCCTTCCGCGGTAGAACTGCCAGAAATCGATCTGCGAGATCTGCCTTCGGGCGAACGCGAAAAAGAAGCGCTGCGCATCGCGACCGCCGATGCCCGGCTGCCCTTTGATTTGAACTCGGGTCCGTTGTTTCGAGCAAAGCTGGTGCGGCTTGCCGACGAGGAACAGCGGCTTTACCTCACCCTTCATCACCTCATTTTCGACGGCTTCAGCGGATACCGCGTGTTCCTGCCGGAGCTTGTGACGCTCTACGACGCGTTTTCTCGCGGTGAGCCTTCGCCGCTTCCGGAAATTCCATTTCAGTTCGGCGACTACGCTCTTTGGCAGCGAGAAGGAACGCCGGACATTGCGCTAGAAACGCACATGCAGTACTGGCGAAAGCAGCTCCGTGGGCGGTTGCCCTCGTTGCAATTGCCACTATCGAATCCTGCGCCCGCGATTCAAAGCTTTGGGGGAGCGATGCATTCGATGTTGTTGCCCCTGACTTTGAGCGAGTCGTTGCGCGAGTTCTGCCGGCAGGAGGGTGCAACTTTGTTCATGGCGCTGCTAGCCGCGTTCAACGTTCTCCTTCACCGCTACAGCGGACAAGACGACATTCTGGTTGGCAGCAATACCGCGGGGCGGCGGTATCCGGGGAGCGACAAGCTTCTGGGATATTTCCTCAACACAATTCCGCTGCGCACGGATCTCTCCGGCGACCCGACTTTTCGCGAGTTACTGGATCGTCTTCGCAGCGTCACGCTGGATGCGCTCTCGCATGAAGAGGTTCCGCTCGATCGCCTGGTTGCCGAACTGCACCCCGAGCGCGATCCGAAGCGCAATCCGCTGTTTCAACTTTTGTTCTCATTGGAGCCGCCGCTTTCACCCGTTTCTTCCGAGTGGGACCTCACATGCATTGAGGTGGAAACGGGAGCTACTAAGTTCGAACTGTGTATGGTGCTCGATGATAGGCCGGAAGGCTTGCTGTGCCGGCTGATCTACAACACCGCTTTGTTTGACGGTGATGTTATTCGCCGAATCGCCGGACATTGGCAGACGCTGCTCGAAGGCATTGCAAGGGATCCCGAGAAGCGAATCAGTGAACTTCCGATTCTTACGCCGGCAGAGCGCGAACAGATTCTGGTGGAATGGAACGACACCTCTTCCCCTTATACGTTCGTACCAGTGCATGAATTGTTTCACGAGCAGGCCCGGAAGAAGCCGCACGCTGCGGCGGTGCGCTGCGGAAATGAAGAATTGCTCTACGACGAGCTCGATCAGAAAGCGGAGCACCTGGCTCGCGCACTGCAGACGATGGGAGTACGACCCAATGTTCCCGTTGCCCTTTGCATAGATCGATCCATCGAGATGGTGGTGGCGATTCTCGCTGTCTTGAAAGCAGGAGGTGCTTATGTGCCGATCGATCCCGCGAATCCGCGCCAGCGGCTGGAATTGATTTTGGATGACTGCCGGCCAACGGTTCTCCTCACACAGAGAAACTCTGTTGGCGTTGCCCTGGCAGCGAAGTTCCCGACTATATTTGTGGATGAACCTTTGCCTGAAACCAAGAATGCGGCAGGCACCGGCATCGCCTCCGTACATTCTGACCCAAACGACCTCGCCTACATTCTCTACACTTCAGGATCGACAGGGGTGCCGAAAGGCGTAGAGATCACCCATCGCAACCTCTGCTCCTCGAACTATGCCCGGTTGAGTTATTACAAAGAGGTTCCGGAAAACTTTCTGCTGCTTTCCTCCTATGCTTTCGACAGTTCTGTGGCCGGGATATTCCATACGCTGACCACGGGGGGAATGGTGGTGATTCCGCCGAGTGAGTTCCGCTGGGAGGCCGATCAACTCACCAGTCTGATCGCCGAAAACAACGTCACACATACCCTGACGGTCCCCAGCCTTTACGCGGAAATTCTGGACGGCGCGGACGGAAAACGCCTGGCTTCCCTTCGCTCAGTCATCGTGGCGGGGGAGGCGTGCCCGCGGCAACTGGTGAATCTGCATTATGAGATCTTGCCGCAGGCAACACTATTCAACGAGTATGGCCCGACTGAAGCGACGGTGTGGAGCACGGTTTTCGAGTGCGAACCGGGAGGAGGGGAGAGCAGCATCCCGATTGGGCGGCCGATCGCGAACACTCGCGCCTATGTGCTTGACCGTCGTCTGCAACCACAGCCGGCCGGAGTGCCGGGAGAGCTCTACATTGGCGGAGAGGGTGTTGCGCGGGGATATCTCAATCAGGCCAGCCTCACCGATAAAAGTTTCGTGCCGGATATCTTTTCTCGCGACTCGAAAGCCAGGCTTTACCGGACAGGCGACCTTGTCCGGCGCCTGCCGAATGGCGATCTCGAATTTCTGGGGCGTTCGGATTCGCAGATAAAAATCAGAGGGTTACGCGTCGAGATCGACGAAGTCGAGACGATCCTAGGCCAGCATCCACAAGTAAGGGAAGCCGCCGTTGTTTCAAGACCTCAGAAATCCGGCGAGGCGACATTGGGTGCGTTTCTTGTGGCTCACTCATCGGAGTCAGCTTCCAGCGCCGAGTTACGCGCCTTCCTGCGCTCCCGGCTGCCGGCATATATGGTGCCTTCGACCTTCCAATTCTTAGACACTTTGCCCCGGACTTCGAATGGAAAGGTTGACCGGCAAAAGCTGGCGACGATGGACATCATTGCGCCAGACCCGGCGGAAAGTTCTGGTCCCCGCAACGAGGTGGAGCAACGCCTGCTGGCGATCTGGCAGGATGTCTTGAAGACTTCGAGCGATGACGTCACCCAGGATTTCTTTGAACTTGGCGGACATTCGCTCCTGGCCGCGAAGTTGCTGCTGCGCATAGAAAAGGAATTTTCAGTCTCCCTGTCGCTGGCTTTCATTTTCCAGTCGCCGACAGTCGCGCAGATGGCCGAAGGCTTGCGAGTGGCAGGGCAAAGCCTGCGTGACCGCGCGATCATCGCCATACAGCCGAGAGGATTGCTGGCCCCGCTTTTCTGGATTCGAGGTGGGCCGCGCTTCCGCTTGTTGTCGCAGAAACTCGGGCTGAAGCGGCCATTCCTGGGAGTGGATTTACCTTATTCCGATGGCATTCAGTTGCCGATGCCGCATCGTCTGGAAGATATCGCGGCGTATCTGGTGAAAGCGATACGGGAAGTGCAACCGAATGGTCCTTACTACCTGGGCGGCCTTTGCGTGAACGCTGTGATTGCCTACGAAATCGCGCAGCAACTCGTTCGTGAAGGTGAGACGGTTGAACTGCTGGCGATGCTCGACGCGCACAATCACGCCTATTACAAGAATCCGTTTAAGGATGGCCGGTATACGGCGCGCATCAAATATCATCTCGCAAACTTGCTGCGAATGGACTCGCGCGAGACATCGGTTTACCTGCGCGACCGATTAGACGAAGCGCGGCGAAAAATCGAACGCATCACGTGGCGGCTGACTGCCGATCGCAAAGGGCATGCGGACAATCGCTTCAAAAATACTGACTCGATCGTCCATCCCGCTTTTAGCCAGTACGAGCCGCAGCCCTATCCGGGCAGAATCGTTCTATTGCAATCGAGTGAGTGGCCGAAGAGTCCGTACTTCGATTTCAAGTTGGGATGGGAAGACCTTGCCGGCGGAATCGACTTTTACCGCATTGCCGGGGACCACGCCTATTTGTTCGATGAGCCAAATGTGGAAGCAGTAGCTGGCGTGCTGAAGAACTACTTGAAAAACTAATCAAGTCGGCTAGTCGGCCGGGTGCTCAACGCTTGAACCAAGAACTACAAATTTCATCGACATTTTACGACAGAAACTGCGAATCCCGTCCATCAAGGGCATAAATATAAACGCTTATGAATGAACTATTTACACCAAGTTATGGATGGATTGGTGGCAGTATAAGGAGTCTTTCGCCTCTAGGGCTTTTGGCCACTTGCAAGAATATGCAAGCGTCGGTAGTCTTGCATCAATTGGGGCGGTCATAATTGGCCGTTCCGTCGCAGGATTTTGTAGTTATCCCCCCGATAAAATTCAGGCATAGAAGCGCGAGTTTAAAGACCGTTTTCTTCTATCGGTCGTGCGGGTGTTTTGACTGTTTCTGTATCCAAGGGTCACAAAATTGTGACTGAGAGGGCGAAGCTGTAGCAAGCCTTACTAAGAAATGCCCTTGTCGGTTCCTGGAGATAATAAAGGTTTTGGTTCGGAAGCTGCGTCGGGGACTACAATTATTGCGTATCGCCGTATGTTGATGGGATCGATGAAGTTTGGGAGGTCGGTAGAATGAAAACCGGAGTAGGTTTTGTGGCGGGACTTTTGCTGTGCGGGCTGGGGCCCTTGCTCTGTGCTCAGCAGGCGAGTGTGCAGCCGGTGGCTACGAGTTTGGTGAGCTCCGCCCCCGCCTCAAATGCGCCGACCCCGGATACTACGTCCCAGCCCACCACTCCGCAATTGCAACAGCGCGATTCGCGCTATCACCTGGCCGCCGGCGATTCCTTCGATGTGTCCTTCGAGTTGAGTCCTGAGTTCAATCAGACCGTTGTTATCCAGCCCGATGGCTACGTAACGCTCAAGGCTGTGGGAGATGTGAAAGTTGTGGGCCAGACGATTCCGGAGTTGACGCAGACGCTGCGCGCAGCCTACAGCAAAATGCTAAACGATCCCTTGATTGTGGTGGTCTTAAAGGATTTCGAGAAGCCTTATTTCATCGCTGACGGGCAAGTTGGCCATCCCGGACGGTATGACATGCGGGGCACGGTTACGCTGACCGAAGCGGTGGCGATTGCAGGTGGCTTCACAGAGAGCGCCAAGCACTCGCAGGTTCTGTTGTTCCGCCGCGTTAACGACCAGTGGCTCTCGGCCAAAATCTTTAACATCAAAGACATGCAAAAGAAGGGCGACCTGCACGAAGATCCGACGCTCAAGCCGGGGGATATGCTGGTCGTTCCCAAAAACATGCTTTCTAAGCTCAAGCCGTTCATTCCCAACTCCGGCATGGGCGCATACACGCAGATTCACTAGAGCTTGGCCCGAACCCGGCAAAGGACGTTCCCCTGGTCCGAAGCAGACTACAGGAGATTGAGATGAGAGAACACGAATTTACGACGACGAGCGCCAGCGGATTCAGTTTCACGCTGCGCGATTTGCTCGCCGTCGGGTTCCGGCATAAGCGGTCTTTCGTGCTGTGTTTCTGCGGGATTTTCGCGGGCAGCATCGCTGCCATGTTCCTGGTGCCGCCGACCTACGAATCGCAGAGTCAAATCCTCGTCAAGCGCGAACGTGTCGACCCGGTGGTGAGCGCCGAAAAAGACAGCCCGGTGCAAGCCAAGGAAGGCGTAACGGAAGAAGAGATCAACTCGGAAGCGGAGTTGATCACCAGCGAAGATGTGCTGCGCAAGGCGGTCATCGATTCAGGCCTGGATCAGAGGCAAGGTACGCTGTCATTCCTGGCGTTTGGGCAGAGTCCCGATACGAAGATCTCCAAAGCGATTGATAAGCTGCGCTCGCATCTATCAGTGGAGGCGCTGAAGAAAACCAACGTCATTCAGTTAACTTACTCGGCGCATGACCCTAAGCTCGCCGCGAAGGTGTTGAACGCCGTGGTGAGTGCTTACGTCGAAAAACATGTTTCGATTCACCGTCCCGCCGGACAGTTGGCCTTCTTTGACGAAGAAACCAGCCGCTATAAACACGAACTGGATCAGGCTGAAGGACAACTCAAGACCTTCTCGCAATCGCAGGGCGGAGTAGCTCCGCAGGTATCTCGCGACATCACGCTGCAAAAGCTGAATGAATTTGCCGCGTCGCTCGAGAGTACACGCGCGGAAATGTCGGCGACCGAAAAGAAGATTGCGAATCTCGAGCAACAGGCGGGAGCGACCCCGGATCGTTTGACGACCTCGGTTCGCGAGGCCGATGACGGCGCCGTTCAGCAGCAGTTGAAAAGTACGTTGATGACCTTGGAGCTGAAGCGCACTGAATTGCTGACCAAGTATCAGCCCGGATATCGGCTGGTACAGGAAGTGGATAAGCAGATTGCCGATACTAAGGCATCGATTGCGGCGGAAGAATCAAAGCCCCTCCACGAGCAGACCACCGATCGCAATCCGACCTATGCATGGATCAACGAGGAGTTGGCGAAGGCCAAATCCGACTACAGCGCGCTGCAGGCTCGGGCCGCCGCGACGCAGGCAATCGTCGCGGTTTACCAGACCAAGGCACAGAAACTCGAAGAGAACGGCCTGATTCAACAAGATCTGCTTCGCGAGGCAAAAGCCAACGAAGACAATTATCTTTTGTACTTGCATAAGCGCGAAGAGGCCCGCATTGAAGAGGCTTTGGATCGCACCGGAATTCTGAACGTCGGCATGGTCGAACAGCCGACCGTACCAACTTCTCCTGTGCGTTCCGCCATGATTTTCATTCTGGTTGGGTTGCTGTTGGCCATGGCAGTAAGCACTGGACTGGTCTTCACCCAGGAGTATCTCGATTCTTCATTCCGCACCCCTGCGGAAGTGTTGTCGGAGCTTAAGATTCCGGTGCTGGCTTCGGTTCCGCTGTATGCAAGCGGTAACGGAAATGGCAACGGTGCGGGAAAGATTGCGGTTCCAGTGACAAGTGAAGCTGGGGCTGGCTTTGAAGCGGAAAACGTCGATTATCAGCGGTAAGATTCGGGCCCTAGGGGAAAGAGGATGCAGCGATGT
>Ga0210406_10004347_pt1 | contig 15220 bp, 17 predicted proteins | sample IncBWC30MmetaG_FD_155454 | JGI IMG/M metagenome (GOLD analysis project Ga0210406, IMG submission 155454) | Forest soil microbial communities from Barre Woods Harvard Forest LTER site, Petersham, Massachusetts, United States - Inc-BW-C-30-M | ecosystem: Environmental > Terrestrial > Soil >... | reverse complement strand
TTCCCGTTTGCCACGAATGAGTCTAATGAAATGCTTGGTACTCGGATTGGTCCGTCGCTCGATATCTTTCCGAGACAGGAACCGTTCCCAAATTCGAATTGAACGATCCCGTCGGCGTCGCTCACAGCTTGTGGAACTACCTCACAGTTTGAGAACCGGTTCGCCCGGATATTCGAGTTGAGATAAGACAAATTCGCAGTCGAAGGCTCGAAAGCAAAGACACGACCATTGATTCCTACGGTTCGGCACGCTAGAACGCTGTAAATGCCAACGTTCGCCCCGACGTCGTAGACGACGTTTTCGCGTGATATTGCGCGATGGAATAGTTCATACTTTTCGCGCTCATACGTGCCCAACCAGAAATTGGGCATGCCTGAACCGACCACCCACCGAATTCCGCGTCCGGGTCCCTGCAGGATTGGAAGAACGGCTCCCTTGGGGACAAATCGGGTTAGAGGGGCTGCAAGCCAGCCCAGCGGAATTCGTTTTTTTGCGAATGGAACAAGCATATTCTTTAACCCGGTTTAGCCTTTTTCCGGCCTGCACGCCGCACCCTTGCCTTGCGGAATCATTCCGTCTCCTCTAATCTTTTTCTGCAGACATCTTTTCATCTGCAAACCACCGCTCCCATGGCTTCTCTGCCAAAAGTCACCGCCTACATCCCCTGTTACAACGGCGCCGCCTACCTTCCGGACACCATCTCCGCCATTCTCAATCAATCCCGTCCTCCCGACGAGCTTCTAATCATTGACGACGGTTCTACCGATAATAGCGCCGAAATCGCCGCAAAATATCCCGTGCGCGTCATTCGCCACCAGCAGAACCAGGGCCTGGCCGCAGCGCGCAACACCGCTCTGGCCAACGCCGCCTATCCCCTGCTGGCTGCTTTTGACTCCGAGCCGTCGCCGATCCCCAATGGCTCTCTTCTCTCCTCGAACATTTTCACGATCCCAAGGTTGCCGGCACCGGTGGCCGCCTCCTCGAACACTTTTGCGCCACTCCCCCGGACCTCTGGCGCTCTCTTCAGCTCGGACAGGATCTCGGCGAAACCCTCATCGAGATCTCCTCGCCCATGCCCAAGCGCCTCGGCGGCTTCGGCACCGTTTTTCGCACCGGCGTCCTGCGCGAAATCGGCGGCTACGACCTGCGCTTCCGGACCAACTATGAGGACGTGGACGCCTGCGCTCGCATCCTGCACGCCGGCTACAAAGTCATCTTCGAACCGCGCGCCGTCATGCGCCACATGCGCCGCGACACTTTCTCAACCGTTCTCCGCACTTCCTGGCGCTGGGATTTTTATAAGCACTACTTTCATGGCGGGTATAATTATGTTTTCCTGAAGCTGCTTTACAATTTTCGCTTTGCCCTGGTTCTGCTCCGTCAGCATGCCGCGGCCCGCCGCTATTCGCTGTTTCCTCTCGACCTCGCGTTGCCTTTCATTCACTGCTACCACGATATTCGCTACCACTTCTCCAGCCAACGCCTTCCCCCGGTCGTTCCCCATCCGGACTCGGCTGTGTACCCGCTCTATTTCCCCAGGCCTTTTCGCGGTCTACTGCGTCGCTCGAGCGCCGCACGGTCGACAAATCCTTCTTCCCACAATCCGTAATTGTCCGCTCCGCGGTTTCGAAATCGCCATTCAACAGCCGTTCGTCTAACGACCCCGATCCAGCCAGCCACCAAGCTCGGTAGGATAGTCGCACCGGCATCGCGGGCACGCGCAACGTCCGCATCACTAATCTCGTCAGAGCCGCGTTTTTTTCCGCGGTTGGACTTGCTTAGAAATCTGTCCAACTTCGCTCCGATATTGCGAGATTCACGCGGCTGCTCCTTTGGCTCCGCATCTTCGCGCATCAGGCTATTCCTTGCTTAAACATCGCTCCCAACCGTTCGACGTCACTCTTCTTAATCATGCCCGACCACCAGCAACCTGCAAAATAAATCAGGCTCGCCAGCAACACTTTCCACACGAAATTCACGTGCCACGCTGGAAAGGACACCGCAATCCCCACCGAGAGTAAGAATGGCCACAGCGCAATTCGTAAACCCTGCAGGGCCAGCCGCCTCGCGTCAGCAATGAACATCAGATAAATGAGCCCCGACGAATAGCTCACAACTGTCGCCCAGGACGCTCCCAACGCGCCAAATCTTGGGATTAACTCCAGATTCAGCAATATATTGACCACTGCCCCTAACGCCGCGCCTCCCGGCAAGTGCCTCTGTAATCCCTTCGCAACTAGCGCGTTCCCGAGCGCCGCAAAATAGAAGATCGGCACCTCCGACCAGATCAGCACAATCAATAAACTGGCCGTCGGCAAATATTGCTTCCCGTAAAACAACTCGATCAGCGGCGCAGCCACCGGCGATGCCAATGCGCAAGCGGCGAATACGATCACCATCAGGAACCGGTACGTTTCCCCCAGATAACGTCTGAATTTTTCCTCATCGCTCGCATTTTGTGCCAGCGCCGGGAACAGCGACGTCATCAGCGCGATCGGCAACGCGCTGAACAGTTCGGTCAACTGCACCGCGATCACGTACGGGCCCAGCACCCGGTCCCCGCTCATCTTGTGCAGCATCACCTGATCGATCCGGTGATAAATTCCTGAGGCTAATGTGGTCAGGACCAGCGGCAGTCCTGCTCGCAGCATCATCCAAGCGTCTTCCCGAATAAATTCCCATTTTCCTTGAATCAGGCCGGTCTTTTTCACGCTCCAGACGATGATCGCTCCCTCCAGCACTCCGACCATCGTCCGCGCGACAATCACCTCGTAGAATGCCGCATTCCGCATCGCCAGCAGCACCACCGCCACCAGCCACAGCAGTTGCCGGATCAATCCGGTGGCCACCGTGTACCACTGCCTCATCTCCACCTGGAAAATGATGCCGATAAATTTCACCGGCGACATGATCAACAGGTCCACCGCCGCTATCGCGATCAGCCAGCGCATCCCGCCCGCGTATCCAAACAGCGGCGCGGCCACGGTCGCCATCAACGTTCCCAGAAGCGAAAATCCCAACACCGTCAGCCGCGCGGTATGGAAAATTTCCGCCGCTTGATGTCTACGCACGGAAATTTCCCGCGCCAGAATCTGTTCCAGGCAGAATGTCGCAAGAAATCCATAAAGTGACAGGTACGCGTAGATCGCTCCGTACTCGCCCAGCTTTTCTTTTCCCAGGAATCGTGCCAGCAGGATCGATGTCCCCGCCGAGAGAAAAATTCCGACGACTCTTCCCACCAGTTGCGCAGCGGTGTTTTGAAATACCTGCACGCCCAGGCCCGGCTTAGGTGCCTTCGCCCTCTCGGCCGTCCCGCTCCCCGCCGTCTCACCCGCCGGTATCACCAAATCGCTCATCGTTTCTTATCTTTGCCCTGCCCTCGCACTGTCTTTGCAAATGTCTTGGTACTGCCTTTGTAGCGGCCGACCCACAGGTCGGTTCTTTTCTGGAACCACACCCCCATCTCCCACTTGCGGGTGCCACGTCGCACTACAACATTTTTCAACCAGGCTTTTCTCGGTTTATTACCTATATGGCAGTGGCAATCGTTGAGCCAGGGTCTGCCACCCGCCGTTCTCACTCTGAGGCACTTACGTTCAAGAACTTCTTCTGCGCACTTCGCAACTCCAATTCGCCAGTTCCTTTTGTTTCCCGTCTGTTCACCCTCGCAGAAATAAGCCCCGTATTTTGCGCACTCATCCGAAAACTACCCGGTTGTGCGGAAGTACTTATCTATTCCCACCTTTGGAACGCAGCCACCCGATCCAGTCGTCTTCGGTGACTCACATGATGTGTGAACTACAAAAATCCGAGGCTGGACGGACCCACTACAAAGGGTAGCAAAGATATTCAGCGTCGTGCGGGATTCGCGCCGCTAACCTTTCGTCGCCGTTCTCGGAATATTTTCAGCCTTTCCCGTCGCTGGCTGCGGACCCCGCTGCTCCCGGTGTTTCCGTCTTCGGAATGTCCACCTTTGCAAATCCCGGCACCGGCACCGCTCCTGCCCGCGCCCGCTGGTACCATTTTTGCGCTCCAAGCCACTGCCTCCCGCCGTAAAACCAGCGCGGCGGAAGCAACAGCGCCGGCGCCATCGAAAGCGTCCGAAAAATTTTGCTTCTTGCCGGCGCGTCAGAATGTTGTACCCGGTAAATCGCGCGCTCCGCCTGGAACGTTTCCCACGGCCAGCCGCCATCCAGTTTCAATCGCAGCTGCGTGGCTTCCGCTTCCACAATCTCCAGCATCGTCTCCACAGCGGCTTGCGGGACGCCCGTGCCCGGCAGCGAAACCCGCAGCGCTGCCGCCAAATCCGCGATCACTTTCGCTTTGCGCCGTTCTCCCGCTTCGCTCGCTCCGCCGCTCAGATAAAGACTTCCGGCATGCACCCGGTAGTGCGTCAACGCGTCCGGTAAGATCACGAATGGCGCCAGCGCCGCGGCCATGGTGAAAAGATACTCATCGGCTTCGAAAACCAGCACTTCCGGAACCGGCAGAATTTTTCGCGCCAGCTTCGCTCGAAGCGCCAGCCGGCTGGTGCCAAAATAGCAGCGGCTTAGGCGGAAAAAAGCCGCCGCCGAAACATCGTTCACCTGCAGGCGGGCTTTTGCACCGGGCAAAATTGTTTTTCGCGCGCCATTATCGAACGACTCGATGAATGCGTGCCCGATCATACCGAGAGCCTGATCCTCGCCAAATACATGCGCCATCTTGCGCAATTTTCCCGGCGCCCACCAGTCGTCGCCATCCAGAAAAACGATCACTTCGCCGCGGCATTCCGGAATTCCCGCGTTGAACGCCGACGCCTGCCCGCCATTTTTTTTCCTGACCAGCCGCACCTGCGGTCCATACCGCCGCACGATTTGGGCTGTGCCATCCGTCGAGCCGTCGTCCACCACAATCACTTCGCGCTGCGTCGCGGGAAAATCCTGCTCCAGCACGCTGTTGATCGCGGTCTCGATCAACCGCTCGTGATTGTACGTATCGATAAGAATGCTGAGCTGCACGTTTGCGAGACCCTGGGGCCAAAGGCGCTCGCCCGCACCGAGTCAATCGGAGCTTGCGGGCCAGGCAATACAAATACGGACCTGCCAATCCGCGCTATTTTACATATGGCAATGCGGCCAAAGCTACCGGAAAACAAACTGCGTGTTTCGCCCGCCTCAGTATTTGCACCGCGCGCGTGCAGCGAAGGCCGCACACTGTTCCGTTTTTCTTCCGGATCTTCCTGAATCTCGTGACAAACCAGCGCGGCAATTCCGGAGCGAACGCGAAAGCTATAATCTTGCCGATTGCCAGCGCAGGAGTGCTTGCCGGTACAGCAACCACAACCGGATCATTCCCAATCGCGGTGACCGTGGACGATTCAGTGCCGCAAGTTTCCGCGCCACAGGCTTTTGATCTTCAGGTGTATCCGCATGGGTTCAAGCCTGACGGCGCCATAGGCGCACCGCGAAGCAGCCACACTGCGACGTTGTTGGTCGATGGAACGGTGTTGATTGCGGGGGGCGCAGGACTTGCCAGTGCTGAGAAATACGATCCGAGCATCGCAAAATTCACGCCGACGGGCAGTATGAGTATGCCGCGAGATGCTCATACGGCGACGCGCCTTGCGAGCGGGAAAGTTCTGATTACCGGAGGAGGCGGACTCGGCGGCGATCCTGTAACCGCGACCGCCGAGCTGTTCGATCCGGCCACCGGAATGTTTACGCTAACCGGTAGTATGAGCGTGGCCCGGACCGGGCATAACGCGACTCTGTTGAGCGATGGGAAAGTCCTGATAACCGGGGGTGGCACCAGCACGGCGGAACTGTACGATCCGAGTACCGGAAAATTCACTCAAACTGCGGGTAAGCTGTTAACTGCGCGAAGCAACGACACCGCGACGCTGCTTCCGAATGGAAGAGTGCTTATCGCCGGAGGTTTCAGTTCCGCTCCGCTGGCAACGGCCGAGCTGTACGACCCGGCGACAGAAACTTTTGCCGCGACCGGCAGTGCGGCTTCGACGCACCTGAGCCATACGGCAACGTTGCTGACCACGGGTCCGAACAGCGGCAAAGTTCTGGTGGCGGGCGGCGCGGCCACTGCCGCCGCAGAGCTATTCGATCCGGCGAGCGGCACTTTCTCGGCGACCGGGTCCATGGCAGCTCCGCGAGCGGGACAGACGGCGACGTCGCTAGGCGACGGAACGGTGTTAATGGCAGGAGGAAATGACGCAAACGGCATCATTGCAGCGGCCGAGCTTTATGATCCCAACAGCGGCACTTTCTCAGGGACCGGCAGCTTGCAGACGGCGTGCGCAGCGCACTCGGCGACGCTATTGAAGGATGGAACCGTACTCGTTACCGGGGGACTAAACCAGACCGGCATACTTGCCACGGCCGAATTCTATCAATAGTGTGACCGGATACCCCTCGTAGTCAGAAAGCTTGAATCCGCAAGCGGCGTAAAGTCGCACCTACAACACCTCGGTGCAATATCGCCGCTTCTCGCTCGCGCGTTCATCTGCGGTGTGTCTACGCGCGCGACCGCTCTTCAAACCACACGATTGAGATTTGCTGATTGGAACGCGTTTGCGAGGAGCGCGAAATTCGAATCGCGGCCGATGCTATGCTGGCCGTGGTGTGAACCGGAAACAGGAGCGCATGGCCGAGACTGCAGAGCAGGAAGAGATCTTGGGAAAACCTGGCGACGCGGCTGGAAAAGGTGCAGGTTCGGCTCGGCCCGAGGCGCTTCGCGCACGATGGCGGTGGCTGGCTTTTGCGTTGCTGGCAGTCGTAATTCTTTTTTTCGGGGCGATTCGCTGGCGACTGCGTGAGATGCCGCTCGAACGGGACGAGGGCGAATACGCTTACGCCGGCCAGTTGATTCTGCAGGGCATTCCTCCGTATGAACTTGCCTACAACATGAAATTGCCGGGGACGTATGTGGCATACGCGGCGATTTTGCGGGCTTTTGGAGAGACGGCGGCCGGCGTACATGTCGGACTCTTGCTGGTAAACGCTTGCACCACGCTGCTGTTGTTCTTTCTGGCCCGGCAGCTGTACGGAGATCTGGCGGGCGTTACGGCAGCGGCGAGCTACGCGCTGCTTTCGACGAGTGAGGGAGTGCTCGGTCTGGCCGGACACGCAACGCATTTTGTGGTGCTGATGGCGGTGGCGGGATTTTTATTTCTAGTGTCGGCAAGAAAATCCAAAAATCTGGTGGCGTATTTTGCCGCGGGAATATGCATGGGGCTGGCGTTTCTGATGAAACAGCCGGGAATTGTGTTTGTCCTGTGCGGAGCCCAGGAAATGGTGTGGAGAGGACTGAAGCAATCATCGCGGCGCTGGAAGCTGGCGATGCGCTTGTCGGTATACGCGATGGGCGCGGCGATTCCTTACTTGATCACCTGCGCCGCACTCTATCGGGCGGCCGCGTTCGACAAATTCTGGTTCTGGACGGTTTCCTACGCGGGGCAATACGCCACGTCCACAGACTTGACGCAGGGGCTGAAATATCTGCGCGAAGTCGTACCGGATCTTTTTTTCGGGGCTCCAGTGGTGTGGTGCTTTGCGGCCATCGGACTTCTTGCATTGCTCATCGAGCGAGGCAAACGTTTCGCGCTAAGTTTCACTGTCGGGTTGCTGGGCTGGTCATTCGTGGGAGCAAGTGCCGGACTCTACTACCGCAATCACTATTTCATCCTGATGCTTCCGGCGGTTTGCCTGCTGGCGGGAAAAGCGCTGGCATGGAGCGTGGAGCAACTTGCGCTGATCGTTCGAATCAACCGGTACCGGCTGCGCACGATTGGCGTGATGCTGTTTGCGTTGGGATGGGCGCAGGCAGTGCACGCGCAGCGAGCGATTTTTTTTGAAATGACTCCCGAAAAAGTGGTGCGCCACGAGTACGGAGGGAACCCGTTTCCCGAAGCGATCGAATTCGGGAAATATATCCGGGAACATTCCGAGCCGGATGCGCGGATTGCGGTGCTGGGTTCGGAGCCGGAGATCTATTTTTATGCGCAACGGCATTCCGCTACGGGATATATCTACACCTATGGGTTGATGGAAGAGCAAAAGTTCGCGTCACAAATGCAGCGGGAGATGACTGACGAAATAGAAGGAGCAAAGCCTGAGTATCTGGTGAAGGTCATGGTCCCGGCGTCGTGGCTGCGCAAGGCGAATTCGGACCCGGCTATTTTGTACTGGGCGGAAAAATATATCGCCGACAGTTACCGCGTCGTGGGAGTGGCCGACATCGCGCTGGAGACCACCTACCGTTGGGATGATGCCGCGGAGGGATACCGCCCGCTGTCGAAGTACAGCGTTTTTCTTTATAAGCGGAAGATTTAGACCGGCCGTGCGGCGTCGGTTTGTGTAAGCGCTCGATCGAAAGAAACGCCCGCCGCTACAAGACCGAAAACAAAGAACGGCGGGATTTAACCCCGCCGTCACGCGAACCAGATTAGTGGGTGTGCGCGACTCCGGTTAGCTCGGAATCGGCGACGGTGTTGGCAGAGCTGAGATAGGTGTGCGAGATGCGGTCGTGCCAGGTGAGCTCGTCTTCGTCCCACTGCGACCAGAGAAAACCGAGGAAGAAAGTTCCGGCGGAAAGCATATAGCCGGCGGCGCGACGTAGGAACTGGCGCGGCGACGGTTCTTCGCCGGAGAAATCGACGACGCGGAGGCCACGCATCATCATGCCCGGAGTGGTGCCGCCGAAGACGGTGAAAAGCGAAAAATATTGCACGTAGACAATGGCAAACGAAGCTGCGTAAACCGCCGCGGTTAGTTTGCTGAATGCGAAGTGCCCGCCAAGCGAGCCGAATAGCGCGAGAAATCCTCCGCAGGCGAAGAGCAGGCAAGCGGCATCGATCAAGCCGGAAAGGCGGCGCTCGTCCATGGAAACGACCGGGTAGAGGCCGGAGTGTTCAGAAATTGTTGGCTGCGCCAGATCGGGCGAACAACCGGGCGCGGCGTTCGAAGGCGGCGGAACGGAGACGTCGATAAACATTTGCGCTTCGTCGGAAGCGCTGCGATTGGCGGTACGGCCGATGGCGATGGTGAAAGAAAAATCGTCGTCAAGCGCCGGAGATTCGGCGACGGCGACAGCCGAGGCTACGTACTGCGAAATGGACGGAGCTGTAGCGGGCTGTTCGAACGGGAGTTCTGGCTGGCCGTCTTTGGACGAATTTTTTCGCCTGCGCGCGCGATAGGAAGCCACACGGTTGGCAACTTCGCCGCGCCAAACGGAATCGGCGGGCTGATCCAACTTGTGATTTCCGCGGGTCTGGTGCGCGGGAGGTGCCGCTGACGAGGCGGCGCCGGAAAGATGCGAGTCACAAAAACTACAGACGCGTACACCTGATGGGAGTATCGCGCCACACTGCAAGCATGTTTTATTCACCGGTAAGTTTTGCGCTGCGGACGCTTCCACTCCGGCGGAGTGAATCAGAACGCAGAATAGCATACGGAGGAAAAGTCAATGCAGGAAATTAGGAAGCGCGTTGCGAAAGAAGAAAGGGGAACGAACGAGCTAAGGGAGCATCTGCTGGGCCAGCAGATCGCGGCTGAAGGCGATGCGGCGTCCCAGAGCGACCGCGGCGAAGTAGGTGCATTGGGCGCGTTCGGTGTCCGTCCAGGATTTGAGAGAAGGAACGGCCAACGCAATGGTAGAGCGAACGAAACTGAGGAAATGGTAGTAGGCACCGACGGCGCGCAGCGAGCTGCGATCCTCGGGGCGATCGGGGCAAAGATTGAGAAGCTGGATTACGCGCGAGAAGTCGTCGGGCGAAGCAGTGCGCGAAATGCCGGTGACTTCCTGCACTTCGATGGGAAGAGGTTCCTTGGCGCAGGCCGCTACCAGCGAGCGGCAGTAAGAAATAAAGAACTGCAGCAGCAGGACCAGAGAACACACGAGAATCACAGAGGCCATCATCGTGGGATCACCGCCAGTGAAGCAGGTGCCAGACGGGAATCCTTGGGGAGGCGATAGAAAGCGTAAGACCAGGCAAACGGCAAGAAACAGCCCATGACTTGTAGGAGAGCGATGGCGACCGGGCTTACCGGTGGATAGAGATTACGAATGGCGAAGTTTGCGGCAAACAAGCTGAAATAAACGCCAAGCGACAAAACCAGTTGAACGAGTTGGGCGCGCGTTTCACGCAGCTTGAGGATTGCTCCCCAAAGCACATAAGTCAGAACCAAACCGACGAAATAAAGATTTCGCGACAGCTCGACCACGAAGCGGGTAACCAGTTTAGTGGAAGCTTCCTGAATTACCAGATACGAAAATACCGCGGTTCCCGCCATGAGCAAACAGGCCCCGAAGATAACGTATTTTTCGGCGCGCATTTCTCTGAAAACGTGAACGAACAGACTGATCAAGGCGAGGTACAAAGCGATGGTGAGGAGCGCGTCCGAGTAGTAATAGAAGTAGACGTATTCGCTGGAGGTAAAACCGTAGTGAGCAAGAATTCTAAAGCGCAGCACGTCACAGAGCGCTGAGGCGGCCATGTAGAGATTCAGGGGGAAGAAGCGGCGGAAGACTTTAGCGCGAATCGCGCACACCACAACAGCTACTTCGAGAACGAAGCAAGCACACCAAACAAAGAACTCTAGCGGACCAGGCACGTCGTTATCCTTACGCCCTGGGCCGGCGATCTCAGACTAGATGTCTGAAATCAAACCATTTACTTCCAGGGCGTTGGAGGCGCAGGCGCTCCGCCATTTTTCCAAGGTGTCGGCGGCGCAGGTGCTCCACCGTTCTTCCAAGGTGTTGGCGGTGCTGGTGCTCCACCATTTTTCCACGGCGTCGGTGGCGCAGGTGCTCCACCGTTTGCCATGATTACAGAGCCGTTGCCGCTACCAGCGACAGCGGTTTTCAGTCCCATCGCGCCGACCAGGATGACCATCGCCGCGACGACCGTCAGTTTCTTTGACATTGTTCCTCCGAGGAACACAGCTATCCCGGAGGTACTGTACTGTTTTAGACACCAATGTCAAGAGGTCTGACGAGCAGACCCATATTTTCTCGTCGAAATCGGCTCCCAACCCTTGGTCACCGGCTTGTTGAGCCAGGCGGCAAGGACAGAGTGCTGGTCGACACGAGAATGCTACGGGCTCGGAATGTGTTGCGCAACAGTACAGTAGTACTAAAACTGGTTACACGTAGGGCATGGCTGCTAGACGAAAACGGCAGGTACTACGCGCGTGGCAAGACCTAACAGCGCCGAACAAGCGGCGCAAAGATGTCTCTCGCCCAGCAGCGCGAGAGGCGCAACGACGCGCAACAGCACTTGACTCGATTGGAAGCCTCTACGTAGGATAAAAGGCTGCCTTTCGCCGGCGTAGCTCAGTGGTAGAGCGAGGGTCTCATAATCCCTAGGCCGTGGGTTCGATTCCCCCCGCCGGCACCAGAATCAAGAAAAACATGAACGGCGATGCCCTGAAAAGAGACGACCGGTCGGTCGAAAAAGGGGCGCGCCCCAATAGCCTCAGAGCACACAGTCAGATAAATCGTTTTAGTCAGGGACAACTGGAAAGAGCCAGCGTGGAAAGGTAGAATAGCGCGCCGTATGAGCGAAGAGTCATGCGCGGTTCAGTGCCCTGCAGGAAGCGGCGAGATCCGAGGCTTGCAGCGTGAGTCGCGATAGGCTGACCAGGCGTGAGTGGCTAAGACAGGCGAGCCTGTTGGGCGCCGCGGTTCCGCTGGCTTTTCCTTCCTACCCGGCCCTGGGCCAAGAGGTGGTTCAAGAGCCGGAGAAGCTGCTGCCGCGCGATCCGGCGCCGGGATTGCCAGCAAAACTGTTCTCTTTCGATCCCTCCCTTTACCGGTTTACAGCTGACGAGGACGTATTCCTGGACGAAGTAGAACAGGCCTGCTTTCTCTATTTTTGGGAGCAGGCCAACCAAAAAACCGGACAGGTGGAGGATCGCGGATCGGCCGACGGAGGGGCTCCGAGAAATGCGTCCAGCGTGGCGGCAACGGGCTTTGGCTTGACGGCGCTATGCGTTGCGGCGCGACGGGGATGGGAGGAAGACGCGGCGGTTCGAGACCGCGTCCGCACCACGCTGAGTTTTGCGCTGAAAAATGTCCAGCATCAGCATGGGTTTTTCTACCACTTCATCAGCGGAGAAACCGGACAGCGCATCCTGAATTCGGAAGTATCGCCAATCGATACGTGCTTATTCCTGTGCGGCGCGCTCACGTGCCGCGCGTATTTCGACGACAAAGAGATCCAGGGGCTGGCGACGGAGATCTACGAGCGAATCGATTGGACCTGGATTTTGCATGGCGGGCAGACGTTTTCCATGGGATGGATACCGGAGCAGGGCTTCCTGAAATCGCGATGGGACACCTACAGCGAAATGATGATGATGTACCTGCTGGGCTTCGCTTCGCGCACCCACCCGCTGGCGCCGGCGGTATGGAACGAATGGCAGCGGCCGCGTTTCGAATTCGATCAAGTCGCTTATATCGGAGCGCACGCTCCGCTCTTCGCGCACCAATACTCGCATGCCTGGTTCAATTTTCGCGGGTTGCATGACAAGTACGCCGACTATTTTGCAAATTCCATCGTGGCCACCAAAATCCACAAGATGTGGTGCATCGAGCTGGCGGTGCGCTTCCCGGATTACTCGGAAGACTTGTGGGGAATTTCGGCTTCGGACTCCGAGCACGGGTACGCGGTGTGGGGCGGTCCGCCGGCGATGGGCAGGATCGACGGGAGCATCGTGCCGTGCGCGACGGGCGGTTCGCTGGTGTTCATGCCTAAGGAGTGCATTCGCGTGCTGCAAAACATTCGCGAAAAATTCGGCAAACGTACCTGGAAAAAGTATGGATTCGTGGATGCGTTCAATCCATTGACTGGCTGGGCGAGCTCTGATGTGCTGGGCATAGATGCGGGAATCACATTGTTGATGGCGGAGAATGCGCGCACCGGGTTCGTGTGGGAGCAGTTTCACAAGAATCCGGAAGTCGGCAAAGGGTTGGAATTGGCGGGTTTTCAGCCCAACGCGAAAAGCTGAGTGTGCAGTTTCGCATTGCTCCCGAAGCGGACGTTATGACAGACTGCCCGCGCAAAGTGTTCTGAAGTCCACCACAAAGTAATCCGACGCAAATCAGATTGAGGACGGGATGGAGAGAACTGAGCCGTTGCCCGCAACGGTATTTGTGAATCCGGCGGCGGGTCGCGGCGGCGCGGGGCGCAAAGTCGCAGAACTGCGTGAAGCGTTTGCGCGGTGGAAATATCCCGTAAAAATTGTGAAAAGCGCATCCGCGGAAGAATTTCGCCGCGGAGTGCGGGCTGCCGTTTGCGAAGGATGCGCGACGCTGGTCGCCATGGGCGGAGATGGCACGCTGCAGATGCTGGTTCGCGAGGTGATTGGCCGCGATGTGCGGGTCGGGGTCATTCCGGCAGGTGGCGGCAATGATTTTGCCGCGGCGCTCGGAATCGCAAAGAACGTTGAACGAGCAGTGGAAATAATTGTGCGCGGGGAAACGCGCTTGCTGGATTTGGTTCGCGTGCGCGATTCTTACGGATTGGACGCGATCTATCTGGGCGGTGGCGGGATCGGGATAGATGCGGAAGCATTGCGGTACGCGAATGGGAGCTTTCATAAGTGGCCGGGCAGGCTGCGGTATCTGGCGTCGGCGATTGCGGCACTGCGGGCATTCCGTGGTGTGCAGGTACAGGCGGAATTTCCGGAAAGCGATCTGCCGACGATCACAAAGCTAGTGCTGCTGGCAGCGGTGCTGAACACGCCGACATTCGGCGGAGGATTGCGCCTGGCGCCAAAAGCGGAGTTGGACGACGGCCTGTTGGAAGTGGTGATGATTGAAATGTTACGGAAGCGAGAAGTGCTCGCATTGATTCCGAGGCTGCTGCTCAGCGGCGAATTGAAAACAGAGCGGGTCGTTCGAATACGTGCCGCAAGAATCAAACTGACTGCGGAGAAAGAAGCCCATTTTCAGGGGGACGGCGAATTTCTGGGGAAAACGCCAGTGCAAATAGAAACTTTGCATCGCGCGCTGCGCGTGCTGGCACCGTGAGTGGTTTGCGGAAGTTGTCGCTGCGACGACTTACTCTTTCTTGCGCTGCAATTTCAGGTTGAGCACGATGTCCATCCGGCTCTCAAAACTGGAAATATTGCGCGTCTGCGATTTTGCCCCGTCTTTCTCGGCGTACAGCTCGTATTCGGCGTTAGGGTCCAGTCCGCTGAAGCGATACTCGCCCTGATCATTAGTGATGTTGCTGCGGACCTGATTGGAGTGAGTGTCTTTGAGAAAGACCACGGCCGATTGCACGGGATTGTCGGACTTATCCTGAACAACCCCGCGAACTGTTTTCAACTGCGAACTATGCTTCTTGTCTGGCGCCTTATCCTGAGCGCTCAACGAGAGTACGCAGAAAAACAGCATCAAAGCTGCGACAAATATTCTTTTTCGGCCAGTCATGATTTTTTGTTTCCCTGATGTTCCATGCGGAAGACTAAATCCTTGTAGCGGTCGCCGGTTTTGGCATCCACCGGCACAGACTGCTCCGCAAAACCCTTGGCGCGGACGGTCACTTCGTAATCCGCGCCCATCTTGACACGCACGGCAAAATCACCGCGCGAATTGGAAACAGTCTGCCAGCGGATTTTTTTCCCAGTAGTCTGGCGAATACGCAGCTCCGCTCCAGGCAGCGCGAAACCTTCCCGGGTGAAAACCGTCCCGCGAACCAGGAAGTCGTCGGAGTGCCGCGCGGCCGACTGTCCGGGCTTCTGTTTTGAAGTGGATTCTGTAGGCGAAGACGACTGCGTGGCGGGCGGCGGGGGAGCTTCCTGCGCGCCAAGCGGTGCAGCGAAAGACAGCAACAACCCAACGATCACAACCGAGCCGGCAAGCGACCATCGCACGTCGTAGTTCTCGGCGGCCTTGTGGAAAAGATATTTCACGCTATTGAGATGCCGAAAAGACCGGCTCCGGTGTACCGGCCAAACGAACTATTCCTCGTCCTCTTCTTCCTCTTCTTCGAGCTCGTCTTCTTCTTCCTCTTCTTCCTCTTCGGCTTCGTCCTCGTCTTCCTCTTCTTCGTCGTCCTCTTCATCGAGGTCGTCGGAAATGGGATTGAGATGGACGGGATGCGTCTGGGTCACTTCCAATTCGGATTCACACTCTGGGCAGCTCAAAATTTCGCCCTCCTCGACTTCGTCCTCATCCACATCAATTTCGGCGCCACAATCGGGGCAGCGAATCACGG
>Ga0210406_10004346_pt1 | contig 15223 bp, 11 predicted proteins | sample IncBWC30MmetaG_FD_155454 | JGI IMG/M metagenome (GOLD analysis project Ga0210406, IMG submission 155454) | Forest soil microbial communities from Barre Woods Harvard Forest LTER site, Petersham, Massachusetts, United States - Inc-BW-C-30-M | ecosystem: Environmental > Terrestrial > Soil >... | reverse complement strand
CCGCTCCTCGATACGTAGGCAACAGGCGGAACACCACTCGATGCCTCTTGGCCGACTCAATCGGCTCCACCACGTTGGGATAGAACACCCCTTTGGCCACCGCAAAGCTCTCCGCGCGACCGATCGCGACGGTTTTCTCCGGGCCGACTAGCATGCGGCGATAAACGAAGACCAGCGTTCCATCTTCACGCGGAGAAAGCCGCCCGTAGGTGCGCCGCTTCACCTTCTTCAATCCGGCGCTGAACGCATGCACGCCTTCTTCACGGCTCGGCCTGTCCTGGATGTCGAACAGCAGCATCTCCAAGAGACTCCAGGCGAAGAGTGTCCCGAAGAACGCGAGCCGTAGCGCCCATCCAAACAGCATGAAGCTCACAATGATTACGACCAGCGCGAGCAGCAATCCCAGATGCGGGCTGACGGTCGAGGCGCCCAACAGCACGGCGAAGATAGTGTTGCGGACCGCCTTGAGCACGAAGTCCACGAACGGGAACGGGCTGATCAGCGCCATCACGTCGAAGCAATGCCCCAGCAGCCAGACCACCCCCGTGATGACAAACCCAACCACCAGGTACAACACGGCGGTGCCCACGCTGAACGCATGGTGGATGCCCGACGTCTCAGCCGCATACACCACCGACCCGCTCAACAGCGAGGCGAACAGGCCCTTCAGCGACGAGAAGCCCATCACGCGCGCAACCTGGTTCATCACCACTGGAAACACGATCAGGATCAGCGAAGCGTGGTTCACCAGCAGCACTTCGATCGCGTCCAGGGGCTTCTTAATCAGCGGGGCAAATCCACCAAAGGTGTCTTTGATTAAGATGAGGACCAGCAGCACCATGACCGGCGCCCAGAAGTAGGGCCGCTGGAAGAAGGGCAACTGCCCGCGCTGCGGGCTCGGAGTTTTGTAATACTGCCACGCGCCCATAACGCTGACCCCCAGCAACGGTGAAATCGCCGTGCCCGTCACCGTGGTCAGCGCTTTGGTCGCGCTCTCCCCGCTCTTGAGGGTCTGGGTCCCCTCGTCAGGCTCAGCCGTCCGCGCGGACACCACCAGCACGACTGCAACGAGGACAGTTGGTAGCAGGATCCATCGATGCATGACCGCGTCCTCCAGGGGGCCACGTGAATTTTACACGAGGCTCAGGAAGCGATCGTTTCAGTATTTCTTCTTGCGCTTGCGCACCGTCTTAGCCGGCTGCTCCTCAACGATCCCAAACTGAATCCGCTTCTGCGTGTGGTCAATGCGGTCCACGAACACGTGAATCTTGTCGCCCATCGAGTAGGTCTTCCGTGTGCGCTGTCCAACGATCTGTCGCGTGTTTTCGTGGTACAGGTACCGGTCATTGATGAGCGAGTTCAGCGGCACCAGCCCTTCGATGAACAGGTCGTTGAGTTCCACGAACATTCCAAACTTGGTGACGCTCACGATCAGTCCGTCGAAGTCATCGCCTACACGACTCTCCATGAACTTGATCTTCTTCCATTCCATCAACTCGCGCTCAGCCTCGTCGGCGCGACGCTCGGACTGGCTCGATTCCTGCGCGATGTCACGCAGCATATCTTCAGGAATCGGTCCACCGAGCGCCGCCTTCCGCTGTTTCTCGTGGTCGCCAGTCCTCTTCGACGACGACACCGGTGCCTCACGCTTCGACCATGGCGATGGGGACTCGTTGTGTTCTCCCTGCGCCACGCCCGTCGGAACGCCAGCATCCCTGTGATCAGGTGATTCGCGCAGCACATCCTTCAAAATGCGGTGCACAATCAGGTCAGGGTAGCGGCGGATCGGCGAAGTGAAATGCGTATATGCCGGGGCCGCCAGCGCGAAGTGCCCTTCGTTCTCCTCCGAGTAGCGCGCCTGCTTCAGTGAACGCAACATCAGGTACGACAGGATGCGCTCCTCCGGCTTGCCCGCAATTTTCTGCGTCAGCTTCTGGTACATACGCGGCGTGATGTGCACATCTTCCGGCAGTTCGATCGTCTTGGCCCGCCGCCCGCCGCGGTGGTCCCGCCGCTCAGCCTTCAATTGCACGCGCTTCACCGGCAACGCACCCACGCCCAGCGAATAGCCGAACGTTGCCGCAATCGTCTCGAAGTCATACACCCGCTTGGGATCAGGCTTTTCGTGGATGCGGTACAGCGAAGCGATGTGCCGCTTTTCGAGGTAGCTCGCAACGCACTCGTTCGCCGACAGCATGAACTCCTCAATTAGCCGATGCGCGACGTTCCGTTCGGAGCGCGTCACTCCCTTCATCAGTCCGTTCACATCGAACTCGATCACCGGCTCCGGCAAATCGAAATCGATCGACCCGCGCCGCATCCGCTTGCGATTCAGGATCAGCGCCAGCTCGCGCATCAATTCGAATGCGCCCACATACTTCTGGTAGTGCCGCCGCAGGCCCGCATCGCCTTCGAGAATCAGGTTGACGTTGGTGTAGGTCATCCGCTCCGCCGACCGGATGATACCTTCGTTCAACACGTAGCCGACGATCTCGCCCTGCGGATCGATTTCCATCACGCACGACAGCACCAGCCGGTCCACCTGCGGACGCAGGCTGCACAAGTCGGTCGAGAGTTCCATCGGCAGCATGGGTATGGCGCGGTCGGGAAAGTAAACTGACGTCCCCCGCAGCCGCGCCTCCAGATCGATAGGCGATCCGTCGCTAACGTAGTGCGCCACATCGGCGATGTGGACCTGTAGTTCGTGATTACCGTTGGGCAGGCGGCTCGCCGTCACAGCATCGTCGAAATCGCGCGCCGTTTCGCCGTCGATGGTGACCATCGGCAGCGCCCGGTAATCGCGTCTGCGCCCCAGCTCACTGGCTGCGATTGTCCGCTCAAACTGCTCCGCTTCCTGAAGCACGTCCACCGGAAAATGATGCGGCAGGTGATGCTTGCGGATCACGATCTCCACATCCACGCCGAAGTCGTCTTCGTAACCGAGGATCTCGACAACGCGCCCTTTGGGATTGTCGGCCGGCGACGGCCACGAAGTGATCTCGACATCGACCACCACGCCTTCCAAGTCGTCCCACTCGCGGCGATGCGCTTCCTTGCCATACACGCGATCGAGGTCCGGCGTCGTTGTCATCCCGAGCGGAGTCGAGGGACCCCTATGTTCACGATCGGTTCGCGGGCTTGCTTTCTCCAGTCCCGCCGGCCACTCCATCCCCTTCGGAATGATGACCTCTTTCGTCACCTTCTCGTCCATCGGGGTCACGAAGTTGTGGCGCGAGCCGTAATGAAACGTTCCGACGACCGTCGAATTAGCGCGGGTCAACGCCCGCAGGATTCTTCCCTCTGCCCGGCCATCGTCCTTTCGACGGCCCAGCTCCACCAGCACCTGATCGCCATGCATCGCCGAACCAATCGATTGCGGACTGATATAAATGCCCCCCGCGAACGAGGTGCGTTGTCCAGCGTTCGGAATGACGAAGCCATATCCGTCGCGATGCATGTTCAAGCGCCCGGCGATGAGGTTGAGGTGCGCCGTCGCATGTTGTGCCAGGGTGTAGCGGTCGCGGCCGGTTTCCACCAGGCGCCCGCTGTCCACCAACGCCTGCAGGCGGTCGGCCAGTTGCTGGCGCTCGCTGCCCCGCAAGCTCATCTCGCGAATGAGCTGCTTGTATCCGGCGGAACGGTGGGGTTGCCGCTCGATGTGGCTCAGGATGGTCTGGTCGGTGATCATGTCGATTTATTTCTGCACCGGTGGTACGGCCGAGGGGCGAGTCGCCGTTCCCCGGTGCTTACGATGTACCGCACTGGGTATCTAATGACGTACTAATTGTCGATAAAAAATCCTCAGCTGAGCTTTGCCTTCGATGAGAACTCGCTGTATGTTAGCAATAATTACTCTATCGAACGGCGGGCCGCCCATCGCTTGCCCTCCGCAAGATACCGGAAGGCCGCATTAATTCAGTAGTTTCTGAAGAAGAGCTCTGGAGTTGCGGTTTGGCCCAACACGTGCCTCTCCAAGCACATTCACACTTCAGAAAGGGTTATGAACGCCATGTGGAAACCTACGAACCAACCGAACACCTCTTCGACTCCCGCCCCCGAGCCGCAGCGCAGCTACGCTCCTCCGGCGCCTGAGCCACCCGTAGTATCGCGTCCGGCAGCCAGCTCGGTTGCGACGCCGCAGGAGCAGGCCACGTTAGGCAAGTCGCTGGTCATCAAGGGCGAAGTCACCGGCTCCGAATCGCTCTACATCGACGGTCGCGTGGAAGGCTCCATCAACCTGCCCGGCAATCGCGTTACCGTCGGCCGCAACGGGGTGGTTTCGGCCAACATCTCGGCTCGCGAAATCGTCATCCTGGGAAAGGTCCGCGGCAATATGACCGCCAGCGATCGCTTCGACATTCGCAACGAAGGATCGCTCAGCGGTGACGTCGTGGCGCAGCGCGTCAGCATCGAAGAGGGCGCCTTCTTCAAGGGTGGGATCGACATCCGCAAGCCCGGCCAGAAGGTCAATGGCGAAGGCAAGGACGCGACACCCGCGGAAGCCGCCACGCCGGTTCCGGCTGTCCGCGCGTAGCACTGATGCTTGAAGGGACAATGGAAAGGGGCGCTGCTTACGGCTGCGCCCCGCCTTCCGTCCGCTCCACCACAGCGCGAGGTTCGACGACCGTCACGGGCTTTTTCCGTCGGCGCAAATCGCCCAACAGCCTCGACCGCGTGATCCACAAACCAACCACGGTCGCAGCCAGCCAGGTGAACCCGAGCAAGACTAGCGACCGCAGATCCGTCCACCAGCTTCCCTCAGCCACGATGCGGCGCGCTACCGCGCAGCACAACCCACCGGCAACGATGGCCGTTCCCGACGCCTTCAGCAGCTCCAGCCAAGGCAGCCCGCCAAGATCCACCAGTTTCTTGCGGCTCAGCAGCCAGGCCAGCACCACCGTATGCATCAGGATCCCCACGTCCGAGGCCATAGCCAAACCAGCTACACCGAAATGGCGAAACATAGCCGCGTACACGGGCAGCGACGCGATCACGATCAGCGTGCTGGCAACCATCGGCGTCAGCGTATCGCCGGCGGCATAGAATGCGCGCGCATACAAGGCCTGCGCCGACCACATTGCCAGCGACAGCGAGAACCACGCAAAATAGACCGACGTCGAAAGCGAATCGGCAAACGTGAAGTGTCCGCGCCGGAACGCCAGATCGACCAGCGGAAAAGACGCCGGAACCATCAACGCCGTAGCCAGCAACGACGCTGCCGAGATGCGATACACCGACTGGTTCACCGTCCCAGCAAATTCGTCGCGCTTGCCTTCGCCAAACAAACGCGCGAAAAACGGCATCGACGCCTGTCCCGCAGCCTGCCCCAGGATCGAGATCGGCAGCGCAAACAGCCTCTTCGCGTAATTCAGCCGCGTAATCTCGCCCGAGCCACCCGACGCGAAGTACCGCAAAATCCAATCATCCGCCGAGACGAGCGACACCCCCAGCATCAGCGGAATCGAAAGCCGCACCCACTCGCGGAACTGTGGATTCCTCCATTCGAGGCTCCACTCATAGCGCAGGCCAGCTTTAGCAGCTCCGATCGCGTTGATCAGAAACGGCCCGACAAACGAACCCGCCAGCGCTCCATACGCCAGCGCCGCAATGCCGTAGGTGTGCGCGCCGACCAGTCCTCCAAGGATGATGAACGACCCGTAGAACACCGGGCTCAGCGCCGGGTAGAGGAACATCCGGCGCGAGTACAAGATCGCGGATACGATCCCTCCGGCATAGAAAAAAATCTGCCCCGGCAACAGGATTCGCGTCAGGTAGACGCATAACTCCAGTTGTTCGGCGGTGAATTTCGGAAAGATCAACCGCTCCAGCTGCGGCGTGAAAATCTCAACCAGGATCGTCCCCAGCAGCGTGACCACCGTCATGATCGTGATGGTCGAGTTGAACGCCTGCTGCGCCTGCCGCTCTTCCCCCTTCGCTGTGTGCCGCGCGTAAATCGAGATGAAGGTGATCGAGGCGGTCCCGCCGGCGAGGATGTAAAACATGAAGTCGGGGATGGTAAACGCCGCCACATAGGCGTCGGTTTTCGGCCCGGCGCCGAACGCCCAAGCCACGTACATCTCGCGCAAGTAGCCGATCACCCGCGCCAGCATTACCGAGGCCATCAACAGCAGCGTCGCCGAAAACGCGCTGTGCTGGTGGGAGGGCCGCAGGTTGCGCAGCAGCCTCGTCGCTAGGCTGGGCTTCGGTTCCCCTGCATCGGATGAGAAAGAAGACGGCATGAAACTGCGATTCTACACGCAACAACTCAGCCTCTAGCCCCGGCTGATCCTGCGCAATCAGGTGCGGGGAACGTCTTAACGGATTACTTCGACCTGCTACTCTTTCCCTGACTGAAGCGGTCTAATGACAGACGACCCACCGCTCGATTCTCCTCATGTGCGCATCTCTAAATTCGCGGCTCCTTCGTTTACCGATCCTTTTGGCGCTCGTTCTGCACGCAAGCCACGGGTTTTCCCAAACCCCTCCCACCGAAATGCGTTACAAACTGGCGACAGGCGACCGCCTGGTTTACCGCGAGGTTTTCGAGAAGCAGGGAACCTCGTCCGACACCACCTTTCAAATGCGAATGGTCCTTTCCAACCAGGTAGTTGTGCTCGACGCAGCCAATGGAAGATCGTTCATTGGCGTACAGCGCAATCGCCAGTCGGCCGACTTGCTCGACTACCGTGACCACGGCAAAAACACTCTCGGGCTGCAGAAGCCCGGATTTGAGCAACGCATGGCCGCACGCCCCATCCAGTTCGCCGACGCCAACATGTTCTCGGCGTCAGGCATGGCGCAGTTACCGTTGCAAGTCTTACGCGAAGCCAACAGCAAGCTCCTCTACCGGATCGCCGAGGTCATGCCCCTCCCAACGGTCCCAGTTCAGGTGGGCTCGGAATGGGACTCGGGAATCTTCGGCCTTCGCATGAGGCTCGAGCGCTTCGAGCCTGTGAACGACGAGTCCTGCGCCGTCTTTGCCGACACCGGCTCCCGCAAAGAGACCCATCTCCACTTCACCTTCTGCCCGGCCTTCGGGCATCTCGCGAAGCTCGAATTCGACGGTCAGTACCTCGAGTTCGACTCCACTATCCACGAACGGGTCACGCTCGAATTGCAGTTTGTTCATCACCAGGAGGCTCCCACCTCATGGCTGGCCAATCCGGAGACGCGACTGGGCACTCTAGCCGCCTTTGTGGACTCTGCAACGCCACTTCCCGATGCCACCATCGTCGACGAAATTCTGCAGGATGGCCCGTCCGACGCCCAGCCCTTGCTCCTGGCGGCCTATTACCAGCGGGGACTCACGCCGAATCCGGATGTCATTCATCGCCTGCTGGAGAGCAAGGACGCCGACATCCGCCGCATCGTCGGCCGCTTCAATCAACCGCCCGCGAAGCGTTCGACTCAGCCGTGCGAATTGCCCGCTCTTCGCTACAGCCGCGAGAAGCCTGGCACTACCCTGCGAGCCATGGCCTCCTCGGGCTTTTCGGGCGCGCCCTACATAATTCACGTCCCGCTTGACTATCGCGGCGACCAGCCGTTTCCCCTGATCGTCTACCTCAGTGGCGGTGGAGGTCTGTCCTTTGACGCCGCGCTGAGCATGGGAAACTCGCTGAAGCAAGCCGGCTACCTGGTGCTCATGCCCCACGCCGGTGGCGACCTGTGGTGGGAGCCCAAGGCCACCGACAGGGTGCACACTCTGCTGCTGGAAATCCTGCGCAGCTACAACGTCGATGCCGACCGCGTGTACCTGACGGGCTTCAGCAACGGCGGCACCGCCTCGCTTGAGTTCGGCGCACGCTGGCCCCAGCGCTTCGCCGCGATCGCCTCCCTCATGGGCGCCGGCATGGACTCGCCCAGCGGCGTGAAGGTGCCCATGCGCAACCTGCTCGATGTCCCAGTGCTCTTCGTGCACGGCGACAAAGACCCGCGCATTCCCTTCTCCAACTCGGTCAATACCTTCGACGAACTGCGCGACCTAAAACCGCGCGTCCCTCCTGAGGTGCACTTGCTGAAGGGTCGCGTCCACGACGTCACGCTCAACACCGATGACGGCTACACCCTGCCCTTCTTCCAGCGCTTCAGCCGCGAACCCTTCCCGCCGAGCGTTTCCGCGAAGATCTGGGACCCGCGATTCCCGCGGCAATATTGGATGGAAGTGGTCGAGGGAGAAAAAGTGCCGTCAGCACTGGAAGGCCGTATCCTGCCCGGCAACCTCATTGACATCAAGACGCAGAATGTGAAGAAGCTGCGCTTGCTCTTGCGTCCCGAGCTCTTCCCCGCGGCCGGTCCGATCCACATCCGGCTGAACGGCAAGGACCAGCCCGACTTCGAGCTGAAACGCGATTGCCTGCTCTTTCAGCGCAGGGCCGAGGCGTCCGCCGATCCCGATCTCGCCTACACCGACGAAGTCCTCCTCGACGTCCCTTGATTCGCAGAGCAAGATCCTCAGAGTAAGGCTCCGAAAAAGAAAAGGCCCGCCACCCAAAAGGGACAACGGGCTAGCATTGATAATCGTTTTGTTTATTCGGTCGCGACAACTCCCTCGGGCTCAAACGCTGGAACATTGCTGCTGGGAATGATCGTCAGCAGGTCGGTCTGCACCTTGTCCCACTGCTGAATCAGGAACCCCTTGTTCTCGAATACGCTGCGGATCGAAGCGCTGTCCCACCCCGCCACATCTTCCAGTATCGGAATCAGGATCGCCAGCGCGTTCTCGCTGAGGATCGACCGCTTCGCGATCGGCGCCAGGTATTTGTTCTCCGACACTGCGATAGTGTATCCGTCGCGCCGGTTGACATGCAGCATCACGTGAATGTCCGAGCTGCCGTCACCCACGTACACGATGCGGTCCGGCCCCACCTTCAGATCCTCCAGCAGGGTATCCACCGCGGCGACCTTGCCGTAGCCCGCCGTTACATGCAAGATGCGCTCGATCTCGCCCTTGGCATTCCATTCAAACTCCGTGCCGTAAATATGGTCCTCAGGAATGATGCCTTCCAAAGCCGACCGTATGATCTGCACTGGTCCGGCAGAGATCACGTAGAAGTCGAAATGAAACCCCTCGACCTCCTTCGAAAGGAAATCGTACAGCGCAGCGATGTTTGGCTTGAGCCTCACCCGCTTGCCCGCTTCGTACAGATGTTCCCGGCGGACCTTGCGGAACTCAGGATCGTGCAGCAACAGGTAGGCCAGTTCACCGCCCTGTTGCACCAGGTTAATCTTCGCCATCCCGGTAATCTTGCGCTCGTACTCGCTCACCGGAATTCCCAGCAGTTCGCTGAGAACAAATCCCGAGTCGTTGAAGCTCAGCGTCTGGTCGAAGTCGCTGGCCAGGATAAATCGTTTCTTTTGTGCCGGAAACTCTGACATCTCTGGGTCCCATCTATCTTTCTGAGGCATTAAGAGCCCTCCTTAGTAATTGACTCACGTTATGAATAGGTGAAACGATTATGTAGTGATTGGATGGTTTCCAAAGTTGAAAGATGATGAATTAGGATAGATTATTTCGATACCAGCCATTGATTCGGTCGATAAGATAAGTCTATATTTAACAATCTAGTATGGATAGTGAGCCGCTCGCCAAAAGCGAATAAAAGTCGAAACTGCCCATCTGTCAAGGTACCCTCTCAGGCACCTCCGGTGCCGGTCCGCGCGCATCTCTTCTGCTCTCGAAATCCCCGCCGTTTCTGATATTCTTCGAATACGCCGCTGTGGTACGGCAGGCCCCCCCGAGCATGAAAATCCTTTCCTTGAGCACCGACCCCGAACTCTCGCAATTACGCCGCGCAGCCCTTGAGGCCGCAGGCCACCAAGTCGACCTCTTTACCTCCGAAAAAGAGGCGCTCCAGGTCGCTACCGGTCCCGACCGTTACGACGCCGTACTGCTGTGCCATCGACTGCCGGCAGCCACCGCGCGCCAAACTGTTCGCCTTCTCCGTCAAGGCCACCCCGGCACGTACGTCATCTACATCGCCCACGTCTACGGCGAATGGCCTGAGGTCGAGGCCGACCGCTACGTCGTTGGCGCCGACGGACCCGAAGCCCTGGTGCGCGTTCTGGATGAAGTCCGGGTCTAGTTTGTTGCCGCCATCAACATTGCCACGCCGCAATCGTCAAAACTGTGCTACAACCTAAACACAACTTTGTTCGCGCAAGCGGGTCGGTTCTAATGGAAAGTGATTCGCCTGCCGATTCATATAGAGTGCAGTCAGAGCGAGTCTGGGTGAGGTGCGCTATGGACATCGTTACGGCAGCGGTTTTGGTTGTCATTGTTGTGGCCTACGCTGTGGGTTCCCTGACCAGTTCGGTTGAAACTGAGACTGAGTTGCCACATCGTTATCGTTAGTGCTTGATCGATTCGCGACCCCTTAGAAGGACCTGGCTCCCGGACTCCCTTGGAAATCTGCCTTGGTCCCCGAGCCCTGAAACCCGACAACCCGCACTGGCACTACCCTCTAGGTCATCCCGTTCCATTCGTTACAATGTGGCTGAGAACGAGCACGCAAACTATGACCCATGCCTGGCACGACATCTCTCCCGGCGAACACCTGCCGCAGGAGTTTCTGACGGTAATCGAAATCCCTTTCGGATCGAGCGTCAAATACGAACTCGACAAGCAAAGCGGCCTCATCAAGCTCGATCGCGTGCTCTATTCCGCCGTCTACTATCCGGCCAATTACGGCTTCATCCCCCAAACGCTCGCCGAAGATGACGATCCGCTCGACGTGCTCGTTCTCTGTCAGGAGGCAGTGATGCCGCTCACGCTGATTCACGCTCGCGCCATCGGCCTTATGACTATGATCGATGCCGGCAAGAAGGACCACAAAATCATCGCCGTTGCAACGCAAGACCCGGAATTCAACTCCTACCGCGAAGCCGGCGAGATGCCCGAGCATCGCCTGAGCATGTTGCGCCGCTTTTTCCTCGACTACAAGCAGCTCGAGGGCAAGGCGGTGGAAGTCGACGAAATCTCCCCCGCCCGCCACACCTATCCCATCATCGAAGATGCCCTCGCCCGCTACAGCCAGCAGCGCCGCAAGGGCTTCAAGGAGGCACGCTGAACTTCGTTTGATCCGCGATTAGGCTTTTTACCTGATATCTGATCCGCGCCGTCCGCGTAATCCGCGGTTGCTTTCGTCTTATTCCGCGACAACACTCCCCGCCAACTTGTCCTTGTAAACCACTCCGCCCTTCATCACGAACCCGACACTCTGGAGCACGGTCACATCCTGCAGCGGATCGCCCGTCACAGCGATGATGTCGGCGTACTTGCCCACTTCGATCGTGCCCACATCTGTTGACCGTCCGATCAAATCGGCGGAATTCTGCGTCGCCGTGCGAATCGCCTGCGGAGGTGTCATCCCGAACTTCACCATGGTCACAAACTGCTTGGCGTTGTCGCCGTGCGGGTAAACTCCTGCATCGGTCCCGAACGCCATCTTTACGCCGGCCTGCACTGCTTTCTGGAACGTCTCGCGCTGGATCCGCCCCACCATCTTTTCCTTGTCCACGTTTTCCTGCGGCAATCCAAACTCAATCGCCTTGCCCAGCAGGTAGTCATCGTTGTAGATGTCCATGTCGAAGTAGGTGCCGTGCTGCTTGGCAAGTTGGATGTCTTCGTCGCTGGCCAGGCTGGCGTGCTCGATCGAATCGATGCCCGCGAGAATCGCGTTCTTGATGCCCTCGGCCCCATGCGCGTGCGCGGCAATCTTGCGCCCCGCCATGTGCGCTTCGTCCGCTGCCACTTTCAGCTCTTCTGCCGTGAACTGCGGCGCGCCCGGACTGTCGCCCTTCGACAGCACTCCTCCCGTGGCCAGGATCTTGATCACGTCAACGCCGTACTTCACCTGCGCGCGCACCACGTGGCGCACCTGGTCGGCGCCATCGGCGATCTGGTAATCCCGCTCTGCCGGAAACAGCCTCACGCTGGTTTCGGGCGAGTAGTTGTTCAGGTCGCCATGTCCGCCGGTGATCGAAATCCCTGGCCCGCTAGCCACCACCCTCGGACCAACGATGAACCCTTCATTGATGCTGTTGCGGAGGTCCACCGCCATGAACGGCCCCGAACCGACATCGCGCACCGTAGTGAAGCCAGCCATGAGCGTGGTGCGGGCGTTTTTCTCGGCCGTAAAACCTTCCGTGTAAGGCGTGTCCTTGAAGGCGTTGATCGGGTTGTAGTGATCCGCACGCGCTCCCAGGTGCGTGTGGCAATCGATCAGTCCGGGCAACACTGTCGCCGTTGACAAGTCGATCACCTTCGCCCCAGTCGGGATCTGCACACTCGCCGCCGCTTCGACCGATTTGATGCGCTCGCCCTCAATGACGATCACTACGTTCTCGCGGTAGTTGTCGCTGGTGGAATCGAACAGCTTCCCGGCTCGTATGTAGGTAATCAGCGGCGCCGGCTTGGTTGCCGGTCGTTGTGCAGCAGCTTGCCGGGTCTCCTGCGTCTTGGCAGGCTTGGCGCTCTGCTGCGCCGCGCAACCCATTGCCGCGGCTAGCATGGTCGTCAAAACAAAGTTGGTTTTCAAATGTGGTAACTCCCCACTTTTCTAGGGTGTGATTGCAATGTTACAAAAGCGTTAGGCTCAAGCTTGGTCTTATCCGCGCCGATCCGTGCAATCCGTGGTTGCTTTTTGGATTTCTGAAGTGAACTCGATCCGCATCATCCGCGAGATTCGCGGTTGCCTTGGCTTTTCTCCCGAGTTCCATCCGTGTTGATCCGTGTACATCGGCGGTTGCTTTTCGATTCTTCTGACCACTAGCCACCAGCCACTGACCACTAACTCGGCTTCCACTTATTCAGGAACGCCACTAGATCCTCCGGCCCCAGCGACCGTGCCTTTTCAAACTCGCCGCCCTTTTGGCTGTAGAGCAGCTTTCCATCACCGTCGAGCACCGCAATCGCCGGAATCCCACGAGCCTTCGGCACTTCGTATTGAAGCATGATGTCCAGGTTTCTGTCGTACTGGCCCACATCTACATGCACCACTTCGTAGCTAGGCGTCAGTACCGCCGCGACGTCAGGACGATGAAACGCCAATTCCAGCACATGACAGTCGAAGCACCAGTTAGCGCCGAAGATGACCAGCACGCGCTTGTGCTGTTTCGCAGCCAGCTTTAGTGCTTGCGCAATCTCGGCGTGAGCATTCAATCCCGGAACGTAGATTTCCTTGTCCGTCGAAAGCGGTTGCTGCAGTCGCGTGAGGTCTCCGCGCCGGGTCGCAGCTATGCGCCAGCTTTCGCCCTGCTTCTGCCAAAGCTGCCCGTCGATCACGTACACAGTTTGCAGCTTGCCCTGCGCTGCCGATTTGACCTCCGCCTGAAATGCGACCTGCTGCACTCCCGTCTTCGGCGAGGTGGACTGCACAATCTCCAGCTTCACGCCCCGCGCCTTGAGCCCCTTCCAGAACGCGACCTCTGCTTGTGCATTGGTTTCGCCCGAGGGCAGGATGACCCGCGCCTCAGGATTCGCGCTGTACATCGCGCGAAGCTCCGCAGCATCACCCGCCAGTACCGCCGCCTTCCATTGCTCCAGCGGAGCAAACGTCGCCGCACGCGCCGCAGTAGTCTTGGACGCCTGCTGCCCACTCGTTCCAGCTATATGTCCGAACACCGCGCAGGCAATCGCTGCGCCGATCCCAATACGACGGGCCATCCGCATTACGCTACAAACTCCATTTCTTCTTGCAACTTTTCCAACCACCAGTTACCAGTCACTGTCTTTTCTAACCACTAACCACTATCCACTCGCTCAGTGTCCTCCATGGTACGGGTGCCCCTTCAATATTGTGAATCCGCGATACAACTGCTCCAGCAACACCACGCGCGCCAGCTCGTGCGGCAACGTGATCTTCCCAAACGACAAAATGTGTTTGGATTTCGCCCGTGTCTCGTCGCTCCATCCATCCGCCGGGCCTATGGCGAACAGCAGGTCCTGCGTATCGTGTGCGAGGTGGTAATCGAGGAAATTGGCGATCTCTTCCGAAGCCAGTTGCTTGCCGCGCGCGTCCAGCAGCACCATGACAGGTTGTGTCCGGCCACCGCTCTTCTCTACCTGCTTCAGCAGCGCCGCTTCCGACGCCAGCTCCAGCGCATCGCACGCCGCGTAGTGCGATAGACGCTTCAGGTACTCAGCCGTAAGCGACTGGATCGCGGGGCTGCGTGTCTTGCCGATCCAGGCGATGCGGAGTTTCACCGCCTTACTGGCCCTTCCGGCTTCGCTTCGTCGCAGTTGCCTTGGGCACCCCATCCTTTCCCCTGTTTTGGGAAAGGGCCTGCCCTGAGCTCGCCGAAGGGGTGGGACTCTTCTTCCTGGCCGCAGACTCCGCGGCCGTCTTCTTCGCAGGCGCTCGTTTTGCCGCCACGACTGTTTTCTTCGGGGCCGGCTTCTCCAGGTCAGCCACTCGCACACGCGTCGCAGTCTTCCACAGCCGCTCGAGGTCGTAAAACTTGCGCGCACTCTCAGAGAAGATATGCACCACAAAGTCCACGTAGTCGAGTAGCAGCCACTCCGCCTGGTTCCTGCCCTCCACATGCGAAGGCTCATACCCGAGCTTGCTCAGCTTCTCATCGACTTCGTCGCCGATTGCCTGCACCTGTCGCGGATTCGCGCCCGCACAAATCACGAAGTAGTCGGTGAATCCGCTGGCCTGCGCATCCAGCCGCAAGATGCTGATGTCTTCAGCCTTCTTTTCTATGCAGGCCTTAACGGCAATGGCGACCTGCGCCCTCACATCATCTTTTTTCATGCCGGCTCTTATCTCCCCTAACACTCCCAGTCTGTCTCAGACTCGCACCGTCCACCCTGCGCGTTGACCAGTTACCAATCACCAGTAACCAGTCACCACCTCTCCGGGTGCCCCGTTCTATCGCCCTGTTCTGACGGTAGGGCGGGGTATGCGATACAACCCCTCTTTCCGGATGTACTCCGCCACAGCATCCGGCACCAACTTGGTCAGACTTGTCCGGTACCGCATCGCCGCGCGAATCTGCGTCGCCGAAACATCTTCATGCGTCTCCGGCAACAGATGCAAACGGACGCCCGATAGCTCTAACAATCCCGCCGTTTTTTGTTCCCGTATCTTCGCCGCCCTGGGACGCAGCCCCCTCGGCAGTGAAGATGCCACGTCGCCGAGCGAATATCCCGGCCGCGCCGCGATCAGGAACTCGCACTCTCTGAGCAGCGCCTCCGCCTGGTACCAGTTGGCGATATCGC
>Ga0210406_10004344_pt1 | contig 15228 bp, 16 predicted proteins | sample IncBWC30MmetaG_FD_155454 | JGI IMG/M metagenome (GOLD analysis project Ga0210406, IMG submission 155454) | Forest soil microbial communities from Barre Woods Harvard Forest LTER site, Petersham, Massachusetts, United States - Inc-BW-C-30-M | ecosystem: Environmental > Terrestrial > Soil >... | reverse complement strand
TGAAACAGCGCGCACGGGTAAAATCGGTGACGGCAAGATTTTTGTTTGCGATCTTGGTCAGACGGTGCGCATTCGCACCGGCGAGGCTGGCTCGCGAGCGCTGTAGCAATGAAGCGAGGATTGGACGATGAAACGCCTCTTGGTATTCGCCGCATTGATCGTTTGGTCAGGCCTGGCATCCGCAGTGGTCTACAAGTGGACCGATGCGCAGGGCAAGCTGCAGTACGGCGATCGACCGCCTGACGGCGTGCACGCGGAAGTGGTCCAATTGTTGGGCACTCATGCCTCCACCTCAGCGTCCACCGCGCGTAACGCTTCGACCGCCCCGGCACAGGCGCCACCCCCGGCAAGAGTCGCCGCCAATCCCACAGCCAAGGATGCTCAAGACAAGCAGGCCGTGGATCAGGACGTTGCGAGCACCCGCGACAAGCAGTGCTCTGACGCGCAGGACCGCTATAAGAAACTCATTGAGGGCCGGCGGCTCTATAAGGCCGGTCCCGACGGCGAGCGCCAGTTCATGACTTCCGAAGAAATCGATACCGAGCGACTCAACGCCAAGCGTGACATCGACAATATCTGCAATAGCGCGACTTGATCCACGCTTGATCGCCGGCGCTTGATGCCGGTGCTGCCCCTGCTCCCAACTCGCGCTTTGCCGAGGCGGGCGCAAAGCCTTAGGCTACATCCTTTAAAATTCGACCTAAGGACATGCACATGCAAACGGGCTTCGTTGGATTGGGTGCCATGGGCGCGCATATGGCACGCAACCTTCACCGCGCCGGGTTACTCACCGGTGTCTGGAATCGCACTCCCGAGAAAGCCAGGGCCCTCGCCGAGGAACTGAAGGTTCACGCGTTCGCGAGCTTGGAGGAACTTGCCGGCAACTGCGAAGCGGTGGTGATTTGCGTATCGGCCGATAAGGACCTGCGCGAAGTCATTGCAGGCTTGGATCCGGGGTTCAGCCCGAACATGATCGTCATGGATTGTTCCACGGTGGGAAAAGATACCGTGCGCGAGGTCTACGCTCAGCTTGCCGCCATCGGTGTCGGCTTCTTGGATTGCCCGGTCAGCGGCGGCGTCGAAGGTGCGCGAACGGCATCGCTCGCCATCATGTGCGGCGGCGACGAGGCGGTATTCAATCGTGCCCAACCGATTCTGGAGAAACTGGGCAAGGCCGTGGCGTACATGGGCAGCAGCGGCTCGGGACAGGCGACCAAAGCCACCAACCAGATCATGTGCGCGGGCATCATCCAAGCCGTGGGTGAAGCGATGGCATTTGCGCACGAAGAAGGCGTCGACCTTAAAAAAGTGATCGAAGTTTTGGGCAAGGGCGCGGGCTCGAGCTGGTACTTCGTCAATCGCGCGCCCTTCATGGCGAACAATAGTTTTCCGGCGGGTTTTCGCGTGCGGCTGCACGACAAGGATTTACGCATCTGCCGCGCCATGGCGGCCAAGCATGGCGGCGTGCTGCCGGTGGTTGAATCCACCATCGATCAGTATGAAGAATTGATTGCCGAAGGGTACGGCGATGAGGATATCTCGGCCATCTATCGCCTGAAATCCAAACTGTTTCCCCCCAAGCCCGAGTCGATGTGACCCTGACCTTACGCATAGCCACTCGCAAGAGTCAGCTGGCGCTGTGGCAGGCGCAACATGTGGCGGCGCTGTTGCGCGAAGCTCATTCCGGGCTTGAAATAGAACTGGTGCCGTTGCTGACGCAGGGCGATCGCATCCAAGACCGGACGTTGGCCGCCATCGGCGGGAAGGGCCTGTTCATCAAGGAACTCGAGGTGGCGATCGAGGATCTGCGCGCCGACATCGCGGTGCACTCGATGAAGGATGTGCCTGCCGATCTGCCCGATGGGCTGGCCATCGAGGCGGTTTTGACGCGTGCGGATCCGCGGGATGCATTGGTGACGACCTCCGGTATTGCGCGCCTCGAGGACTTGCCGCAAAACGCCGTCGTGGGCACATCGAGCCTGCGCCGGCAAGCACAGCTGCGTGCCCTGCGCCCGGATCTGCGCATCGAATCTTTGCGCGGCAATGTGGACACGCGAATTCGCAAGCTCGACGCGGGGGGCATGGACGCCATCGTGCTGGCGTGCGCGGGTCTGGTCCGATTGGGCCTGGAGTCGCGCATCACGGCAAGGCTCGACCCGCAGATCTGCCTGCCGGCCGTGACGCAGGGAGTGATCGGCATCGAGTGCCGCCGCAGCGATACGCGAACTGCCGGATTGCTGCAGGCTCTCGAGGATCGGGCGACCCGGAAAGTCATGGATGCCGAGCGCGCTTTCGCCGCGCGCTTGGGGGGAAGCTGCCAATCGCCCATCGCTGCCTACGCGGAACTCGACGCGGATCGGATCACGCTTCGAGGCCTGGTGGCCGAGCCGGACGGCTCGCGTCTGTTGCGCGACTCTGCGACGGGGGACGCGAAGAACCCGGCCGCGATCGGCCGGCAGTTGGCCGACCGCATGTTGGCGGCCGGCGCGGGGCCTTTGTTAGAGCGGTTGCGCGCGGGCTAGTGACGATGGCGCCCCTCTCCGGAGTCGGCGTGCTGGTCACAAGACCCGAATTACAGGCGATGCCGCTGTGCCGCCTCTTGGAAGCTCAAGGCGCGAGCACGCTGCGCTTGCCGGCGGTGGAAATCAAACCACTTGGAGACAGGCGTGCCCTTGCGATGAGACTCGGGGCTCTCGAGAGTTTCGATGTCATCATTTTTACCAGCGCCAACGCGGTGCGATTCGGCGCCTCGTTTCTCGATCAGAAACGCGACCTCACGCTCGCTGCCATCGGTCCGGCAACGGCGCGCGCCCTGAACCAAGCGGGCTATCGCGTGGCCATACAGCCCGATGAATCCTTCGATACCGAGGGTCTGCTCACGCACCCCAGGTTGGAGCATGTCGCGGGGCACCGCATATTGATGATCAAGGGAGGCGATGGTCGGCAGCTGCTCCACCAAGAGCTGGTGCGGCGCGGCGCGACGGTGATAAGCGCCGATGTCTATGAACGTGCGCCGGCAATCCCGACCGCGGCGGCTCTGACGGCGCTGCATGAAAGATTCGCGGCCGGAGAGGTCCACGTGATCACCGCTACCAGTATCGAGGTCGGACGCAATTTGCTGGACGTGGCGACGCCCGAGTTGCGCAGCGAGTTCGACCGGGTGCATTGGCTGGTTCCGGGCGAGCGAATTGTCTTGGGCTTGCGCGAACTCGGATTGCTGGCGCCGGTGCTGCAGGCGCGGTCGGCGGAAGATCAGGATTTGGTGACGACTCTCGTCCGCTGGCGCTCGAGCGTATCGGGCGCATAGTCGAAGGAATCGAAGTACAACCGGCTCGAGGAAACACCGCGCACGGCGTATTCGCGCAGCAACGCCTCTATCATCGCCGGCGGCCCGGCGGCATAGACCTCATGGGATTCGAGATCTTCGATGTCCTTGACGGCGGCCTCATGCACCCAGCCGGTGAGCCCGCACCACTGCGGGCGTGCTTCCGACAATACCGGCGCGTACCTTAAGGACGCGGCGCGGCGGCTCAAGGTTTCGAGCGTTGCGTGCGCATACAGATCCTCTTCCCCGCGTACCCCCCAATAGAGCTGCATGTCTCGTTCAATATCGTTCTCGATCAAGTGCCGCAGAATGCTCAGCAGAGGGGCGATTCCGGTGCCGCCGGCGATGAGCAGCATCGGCGGTGCCGGACCTGGGTGCGGGCGGTAGACGAATTCCCCCAGTGGACCTTCGATCGTCAGCAGCGAACTCTGCATGTCGTGGTGGAACAGCCGGTCCGTGAATTCCCCGCCGGCGACGTGCCGCACGTGCAACTCGAGCGGCCGGGCGTCGTGCGGCGGTGAGACGATGGAAAAGCTGCGGCGCCGTCCGCCGGGCAGCAGGATATCGATGTACTGCCCGGGCGCGAAGCTGAAGTCCTCGGCGACGGGCAGGCGCAGGAACAATCCCATGACATCGTGCGACAACGGGACCGCGCGCTCGATGCGGCAGGGCAGGCGCTTTGGTCCGGCGATGCCGGCCGCTCGAATCTGGAAAGTCTCGAGGGCCAGGTCGGTGCGGGCTCGGGCCTGGCACAGCAGGATCATGCCTTCGGCGGTCTCGGCATCGGAGAGGCCGAGCGGCTTTCCATTGGGGTAGTGAATTTCGCCGCGCAGCAGCCGCGCCTTGCAGGCGCCGCAATTGCCGCCTTTACAGCTGTGCGGCAAATTGAGCCCGGCGTCTCGTGCCGCATCGAGCAGCGGCTGATCGGCTGAAACGCTGAAACTATCGCCGGAATTGGCCAGACTGATGAGCACGGCGTTTCACGCGGCAGCGTGAGTTCGGGGCCTAAGCGCTAGGCTGGCTGCGCTTGCTGTCGAGCCACTCAGCGATGGGCTCCCATTGTTTCCAATCGGACCATGCGAGATATTCGGGCAGTTCCAATACACCCATGCCCCTCGAGTAGGCGCGCACATAATTTTGCGCCTCGCGCAGGTGGCCAAGGTATGGAACTTTGAGCTTGCCCAAGTACTGATCCAATTCCTCGTACACCAATGTGTGCTCGCGCACGCGATTCGCGAGGACCGCCAGACGCGCCTGCTTGCGCGACACCTTGCCGATCTCGAGCAATTCAGCCATGAAGTGTCCGCACGCCTTCATGTCGATGCTCGACGGCAGCACCGGCACGATGATGGTTTCGGCGCGCCGCACCAGTTCATTGAGCTCGGTGCCGTGAACTCGCGCCGGCGCATCGATCACGAGAATATCGGTATTGCGGGGTACACTGCGCAATCCATCCTCGAACGCGGCCGCCGCGCTGATCGCGGGTAAATCAGCCGGCCGCATGGCGAGCCAATCGAGACTGGAACGCTGCGGGTCGTAATCCGCGATGCAGACGTTGTGCCCGTCGCGGGCGAAGAACACGGCGATGTTCGTGCTGAGCGTGCTTTTGCCGCATCCGCCCTTCGCATTCAATACCATTACGTGGCGCATAATCCCCCGGTTTTTGTTGTGCCCGTAAGGTAGAGCTTTCGGCAAGCATTGCGCAACCCCCGAGCGGAAAATCGCCGCATCGGCTATGCTTCCCCGTATGCGCATCGAGTTCCTGAAGATGCAAGGCCTCGGCAACGATTTCCTGGTATTCGACGCCGCCGCCCTCGCGGCTGACACTCAGCTTGATGAAAAGACGCTTCGCGCCCTCGCCGATCGCCATACCGGCGTCGGCTTCGATCAGGCGCTGATGCTGGAAACGCCGCGCGAAGCCTCGAGCCGGGTTTTCTACCGGGTGTTCAATTCCGACGGCGTCGAGGTCGAACAGTGCGGCAATGGTGCGCGCTGTGTGGCCGCACTGATGTATGCGCGCGCGCCGGAATTGGGCCGCGATCTCGTCATGGGCAGCCGCGGCGGCAAAGTGCGCGCACGCATCCGAGATGACGGCCTGGTGTCGGTGGACATGGGCATACCGGTGTTTGCCGAGCCGTTGAGTTTCTCGTTGAGCATCGCGGGCAAAGACCTCGAAATGAGCGCGCTCTCGATGGGCAACCCTCACGTCGTGCTGCACGTACCGGACGTGAAGAGCGCCCCGGTCGAGCAGTTTGGGCCTAGTATCGAACGGCACCCGCGCTTTCCGAACCGCACCAATGTGGGCTTCATGCAGATCGTCGCCCGCGACCATATCTTGTTGCGCGTGTTCGAACGGGGGGCGGGTGAAACCCTGGCCTGCGGCACCGGCGCGTGTGCGGCGGTGGCCGTCGGTCAGCGGCTGGGGTCGCTCGACGCTCAGGTGCGGGTGGATTTGCCCGGCGGCACTGCGCTGGTTTCTTGGGAGGGGCCGGGCCAGCATATATGGCTGACCGGACCTGCGACCACGGTTTTCACAGGTTCTATCGATTTAACGCGATTCACGGGAGCCACACAATGACCACAGGTCACGCGCGCGGGATCAAGCAGGATGTTCTCAATGACAACAGTGTCGCGGACTATTTGCAGACCTTTCCGGATTTCTTCGAACGCAACTCGCAGCTGCTGACCAAGCTGCGCCTGCCGCATGTGCGCGACGTCGCTGCCACCGTAAGCTTGGTGGAACGCCAGGTCGAGGTGCTGCGCGAGCGCAATCAGTCGCTCGAGCGCAAGCTCAAGGAACTGGTTGATGTGGCGCGCGCCAACGACATGCTGGCAGACCGCATACACCGCTTGAGCCAGCGGCTGATTCGTGCGCGCACCTTGCCGGAATCCATCAGCGCCATCGAGACCTCGCTGCGGGAGGATTTTGACGCGATGAATTCGGTCCTGGTGCTGTTCACCGAGGAAGCGCGTGCGCTGGCACCGGACATGGGCCGATTTTTGCGCATTGCCAATCCCGCTGACGAGGACATGAGGAGCTTTGAATCTTTGTTGACGTCGGGAAAGCCGCGCTGCGGGCAGGTCCGCGACGCGCAGCGCGATTACCTGTTCGGCCTGGAGTCGGTCGCGATCGGCTCGGTGGCGCTTACCCCGCTGGGGCAGAAGGGCGCACTCGGCATTTTGGCGATCGGTGCCAGCGATGCGGAGCGCTTCCATCCGGGCATGAGCACCGAATTTTTGCTGCGCATCGGCGAACTCGTGACCTACGCCTTGATGCGCTGAAGGCTCGAGCGCAGGTGCAGCCCTCTGAACGCGAGTGGATCGAGCGATTTCTGGCGCATCTGAAGTTCGAGCGGCGCATGAGCAGCCACACTCTGGCGGCCTATCGGCATGATCTGCTCAGGCTGATGGCGTTTTGCGCACGCCGAGATGTGCGGCGCTGGAGCGCACTCAATAATTTCCAGGTCCGAGCCTTCGCCGCCGCCGAGCACGCCGGCGGCATCGCACCGCGCAGCATCCAGCGGCGCCTGTCGGCGGCGCGTTCATTTTACGAATACCTCATGCGCGAAGGGCATGCAAAAAACAATCCGGCGCTCGAGGTGCGCGCACCGAAATCCAAGAAGCGCTTGCCGGCAACATTGGACGCCGATCAAATGGGCCGGCTGCTGGCCTTCCGGGTGGACGACGCCCTCTCCTCGCGCGACAAGGCCATGATGGAGCTGTTCTACTCATCGGGCTTGAGACTGGGCGAACTGGTGGGACTCGGTGTGTCGGACGTCGATCTCAAAGATCGAACCGTGCGGGTGCTCGGCAAGGGACATAAGACGCGGATCGTCCCCATCGGCCGCCACGCGATCGATGCCCTGAAACAATGGCTGACACAACGCGCCGCGTGGATCCTGAAGAAACCCGGTGCGGCCGCGCAGTCCCCTGCTGCGATGTTTGTCGGAAAGACGGGGCGGCCTCTGTCGGTCAGAGCGGTGCAACTGCGGGTGGGCAGTTGGGCACGGCGACAGGGGCTGTCGATGCACGTGCACCCGCATATGTTTCGCCATTCGTTTGCGACTCATCTGCTGGAATCCAGCGGGGACCTGCGCGGCGTGCAGGAATTGCTCGGTCACGCCGACATCAGCACCACCCAGGTATACACGCATTTGGATTTTCAACATCTGGCCAGCGTCTACGACGCCGCGCATCCGCGAGCCCGCCGCCGGCCTCGCACGGCTTGAAAGGGCCGTGAACGGCCCCACCGTACAGAATTCATATGAATCACGACCCTGAGCGAATTTATGGCACCACCATTTTGGCGGTGCGCCGGAACGGCCACGTTGCGGTCGGAGGTGATGGCCAGGTCACGCTGGGACAAAGCGTGATGAAATCCAATGCCCGCAAGGTCCGCCGCCTGTACGGCGGCAAGGTGTTGGCCGGATTTGCCGGCGGCACGGCGGACGCATTCACCTTGTTCGAGCGCTTCGAGGGCAAGCTGGAGAAGTTCGGCAACCTTACCCGCGCGGCGATCGAACTGGCCAAGGACTGGCGCAGCGACCGCAGCTTGCGGCGCCTGGAAGCATTGCTCTGTGTGGCGGACATCGACAGCACGTATGTCATCTCGGGCACCGGCGATGTGATCGAGCCGGAGCATGACCTGATCGCCATCGGTTCCGGCGGCGGCTTTGCGCAAGCCGCGGCGCAGGCTTTCATGCAAAGCGATCTTGCGGCGCGCGACATCGTCGAACGCTCACTGAACATCGCGGCGGATATCTGCATCTACACGAACCGCAATCTGACCATCGAGGAACTCTAGTGTCGCAGATGACGCCGCGGGAAATCGTCGAGGAACTCGACAAGCACATCGTCGGCCAAAAGGCCGCGAAACGCGCGGTGGCGATTGCGCTGCGAAATCGCTGGCGGCGCCAGCAGGTCGCCGAATCGTTACGCCAGGAAATCACACCGAAAAATATCCTCATGATCGGCCCCACCGGTGTCGGCAAAACCGAGATTGCGCGGCGGCTGGCGCGGCTCGCCAAGGCGCCTTTTATCAAGGTCGAAGCCACGAAATTCACAGAAGTGGGCTATGTTGGACGCGAAGTTGATTCGATCGTCCGCGATCTGGTCGATATCTCCGTCAAAATGACGCGAGAAGAGGAGATGGCCAAGGTGCGCCACCGCGCCGCCGACAGCGCCGAGGAGCGCGTGCTGGATATTTTGCTGCCTCGCGCCCAGGCGGGATTCACCGGGGACGCGGGCTCCAAAGACAACGATACCCGGCAGCGCTTTCGCAAAATGCTGCGCGAGGGCCAGCTGGACGATCGCGAGATCGAAATCGAAGTGCGGGCCATGCCGGTCGGCGTGGAAATCATGGCCCCGCCGGGCATGGAGGAAATGACCCAGCAACTGCAGGGGATGTTCCAAAATTTGGGCGGTGGACGCACGCGCCCGCGCAAACTCAAGATCAAGGAAGGGCTGAAGCTCTTGGTCGACGAAGAAGCGGCGAAGATGATCAATGAAGAAGAATTGAAACTACGTGCCGTGGAGAATGCGGAGCAAAACGGCATCGTGTTCATCGACGAAATCGACAAGATCGCGCGCCGCCAGGAAACCATGGGTGCGGACGTGTCGCGCGAAGGCGTGCAGCGCGACCTGCTGCCCTTGGTCGAAGGCTGCACGGTGAACACCAAGTACGGCACGGTGAAGACCGATCATGTGCTGTTCATCGCGTCGGGCGCATTTCACATGTCGAAGCCTTCGGACCTCATCCCTGAATTGCAGGGCCGCCTGCCCATCAGGGTTGAACTCGAGCCGTTGGTGGTCGGGGATTTCGTGCGCATCCTGACCGAGCCGGATGCATCTTTGTGCCGCCAGTACAAAGCGCTGATGGCGACCGAGGGCGTGACGCTGGAATTTGCCGACTCCGGTGTGCAGCGGCTCGCCGAAGTCGCTTTCGAGGTCAACGAACGCACCGAGAACATCGGCGCACGGCGGCTGCACACCGTGATGGAGCGATTGCTCGAGAGCGTGTCCTTCGAAGCCGCGGATCGCAACGGCAGCAGCGTGCTCATCAATCGCGAGTATGTCGAAGGCAATCTGGGCGAACTGGTGAAGGATCAGGATCTATCACGGTATATCCTGTGAGTTCGCCGCAGCCCACCGACATCAAGCTGCGGACGGCGTCGCGGCTGCTCGAGGTGCACTTCGACGATGGATCCCATTTCGAGCTGCCGTTCGAGTATTTGCGGGTCTTTTCTCCGTCTGCGGAGGTAAGAGGCCATGGCGGCGGCGAAGGCGTGCTGCAGCTCGGTAAGGAAAATGTGGGCATCAGCAGCATAGAGCCGGTGGGAAACTATGCACTGCGCCTGTTCTTCGACGATGGCCACAATACGGGCCTGTATTCCTGGAGCGTGCTGTACCAGCTGGGCAAGGAGCGGGAAGCGAATTGGGCGCGCTATCTGGAACGCTGCGCGGAAGGCCGGAAAGCTTGACGGCAGCCTGGCCGCGCCAAGCTTGACGGCAGGCCGGCCGCGCCAAGCTTGACACGCCAGTCGGCTACAATGCCCCCTTAAGACAGGGGAACCCATGGCTGACTCCGATGATGCGGTGGATTTTGGTTTTGAGAAGGTCGCCGCGGCCGACAAGGCGGCACGCGTGCGCTCGGTCTTTGCATCGGTCGCGCCCAAGTACGATGTCATGAATGACCTCATGTCATTTGGCGCGCATCGTCTGTGGAAGCACTTCACTTTGTCGTTGACGGGCTTGCGTGCCGGGCAGTGCGCCTTGGACGTTGCCGGCGGTACCGGCGACCTCGCCGCCGGATTGCTCAAGCAGGTGGGCAAGGGAGGACGGGTGGTGCTGTCGGATGTGAATCCGGCCATGCTGGAGATCGGCCGCGACCGCCTGCTCGATGCGGGCCATGTGGGCAATGTCGAGTGCATGGTTGCCGATGCGGAGCGGCTACCCTTCGAAGACGACGCGTTCGACTGCGTCACCATCGGCTTCGGTCTGCGCAATGTCACCGACAAGGCGGCGGCGCTGAAATCCATGCACCGTGTCCTCAAGGTCGGCGGCCAATTGTTGATCCTGGAGTTTTCCACGCCGGTGCTCCCTGGTTTGAAGCCGCTTTACGACGCGTATTCCTTCAAGGCGTTGCCGCTCCTCGGACGGCTGGTCGCGCACGACGCGGATAGCTACCGCTACCTGGCGGAATCCATCCGCCGGCATCCCGATCAAGAGGCGCTGCTGGAGATGTTGCGAAACGCAGGGTTCGCGCAGGCGCGCTATCACAACTTGAGCGGCGGCATCGTGGCTGTGCATCGCGGCTACAAGATCTGATGCCCGCCACTCCTGCCTGGCTGGCATCGGCCGAAGCTGCGTTCAACCGCAACATCGCTGCATCGGGCCAGGCGGCGGCGCTCACCAAGCGCCTCGATGGAACCAGCCTGCAAATCGACGTCGATGGCATCGCCCGAGTACGCGCCGTGTGCTTCGGCGGCAGGCTTGCATTGCTCGGCGGCGACGATACGCCGGCGGATGCCGTCATTTCCGGATCCGCGCCGGCGCTTCTGCAAATGCTCAAGGCAGGTGCGTCTTCCGTGCAGGCCCGATCCTCGGTGCAGATTCGCGGCGATGCCGAAATCGCCAACTTGTATCGGGAACTGTTCAGCGCCGCACGCCCGGATTTGGAAGAAGAACTTTCGCGCTGGGTGGGCGATATGCCGGCGCGGCATCTGTCCCAATTGGCGAAAAGCGTGAGGAATTGGGCGCGCCGCGCCCGGCGCACCGCCGGTGAGAACATCGCCGAATACCTGCAAGAGGAAGGCCGTGACTTGGTCGCCAAAACCGAATTGGAAGAATTCCTGAGCGGCGTCGATGACCTGCGCGAGGGCGTCGATCGGCTGGAAGCACGGCTCTCGGGGCTGGAGCAGCGGATGAAGGGCGTGCCCTGATGCGCGCGCGCGTACTGGGCCGGCTGTTGCAAATACAGCGAGCGCTGGTGCGGCACCGGCTGGACGAATTCGTGCGCGCGACGCACATCTACCGGCCGCTGCGTTATTTGTACTTCTTCTCGCCGTGGACCTGGTTTCAACGCAGCATCGGCGGCTCGCGCGGCGAACGCCTGCGCCTGGCGCTCGAGGAATTGGGTCCAATATTCGTAAAATTCGGCCAGGCGCTCTCGACCCGCCGCGATCTGCTGCCCATCGATGTCGCCGATGAATTGGCGAAGCTGCAGGACAGCGTGCCGCCGTTTTCAGGCGACATTGCCATCGCGATGGTCGAAAAGACCTTCGGCAAGCCGCTCGGCGAAATATTCGCCGGCTTCGAAGCGGCTCCGCTCGCCGCGGCGTCCATCGCACAGGTGCATGCGGCGACATTGAAGAGCGGCGAGGAGGTCGTGGTCAAAATACTGCGTCCAGGCATGCGCGAGGTCATCGATCTTGACCTCGAAGTACTGGACGCGCTCGCCGGGCTTGCAGATGAGTATTGGATCGAGGCCCGGCCGGTCAGGCCCATCGAAGTGGTGCAGGAATATCGCAAGACCGTGACCGACGAATTGGACCTGATGCGCGAGGCCGGCAATGCCGCGCAGCTGAAACGCAATTTCTCCGGCTCGCCGCTCCTGTACGTGCCGCAGATCCACTGGGACTATTGCCGCCAGAACGTCATGGTGATGGAGCGCATTCACGGCGTCATCGTCAGCCAGATCGAGGAATTGCGCGCGCGCGGCACGGACATTCCCAAGCTGGCCGAGAACGGCGTCGAGATATTCTTCACGCAGGTGTTCCGCCACAATTTTTTTCACGCCGACATGCATCCCGGCAATATTTTCGTCCAGGTCGATGATCCAAAGAACCCGCGCTACGCGGCGGTCGATTTCGGCATCGTCGGCACCTTGCAGCCGCGCGACCAGCACTATCTGGCCGAAAACTTCATGGCTTTTTTCAACCGCGATTACGGCCGGATTGCGCGGCTGCACATCGAAAGCGGCTGGGTGCCCAAGGGTACCCGGGTGGATGAACTCGAGTCGGCGGTGCGCACCGTGTGCGAGCCCATTTACAACAAGCCGCTCAAGGAAATCTCTTTCGCGCAGGTACTGTTGCGGCTGTTCGAAACCGCGCGCCGTTTCGACATGCGGGTTCAACCGCAGCTCATCCTGCTGCAAAAGACCTTGTTCAATATCGAAGGCTTGGGCAGACAGTTGTACCCCGAACTCGACCTCTGGAAGACCGCGCAACCGGTGCTGCGCGAGTGGATGCGCGAGCGCACGCATCCGCGCACCATCCTCAAGGAAATTCGCGCCCATCTGCCCGATGCCTTGATGACCCTGCGCCAGGTACCGCAGATCTTGCAGACCGCCGTGCGCGAAGCCGCCGAGGGCACGGCGCCCGCCGTCGACGTCAGGATGGCGCAATTGCGCGCCGAGATCCGCTTCGCGGCCGCGCGGCGCGACACGGCAATCGCCGCGGGGGTGCTGTGGTTATCCGGGTTGATTTGGCTGGTCCAAACGACGCAATATCGCTGGTTTGGGGGGCTGCAGATGATTGCCGCCATCCTCCTGTTCGTAAGACTGAGATCCGCAAGGCCACGAATCGAATGAGAATTCCGATAGAGAGTTCCACCAGCTATCGCGGCCGCAATTCCCGGCCCAATTTGCCCGCACTCACGCTGTTCGTGGCGCTTGCCCTTGGCGTCGGTGCGCTGGGCGCCGTATTTTCGCCCGGTGTGTCTGCATCGGCAACCCGTTGGTATGCCTCGCTGGCCAAGCCGGAGTGGCTGCCGCCGCAAAATTGGTTTGCGCCCGTGTGGGCGGTTCTGTATGTGCTCATGGGCATCGGCGCGTGGCTCATTTGGCGCGAACGCTATCATCGCGGCCGCACCGCGGCGATAGCTGCCTACTCGTTGCAGTTATTGCTCAACGCCCTATGGCCGCCGCTGTTTTTCGGCTTGAAAAATGTCGATGCCGGTTTGTTCGACATCGTTGCCTTGTGGTTGGCGATCGGCTGGACCATCCGTGAATTCGTCCGGGTACGCAGCGCTGCGGCCCTCACGCTGCTGCCGTATCTTCTCTGGGTGAGTTTCGCAGCCGCGATCAATCTCGCGATCTGGAAAATGAATCCATGATGTCAGACCCCTCCCGCCGCTTCAATTCCCCGTATTACGCGACGCCGCGGACGCATCTGCTGTCGAACGGCAACTATTCGGTGATGCTGACCACGGCCGGCTCCGGATACAGCCGGTGGCGCGACATTGCCCTCACACGTTGGCGGGAAGACCCCACGTGCGACCCTTGGGGCTACTACATATTCCTGCGCGATGTATTCAGCGGCCATGTGTGGTCCGCCGGGTATCAGCCCATCGGACGCGAGTCGGAAAGCTACGACGTGGCCTTCTTCGAAGATCGCGTGCAGATCAGCCGTAAAGACGGACCGATCCGCACCGTCATGGAGATCCTGGTGTCGAGCGAAGAGGATGCCGAAGTACGGCACCTGTCGCTGACCAACGAAGGCACAGGTATACGGGAAATCGAACTGACTTCCTATGCTGAAGTGGTCTTGAGCCAGCCCGCGGCGGATTCAGCTCATCCGGCATTTTCCAAAATGTTCGTGCAGACCGAGTTCGCCGCGGAACGCGGCGCCCTGCTGGCGACGCGGCGGCAGCGCGAACCCAACCAAGTCCCGGTTTGGATGGTGCATTTCATTTCCTTGGAAGGCGAAGCCATCGGCAGTCTGCAGTTCGAGTCGGATCGGGCGCGCTTCATCGGCAGGGGCCACGACGTGCGCAACGCCGTCGCCATCATGGAGGCGAGGCCCTTGTCCAACACGGCGGGCACGGTGCTCGATCCGGTGCTGGCGCTTCGGCGCCGGGTGCGAATCGAGCCCGGCGAGACCGCTCATATCGCCTTTTGGACCGGCATCGGCGCGAATCGCGCCCAGGCTTTGAGCCTGGTCGACAAGCTCGGCAGCGAGCCGGCGTTTCAGCGCGCAAAGACGCTGTCTTGGGCCAAGGCGCAGGTGCAGCTTCGCGATCTGGGCGCCGGCTTCGACGACACACAACTGTTTCAAGAGGTCGCCGGGCGGGTGCTGTATTCCGATGCGTCGCTGCGCGCACCGCGCGAACTCCTCGACAGCAACCAGCTGGGCCAGCCTGCCTTGTGGGCTCACGGCGTGTCCGGCGATCTGCCGATCGTGCTGGCGGTGATCGCTGCCGAGGCGGAAATACCCATCGTCAGGCAGCTGCTGCGCGCACAAGCGTACTGGCAGTCGAAGTATCTCGCGGTCGATCTGCTGATTTTGAACGCCGCGGGCGCCGCCGCCGTTGGAGCGGTGCAAACGGCACTGGACGCCGCCGTCAAGAGTTCCCTGGAGGCGCGAGGTGCGAGCCTGAAAGGTCGCGGCGCCGTCATCACCCTGCGCGCCGATGCCATGACGATCGAGCATAGCGATTTTTTCCAGACGGCGGCGCGTGCCGTATTCCACGGCGGGCGCGGACCGCTGAGCGAGCAGCTCGCCAGGCCTCAGGAGCGGGAAGCGGCGGCACGACTGCGCCGCGAGCACCGCGCCGAGGAAGCGCGCACCCACGTGCCGCGCCTGGTACCCGCGCTGGAGTATTTCAATGGCCTGGGCGGCTTCGATGCAGGAGGGCGCGAATACGTGGTGGTGCTGGATGACGGCCAGTGGACGCCGGCACCCTGGATCAACGTCATCGCCAACCCACAATTCGGATGTCTGGTGTCCGCGGACGGCTCCGGCAGCACCTGGTCGCTGAACGCGCAGCAGAACCAGATAACGCCGTGGTCCAATGATCCGGTGAGCGACGCGCCGTCGGAGGCAATCTACATTCGAGACGAGAACTCCGGAGATCTTTGGAGTGCGACACCGTTGCCCATCCGCGAGCGCTCATCCGTGTATGTC
>Ga0210406_10004343_pt1 | contig 15229 bp, 5 predicted proteins | sample IncBWC30MmetaG_FD_155454 | JGI IMG/M metagenome (GOLD analysis project Ga0210406, IMG submission 155454) | Forest soil microbial communities from Barre Woods Harvard Forest LTER site, Petersham, Massachusetts, United States - Inc-BW-C-30-M | ecosystem: Environmental > Terrestrial > Soil >... | reverse complement strand
GACAACCTTGATAACAGACCGGGCGGGCGAAGCGAAGAATCGCTTGGCTTCCCACGGATGTAGAGCGCCCATCCGAGGTCGCGGGATATGGGCCGCCGTGCACCATGGCATGGGTTACTTCAACTCCAGTCGGAAAGCCATTGAAGATGATGCGCCCGACTTTACTCTCGAGAATTTCCAGCAAATCGGCAAACTCTCGCAGGTCTTGCTCCGTACCATGAATCGTTGCCGTGAGATGCCCCTCGAGTCCACGAGCAATTTTCAGCAACTCCTCTCGACTCGAGTGGTGGACGAGAAGAGTTGTCGGCCCGAAAAGCTCGCTGTCGAGCTCGGAATGGTTCAGGAAAGACGCTGCGTCCGTTTCAAACAGCACCGCGCCAACCGAAAGTCCGGGCTCGCTGGTCGACGTTGACGCCTCTACCACGGATTGCACCGCACGATGTTTCCGCCGCTTCTCGATTCCGGACTGGTAGGACTCGCGGATGCCCGGCGTCAATAGCTGGTGCTCGTTGGATCCGACGACCAGCTCTTGCAACTTCTTCGCGAATTCCCGACTCTCCGTGCCCTGTGGCACGAAGACCATCCCGGGCTTGGTGCAAAACTGTCCGGCACCCAGCGTGAATGAGGCGTGCAGTCCGCTCGCGATGTTTTCACCGCGCTGTCGCAGAGCGCCAGGAAGCACAAATACCGGATTCGTGCTGCTCATTTCGCCAAAGAAAGGAATGGGCTCAGGACGCGACGCGGCCAGATCCATGAGTGATCTTCCCGCTCGGCGGGAACCCGTGAAACCCACGGCCCTGATAAGAGGATGTGTCACCAGCGCGACGCCAACTCGCGTGCTGCCGTCAAACAGTAGCGAGAAAACACCTTCGGGCAGACCACATTTCTCGACGCTCGCGCGGACGGCCCGCCCGACCAGTTCACTGGTTCCGGGATGTGCGGGATGCGCCTTGACGACCACAGGATTCCCCGCGGCCAAGGCAGAAGCTGTATCTCCCCCTGCAACTGAAAATGCCAATGGGAAATTGCTGGCGCCGAAAACGGCTACTGGCCCGAGCGGGCGCAGCATCGAACGAATGTCAGGCTTAGGGCTTGGCATGCGGCCGGGCTCAGCTCGATCAATGCGTGCGCCGACCCACGACCCTTCCTCCGAAGCCTGCGCAAAGAGACGCAACTGGCCGCAAGTGCGCGCGGCCTCCGCTTGCAGTCGCGCCTTCGGCAAAGCTGTCTCTTGATGGGCCCGTTCGATCAGCTCGTCGGCGATGAATTCAATATTTGCCGCAATCTCGCGAAGAAACCTTCCCCGCTCTCGTCCCGACTTGCGCCGATAGACCGCAAAAGCCTCGAACGCAAGCTGCGCCGCCAACTCGACTTCCTCCGGACGCGCGGTCGAGAAACCTGGCTCCAGACGTTGTCCATTTTTCGGATTGATTCCGTAGAAACGCTCGGATGCCTCAGCACCCTCCCGAAAGCCGATGATCGACAGCCCCGTCAATTTCGTCATCGTCCCAGAACAGCTTTCTCGCGTGGCACAGCTCTGAACTCACCTGTTCCCGCTGGGGTGAACCGGTTCCCTTCCCTTAGGAGGACCACTGGATGACCGTGTAGGAACGAGCCGGCACTTCGAATCGCGTTCGTCCTCCTGCGACAGAAGGCTTCTCAAACGCAATCGGAGCTACTCTTTGTGGATTTTGAAAGCTGTTGACCGCCTTAAGATCGTCCCCCGTCAGCAAAAACGACGCCACGACAAGGGCTGGTGCCACATCTTCCCATGTGACCTCCACCGCGTGAGCCTTGGCCAAGTCGCGATTCAGAATGAAAAGCGACATCTTCCCGTCCTGACTGTTGAACGAGCCCGCAACGTCCACGTAAGGAACCTTGTCGAATCCGGAGGCATCATACGTCGGCGACTCTACCAGTAGATTCAACACCGCGCCCTGAGCAAACTGCAGGCCCCAACTGTAGGGATAGTAAATGGTTTGGCGGAACAGGCGGTCTGGGTTAGTCATGATCGGAGCAATGACGTTGATCAACTGAGCGAGGCATGCCACCTTCACCCTGTCGCAACTCCTTAGAAGCGTGTTTATCAGGCCTCCCACTAGCAGGGCATCCTCGAGGTTGTATACCTCTTCGAGGAGATGTGGCGCTTCCTGGCGGTTGCCGTCGACCGCGGCTCCGTTCGTCGTGCGATACCAGACATTCCATTCATCGAAGGATAGCCAAAGCTTTTTCGAGGATTTTTTCCGGCCTCGGACCAGATCGCAGACCGCTGTGGTCTCCGCGATCTGACGCTCCATGGATAGGTTCATGGCGAGATACTTCGAGCTATCGCTGTTCGTGTCTCTCTCGTTGTTGCCAAAGTATCGGTGGAGCGAAAGACCATCCACGTAGTCGTAGCACTGTTCCAGGACCTCCCGATCCCACTCCAGATACGACGGCATAAACGGGCCACTTGATCCGCAGGCGATGAGCTTGAGCGAGTGATCGACGTACCGCATCTGCCGGGCTGCGTCAGCCGCTTTCAGGCCGTATTCCGTGGCTGACATGTGTCCGATCTGCCAGGGCCCGTCCATTTCGTTTCCCAAGCACCAATACCGCACACCCCAAGGCTGAGGGAAACCGTGCTGCTGGCGCAGTTCGCTCCACTTTGTCCCCTTGTCTACGTTGCAGTATTCCACCAGCGCTGCCGCTTCCTCTGGAGTGCCGGTGCCAAGATTCAATCCCATGAGTGCTTGGGTATTTGCCAATTTGCACCAAGCCAGGAATTCATTGGTGCCAAACTGGTTCGATTCGATTGAGTTCCAGGCTTTGTCGAGCACACGTGCCCGACTCTCTCTTGGCCCAACCCCGTCGAGCCAGTTGTAGCCGGAGACAAAGTTCCCGCCGGGATAGCGGATAATGGGAACCCCCAGTTTGCGAATTTCCTCCAGAACATCTTTGCGGAATCCATTCGAATCAGAAAGCTTCGAACCAGGCTCGTAGATCCCCTCATAGATGGCACGCCCGAGATGCTCCAGGAACGATCCGAACAAGTTACGATCTAGCGGTGCGATGGTTCGCCGGGAATCGACGTAGACGCGAACAAGAGAGTCGGTGGACGCAGTAGACGGAGCGAACAGCGAATGGTCTAACAGAGCACAGGTTGAACAGCCTACCCCTGCGGCAGATAGGTTCCGCAGGAAACGTCGTCTGGAGGTGGAAAACATAGCTCTTGCATTCTCCCTGCTGCAGCTTGGCTTCAGCCAAGTGTAAAGATCGGTTGGCGTTTTGTGGTATGGCACACGAGTGGGAGGGCTCAGAGAATCAAGGTACTGAAGAGTGTCGAGCCGAACCCCAGCTCGACACTCCTGTCCAGTTCAGAACGATACGCGCAAGCCCAATTGCAGCTGTCTGGCGGCGAGAGCAGTTGTCACCTTTCCGAAACTGCCATCTCCAAGGTACGGGTCTACACCGCCGAGATTCACGTGGTTGAACAGGTTGAGGAAATCAAAGCGGAGTTGCAGACTCCCCTGCTCGCCAAACCACGGGATGTGAGTGTTCTTCAATACGCTTGCATCGACCTGGAAGAGCCCTGGATTCCGGTAGATGTTGCGATTGAGATTCCCTTCGGTCCCGGGCGTTGGAGCCGGAAAATCAGCTGCCGTGAACAATCCGTTGATGTACGCCTGACGGCTGTGCGAACCCGTGAAGTTGTGAGCGGGGGTATTCGGGATGTCGAAGTTGTTGCCGTCGGCGTTGTAGTCGCCTCCGGCGGTCAAGGGCCGATTGTCGATGACCCAGTAAGGCGTACCGCTTTGCGCAACCACAATGCTCGTGAGTTCCCATCCAGAAGTGAGAGCCTTTCCTACGCCGCTGCTCAGACCAGGCAGCGTGTAGCTTCCGGAGAATGACAAGCGATTCCGGACATCCCAGTTCGCGTCTGAGTAATAGTTGAAATAGGCGTGTTGATCCGGAACGCTCAGGTTTGTGCCAAAATTCTGACCCCCCGTATCCTGATCGAACCGAGTGCCTGCTTCGATATAGCTCTTCGCGCGCGAAAGTGTGTAGGACGCTTGGAAACTGGCGCGAGCGACCACCCTCCGAAGACTCAGAATCATCGCGTTGTAACTAGCGGCGTTGGCATTGTTGACTAGGGTTATGGCCCCAAAGCTGGTATTCGGGCGAGTGATCGCCTCGCCAATCACCCCTCCCGTATTGGTGAGGGTCGCACAGCCGGCACAACGATTCACGTCGGATCCGGTTAAGCCGTTGTAGCTCTTGGAACCAGAGTAGCTGGCGCCAGCCACCAACTTCCACGGGAGCTGGTGCTCTACGCCGATTACGTAGTTGACGGCGAGCGGCGCTTTCATGTTCCGGTCGAGTGCATCCACATTGGATGCCACGCCCACTAGCCCACCCTTGGGATCCAGTTGTCCCGCTGGAATCGGCGGAAGCGGATAGTTGAAAGGGTAGGTACCAGACGGTGCCAGTGCGAAGATGGGTTGGATTCCACTTCCAGCAGTGAAGGTCGGACTGATCACACCCGGTGGATTGTTGCGCATCTGATCGACGCTCTGACCCAGCACAACCCAGTCATGATAAACGCCGATTCCCCCGCGCACGGCCCAGTTGCCGTGCCCAGTCGGATCCCAGGCAATACCAATGCGCGGGCTCCACAGGTTCGACATCGAGTGCGCGAACACGCTCGGAACGGTGCGAACGGATGCATTCGCTACCTGCTGGTCAAAGGAACTTCCCGACCCCAGAATCAGGCTGCTGAACTGGAAGCCGCTATTCCCCCAAGGGCTGTGGTTCGTAAAGTCGTCATAGCGTAAAGCGAGCGTCAGCGACAGATTGGATTTTACCTTCCAGTCATCTTGCGCAAAGAACCCAAAGGGTGTCGACTGCCCGCCGAAGATCACCGTACCGGGGTTCCCGGTCAGCGGATTGTATGCGCCGACGCTCTCGCTATGAGGTTGGTCTTGCGCAAGGGTGAGCAGGTTGTCGAAGTTGAAACTTGGACGCACGTTTACAGGCGTGAAGTCACCGTGCTCAATCCCATGTCCTCCATCGAAGCCGAACTTCAGCGTGTGTTTGCCCTTCATCCAACTCAGGACTGAACGCCAGTTGTACATCGGACCGCGGAACTCTCCGGGACCCCACCCTCCTCCAATGTGGTAGCCCTCACTTTGCCCCGTCACATTGATCTCGGGGACTTTCAGGTTCGCGTCCTGACCATTGGCGCCGCCCACGCTCGCAAAAGCAAAGCTGGACTCCCACAAGAGATTGGAACGAAAGGTGTGCGTGTAGTCAGCCTGACCGTACCGGTTTCTCATAATATTCAAGGCTTGCAGGCCGGCACGGGGAGAAGGCTGTTGTTGGTCGAAAGAAACATTGTAGTAGCTCAGGTAAACGCGATCGTTCTGGGATGCATACAAGTCAACGCGAAAGTTATATTGCAAAGCGTTGTAATAGGGACTGAAGACAAAACTGCCGTTGTCGAGCACCGGCAAATTGCAGGGAATGGTAACCGCGCCAGTGACCGGAATTGTGGTCTGGCCTGGGGCACACCCACTCGGACCCAGAACATACGTTCCTGCCTGCGCGGCTACACCACTGGAGTGCAGAAATGTGGCAGGGTACTGAGTGAGGACTTGGGTCCCCACCGTGTTGGGAAAGTTCTGCTTTGCCCAAGTAACAAATTCTGGCGCCTCAAAAGTCTGCGTGCCCTGTTGCTCCGGAGTCTTGGACCACAGCTTCTCGAAATCCGAGAAGAAGAAGATACGGTTCTTCAGGATTGGTCCGCCCAGCGCGCCGACCAGGTCCTTGCGAGAAAAAGGCGCCACCTTTGTTTGGAACTCCGGGGTCGCTTGCAGGTCCTGGTTCGTGAAGAATAGACTCCCTGTGCCGTGGAACTGATTCGTTCCCGACTTTGTGGTCACCTGGATCAGGATCGAACTACCGAGACTGTTTTCCGCATCCCATGAGTTGGCCTGCAGCGTAGCTTCCTGCACCGCATCAGGAATTGGCGCCAGGATGATGTTCCCGTTCTGAATCGGGCTCGTGACGTTCAAGCCGTCAACCATCACCAGGTTGCCTGTATAGCTACGCCCATTGGCACTGAGTTGCGGCGTCTGCGTGCCGAAATTGTCGTTGCCTCCACCCGGAGACGTTCCGGCTGCCCGAACGCCGGCGCCCACCACCCCCGGTGTGACCGCCAGTACATCCCACAGATTGCGATTGGCCTGGGGAAGGTCGCGGACGGTGTTGGCTGATAATGTCGCCTGAATGCGGCTGTCGTCCGTGGCCACAATCGGAGGCGTAACCTCGACCGTCAAAGTTTGCTGTGCAGCAGCCAGCGCCATCGTGATATTGATGCCCTTGGTCTCAGACGTACTCAGCAGTACGGCTACATTGGTGGTCTTGAATCCGCTAGCATCGACCGACACGGTGTAGTTACCGGGTGCCAGGCTGCTAAACCGGTAGTTGCCGGAATCACGGGTGACTGCACCAATCTCAATTCCTGTGTCCTGATTTCGCAGTAAGACATGTGCATCATTAATCGTGGCGCCGGTCTGATCGCTGACCACTCCCTGAATGTTCCCACTGAATTGAGCGTAGCAACGGAGGCTCGACAGGAATAACAGAAGACAAAGTAGACGTAACCAGCAAAACTTCTGAGCGCCCATGATTCCCCCCACGCGAGGAAGTGACGGTCTAATCCCGATGTCGAGTAAACGCTTTCTCGGCGATAGGCGTGTTTATAGTCTGCGTCCGCGCCGCTTGTCAACAACTTTCTCGATCTTATGCATCCGATTTCTCCCTCCCCAACCGCGGAATTCTGATCAAAACCATCGAGCGCTAACAATCACAGCTCGACCTCGACTCAAGCATTCCAAATGAGCGAAATACCTAGGAAATACGCGCGTGCGGCGCCTGCCAGCAAATCCTGAGACTCATACGCTTCCTTCCAAATTTGGAAAGGCGATCGTGGATTTCAGAGGAGAAACTGCGGTGTCCCGCTCAAGCCATGCCGCAAGCGAGCGACATTCTGCCCGCCCGCTCGGGAGAACGTTGTCCCGATCCCGGAGAGGCCCATTTAAGTGACCGTTTTCGAACGATTGAACCGGTCGAACCGATCAACTTCGACGTCGGGTGTCGCAGCCGTTCGACAACGCCTTCGACCGTACCAGCGCGGGGGGATTATCTACCGTTCCGGGGGCGAGGCTTCCTACTCAACCAATTTGTAACGGTTCCGATGGCTTTCCTCTTGTGCCGCTTGGTCGCGGAGTTGCGCAAGGCGTTTCAGCAGTTCCGGGATTTCACTGGTGTTGCCAGACTTTCGCAGCGCTTGGATCAGGTGATACACCGCGGACTGGTTCTTAGGGTCGCCATCCAAGGCTTCCCTGCACTGTTCGATCGCTTCCTTGTATTGGCCCGTCTGCAGGTAGAGTTTTGCCAAGACGTCCCGAGCCTCAGCCAGTGTCGGTTGCAACGACACTGCCTTACGAGCCGACCGCTCCGCCACCTGAAACTCGGAGGAGCCAGGCGCGGCGCCTTTCTGCAGGAGGAAGTCGGCTTGCAGATAGAGCAACAGCGGATCGTTCGGCTTCAGCTTCAATTTCCCTTGCACGGTTGCCAGGGCACGATCAAAGTCGTTCTCTTGCAATGCGGCTACTCCTTGGGCCGCTGAACTCAGAGACTGGCGAGGATCCAGTTCGCGCGCTCTATCGAAATCTGCTTCCGCCTTGTCGTATTGCGCCAACTGGACATACAGGACTCCCCGCGCTAGGTAAAGCGGTGCGGCGCTCGGCTCTACACCAATGCCGTCGTTCATCACGTCGATACCAACCTGAAACGAATCGTGCGCAAAACAAATGTGGGCGAAATCGAGATAGAGGTTCACATTCCCCGGATCGAGCAGGATGGCTTGACGAATCGTCCTGACCGATTGCACCGTGTCGCCGGCGTCTTCGTACGCAGCAGAAGCGAGTTCAAGCGTCTGCACATCCACATCGCTCACCTGGAGCGGAGGCTCGAGTGTGGCAAGGGCGTCTTGAGGTCTGTGAGCCATCAGTTGCACAGAGGCTAACAGCCAACGCCCGTGTGGATCATCGGGCTGCAACGCTGCGGCCCGCTGGAAAACAGCTACTGCACGGCCCTGTTGTTTGAGCCTTACCAGGCACACGCCATACGCATGCAGCGCGCTCAACTGAGAATCAAAAAGTGATCCAGCCTTTTCAAAATCGGGTACCGCCGCCGCACAGTTCCCCTGTCGGTACTCCAACACAGCCAGCATGCCATGGCCAGTTTGGTCGCCCGGCCGGGTACGCAACACTTGGCGGATAAGCGGAATCGCTGCGGGGCTTCCCGCCTCATATTCGATTTGTGCCGCGCCTTGCAGCGCGGGGAGATAGTTCGGAGAGAATCGCAGCGCGTTATGAAACGAGGCGAGCGCCTCCTTGTTGTTCTTCTCGCCGGCATAGGCGGCGCCTTGCATGGCCCACAGCTGGGCGTCGCTTGGGAATTTCAGCAGTGCTGGTCGGATCAGTGCGAGCGCGGTGGAGTAGTCGCCATTTTGTAAGGCCGAGGCGATCGCATCGGTGCGGACGGCTGCCGTCTGCGCCAAGGTACCAGCGAGGAGGACAAGAGGCAGTGTAACTAAGAGAGCGAAGGTTCTTGGTTGCGCGCGCGGTTCAGCTATGGGCGCAGGCATCATGGCTCCGACGAATGCATCATTTATATCTGTTGCGCATACCGACGACCCGCGCATCGCATCGGTTGCATCGGCAACGTGGCCACAAGCGGCTTCCGGCAAATAATGTAAAGGCCTCTACGCTCTGTTGGGAGAATCGAGGCCTTTATCCAGACTATCGAGCTGGCACTCCTCAGAATGTGATCCTTGCTCCGACTTGCCAATTGCGCGGAAGTTGCTGTGCCGTAGTCTTGCCAAACGTTCCATCCGCCTGGTTAATGTCGAAAGATGTAAGGTTGACGCGATTGAAGATGTTGAAGAACTCGAACCGGAACTGCAAATTCACTCGTTCGGTGAGGTGCGTGTCTTTGTAGAAATTCAAGTCCGTCTCCGAAAAATTTGGAGAACGGAATTGGTTAGGCTTCTCATTGCCTTGTGTGCCGAACGCAGGCTGCACAAATTGACTGGATGAGAATGCTCCCTTGAGAAACGCAGCCTTGGATGTTCCCTGCTGATAGCTGGTGATATCCGGGTAATCAAGTCCGACCGACCCACCCAACCCGCTGGTGTCTCCATCGGCGTTGTAGTCGCCACTTCCGGGAGCGTATCCAACTACCGGGTTTGCCGGGGATGGGCACGGAGGAGCACCGACTGCTGTGTTCTGACAGAGTGGCTGGAAGGAACCCGTTGTCCAAACCATCTGCGGATACCCACTCTGGTACACGCTGGTTCCGCTGATTCCCCATCCCGAGGTTAGCCGACCCACAGCACCATGTCCTCCGTTCAGGCCTGGCAACTCGTAGTTCAAAGTGAGTGAGAAGCGATTGGGGACGTCCCAGGGAGATGCGCCGTAATATTGTTGCGGATTTGCCTCCGCAGGGTATATCGATGCGTCATCTTGGGATCGGGAGCGGGTATACGACGCGTCAAAGAAGCCACGCCGCGAGAAACGGCCCTTGAATTGAAAGTACACGCTCTCATAGTTGCTGTGCCGATTGTTGTCGGTGTAGGCGATTGACCCGAAGCTCTTGTTGAGCCGGGTTGGTGACAAACTATTGTTCTGGATCAGATCTCCGGCGAAGGCGTTGATGTCTTGTCCGTAGCTGACAATTCCCGACTGGTTGCCGCCGCCAACCATGTTGTAGCCGTGCGACCCGGAATAGCCGACGCTGGCAGAGTAGCTACTCCCGAGTTTTCGTTCAAGCGCCACCGACCAAATGGCGGCCTTGGGAGACTTCAGATTCGGGTTGATGCCTCCAATCCCAAAATTGGCACCGACGATGCCTCCCTGCGAGTTAAGGCAACCACTTGCCCCAAGGACGGGACAAATTGGTGATCCCGCCAGTGCGGGATAGGTGAAACCGAACGGAGGCTTGCCGCCCGTCCCAAGTACGAAGAGTGGGGGGGTCGCGGTCCCTGCCGTGAAATTCGGCGTGATCGGTCCCGGCGGACTACCGCGGAACTCTTCCTGCACGTTCGCTTGGGTCAGCCAGTTGTTGTAGAGTCCGAATCCGCCACGCACCACCGTATTCCCGCTTCCAGTGACGTCCCAGGCGACACCCACCCGCGGACTGAGAAGGTTGTTCACTGAGTGATTGAGCGCATTATGCGTCGCCTTGGCAAAACCATTGGCAACCTGCTGTTGGGGCGTCTGGCCTGGACCGAGATAGAAATTTCCGAACACGGTGGTCGAACTCTTCGACCACGGGTTTCCGCTGTCGTCCCAGCGCAACCCAAGAGTCAGAGTAAGATCTTTCCGAGCCCTCCACGTATCTTCCGCAAACACGCCCCATGTCCGGGAAGCAGCATTCCATGACCACAACACAGGCTTGCCATTGATCGGGTCATACATGACATGGTTTTCGCTCGTCGGCGCGTCCTGTGCTAGCGTCAGCAGGTTATTGAAGTTGAAGGTGGGCTGGGACCACGGTCCCTGGAAGGGCTCGACGTCGTCCCCGTACCATCCTTCATAGCCAAACTTGAGCGTGTGCGCGCCCTTGACATGCGTCAAAACATCACGCCAGTGATAGTTGTGCTGAATGAAATCCCCCTGCGCAAAACCGACTCCAAACGACTGGCCGCCTTCGGTGTTTACTCCTTGTACCGCGATCGATGGAACGGAGTAATCTTTGGCACCACTTCCTAGAACGCCCTCCACCCGATTGGCGGCGAAAATGGCTTCGTTGAGCGTGGTGGGGGAAAAATTGTGCGCCCAGTTCACCTGGAAGGCTCGCTGCCAGTTATTATTCAACGCCGAAAATGCGGGAATCGCGGAGGCGGCACCATATTGAAGCACCGTCCGGTAGAAGCTACCGTAGATTCGATCGTTCTTGAAATACTTGTCGACGCGGGCAAAATACTGGGTTCCGTTTCGAATTTGCGGGGCGCTGAAGCTAGCTTGGTCGACGAGCGGCAGGCCGCACGGCAGGTTGTTTGTCGCCGAGGTTCCGCATCCGGTAATACTGCTCCCGGTTGACTGTACAGTTACGCCATGTAGGTTCGTGGGCAGATATGTGGAAAGCACATGCGTCCCAACCGTGCTCGGGTAGTTTTGTTGAGCCCAGGCGATGAACTGCGGATCTGCAAATGTGATCAACGAGTTCGTGGCCAGTGAGGAGCGCAACGGCTCGACCGCAAAGTAGAAGAAGAATTGATGGTGTGGAATGATCGGACCACCGATCGAAAACGACATGTTGTTGCCATGAAAAGGCAAGTACTTCGGGCCGGAGAAGTGCGACGTCGCGAACATGTTCTGGTAGTAGAACCAATCTGCCGCAGAACCATGGAACTGATCCGCACCCGACTTGGTCGTCATCACTTCCTGTACGCCGGTAGCACGAGTGTATTCGCTGGAAAACGTGTTGACCTGAATACTGGTTTCCTGGATCGACTCGGGATTCGGCGTAAGGTTCAAAACTCCTTGGCGGATCCCGCTGGTGACGTCGAGTCCGTCGATCACATACATGTTCGACATCTGCCCTTGGCCGTTGGCGCTGGCGTCGACCTGCGTTTCCGTGGAGTAGTTATCCACGCCAGAACCAGGAGTTCCAGCCTTGCCTGGCTGCCCTCCTCCCATGGTCCCTAGCCCAGAGACTCCAGGAGCCAAAGTAGTAAGCGTGACCAGGTTGCGGCCGGGAATCGGGAGTTGAGCAACCGTGGCGTTTTCGAGCGTCAAATGGTTGCGGCTATCGACCGTGTCTACCACCGGGCTTTCCGCTGTCACCGTCACCGCTTCATTGGTGCCGCCGACCTTGAGCGCGATGGGGACATTCAGATTCTGCTCGGTTAAGAGATTTACGTGGGCCTCGGATTTGGCGAATCCTTGTGCCTCAGCCGTGATTTTGTACGCTCCTGGAGCAAGGCTCACGAATCGGAAGTTGCCCGACGCGTCCGTCGTTGTGGCCTGGGTCGTGCTCGTGGCCTCGTTGATCAGTTGAACGTTTGCTTTGGCTACTCCGGCTCCGGTGGGATCCTGCACGAGTCCTTGCACGCTGCTGGTGAACTGGGCAAAGGCTGTGCAGCATCCGATCAAAAATACGAAGGCGAATAGCCGCAAAGAACTGTGAGACGTCAGTCCTGGCATGAGTCCCCCCCAAGCTAGCGCTTCGACTGAAAGCGTCGAGCAAACGTTTACCGGAAACGACTAATGCTTATATACTAGTCGCGGCCAGTGTCAAGAACTTTTTTCGCTTCCGGGAATCGGTTTTTTCTGCAGCGACCTGGTTACCGGAGCTAGCCTGGACGACGCTTCGTCCTCGTCGCCGCCGGTCTCACTTAGGTTTTGCTCCAGCCTTTGTTCGGAACCAGACCAATCCCTTCTCGGAGGGTCACCAGTTGATTTGCTGCCACGGCTCTGAACTTTTCGTGTAGGCCGTTGGGCCAAAAGACCTCAAGGTCTACCGACGCTGAGGCACCGAGTCCAAAGTGCAGGCGGGGATCGTTGCAGGAATAGAAACTGGACTGGCTCAGCACAACCTGCGATTGAGTCTTGCCCGCGTAGTGAGCCAGCACTCGCGCGCCGATCGCACTCCGATTTGACCTAACACCATTCAACTTCACCTTGATCCAGTTTTGTTTCCCCTTCATATCATTTCGCAGCAAGGACGGGGGTTCGTTGAGATTCACAACGAGGATGTCCACATCACCGTCATTGTCGAAATCTCCAAAAGCGCAGCCGCGGCTGCTATGGGCGTCAGTGACGCCGGGTCCGGCTTCGGAGCCAAGCTCCTCAAATGTGCGGTTGCCGAGATTGCGAAATACCGCCCGCGGAGTCTTGTTCGCATACTGAGGCAGCTTTCGCTCCACCTCTGGATAAACATTGCCGGTCACCATGAAAAGGTCGGGATACCCATCGTTATCCAGATCGACCATGCCTGCACCCCAGCAGATATAGCGAGTTTCGACGGCGATGTGAGCAGAACGTGTTACATCATCAAAATTTCCCTTCCCATCGTTGTGGTAGAGACCGTTGGAATCATCGGCGAAGTGTGTCTTGAATAGATCGAGGTGCCCGTCCAGGTCGTAGTCACCCACGCCCAGCCCCATTCCCGCTTGCTCGGCACCGTCATCGCTCAGCGCAACTCCACGCAGTACACCTTCTTCGCGAAATGTGCCGTCGTGGTTATTCATGAACAGGAGGCTGGGCGTTGAATCGCACGCAACGTAAATGTCAGGCCATCCGTCCTCGTCCAAATCAGCCGCCACGACCGTCATGCCATAGCTCTCGGTTGCGCGCGAGATCCCGGCCTTTTCAGTCACATCGGTAAACGTTCCATCGCCATTGTTGTGGTACAGCGAATGCCTTCCGGTAGGCAATCCTCGCGGTCCGCACTCGACCGGAATTCCTTTCCAATTGCAATTCACGTTCGCGCCTGGAACCGGAGCGTGCTCAAGAGAGAAACGCACATAGTTGGAGACAAATAGATCCAGGTGGCCATCGCGGTTGAAGTCTACGAAACTACAGCCCGCGCCCCAGCGGGGCTGATCATTCCAGAGTCCGGCAGACTTGGTCACATCCGTGAAAGTGCCGTCTCCGTTGTTCCGGTACAAACGGTTCTGCCCGAAGTAAGTACAGAACAGATCGTCAAATCCATCGTTGTTGTAATCGCCGACACAAACCGCCGAGGCCCACCCGGTCGCCAGCAGGCCAGCGCTCTCGGTCACATCAGTAAAAGTGCCATCGCGATTGTTTTTGTAAAGCCGATTCGTTGCACCGGAAGGAACCCCTTCGAGACGCGTGCCCGAGAGGATGAAGACGTCCATCCAGCCGTCGTTGTCGTAGTCGATAAAAGCGCAGCCGCAACCGGTAGACTCAAGGATGTACTTCTTGCTTTCAATGCCCCCGTATATCACCGGGGCGCGCAATCCTGCAGCCTCAGCAACATCGGTGAAGTGAGCATTGAAAGGTTTTCCCGAGGCGGCAGGTCGCGCCATCGGTTTTGCGGTGTGCGTCGAAACGCCTTGAGCGAGCAGCCGCTCGGCTGCCGCGGATAACGCAGTACCAAGAGCTACTTTTGCAAATGTACGGCGTGAAAAGGGCATCCCCGATTTGTCCTTAGGTGGGACCTACGTTCGCTCGGCGGTCTTCATTATCGTCTTGCCAGCTGGGCGAGTAAAGGCTTACTCAAGTCTGGGCGACACATCCCCAGCGAATGTGTGCCGGTTCAACCCGCAGTGGAATTCCCGTTTCGCGGGATGCCGAGTCACTTAGGGGCAGAGCCGTCTCCCACTACAAGCTTGTAACGGTTATGTTCCCGTTCCTCCCGGGTTGCCTCTTGGCGTAGCTCGGCGAGTCGCTTCACCAGAGCTGGTAACTCTGTGTCATCCCCCGTCTTGCGGAGGCCCTGAATCAGGTGATAAAGGGCCGTCTGATCCTTTGGATCGTGCTCTAAGGCTTTCCGCGCCTGCTGGGCGGCCTGCGCGTTTTGCCCGGCTTGCAAGTACAGTTTGGCGAGCAGATCACGGGCTGGCACCAGCGTCGGTTGAATGGATACCGCCCGACTCGCGGAGCGGATGGCCGCTTGAAACTCCGAGCTTCCCGGGTCCGGTCCCTTCTGACTCAAAATGTCTGCCTGTAAATAGAGCAAGTACGGGTCAGTAGGCTTTCGGGCCAGCTTCGACCGAACAGTAGCCAGCGCAGCATCGAGGTCGTTCTTCTGCAAGGCCGCCAAGCCTAGAGCTGCCGCTCCAATCGACTGTCGAGGATCCAAGGTGTCTGCTTTTTCAAAATCCGCTTCCGCCTTCTCGTACTCCGCCAGTTGCACGTAGAGGACGCCCCGCGCCACATAGAGCGATGCCGAGTCGGGTTGGAATGCCAACCCGCTGGTAATCAGGTCGATACCGGCCTGGAACGACTGGTGGTCCATGGATAAATTGGCGAAGTCGATGTACAGATCGGCATTGCGCGGATTTGTCACGATCGCCTGGCGCAGAGTGCGGACCGCTTCGGGTGTATCGCCACTCGCCTCGTAGGCCGAAGCGGCCAAGTGCAGCACGTTCTCATCGGACGTGTTTGCCTGTAGCAAAGGGGTGAGCGTGACCACAGCGTCTTTGGGC
>Ga0210406_10004342_pt1 | contig 15229 bp, 15 predicted proteins | sample IncBWC30MmetaG_FD_155454 | JGI IMG/M metagenome (GOLD analysis project Ga0210406, IMG submission 155454) | Forest soil microbial communities from Barre Woods Harvard Forest LTER site, Petersham, Massachusetts, United States - Inc-BW-C-30-M | ecosystem: Environmental > Terrestrial > Soil >... | reverse complement strand
TCACGATGCACGGCACAATGATGATCTTTTTTGTGCTCACAACTGCGCCTCAGAACGGTTTCGGCAACCTGGTTTTGCCGGCACAGGTCGGTGCGCGCGAAATGGCCTTTCCAGCCATCAATTTAGTGTCATTTTGGACCACTTTTGCCGCTTTTACCGTGCTCATTTCCGCGTTTTTCGTACGGGGCGGCGCGCCGACTTCGGGCTGGACAAGCTATCCGCCATTTTCGGCGATCGCTTCCACCGGCCCAGGCCAGGGCCTAGGCATGGACCTCTGGCTGGCCAGCATCGCGTTGTTTTGTATCGGCTCCTCGATGGCCGCAGTCAACATGCTGACGACTGTGGTGCGGCGGCGTTGCGCGGGCATGACGATGGGCCGCATGCCCCTGACGGTCTGGGCCTGGTTCGTCAGCGCACTGTCGACGCTGCTCGCGTTCAGCGTGCTTTTCGCGGCATTGGTGATGCTTTTCTGCGACCGGCATTGCGGTACAAGTTTCTTCGTGCCGGCGAGCGAAATTGTAAACGGCCAGCTATTGGCGCGCCGAGGCGATGGTTCGCCGCTGCTGTGGCTCCATCTTTTCTGGTTCTTCGGCCATCCTGAGGTCTACATTGCCATCCTGCCCGGCATGGGTCTGGCGTCGATGCTGGTGATGAATTTCACCCGGCGGCGGCTGCCAAGTTATCGCGGCATGATCGCGACAACCATATTGATAGGCCTGCTGGGATTCATGGTATGGGGCCATCACATGTTCGTAAGCGGAATGAATCCCTATGCCAGCACCGCGTTTGCACTTACTACGATGGCCATCGCGCTGCCTTCTTCGGCGACGGTGCTGGCGTGGCTCGGCACTCTGGCGCGCGGCGGCCTGCGACGCAATGGCGGACATATTCCAGCGGCCATGCTGTTTACGCTGGGGTTCATTTCGTTCTTCGTTTCTGGCGGACTGACAGGGCCGGTGCTGGCGCAGCCGAATCTGGACGCATACCTGCACAATACTTTCTTCGTTGTTGCACACTTCCACCTGATCATGGGAATGGCTGCTGTTTTCGGGCTCTTCGCCGCGACGCACTACTGGTTCCCGTTCTTTAACGGACGACTGATGAATGAGCGGCTCGGCCGGTGGCACTTCTGGCTGACACTGGTTTCGGCTTACCTCGCGTTTTTCCCGATGCACTTCGCCGGAATGGCCGGCGAACCACGACACTTCTCCCAGTTAACCGGTTCTCTCGGAACCTTCGCCCACCTTATCCCCTTGCATCGCTGGATATCCGCCTGGGTGTTTGTGTTGGCGGCGGCACAGATGCTTTTCTTGACAAATGTTTTTCACAGCCTGAAACAGGGCAGCCCTGCCGGGAGCAATCCGTGGGCTGCGACCACGCTGGAGTGGCTCCCGCCTGCCTTGGGCGAAATACCGGCGGTGCACTGTTCGCCCGACGAATATGGCGTTCGACACGCGGGACGAGATTTCAAAGGACAGTGGGAACCGCCACCCGAACAGGAGTAAACTGAGCAGCATTCGAGGAGTTCTGCGATGCCACTTACCGTCACTCGCACCCCGGTCGAGGTAGAGCGGAAAGAGCCTGGTTTTGGTGGCCGTCCACCGATGGATCGTCGCCCGACTGGCGGCGGTGGAGACGGCGAGAACTGGGAGAATCGCCCGCCGGGTCGGCGCGGACCGCGTGAGTTGCTGGGCCGCTATCGCTTAGGACTGTTCTTCGCACTCGCAGGCGACATGATGTTTTTCGTCGCGATTATCAGCGCCTTCTTCGTGCGCCAGACAACGGGCCACATCGACGCGCGCAATCAATACATTCTCGACTGGCACCCGCTCTCGATTCCTCCAATTTTGTGGCTGAATACCGCGGTCATTCTGCTGAGCAGTGTGACGATGGAGATGGCGCGTCGGCAGATGTTCCGCGAAAACGATGTGCTGGAAGAGTGGCTCGGACTCGGGCGTCCTACGATGCGTCGCGCTGTTCCGTGGCTTGTGATCACGTCGGTTCTCGGCTCGGTGTTTCTCGGCGGGCAGTGGATAGCGTGGAAGCAGCTTCAGACAGAGGGCATCTTCTTCGCGTCGAATCCAGCGAGTCATTTCTTCTACCTGATTACCGGCGCACACGGGCTACACCTGCTGATCGGAATCTTCGCAATGGTCGGAGCGTTCTGGGCGCTGTATGCGGCAAAGCGGCTGGAGATTCGGCAGATCGCTGTTGACTGCAGTGCGTGGTACTGGCACACGATGGGTCTGTTTTGGATCTTTCTTTTCGGAATGCTGGTCTATTTCCAATGAAACTGTGGCGCCTTGCTGCGGTGTTTCTCTGCTTACTGCCAATGGGAGCAGCGCGAGCACAAGGCTGCAGTGCCTGCAAAGATAGCGTGGCGGATGCTCCGGCAAAAACGCAACAGGGATTTCGGCGGGCTATCCCGGTGCTGGCAATTCCCGCGGCAGGATTGTTTGTTGCGATGCTGGTGATAAGCAGACGAGCCGGTCGCATGAACTAGGCACCGCGCACATTGCGCGCCCAATCGAACATAAAGGCGGAGTTGAGCGAGTGCGAAGCGTGCGGAGTCAGTTGCCTCCGCCGACGAAGTGGACTACTTCAAGCTTGTCATTCTCGGTCAGACGAGTTGATTGCCAGGTTCCGCGCGGAACAATATCGCCGTTATGTTCGACAGCAACGCGATCTTCTGCGAGTTCGAGCGCCTGCACCAGTGCGGCGATTGTTGGTTGTGCATCGAGCGCGGGAAAGTCGCGCAGGTTTCCGTTAAGCAGCAGCTTCATTTCATCGTAAAGGTATCACTCGGCTTACTTCCCTGCGTGCCACAAGCCGAGACGCGTGGCCATCCCGCGCAGCCGTTCTCTGAAGCGGACGCGGGGTGCATTCTGGGGGAGGGATTCCGTCGTTGGCACAAAAAGCTCGCGGCTCGCGCGCGCCAATATCGCTGCTGCATGAATGTCGCTGTGCTGGATGTCAGCGAGAATCGTATCGGGCCCGCTTATTGGCACCCGGGCCAAGAGATATTCCATCGCGTGATTGAGAATCAGGAAGGCCCGCTCTTCCCGTGGGGTGAGGGTCCGCTTTGGAGCCATCTTCGCGGCTGCCCCGCGCGAGTCATTCGAGGTATGAACGCTGAATACACGGCGAAGCTCGTCGCGGCTGAGCGCGATATCTACTGCACCATCGTGCGAATCGTAATCGCGCGAAGTGCCGTCAATTACTGCCTGCTTCATGCTCTCGTTGCCTTGTGACGCAATGTCTATCGCCCTCATCCGCAGTATCCTTCGGACCGCCGTTCTTCTGTCAGAACGCTGGAAATTAATCCAGATATGCGGCCCGCTTTGGGCTAAAGTTCAAATCGGGAACACCTGCTCTCAGCAAAGCAGGCGCCGGAATTGATTCCCTGCAGTTGTGCATCACACAGGCAGCGCGGGGCCCGCGGCTTGACAGCGTTTCAGGCCGACCATAGAGTCGGAGTGAGGGATGCGCGGGGCTGGTATCTCCTTCTTCTCAACCGATATGCAGCCAATCAACTACTTTTGGAACTATCTGCCGCTCGTGCTGCAAATCGCGGCAGCTGTCGGCATGGGCGCGGCAATCGTCGTCCTGTCCTGGAAGATCGGCAAGCACCGCGATTCCAAGACAAAGCTCGCGACCTATGAGTGCGGTATCGAAGCAACCGGCGACGCCCGCGGGCGCTTTTCGGTGCGCTTCTATATGGTCGCGATGCTGTTTATTCTGTTCGATGTAGAGGCAGTCTTCATGCTGCCTTGGGCAGTCATTTACCGGCGGCTGCCGGCGATTACAGGTTCGCGGCTGTTCGGCTTCTGGGAGATGCTGGTGTATCTCGGCTTCATAGTGGTCGGCTTGCTTTACGTCGTGAAGAAGGGCGTGCTCGACTGGGGCGAAGACAAGGCGGACCTCTAAATGGGACCGGAGCAGGACAAAGCGGCAGTTCTAGCAACACACGCAGCGAATGCCGCAATAGCCGCCTTGCGCGGTGGCGCGCCTGACGTAGTCACTGCGGCCAAGTTTGACCGCGACGAATTGACGCTGACGATCGTGCGCGAATCAATTGTGCCTGCGGCCAGGCTGGTGCGCGATGCCGGTTTCAACTTCCTCGAAGATGTGACATGTGTCGACCTTGCTCCGGATGAGCCGCGATTTCGCGTGGCGTATCACATTCTCTCGCACTCAATGAAGCAGCGAGTTCGGCTGGTTGTGCTGGCTGATTCCGTCGACCCCGTCGTCGACTCCATCACCCCTGTATGGCCGTCAGCGAACTTTTACGAGCGCGAGATTTTTGATCTGTTCGGTGTGCGTTTTGGCGGGCACCCCGATTTGCGCCGCATCATGTTGCCGGAAGAGTGGGAAGGTCACCCGTTGCGCAAAGACTATCCGGTGGAGGGCTATCGCTGATGCCGACTATTCCTCACGACCCCATCGAGATCGAAAAAGAAGCCGGCGTTGTTCCCGACGCGGCGGGATTGCTGCATGTCGATCCGATTGCCGACCACACCCTGGTTCTCAACATGGGGCCGCAGCATCCGTCCACGCACGGGGTGTTGCGTTTGGTGCTGGAAATTGATGGCGAGATCGTCCTGAAGTGTGCGCCTGACATCGGCTACCTGCACACCGGAATCGAAAAGACCTGCGAGGCGAAGTTCTATCAACAGGTCGTTCCGCTGACTGACCGCATTGATTACCTGAGCCCGATGTCGAACAACCTCTGCTACGTGCTCGCAGTGGAGAAACTGCTCGCGCTCGAGATTCCCGAACGCGCCGTCTACCTGCGCGTGTTGTTGAACGAATTAACGCGACTGAATTCGCACCTTATATGGCTCGGAACGCATGCAATGGATATCGGTGCGCTGACGGTGTTCCTCTACTGCTTCCGCGAACGCGAAGAGATTCTGCGCATTTTCGAGGGTGTTTCAGGGCAGCGCATGATGACTTCGTACTTCCGCATCGGCGGATTGTCGATGGAGCCGCCGCTCGATTTCTATGATCGTGTGCGGAACTTCCTGAAGATCATGCCGTCGAAGATCGATGAGTACGAAAACCTGCTGAGCGGGAATCCTATCTGGGTCGGCAGGACCAAAGGCGTCGGTTACCTTTCTCCTGAGGATGCGATTGCGCTCGGCGTCACCGGCCCGCCGCTGCGTGCGAGCGGAGTGGATTGGGATCTACGCCGCGATATGCCGTACTCCGGCTATGAGAAGTTTCAGTTCCGCGTGCCGGTTTCACGAGACGGTGACGTGTGGGCGCGATACGTGGTTCGCATGGAAGAAATGCGCGAGTCCGTGAAAATTTGCCAGCAGGCGCTGGACGGAATGCCGGGCGGACCGATTGTTGCCGACGCGCCGAAGATTGTGTTGCCCGAGCGAGAGAAGATGAAGACGCAGATGGAGTCGTTGATCCATCACTTCAAGATTGTTACTGAGGGTTTTGCGGTGCCGGCGGGCGAAGTGTACCAGGCGATTGAGTCGCCTCGGGGTGAGATGGGCTACTACGTTGTGTCGGATGGGACGGCGAAGCCTTACCGGGTGCACATGCGCAATCCTTCGTTTGCGACGCTGCAGGCGCTGGAGACGATGTGTGTCGGCAAATTGCTGGCCGATGTGGTCGCGGTGATTGGGTCCATTGACATCGTGCTCGGCGAGATCGATAGATAGGTGACCGTCGCCCAGCCCAGTGCGCAAGTGGTACGCGAGGAGTTGTGGACGTCGTTTGCTTCCCTGCTGCGCAGTTACGTTGCAGCGCATGGATTACAGCATCTGGGCGAAGACGCCGCGCACGTGGAGATCGGCGGCAGAGATATTCTGATCCGTCGCGGCCAGAAAGTTGTGGAGTTACGGCTGGATTTCGCGAGTGGCGCAGGCATCTGGAAACCGAACGGAATGCCAGACGGTAGGTTTAAGTTGCTCGAAGACGGCATGATTCAGTTGGAAGATGAGAGCGTTGAGCAAATGGATATGGCAGCCGAGCGACTGGCTCGCGCGCTATATGCGATGAAGTAAGGGAGAGCATGGCGGAGACAGCAAACACGATTTTTTCGCCGGCGCTGGCCGCGCGGTTCGACAAGCTGATAACGCTGTATCCGGTACGCCGGTCGGCGCTTGTTCCTATGCTGCTGTATGCGCAGGATGAGGTCGGCTATATCTCTGACGCGGTGGTTGAAGAGATCGCGCGGCGGATTGGGATCACTCCGCTCGACGTGCGGAACGTTCTCTCGTATTACTCGCTCTTGAGGACGAAGCCGGTCGGAAAATTCCACGTCCAGGTATGCACCAACATCAGCTGCATGCTGCGCGGCGGGAATGAGTTGATGGCCCACTGCAGCGCCCTGTTGGGGATCGGACACAAGCAGAGAACTCCTGATGGCGTGTTTTCTCTTGAAGAGGTGGAGTGTATCGGCGCATGCAGTTGGGCGCCGGCTGTGCAGGTCAACTACGACTACCACGACAATCTGACACCGGAGAAAATGAGCGCGGTGCTTGATGCGTATGCGCGCAAGGCCGGAGAAACAATTACACCCGACAAGCCGGGACGGAGCGTATAGATGCCGACACTCGTTTCTCATCCCGATGAAGTGAGAGTTGTGTCGCGGCGCTTTGGTAAGGGTGCCACCGACATCGAAAAATATCTCGAGATGGATGGATACCAGTCTGCTCGCAAAGCAATTGAAAATGGGTCAGAGTGGATCATCACCGAGATGAAGGCGTCGGGCCTGCGCGGGCGCGGCGGCGCCGGCTTCCCCACCGGTTTGAAGTGGTCATTCGTGCCGAAGCAGAGCGCGAAACCGAAATATGTACTCGTGAACGGTGATGAGAGTGAGCCCGGCACGTGCAAGGACCATCTGATTTTTCTGCACGATCCGCACGCGATTATCGAAGGCACCATCATCGCTGGACTCGCCATCGGCGCGAAGACTGGCTTCATCTATCTGCGCGGAGAGTATCGCTACCTACTGGAGATCATGGAGAAGGCCATCGCCGACGCGTACGCGAAGGGTTTTCTCGGCAAAGGAATCTTCGGCTCGCAGTTTGATTTCGATGTGATCTCGCAAACCGGTGCCGGCGCGTATGAAGTGGGCGAAGAGTCGGCGCTGATGGAATCGCTTGAGGGCAAACGCGGCGTTCCGCGCATCAAACCCCCGTTCCCCGCCGTCGTCGGCCTCTACGGCGGACCAACCGTGATCAACAATGCAGAGACGATCGCGTCTGTGCCACACGCGCTGCTGATGGGCGCCGTGGAGTACGCGAAGATCGGTTCAGAGCGCAATGGCGGTACCCGGCTGTTTTCGCTCTCGGGGCATGTTGAGCGGCCGGGCGTGTATGAACTGCCGATGGGCTACAGCCTCAAAAGGATGATTTATGAGGTGGCCGGCGGCATCCCCGGCGGCAAGCAATTGAAGGGTGTCGTGCCCGGCGGATCGTCGACGCCAATCTTGAAAGCCAGCGAGATCGACATCGGGATGGACTTTGATCAATGTGCCAAGGCCGGCACGATGCTCGGTTCCGCCGGAGTTGTGGTCCTTGATGAGACGGTCTCCATTGTTCAGTTCGCTCTTCGCACCATCAAGTTCTATGCGCATGAGAGTTGCGGCTGGTGTATCCCCTGCCGGGAAGGCACGGACTGGTTGCAGAAAACCTTGACGCGTTATCACGCGGGCGGCGGCAACCTGAAAGACATCGACAACATTCGTTACCTCGCCGAGAACATGATGGGGCGGACGTTCTGTCCACTTGGCGATGCCGCGGCGATGCCGATGATCGCCTTTGTGACGAAGTTCCGGCAGGAATTTGAAGACTATTTGAAAACCGCACCGCCCAAGGCGAAGAGCGATCTGGTGGAACTGGTGACGGCATAGATATGGCAGACGTAAGTTTCACAGTCGACGGAAAGCAGTTGAAGGCGCCCGCGGGCACGCTGCTGATTGAAGCATGCAAGAAAGCCGGCATCGAGATCCCAGCGTTTTGTTATTACCCCGGCCTCTCACTTCAGGCGGCGTGCCGCATGTGCGTCGTGCGTATCGAGAAGATGCCGAAGCTGCAGACAGCCTGCACCACTCCCGTAACCGAAGGCATGGTCGTGCTGACGGAAACCGAAGAGATCAAGCAAGCTCGCAAAGCGACTGTCGAGTTACTGCTCGGCAATCATCCGCTTGATTGCCCGGTGTGCGACGCCGGCGGTGAGTGCGAGCTGCAGGACATGACGTTCAAGTACGGGGCGCCCGAGTCCAAGTACATCGAGATCAAGGCGCACCGCGAAGAACAGCAATGGTCGCCGGTCGTTTACTTCGATCGTCCGCGCTGCATCCTTTGTTATCGCTGCATTCGTATGTGCGGCGAAGGCATGGACGTGTGGGCGCTCGGCATACAGAACCGCGGCGTGGGCGCCGTGATTGCGCCGAACGTGCAGGAGCAGGGCCAGCCCGACAGGCTCGATTGCGAAGAGTGCGGCATGTGCATTGACGCCTGTCCGGTCGGCGCGCTGACCTCTGACACCTACCGCTACAAGACGCGCCCCTGGGAGATGAACCACGTCGCCACCGTCTGCACGCACTGCGGAGATGGCTGCAAGACGACGCTCGGCGTGCGCCGCAGCGGCACCGGCATGGAGATTGTTCGGGGCGACAATCGCGACCGCAGCGGGATCAACGATGACTTTCTCTGCGTGAAGGGACGCTATGCGTTCGATTTTGCGAACAACGAGCAGCGCCTGACACAGCCTCTGGTTCGGATGGGCGGCAAGCTGATCGCCGTGACATGGGAGCAGGCACTGGAAGCTGCCGCCAACGGATTGAAGCAGGCGCGCGACACGCACGGCGGCGCCAGCGTCGGTGTTATCGGCTCGAATCGCACTACGAACGAAGAAAACTACCTACTGCAGAAATTTGCGCGAACGGTTCTTGGCACCAACAATATCGATCACCACCGCACGGCAGACTATGTACGCTTCGTCCGCGCGCTTGGCGGCGAAAAGGATCGCACCGCCAGCTTGCGCGATGCACAGAAAGCTCCGGCGATTCTGCTGGTCGGCGGAGATCCAACAGAGCAGCACCCCATGCTGGCGTGGGCACTACGCACGAACACGCGCCATAACCGCACGCGCATCTATATCGCGAATCATCGCCAGATCAAGTTGGAACGGCAGGCGAAGACCACGCTGCACATCCGTGAGGAGCAATACGGAACACTGGCTTCATTTCTGGGTGGTGCCTCAGAAGCAGGACTCGGCGAGCAAGCCAACTCGTTCCGCGAATCGCTGCGTGGCGAGGCAAATCTGCTGATTGTCTTCGGCAGCGAAGTTCGCGCCGCAGGAATCGATGCGCTGGTCGCGTTCGCCAAGAGCCTGCCTGGCGCGAAACTCGCGCTGACGAGCGACTACGTGAACTCGCGCGGGGCGGCTGATATGGGCCTGCTGCCCGATCTGCTGCCGGGTTACGTCCCTGTGACCAGCGAGACTTATCGCGAAGACTATGGCGACCGCCTACCCGCGACCACCGGCCTCGATCTGGTGGCAATGTTTGACGCCGCGGCGCGCGGAGATCTGAAAGCGCTCTATGTAGTCGGATCGAATCCTGTGCAACGTTTCGGCGTTGACGCGGCTACGCTAAAGAACACTTTCGTTGTTGTGCAGGACATGTTCCTGACAGAGACCGCCATGCTTGCAGACGTTGTCCTGCCAGCTGCGAACCTCTATGAGAAGGCAGGCACCGTGACAAACAGCTACGGTGATCTGCAGACCGTGAAGAAAGCCGGCGATGTCTCCGGCGTGCGAACCGACTTCGAACTGATAGTCCGTCTGGCGGATCACATGGGCGCGGAAGTCCGCAAGCTTGTTCCTTTTGGCAACGGGACACGTGCAGACATGGGGCAATCGCGCGGGGCGCAGTCCGGCGAAGCAGACCGGCACGCGGTCTGGCTTACGGCGCACGATCTTGAGCCGAAGCTGAGCCCGTTTGATCCGACTGCGACGCTCGATGAGATACAGCGGCTAGTGCCGGGTTACAACTATTCACGCTTCGATCTGCTCGCTGGCAACGATCAACATCTCGATGTGGCACCTGCAACTGCGGGCACAACCAGTCGTCGCGATCTGGTATTGCCGTCGGGTGACACGCTATTCACCTCGGGCACTCTCGGCCAGTACAGCCCAAAGCTGGTCGAAGTGCAGGCAGCGCACGCAGTAGATGATGCAGAAGTAGCAGCCGACTAGCCTATGGACTACGAGACCGTTCATCACGGCCAGATTGTGCTCTGCGGCATTACTGCGCGCGTAAGGAACGCTGAGCCAGGCAAAATCGGCGAGCTCTGGAATCGGTTTTATGCAGAGCCTTTTGTGGATCGCCTTGCGATCGAGGATGGAGCCGTCTACAGCGCATACTTCGACTACGAGAGTAATCACACTGGGCCATACACGGCGCTCCTTGGCTTTCGCGTTACGGACGGTCAACCAGCGCCGGACGGTTTAACTCTCTTAACCATCAACCCAGCGACCTACGCGAGGCTGCGACGTTCAGGGCCAATGCCGGCGACAGTCGTTGAAGCCTGGCAGCAGGTCTGGGGCTCTGACTTGCCGCGCACCTACATCGCCGACTTTGATCGCTATGCATCACCGGATACAGTAGAAGTGAACGTTGGCATCGCATGACTCCACTATTCGTTTACATCCTGCTAAGCGTGCTGAGAATGGTAGTCGGGCTGGTCTTGTTTCTGATGGCTGTTGCCTACACGGTGCTGCTCGAGCGCAAAGTTGTCGGCCGCATCCAGAACCGCTGGGGGCCCAGTCGCGTCGGACCTTTCGGATTGATGCAGCCGCTTGCCGACGGCATCAAGTTGTTTCTCAAAGAAGATCTGATGCCCACGGGTGTGTATCGCTTGCTTTACGTCCTTGCGCCGATGATCGCGCTGGCGTGCGGGTTGATCTCAATTTCCGTCATCCCATTTGGACCTCCAACGCGCTGGCATGGCGTTGACCTTTTCCAGGGAGCAGACATCAACATCGGACTGCTGGTTATTCTCGGAGTCGCATCGATAGGCGTGTACGGCATCGCGCTGGCAGGATGGTCTTCTAATAATAAATATTCCCTGCTTGGCTCGTTGCGCGCGGGTGCGCAATTGGTCAGCTATGAACTTGCGCTTGGGCTCTCAGTTGTTGGCGTGGTGCTTCGCGCTGGCTCATTGCGCTTGCGCGACATTGTCAATAGCCAGGGCGCGCACGGAATTTTCTCGTGGAATGCATTCGGCGGATTGCAGTTCGTTGCTTTCTTTATCTACCTTGCGGCGGCTTATGCGGAGACGAATCGGGCTCCGTTTGATCTACCCGAGGCCGAAACTGAGCTGGTCGCTGGATACCATACCGAGTACAGTTCCATGAAGTTTGCCATGTTCTTCATGGCCGAATACGCGAACATGATCACGGTCGGCTGTGTGGCAACGCTGTTGTTTCTTGGCGGCTGGCATAGCCCCTTCGGCACGCTGCTCCCGGCGTTTGGGGGGCACTTTGTTCAGACGGTTCTGCCCCTCTTCTGGTTCGCGCTGAAGGTACTCTTCTTTCTTTTCCTCTATATATGGGTGCGCGGGACCCTGCCCCGTTTTCGTTATGACCAGCTGATGGGCTTCGGCTGGAAGTTTCTGCTGCCCCTGGCTGTCGCAAATATCGTCGCGACCAGCCTGATACTTGCCTACCGCCACTAACGCGTGCGGTGCGTCCTGTCGTTTCAGTTGTTTAGCTGAGTTACAATCGACTTTCTGCTTCTGCTTCGAAAATCACACGATGCATCTTGTCCTCTTCATTCTTTTCGCGATGTTGTGCGTCGGCGGCGCCTTAAACCTCGTGCTGCAGCGGCATCCCATCAATTCTGCCCTTTCGCTGATTGTCGTCATGACTTCACTGGCAGTTCTGTATTTGCTGCTCGGTGCGGAGTTTCTCGCCGCAGCGCAGGTGATTGTCTATTCCGGCGCCATCATGGTTTTGTTTGTCTTCGTAATCATGCTGCTGAATGCAGGAGAAGAAGATCGCACGGGTGGGTCGAGAGCCGCATACGCCGCCGGCATTCCTGGCGTTGCCGCGCTCCTCGGGATACTGGCGTATGTCTTTCTGTCGCATCCGCGACAGTTTGGTGCAGCACATCTAGGTGGATTTCTCGTAACCACAAGCGACCTGAGCACGGTGTTGTTCCGGGATTTGCTGTTGCCATTTGAGCTGACGTCAGTCCTGATTCTGGTCGCGATTCTGGGTGCGGTCGTGCTGGCCAGGAAGGAATATTAAGAACACATGGGCAACTCGGTGCCAATCGCGTGCTACCTGGGTCTTGCTGCGGTGCTCTTCTGCATTGGCATCAGCGCGTTTCTGATCAAGCGCAACATCATCACCATCTTCATGTCGATCGAGTTGATGCTGAACGCCGTCAACCTGACCTTCGTCGCTTTCGCGCATGAGTGGCACCAGCTTAGCGGGCAGATCTTCGTGTTCTTTGTCATGGTGGTTGCCGCTGCCGAAGCGGCAGTCGGACTCGCCATCATTATCGCCATCTTCCGCTCGCGCGAAACCCTGAACGTCGACCAGATCAACCTGATGAAATCATGACGAACTCTTTCCATCTCTGGTTGATTCCAGCCCTGCCCTTCGTCGGCTTTCTGCTGAACGCGCTGTTTGGGCGTCGCTTGCCGAAGAGTGCAGTCACCGGAATTGCTCTGCTGACGACCGCGATCAGCCTCGTGCTTGTCGCAAATATTGCGTTACAGCACGCGTCCTTCAGTTCGCCGCACGTCGAGCGCGTCGCGACATGGATCGCGGCTGGTCCGCTGCACGTCGATTTCAGCTTTTATCTGGATCAGCTTACGCTTGTAATGTTGCTCGTCGTGACGGGCGTCGGATTCCTGATCCACATCTACTCTGTCGGCTACATGGCACACGAAGAGGGCTACTGGCGGTTCTTCGCATACCTGAACCTCTTCATGTTCTTCATGCTCGTGCTGGTGATGGCTGAGAGCTACCTGCTGATGTTCGTTGGGTGGGAGGGCGTCGGCCTCGCTTCGTATCTGCTGATCGGTTTCTATTTCCAGCGCGACTCTGCTGCGAATGCCGGTCGCAAGGCGTTCGTGGTGAACCGCATTGGGGACTTCGGATTCCTGGTCGCGATGTTCCTCATGCTCAAACACTTCGGTACGCTCGACATTCAGAATGTGATGCAGCATATTTCGGCGCATCCTGAATTGCAGTCTGGCTTGCTGACAGGAATTGCGCTGCTGCTTGTGCTCGGCGCGACCGGCAAGTCCGCGCAGATTCCGCTATATGTCTGGCTACCCGATGCGATGGAAGGTCCGACACCGGTCTCCGCCCTGATCCATGCTGCGACAATGGTGACGGCCGGCGTTTACATGATTGCGCGGTCGCATGTGTTGTTTGACCGGTCACCTACCGCATTGCTGATGGTTGCGTTCATCGGGGCTATCACAGCGTTCTTCGCTGCTACCGTCGCGCTGGTGCAGACCGATATCAAGCGCGTTCTCGCCTACTCAACGATTTCGCAGCTTGGATACATGTTCATGGGGTGCGGCGTCGCCGCCTACTCGGCAGCGATCTTTCATCTGGTAACGCACGCATTTTTCAAAGCGCTGCTGTTCCTTGCCGCGGGCGTAATCATCCACGCGCTTGGCGACGAGCAGGATCTGCGTGCGATGGGCGGCCTCAGACATAGGATGCCTGTGACATTCTGGACGATGACAGCCGGCGTATTTGCGATCTCCGGCATTCCTCCATTCGCGGGATTCGTTTCGAAGGGTGTAGATCTCTACGCCACGTTCGTTTCGCCGCACGACGGCAAAATCTTGTGGGCTCTCGGGTTGGTCACAGCATTTCTAACTTCGTTCTACATGTTCCGTCTCTGGTACCTCGCGTTCTGGGGCGAACCACGCAAAGCTCCCGCTGAAACGCACGAGCACCACGGCCGGCGTGAAGGCCCATGGTCGATGCTTGCGCCGGTTGCGGTGCTTGCGATTCTTTCCCTCGTCGGTGGATGGATAGGCTGGCCGCCGGCCCTCGGCGGCACCGATCACTTCGAGCGCTATCTTGAGCCCGTCTTCCGCACAGAGGCCCCGACCTATGAGCAGGTAAGCATCGCAATGGCAATGGGTCAGCCAGCCGCAGATGTCTCCTTGCAGCCAGCAGCGCCCCCGCCCGATTTGCGAACAGAGCGGCTGCTGACTGCGATTGAATTTCTAGTCGCGCTCTCCGGATGGTTCTTTGCAGACCTGCTTTACCGACGGAGACGCGACACAATTGCCAGAGAAGACGCTCAGACCGGCGGCGTGTACGGCTTGTTAAAGAACAAATACTCGATCGATGAGCTCTACTCCGCGATCATCGTCCAGCCGCTCACTGCGTTTGCACGCATCGTGTTATGGCGCGGTGTGGAAGAACACCTCGTGGATGGCGCAGGCAACGTTGCTGCGGAATCTGCACAGGGCGGTGGCCAACTCGTGCGACGCATCCAGTCTGGCAACATTCGCAGCTATGCCGGATGGTTGGCACTCGGGGCGGCTGCCTTCCTCATTGTCGTTATTTATCTGGAGCGCTTCTAATGCATCTCGATAGCTCCATATTGACGCTGATCACATTTCTGCCGACCGCGGGCGCACTCGTGCTGCTATTGCTGCCACGGCAGGGACGCGCGATTCAGTGGGGCACGTTGCTCACTACGCTCGCGACATTTGTGGTTTCGCTGCATCTGGTCGCGCACTATGTGGTCGGACAGGCAGGATTTCAGTTTGAGCAGAATGGGAGCTGGATTTCAACTCCCGCAATTCGCTACCATGTCGGCGTTGACGGCCTGTCGCTCTGGCTGGTGCTGCTGACAACATTTCTCGCGCCGCTCGGGGTTCTGGTGTCATGGCGGGCGATCGAAACGCGCACAAAAGAGTTCTACGTGCTGTTTTTGTTGCAACAGACCGCGATGCTGGGCGTCTTCGTTTCGCTCGATCTGTTTCTGTACTACGCGTTCTGGGAAATGACGCTGGTACCCATGACGCTGATCATCGGCATGTACGGCATCGAGCGTGGCCGCCAGGCAGCGATCAAGTTCTTCCTGTACACGTTCATTCCGTCGGCGCTGCTGCTGGTCGGCATCTTGTGGCTGTACGCGAAAACCGGCACGTTTGACTTCGTCGAGTTGCAGACGCGCATGCCTGGCATTGCCGCGACCACGCCGGAGATCGCG
>Ga0210406_10004341_pt1 | contig 15230 bp, 11 predicted proteins | sample IncBWC30MmetaG_FD_155454 | JGI IMG/M metagenome (GOLD analysis project Ga0210406, IMG submission 155454) | Forest soil microbial communities from Barre Woods Harvard Forest LTER site, Petersham, Massachusetts, United States - Inc-BW-C-30-M | ecosystem: Environmental > Terrestrial > Soil >... | reverse complement strand
GTTGGTGACCACCGCGATGCGCAGACCGGCATCGTGCAGGGTTCGGAGCGATTCCGCGGCGCCGGCGTACGGCTTTGCGCTGTCTTCATTCGATCCCTCGAGCCCGCCATAGTGGTGAAAGAACCGCTCGATCATCTCGGCCCGGGTCGCAGCATCGATGATGCGGCCCTGCGAGGCTGCGGCGCGCTCGATCAGAATGTCCGCGCCGCGACCGATCATTCTCCGCACCGCGTCCTCGGCCAACGGCTCGCAATCATACCCGGCCAGGGTCCGGTTGAGCGCCAGCGCAATATCGGCCACGGTATCCAACAGCGTGCCGTCGAGATCGAACAGCACTGCCGCAAGGCGCTGCCCGCGCCAGTGCGCGCCCTTGGGGTTATGCATCGAGCGTGACGCTGACCGGGCAATGATCGCTGCCCATGATGGCGGGATGGATCTCGGCGCCCTTCACCGCGTCGCGCAATTGCCGCGACACGAGAACGTAGTCGATTCTCCACCCGATGTTCCGCGCCCGCGAATTGGCGAAATGGCTCCACCACGAGTAGTGCCCGTTGCCCTGGGTGAAGAGCCGGAAGGTGTCGACGAAACCCGCGTCCACGAAATTCTGGAATCCCTGACGTTCTTCATCCGTGAAGCCCTTCTTGCCGCGATTCGGTTTGGGGTTGGCCAGATCGAGCTCGGTATGCGCCACATTGAGGTCGCCGCAAAAAATGACCGGCTTGGTCTTCTCCAGTTGCTTGCAATAGGCGAGGAAGGCCGGATCCCAGTGCTTGAATCGCAGCGGCAGACGGCTGAGATCGTCCTTTGCATTCGGCGTATAAACCGTCACGACATAGAATTTCTGGAATTCCGCCGTCATGACCCGGCCTTCCTCGGCGCTGTCGCGCCGCAGTTCGTCGGCGAACGAGAAGCGCTTTGCAAATTCGAGGGGAAAGCCGTTGACTACGGACAGCGGTTCTTGCTTCGAGAAAATCGCGGTGCCCGAATAGCCCTTCTTCGCCGCGGAATTCCAGTACTCGCGGTAATCGGGCAAATCGATCTCGAACTGACCGCGCTCGGCCTTGGTCTCCTGCAGACAGACGATATCGGGCCGAAACTTCTCCAGAAACGGCTGAAACACCCCTTTCTTGATCACGGCGCGAATACCGTTGACATTCCAGGAAAAGATCTTCATTGCACCTCTCGATCAGCGCTGCGCGGTCGCTGCCGCGTTGGATTCGGATATTCCCCAGCCGGCGCCCAGTGCCTTGTACACGGCGATCAAGGAGGTGGCGGTATCGGTGCGGCTCTGCGACAGCAGCAACTCCGCGCTCAACGCCGTGCGCTCCGCGTCGAGAACTTCGAGAAAATCGATCAATCCGCCTTCGAATCGCTTGCGCGCCAAGTCAGCGGCCTTGTCGCTCGCGGCCGCCGCCAACTGCAGCGCCTCGCGCCGGGATTGCGAACGGCCATAGGTGATCAGCGTGCCTTCCGTGTCTTCGAGCGCGTTCAACACCGCCCCCTCATAGCCCGCGAGAGCCGCGTTGGTCTCTGCCTTCGCCGAGCTGATCCGAGCTCGCACCCGGCCGAGATCGAAAGCCGCCCAGGTAATGCTCGGTCCCACCGAGAAAAACTCCGCGTTGCGACTGCCGAACTCGCCGAAGGTGGCAGCCTGGTAGCCCCAGTCGCCGACCAAGGTGACCTTGGGGAACAAGTCGCCCATGGCGACGCCGACGCGCGCCGTCGCGGCGGCCAGCCGGCGTTCCGCGACACGGACATCGGGCCTGTGCCGCAGCAGCTGCTCCGGTGTGCCGATGGCGTTCAGGGTAGGAAGCTCAGGGCTCGGCGCCTGCGGCGACAGGCGCGCGACGAGCGCTGTCGGCTGTCGGCCGGTGAGCACGCTCAACCGATAGATGGTCGTTGCAATCGACGCCTGCAAGGTCGGAATGGACGCCAATGTGGTTTGCCACTGTGCCTCGGCGCGCGCCGTGTCGAGTTCATTGCCTCTGCCTGCCTCCAGCCGGGTCCGGGTTAGCTTTGCGGTGTTCAATTGGTTGTCGGCGTTGCGGATCGTCAGCGCCAGCTGGTCCTGGAGCCCGCGCAGGATGAAGTAGTCGCGCGCCGCTTCGGCGATGACGCTGACGCGGGCATCCTGCAACGTTGCCGCACTCGCGCCGACATCGGCGCGTGCTGCTTCAACATTGCGCCTGACACGCCCGAACAGATCGAGTTCCCATAGGCCGTCGAAGTCGCTCTGCGCGCTGTCGAACTCACGGTCATGCCGGTCGAGGAACGGCAACTGCTGCTTGGAATCCAGAATATGGCTATAGCCGCCGGCGAACGTGACCGTCGGAAATTGATCGAATCCGGCGAGTCGCCTGGCTGCGCGTGCGGCCTGCAAATTAGCCTCCGCGACGCCCAGGTCCTTGTTGTGCGCGAGCGCATCGTCGATGAGGCCGTTGAGCAAGGGATCTGCAAACCCGGTCCAGTATCGCTCGACGGCGTCCCCGGCCTTGAGACCCGGCTCGCCGGCGTTGGCGAAATGCGCATCGACGGGCGTCTCCGGTCGATGATAGTTCGGCCCCACTGCACACCCCGCCAGCATCGCCGCCGCCGCAGCGCCGCCGATGAGACCGCGCCACGAACGGCCGGGCCTCGACGGCCCCGGCCACCGGCGGCCTGGTTGCACACGGGCCCGGTTACGCACGGCCGGGCTCCTCTTCGGCGGCGGAGACCGGCGGCTGCTCGGCGCCCACATTCCTGCGTTTCTCCAACCACAGCTCGATGGTCACGAAAAATACCGGCGTCAAGAACAAGCCGAAGAACGTCACACCCAGCATGCCCGAGAACACGGCGATGCCTATGGCCTGGCGCATTTCGCTGCCGGCGCCGCTCGCGGTCACCAGTGGGATCACGCCCATGATGAACGCGAACGAGGTCATGAGGATGGGTCGCAGACGCAGCCGGCATGCCTCGATCGCCGCTTCGATGGGCGCCAAGCCGTGCTCGACGCGCTCACGTGCGAACTCCACGATCAGGATGGCGTTCTTGCATGCGAGTCCGACGAGCACGATGAAGCCGATCTGGGTCAGCACATTGTTATCAGAGCCCTTCAACCACACGCCCGACATTGCGAACAGCAGGCACATGGGCACGATGAGTATCACGGCGAGCGGCAGCGCCCAGCTCTCGTACTGAGCGGAAAGAATCAAGAACACCAGCATGACGCAGATCGGGAACACGAAGAGTGACGTGTTTCCCGCGGACTTCTGCTGGAATGTCAGATCGGTCCATTCGTATCCGAAGCCGGTCGGCAGGGTGTCGCGCAACACGCGTTCCATGGCGGCCGAGGCCTGGCCGGAGGAAGTGCCGGGAGAACCCTGTCCATTGATATCCGACGCCAGATACACGTTGTAGTGCGACACGCGATCCGGCCCCGCTTCGAAGTGAACATCGGCGACCGCTCCCATCGGCACCATGTCGCCGCGCAAGTTGCGCATTTTCAAGTTCGCAATGTCTTCGGGCTGGCTGCGGAACTGCGGCTCTGCTTGAGCATACACTCGATAAGTTCGTCCGAAGCGATTGAAATCATTAACATAAATAGAACCCAAATAAGCTTGCAAGGTATTGAATACGCTGGACAGGGGTACCGCTTGGTTCTTGGCCTTGACTCGATCCACATCGGCATAGAGCTGCGGCACGCTGTTCTGAAACGTCGTGTAGGTGGCGTAAGGGTTGAGCTCGCGCTGTTGCCGTGCCTTGGTCAACACCTCTGCCGTGACCCGGGCGAGCTCGTCGTAGCCATGCGCACCGCGATCCTGCAGGAATAATTTGAACCCGCCGGTGGTGCCCAAGCCCTGAACGGGCGGCGGCGGTACCGCGAATATCACGGCATCCTGAATGGCGCTGAATTTCTTGTTGAGCGCTCCTGCGATGGCGCCGGCCGACAAGTTCTTGGTCGTGCGCTCATCGAAGGGCTTGAGCGGGAAGAACAGCACGGCCGAGTTGCTCAAATTGACGAAACCTTGCACCGAAAGACCGGTAAATCCGATGACGTGATCGACGCCGGGAGTTTCCTTCGCCATTTTCGACATCTGCCGCACCACCCTTTCAGTGCGATCGAGCGAGGCGGCGTCCGGCAATTGCACGATGCCGATGAGGTACTGCTTGTCCTGTGCGGGAATGAAGCCGCCCGGTACGATGTTGAAGATGCCCCAGGTAGCGGCCAACAGGCACACGAACACGCCGAGCACCACTACGCGGATCGCGGCGATTCGCCGCACGCCGTGGCCGTAACGCTCCGAGGCTCTCTCGAAGGTGCGATTGAACAGCGCGAAGAATCGCCCAAAGATGCGATTGATGGCGCGTTGGAATACGTCCGGAGGCGCGCCCCTCGGCTTCAGCAGCAGCGCAGCCAGCGCCGGCGACAAGGTCAACGAGTTGAACGTGGAGATGATGGTGCTGGCCGCAATGGTGATGCCGAATTGACGGTAGAACTGGCCGGTGAGTCCGCTCACGAAGGCGACCGGTATGAAGACGGCGCACAGCACCAGGGCGATGGAGATAATGGGCCGAGTCACCTCGCCCATGGCCGCATGCGCCGCCGCATGCGGATTCAAGCCCTGCTCGATCTTGCGTTCGATGTTCTCGACCACGACGATGGCATCGTCGACGACGATACCCGTGGCGAGCACCAAGCCGAACAAGGTCAGCGAATTGATGGTAAAGCCGGCGAGCAGCAGGGCCGCCAGCGTACCGACGATGGCCACCGGCACGGCGACGAGCGGGATGACGCTCGCCCGCCAGGTCTGCAGAAACACCACGACCACCAGCACGACCAGCAACACCGCCTCGAACAAGGTGTGCACCACCGCCTCGATGGAACTGCGCACGAATATCGTGGGGTCGTAGTCGATTTCATAGCTGACCCCCTCCGGGAAGCTCTTCGCGAGTTCCTTCATGCTGGCGCGCACGCTGTCCGACAGCTGCAATGCGTTCGCGCCCGGCAGCTGAAACACCGGAATGGCGACCGCCGGCCCGCCGTCCAGCATACTGCGCAGCGCGTAAGTGTCGGGACCGAGCTCGAGCCGCGCGATATCGCGCAAATACGTCGTCTCGCCGTTGGCGCCGCTCTTCACCACGATGTTGCCGAATTCCTGTTCGGTCTGCAGCCGGCCTTGGGCGTTGACGATGTATTCGAACTGAGTGCCGGGAAGCGACGGCTGGCCGCCGATCTGGCCCGCCGCCACCTGCACGTTCTGTTCCCGCACCGCGGCCAGCACTTCATCGACGTCCATGGAGCGCGCAGCGATCTTGCCGGGGTCCAGCCACAATCGCATGGCGTAGTCGCCGGAGCCGAACACCCGCACGTCACCCATGCCCGGCAGGCGCGCCAGCACATCCTTGATCTGAATGACCGCGTAGTTGCGCAAGTACAGCGAGTCATAACGGCCGTCGATGGAACGCAGGAACACCACCATCGTCAGATCCGGCGAGCGCTTCTGAGTTACCAAGCCGATCTGGCGCACCACGTCAGGCAGTCGCGGTTCCCCTTGCGCAACGCGGTTCTGCGTCTGCACCTGGGCGATATCGAGATCGGTGCCCAGCTTGAAGGTCACCGTGATGGAGAAAGTCCCGTCGGGTGTCGCCGTGGAACTGGTGTAGATGGCGTTTTCCACCCCGTTGATCTGCTGTTCCAACGGCGTGATCACGGACTCCGCAATCGTCTTGGGCGAGGCCCCGGGATATTGACCGCTGACCACGACCGTTGGCGGTACGATCTCCGGATATTCGCTGATCGGAAGCACCGGCATCGCGAGCAGTCCCGCCACGGTGATCAGGATGGCGAGCACCGTCGCAAATATGGGCCTCTCGATGAAGAACGACGAGATATTCATCGGGGAGCGGCCTAACCGGACGCCGGGGCTGCGGAGTCCGTTCCGGTCGCGCCCATCGTAACCCGCTGCGGCGTCACCGTAATTCCGGGATGCACGCGCTGCGCGCCGTTCACCACGATCACATCACCCGGCTTCAAGCCCTCGCGCACGACGCGCAATCCGTTGATCACGCGTCCAAGTTTCACTTGGCGATATTCGATCTGATTGTTGGTCCCGAGCAGCAGCACGTACTTTTGGTTCTGGTCGGTATTGACCGCTCGGTCCTCGATCAAGATGGCCGAATATTCGCCGCTCACCAACAATTGCACCCGTGCGAACAAGCCGGGCGTGAATTGTCCGTTCTTGTTCTGCAGCACGGCCCGCGCGCGGATCGTGCCGGTCTGCGGATTGAGTTGATTGTCGACGAAATCGAGGGTTCCGGTGTGCGGGAACCCGTCCTCGTTGGCAAGGCCGACCTGCACGGGATTTTGCGCGCCGTTCGAGCCCGGGCCGACCGAATGTGCGATCTGTGAGTAGCGCAGGTAGCTCTGTTCATCCGCGTCGAAATACAAGTACATGGGATCCATCGACACCACCGAGGAGAGCAAGGTGCCGCCGTTGGTCCCGCCGGTGACCAGGTTCCCGCGCGTCACTTCCGCGCGGCTGACCCGCCCATCGATCGGGCTCGTGACCCGCGTCCAGTTCAAATTGAGCGACGCCGTTTCGAGGGCAGCCTCGGCTCCCCCCAAGTTGGCTTCGGCCTGTGCGACCGTGCTCTTGCGCTCATCCAGCTCCTCTTGGGAGACGGCGCCGCTGTCCTTCAGCCGCTGCACGCGGGTTAATTCGATGCGCGCGAGCTCGAGAGCGGTCTTGTAGCGCTTGACGTCGGCGGCTGCGCGATCGTAATCCGCCTGGTAGGGCCGCGGGTCGATGACGAACAAGAGGTCGCCGCGCTTGACCTGGCTGCCCTCGGTGAATGCCAACTTGTCGATGTAGCCCGAAACCCGCGGGCGGATTTCCACCGTCTCCACGGCTTGCAGCCGTCCGGTGAACTCATCCCAATCCTTGACCCGCTTCTCCAGCACCTGGGCCACGCTGACTTGCGGCGGCGGGGGCTGGCCGCCGCCGCCTGACTTCCCGCATCCGCCGATCAGCAACAGCGCCGAGATGGTGACCGCGGCCATGCTTGCAGTGAAAGTTCTTGTCACCCCGGTCTCCCTCGATCCGATGCCACACTCCCCTGACGGGATTTCACCACAAGACGGGCGGCGATTGCGCCTCCATTAGGTTAAATTGAAACATTAAATTGAACGGTATTGACAATCATTCGCATTCGCGTTCACAATACCGACATGATCATATGCGTCTGCAAAGCGGTTTCCGACAGGCACATCAGGTCCGCCGTGAAGGGCGGAGCCAGGAATTTGCGGGATCTCACCCGTGAGCTCGGGGTGGGCACCTGCTGCGGCAAGTGTGTCCCGGAAGCCAGGGCGACCTTGTCAGCCTCCCTCGACTCGCGCAGCGAATCCGCGGTGCGCGCGGCTGCGCATGCCTGCTTCCCCCGCACCGGCAGCGGATTTGCCGTCTAGCCTAGGTGTCTTAAGGCATACAATCCCTGGGCATTCTGATCGCATCCAACCACCGAACACCTAAGGGGCTGCCGTGCAGGGCGACGCGAAAGTTCTGGACTTCCTCAACCAGGCATTGAAGAACGAACTGACCTCCATCAATCAATACTTCCTGCACGCCCGCATGCTCGATAACTGGGGGATGAAGCGCCTCGGCAAGATCGAGTACCAGGAGTCGATCGATGAAATGAAGCATGCGGACCGCCTGGTCAAACGCATCCTTTTCCTCGAAGGACTGCCGAACCTGCAGGACCTCGGCAAGCTGTTCATCGGCGAGGACGTGAAAGAGATCTTGCTCTGCGATCTGAAGCTGGAAATGGCCGCACATCCTTTGTACGACGCCGCTATCGAGCACTGCGAATCTGTCCGCGACTTCGTCAGCCGCGAGCTCCTGGTCCACATCCAGAAAAGCGAGGAAGAGCATATCGACTTCATCGAGGAACAGCTGGGGCTCATCGACAAGATGGGCCTGCAAAATTACATTCAATCCGCCGCCGGCGAATTGAACGAGAGCGGTTCCCCCTAGCCGACGGCGGCGCGCGCTGCCGTTTCCGGGGCCGGCTTCATCCACTTGTCGAGCATGCTCGCCAGCATTGATCGGTCCACGGGCTTGGACAGGAAATCGTTCATGCCGCAGGCGAGCGCGCGTGCGCGGTCCTCGGGAAACGCGTTCGCGGTCATGGCAATCACGGGAACGTCATGATCGAGAACGGCGGAGCTGCGATCGCGAATCACTCGGGTGGCCTCGAATCCATCCATCTCCGGCATTTGACAGTCCATGAGGACGAGGTCGTAGCCGGCCTTGCCCAGCATGTCGATCGCCTCCCGCCCATGTTTGGCCACGTCGACCTGATGCCCCAGTTTGGTCAACATGTAGACGGCAACCCTTTCATTGACGAAATTATCTTCGACCAAGAGCACGCGGCCTGCGCCGGGTAGCGCCGCGCCGTGCAAGGGCGTCACGCCGAGCAAGGGCGGCGTCGCGCCGAGGGTGGGCGGTGCGGCGACCGGCTCGGAGGCCACGGCCACCAGCGTCGGCACCGCCGCCGGCGGCTCTGCCGCTTTGGCTTCGCTTTGCGCTTGCTGGGCGGCGATGAGCGGCAATGTGATCCAAAACGTCGACCCCGCGCCCTGATGGCTCTGAGCGCCGATGGTGCCGCCCATGAGCTCCACCAACGTCTTGCTGATCGCGAGCCCGAGGCCGGTGCCGCCGTAGCGCCGGGTCGTCGATGAATCCGCCTGCGTAAAGCGTCGAAACAGGCGATCCAGCTGCTCCGCCGCGATACCGATGCCGCTGTCGGCCACGCTGACCTTGACTTGGGCTCCGTCCAGCCGTGAGACCTCGATCGCAACCGTGCCGCGCTCGGTGAACTTGACGGCGTTGCTCGCCAGATTCAGCAGGACTTGGCGCAAGCGCACCGGATCGCCCTTGATGAATTTCGGCAATGTCGCATCGCACGCGAGACTCATGGTGAGTCCCCGTTTCGCGACCGCCGCCTGCAGAATGGCCCGCACCTCATCGCATACCGAGCGCAGATTGAAGTCGATTTGCTCGACGGTCATGCGGCCCGCTTCGATCTTTGAGTAGTCGAGCACGTCGTTGATGATGGTGAGCAGCGCATCGCCCGAGTGCTGCACCGTCTCGGCGAATTCCCGCTGCTCGGGATTGAGCGGCGTTTCGAGCAGCAGATTGGCGAAGCCCAGCACGCCATTCATCGGGGTGCGGATCTCGTGGCTCATCATGGCGAGAAAATCGCTTTTGGCCCTCGATGCCGCTTCGGCGCGTTGCGCATGAATCTCGGCCTGCTGCTTTGCGTCGGCGAGCCTCGCTTGAATGATTCGATCGCGGCGACGCGCCCGCGAGGCCGTGCGGCTGAGGCGATATACCACGAAGCCGGCGAGCACCGACAGAAGGGCTACCGCGGCGAACGCGCCGATGCCGGCGCGGCGAAGCGCGCCGACGCGCGCGTCGAAATCCCGGACCCACATGTCGACACCGGTCACCCCGACGAAGCGCCCCTGCGAATCGTAGAACGGTGCGTACGCGCTCATGTAGCTGCGCACCGCCTCTTTCACCGGCTCCTCATCGACGGCGATCTCATGCCGTTCGAGCGCGCGGCGCAGCGTCGGGTCCAAGGTGTCGTGCGGCGCCATGATGGGATCGGGCGCTTCACTGTCGCCCTCGACGTGATACAGATAGTCTGTTCCCACGACATAGTAAATTCGGTTCTCGTCGAGGATGGCGGTGTAGACGTAGATGAGATCGGAAGTGGCTCGATGAAATTTGACGAGCGGCGCCAGGAGCGCCAGGTGATCGGGGCTGCCGGCTTGCGCCTGAGACTTGAGCAGCCGGTGCCGGTCACCATCGACCAGTGTCGCCGCAACGCGGGCCAGCTGCTTGAGCTCGGTTCGCACCGCGTCCAGCTGTGCCTCCCGCGCGGAATGCCACAGGTAGAACAGACCGAGGGAGGAGATCACCATGATGGCGCATCCCGCCAGCATCCCGTGCAGCAGCGGACCGTCGATGCGTCCAAATAGGCGTTTCAGAATCTGCATGGTACACAACCGCTATCGGCTCATCCTGGCGAAGCTGTAGCGTACGGCGTTCCCCGGCGCACCCAGTAGCGAGTAGCTGGAGAACTGCGACATCCATCAATATATGGCGGCGCGAAACCGCGCCCCTTCATCAGCATGCTGCTGCCGCGCAGCATCCGTGTGGAGGGCTCGATCGCGATCGTGCAGAAGCCTATTGGCACTATGCGCGTGCATTAGCTAAGCGCGCCGTTCGCTGCGCGCATCTGTCCGCTACGCGCGCATTCGCTAAGCGCGCGTGCCCGTGAACGTCGCCTTGCCCAGCAGATGCTTGGCGGCGCCGCTGATGCGATCCGCCTCGACAGTGGCGGTGAATTTGAAACTCATGCGCATCGGCTTCGTGATCTTGGCCGACCAGCTGAGCTTGTTGCCTTCCACCTTGCCGTCGCTGATTGCGGCAAAGTGCTCAGCATCGGACAGCGATCCCGTCAGAGTCGACCCCTCGGTCTTGAGATCGAGCACACCTGATTTGTCGCCCATCGGGGTCTTGATCGTGATGTTCCACTTGCCCTGCACCATGTCCTACCTCCGACGCCGTTTGGGAGCCGACTTCGGCGCTTGACGCCCAATGATGGACTGAAGCTTACCGGCCGCAAATTCGACAAAGGCCGATACAGCGGTCGGAATCTGCTGACTGCTGGGCAGTATCACGTTGAGATCGGCACCCTCGCGGCCATAGTCCGGCAACACGCGCACCAAGTGGCCGGCATGGATGTGAGCGTCGATCATCACTCCCGGCAGCAAAGCAATCCCTAAGCCGGCCAGGCAACTCTTGACCAGAACCCGCGCGCTGTTGGCGCGGAATCGGCCGCTGACCTTGACTTCCTCCCGGCCGCCCGGCCCGTGCAAAGTCCATGTGACCAGACCCGGCTGTCCGGAGGCCGTCAGACAATCGTGTCGTCCAAGCTCCTGCAGAGTGACCGGTTTTCCGCGCGTTTTCAGGTAGGCAGGGCTCGCAACCAACTGGATCGATTGGGTCATCAGCCGGCGGAATACGGGCTGCTGATCGGTAACGGAGCCGCCGCGGAACGCAACGTCGATCGCTTCGCCGATCAGATCCGCCCGAGCATCGTTCAGCACGAAATCCAAACGTACCTTGGGGTGCTGCTCCAAGAATTGCACCACCCACTCTATCTCGAAGAAATCGAGAAAGTCGGCAGGCGCTGCGATGCGCACCGTGCCACTGGCTAACTGACTGCCGCCGGCCAAATCCTTTCCCGCGTCCAACACTCCGTCCACCGCCGGCGCGCAGCGCTCGAAGAACGCGGAGCCTGCCGCAGTCAGGGTGAGCTTACGGGTCGAGCGCTGCATCAAGCGGGTGTCGAGGCCGGCTTCAAGCTGACGCACTCGTCTGCTCAGGGTATTGGAAGGCACTCCCAGTCGACGCGCGGCCTCGGCAAAGCTTCGGGCGCGAACCACCTGTACGAACATGCGCACTTCGTTGAGATCCAGCACGAGGATTCCTTACAATATTGGCGTAGTCTCTTCCTATTATGCCATCTTGTCGGGGTATGGAGGTTGGCTTAACCTTCGGCTCGATCACAGTCACCCCAACTCGAGACCTCCATGGCAAAAATCCTGGTTCTTTATTATTCCTCCTATGGCCACGTGGAAACCATGGCGAAAGCCATCGCCGAGGGCGCCCGCTCCGCCGGCGCCAGCGTCGACATCAAGCGCGTACCCGAGACCGCGCCTCTTGAAATGGCGAAGGCGGCACATTTCAAGCTGGATCAGAGTGCACCGGTTGCGGCCATCGACGATCTGCCGAACTACGATGCCATCGTCGTCGGCAGCCCCACACGCTTCGGCCGCATCTCTTCGCAGATGGCAAGCTTCCTCGATCAGGCCGGCGGCTTGTGGATGCGCGGCGCCCTCCACGGCAAAGTTGGCGGTGCCTTCACCTCGACCGCGACCCAGCACGGCGGTCAGGAAGTGACGTTATTTTCGATCATCACCAATTTGCTGCATTTCGGCATGACCATCGTCGGCCTGCCGTACAGTCACCAAGGACAGATGACTCTGGACGAAATCGTCGGCGGCAGCCCGTACGGCGCAACGACAGTCGCCGGCTCATCCGGACAGCGCCAGCCGAGTGCTCTGGATCTCGCGGGCGCGCGTCATCAGGGTCAGCTGATCGCCGAGACCGCGAAGAAGCTATTTCCCGGTTGACCGCGCGAGCCGCTCCTCACGTTCTTCCTGCGTCATAACCTTTGAGGCGTCGCGGGCGCGCAGCCCGCTGCCGAAACCTACACCGCTACACGCAGCCTTGCGGCTGCCGCGGACAGGCGCCGCTGCGCGGGCAGATGACGCTCGCAGGTGAGTCGAGTGCCTCGGCGATCCATGCGATGTTGAGCACCTGCGAGGCGGCGCGAATGCCGGCAGCGGCCTGCTCCGGAATCACGCCGTCGCCGCCGCCGCGTCGGCAGGCCTCCGCCACCTCCGCCACCATCTCTTCGCCGTCGAAGCCCTGCGCATCGAGCGCCGGCAGCAGGTCCACGCCCACGGAGAGCACGTGCATTTCGTCGAGTGCGTCGCGGGTCAGCAGCGAATGGCAGCAGTACAGCCGCGCGCGCTTGCCATCCTGCATCACCGAGATCTGCGATTTCGGCTTCTGCATCGGGGGCGCCCCCGGCGTCGCATGCAATAGGCGAAACACGGCCCATCGCGGGCACGGGTCGGACACCAGGCTCATGTTGCCCCAAGGCAGAGGGATGCCGTTGCCTCGATACACCGCGCGCAGGTAGCCCGGCGCGTACGCGTCGAAGAAATGCCAATGCCGGTATGGCGAGACGGCGGTCATGCGGCGCATGACCAGCGCCGGCGTCACTCCCAGTTTTCGGCAGCCGGCAACGTTGTGCGCCTCGCGAATCAAAAAGCGCCGAAACGGAACGCGCGGGCACAGCAGCGCGCCGGCAAAAAAACTGCATTCGAAATCGCGCCAGGCATAGAGCACGTCCTGCGCGCCCATACCGGCGGCTGAGCCGGACGATTCGCCGTCCCCGGAATGAATGGCGCTGTGCGGCGAAATGGCGCCGTCGCCGTTGTGCAAGATCTTGTGACCGATGAAGAACGCCAGCTCGTATTTCAGCCGTTCCTCTTGCTTGCGCAAGCGCTTGTTGATGAGCACCGTCCCGGGTGATTCGAATTGAGATCGCACCAAGGCCCCGCTCGGCTTGCGGGCGTCGCCGTCGAACCATTGCACGTTCAGCGCGTGCTGCTTGCAGATGGCCATCACGGTGTCCAGGGTAAGCGGCATCTGGCGCTCGCCGCACTCCTCCGCCGCGCGCTCGATGTCGGGAAAGTTGTTGTGGCGCGTTTCCTGCCAGACGCGGATCAATAATTGCGCGAATTGCCGTCCGGTGGTGCCGGTTTGCGACAGGAGCTCCGGCAATGCGTTCTGCAGCAGCTCATGCGAGAACAGAAATGCCGGTTCCAACGGCATGGCCTCGAGACCCCCTCGTTCACGCTGTGCCGGAGCGGCTTCGACCTCGGTGTTTTCGTCGAGAAACCAGCGTGCGTCCTTGCTGAAAATGCCTGCCAGCATGTCCAGCATGTCGGCCGAGGGCATGCGCTTGCCGGTCTCCACCATGCTGAGATAGGAGACGGACGGGGCTCCCGCAGCGTCGATTTGCACGCAACGGGCGGAAAGTTCGTCAAGGGTGAGGCCATTGCGCTTGCGCAGGGATCGCAGCTTGGTCCCTAGAAAATGCCCCTGTCGGATCAGTCCAGCCATGTGAAATTCACACTGTCAAATTTCTAATGTGTAAATCCGCCCGATCCATACTTTAAGCTTCTGCGATCCCGAGACGCAAGCTCGCATTTTTTTGTGCAATTAGGAGAATTGAATTGAGCGACCAAATCAACGACCGGTGGAGCGGCATCCAGCGTCCCTACAGCACGGCCGACGTGGCGCGCCTGCGCGGCTCCGTGCATATCGAACATTCGCTGGCGCGATTGGGCGCGGAAAAATTCTGGCGCCAGCTGCACAGCGAGCCCGTGATCGCGGGCTTGGGCTGCATGACCGGAAATCAGGCCATTCAGACGGTGCAAGCCGGCCTCAAGGCCATTTACTGCTCAGGCTGGCAAGTCGCCGGTGATGCCAATACCGCCGGCGAAGTGTATCCCGACCAGAGCCTGTATCCGGTCGACTCGGTGCCGAAAATGGTCGAGCGCATCAACAATGCTTTGCTGCGCACCGACCAGATTCATCACATGGACGGCAAATCCGGCACCGACTGGCTGGTTCCCATCATCGCCGACGCCGAAGCCGGTTTCGGCGGCAATCTCAATGCCTTCGAGCTGACCAAGGCCTTGATCCGCGCCGGCGCGGCGGCCGTGCACTTCGAAGATCAGTTGTCGTCCGCCAAGAAATGCGGACACTTGGGCGGCAAGGTGCTGGTCTCGACCGCCGAGGCGATCAACAAGCTGGTGGCTGCGCGCCTTGCTGCCGACGTGCTCGGCGTGCCCACGGTGATCATCGCTCGCACCGACGCGGACGCAGCGGACCTGCTCCTCACCGACCATGATCCGCGCGACGCGCGCTTCCTCACGGGCCAGCGCTCGAGCGAGGGATTCTTCTACGTGAAGGCCGGGATCGATCAAGCCATTGACCGCGGGCTGTCTTATGCCCCTTATGCCGATCTGTTGTGGTGCGAGACGTCCAAGCCCGACATGGCCGAAGCGCGGCGTTTTGCGGCCGCCATCCACGCCAAGTTCCCCGGCAAATTGCTGGCCTATAACTGCTCGCCGTCGTTCAATTGGCAGGCCAAGCTCGACGCGGCGGCGATGAAGCGGTGGCGCGAAGAGCTGGCCGCGCTCGGCTACCGCTTTCAATTCATCACGCTCGCCGGCTGGCATGCGTTGAATCTGTCCATGTTCGAACTGGCGACCGCTTATCGCGCAGACGGCATGCTCGGCTACTCACAGCTGCAGCAGCGCGAGTTCAGCCAGGAAAGCTCGGGCTACAGGGCCACCAAGCACCAGGCCTTCGTCGGCACCGGCTATTTCGATGCGGTGCAGACCGCGATCAGCGCGGGCGCACATTCCACCGGCGCGATGGCCGGCAGCACCGAGACGGAGCAATTCATCACACCTGAGAAGCCGGCGCACGAGCGCGCGTTGGCATAGCGGGCTTGGTGCTTGCGCTCATGAGTGC
>Ga0210406_10004340_pt1 | contig 15231 bp, 12 predicted proteins | sample IncBWC30MmetaG_FD_155454 | JGI IMG/M metagenome (GOLD analysis project Ga0210406, IMG submission 155454) | Forest soil microbial communities from Barre Woods Harvard Forest LTER site, Petersham, Massachusetts, United States - Inc-BW-C-30-M | ecosystem: Environmental > Terrestrial > Soil >... | reverse complement strand
GGTGTCGATCAACAACTCCGCGGCTTCCGATGTCGAACCAACGGCGCTGCTTTTGGCAAGGCCGGCCCGTTCCGCGGCCCGCGCAATCATCGCGCCCATCTCGCCGATTCCGATTAGGTGATCGACGCCGAGCTCTGCCGCCTCTTCGCCGACTTCCTCGTGGCCGCGTTGTGATTCCGCGCCGAGCTCACGCATCTCGCCGAGCACCGCGATTCGTTTTCCGTCAGCCGGAAGCTCGACCAATGTTCGCAACGCGGCTTTCATTGAATCCGGATTCGCGTTGTAGCTGTCGTCAAGAAATTGCACTCCACTGATCTCCTTGATCTGCAGCCGCGCCTTAGTCAGAGGCGCTGTCGCCAAGCCGATCGCACATTCTTCAAGAAGAACGCCGAACGCACGGCCGGCGGCAGTAGCGAGCAACGCGTTTTGAACCATGTGTAGGCCGGGGACAGACAATTGCGCGCGACAGCGGTGCGCACCCTCGAGAATGGTGAACTCGGACCCTTCGGAAGTTTGCTCAATATCAGTTGCGCGAAGGACGCCGTTCTCGATTCCGGCAAAGACCACGCGGGCCTGCGTCCGTTTCGCGATTCCTTGGCTGAACGGATCATCCGCATTAAGAACCACAGTCCCATCTCCGCCGACCGCTTCAGCAAGAGCGCCTTTTTCGACGGCGATCGCTTCCCGCGAGCCCATGAATTCGATGTGGGCGACGCCGACGTTGGTAATGATCGCCGCATCCGGCGCGGCGATTTTCGCAAGCGGGCCGACTTCGCCAGAATGATTCATGCCGATTTCCCAAACCGCGACCTGGTCAGTGGATGTCGCTTCCAAAATCGTGCGCGGCAATCCGACGTGATTGTTAAAGTTGCCCTGGGTCTTGGTGACGCGAAATTTTCGCCCGAGCACCGATGCCGCAAAATCCTTCGTGCTGGTTTTTCCGTTACTGCCGGTGATCGCGAGAACTTTGAGTGGGAGCGATTTTCGATAATTCGCCGCCAGATTCTGGTAAGCGAGCAAAGTGTCATCGGCGCGAATGACGGCGAAGGTGTTTGCCACCTTGCCTTTCCACTTAGGATCGACGATCGCGCCAGCCGCGCCGTTTTTGGCAACGTCTTCCACGAATTTTTGACCATCGAAATTCTCACCGCGCAGAGCGACGAACAGTTCGCCCTTCTTAATGGTTCGTGAGTCGGTGCTGATTCTTTCGACGGAAACCTTGCCGTCGCCGCTTTCCTGGTTCGCGCGGGCCAGCTTTGCAATTTGTGAGACCGACAACGGGTTCATTTAAATTCCATGGGATGATTTTCGATCGCGCGCCGGGCCACTTGAATGTCTTCGAACGGCACGGTGTGATCGCCAAACTCTTGATAGTTCTCGTGACCCTTGCCCGCGATCAACACGATGTCACGCGGGTGCGCGATTTCGATTGCGCGCGAAATTGCCGCCGCGCGATCGGTGATTTTTTCGAAATGATTGCCGCGAAAACCTTTTTCGACGTCGGCGATAATCTTGTCGGGATCTTCCTTCCGCGGATTGTCTGAAGTGATGATGGCGTGATCGGCGTTCTGATCGACGACCGCTCCCATCAGCGGCCGCTTTTCGCGGTCGCGATTTCCGCCGCAGCCGAAAACAACGATGAGACGACGCGGTTCCAATTCGCGAAGCGTTTTGATCACGTTGAGCAAGGCGTCCGGCGTGTGCGCGTAATCGACAAAAACCTGGAACTGGCGTTTGGCCGGGACCATCTCGAGCCGACCGGGGACTTGCGGCGATCTCGCGAGACTAAGGACGGCTTCGCGCAAACTAATGCCGAGTCCGTTGGCGGCAGCGAGCGCGGCGAGCGAATTAGCAACGTTAAAGCGGCCAATCAACGGCACGCGCACGAGATAACTTTTTCCGCGGGCATCGAGTTGATACGACGTGCCACCAAATTCCATTCGATAATTCGACGCACGAAAGTCAGCCTTCAATCCGGTGCCGGAGGTCACGACTGAGACCGTGTTATTGATCTTCGCGATCAACTTCTGGCCATAGCGATCGTCGATGTTGATTACTGCGACCGGTTTCTTCTTTCGCTCCTGTTGCGCGAGCTGCTCGAACAATCTCGCTTTCGCCTCGAAATACTTTTCCATCGTTCCGTGATAATCGAGATGGTCTTGAGTGAGATTGGTGAAAACGGCGACGTCCCATTCGATGTCGCGAGTGCGCTCCTGCGCGAGGGCATGCGACGAAACTTCCATTGCGGCAGCTTTGCAGCCGGCGTCTTTGATTTGCGCCAGTAATTCCTGGAGATCGAGCGATTCGGGCGTGGTCCGGGTCGCGGGCAAAACGCGTTCGCCGATTTCGTAGCGGACGGTGCCGAGCAAACCGCAGCGCAAGCCCGCTTTCTCGCAAATATGTTTGATCAGGAACGTGGTCGTGGTCTTGCCGTTCGTGCCGGTAACGGCGGCAAGTTTCAATTTACGCGTGGGAAAATTGAAAAACCGCGCCGAGAGATCGGCCATGGCCACTCGGGTGTCGTCGACAACGACGCAGGTGGCGCGGGAATTTTTCTCGGCGCGCTCGGCGACAATCACCGTGGCGCCTTTTTCGATGGCCTGGCTGATGAAGTCGTGGCCATCGCTCTTTTCGCCGCGCAATGCCAGGAAGAGACCATTCCTCTGCACACGGCGCGAGTCATACGCGATGCTTTCCACCGCGCGATCAGTTGAGCCGATGATTTCGCGAACGGGAATTGTGGCGAGAAGAGTTTTGAGCTGCATGAGGTGTCACCATTCCAAGTCCAGGGCTTCAATGGCGCGAAGCGTTGGTTAAGGCAACTCGCTCGACCGGGATGGCTTTGCGGATTTCCTCATGCGGCTCAAGATCGAGATAGCGCGCGGCTTTTTCGGCGATGTGGGAGAAAATCGGACCGGCGACTTGTCCGCCGTAATTTTGTTCCGGTTTTGTTTGCGCGTCGTCCAGCACGACCAGTCCGACAAATTCCGGATTGTCCGCCGGCAGGTAACCACAGAACGAGACGACTTCTTTCCCTTTTTCATAGCTGCCATGCGGTCCGACTTTTTGGGCCGTGCCGGTTTTTCCGGCGATGATAAAACCGGGAACGGCCGCAGCCGCCGCGGTTCCGCGGTCGCTGACCACGCCGCGCAAGGCAATTCCAATTTGGTTCGCCGTTTGCGGAGACACGACTTGCCGCAAAACGACAGGTTTCAACGTGCTGATCGTTTTGCCATCGCTGGTGGTGATCGATTTGACGATGCGCGGCGTCATCAATTTTCCGCCGTTGGCAATGGCGCACATTGCGGTCGCCATTTGCAGCGGCGTCACGCCGATCTCGTGGCCCATGGGAATGTGGGTGATGGAAATTTTACTCCATAATTGCGGCGAACGAATCAGTCCGGGAATTTCGCCGGGGAGCTCGACTCCGGTGCGTTCGCCGAACCCAAAACGCCGGATGTATTCGTAGAACTTCTGGTCACCGAGCGTGACCGCCATTTTCGCGGCGCCAATGTTGCTCGATTTCACCAGAATGTCTTTCACGCTCAGGTCTTTGAATGCTGCGTGATCGTGCAGTGGTGTGCCGCCGTAATTCCAAACTCCGTTTTCGCAAAAGATGTAGGAATCGAGACTGAACTTGTGCTCATTCAGCGCGGCCGCGGCGGTGACGATCTTGAAGGTCGAGCCGGGCTCCATCATGTCGCAGATCGCGCGGTTTTTCATTTCCTCCGGCTTTGCCTCGGAACGCTTGTTGAGATCGAAGGCTGGCCGGTTTGCCATTGCCAGGATTTCGCCGGTCTGCGGTCGCATCAGAATGATCGTCGCCTTCTTCGGCGAATATTCGTGCATCGCGGCGTCGATCTCGTTCTCAACGATGTTCTGCAGATTAAGATCGACCGTGAGATGGACCTGGTACCCGTTGCGCGGCGCGCGTTCCTGGCCGCGATACAAAACGATTTCCTGGCCGGCTCGATTGTGCTCGATGTAACGATAGCCGTCCTGGCCGTGGAGATATTCGTCGAGCGAACCTTCCACGCCTTGAATTCCTTTATGCTCGAAGTCGGTGAATCCGATCACGTGGCAGAGCATTCCGCCGTTCGGATAAACGCGCGTTGCGTCCTGCTCGAAATAAATCCCACGCAGATTTTGACTGCGAAGTTTTTGGCGAAGCGAATCAGCGCTGACTTTCGCCACTTCTCGCTTCAAAACGATGTAGCGCCGATCGGTATGAAGTTTCTCCGAAACTTCAGCCCGTGGCAGTTTCAATTCATCACTGACAAGATTGACCGTCGCGTCGACGTTATTGAGGCGCGACGTGTCGGCGACGACTGTTTCGACCGGAATATTGTGCGCCAAAACATCGTTGTTGGCGTCGAGGATTATCCCGCGCTCGGCGAAGATGGGCTGCTTAATGACGTGTTTCTCAGCTGCGAGCCCTGCGTATTCGTCGTGCTTGATCATTTGCAGGTAGATCAAGCGAAACGAAAACAGGCTGAAGAGAAGGATAAAGCCCAGGCAGACGATGGCGCATCTTGTTCGACTGTTCCATTTCATCTCGCGCTCCGCGGATTCGAGACGGGTTGAACCGCATCGTCTGGATTTCGATTCGGGATCGACAGCCGGACAATGTTGTGCTCGGCGATCGGAATCATTTTAAGGTAACCTTCCTTCAAGCGGCGTTGCAGCGCCGAGCGAGAGGTGAGCGCGGCGATTTGCGCGCTGGTCACTTCGTTTTGCATTCGCAAATTGGCCACCTCGTTTTCGAGCGCCTTCTTCCGGTCGCCGAGATGATAGAGCTGGAGCGTGAGATAAACGTAGCAAAGTCCGCTTAGCGCAAGAAATCCGGTCAGGACAATCCAGCGCGCAAGCGATGCGGCATTAACTTCGTTCCAATTTCGTCGCGACCGGCTCATCCGATTTTCTCCGCTACCCGCAGCTTGGCGCTTCGCGAGCGCGGATTCATGCGACGCTCGTTCTCACTCGGCTCAACCGGCTTGTCCGTGATCGGCCGCAAATCGTGATCGGGATTGCGTCGCGGTTCCGGCCACTCGGGTTTGTCGAGCCACTCACGGCTGTGATCCCGAATGAAATTCTTTACGATCCGGTCTTCCAAAGAATGGAACGTGATTACGGCGATGCGCGCGCCGGGCTCGAGGCGGGCAGTCAGGATGCGCAGTCCTTGTTCGAGCGCACCGAGCTCATCGTTCACTTCCATGCGCAACGCTTGAAACACTTGCGTCGCTGGATGCCGTCGACCGTGACGGCCCACAACTTTTTCGATCACGCGGCTCAATTGCAGCGTTTCCGTGAAGAATGCATCCTTCCGCATCTTCACCATCAAGCTGGCGACGCGTCGCGCGGCTGGTTCCTCTCCGAGCTCGCGAAACAAGCGCGTGAGATCCTCTTCGCTGTAGCGATTTACAATGTCGGCCGCCGTGGTCGGCGAGCCTGGGTCCATTCGCATGTCGAGCGGACCGCTTCGCATCATACTGAATCCGCGCGCGGCGTTCTCGAGTTGATAAGAGGAAACGCCGAGGTCGAGGATCGCGCCGCCGATTTTGGTAATTCCGAGCTCGTCCAAAATTTTGTCGGCGTTCCGGAAATTGGCCTGGCGCAGCGTAAGGCGACCTCCGAAGTGTCCGAGTTCTTCCCGAGCATGGGCAATCGCGTCCGGATCTTGATCGAGCGCCAGCACGTCGGCGCCAGCTTTCAGGATTGCCTGGGTGTGACCGCCGCCGCCGACCGTTCCATCGACAACCAGCGAGCCCGCGTGCGGCGCGAGCAATTCAATCGCCTCCGTGGCCAGCACCGGACGATGATAAGTGAAGTCCTCCATTTCCTGCGGCTCCTCTTCCAGAACGAGCGGCCCAGTCGCAAACCACACCGGGCGCTCAAATAATAATGCGTTCATATTGGGATCGATTACAAACCAATGACGTTGGCGACGTGTTGGTAAGTTGGCGTCTCCTCTTCGTGCGCTTTCTTGCGTTTCTGCGAATTCCAAATCTCAAATCGGCCGCGGCCGCCAACGAGCACGACCTCGCCTTTCAAACCAAGCTTTTGGCAAAGATCAATCGGCAGAACGAGACGGCCTTGCTTGTCGGCGGTGGCATGTTGCGCGCGGGAGTGGAGTTGGCGAAAAAAAACGCGCCGATCGCGCGCGGAAACGTTTGGGTCAGCTTCGGCAGCGGCGCTCATGCGAGAAAATTCTTCAGGCGACATGACCAGGAGAAATTGATGAGTCGCTTCCGCAAGAATGATGAATTCTTCGGCAGCATCGCGGCGCCAGCGGGCAGGAATGGTAATTCGATTTTTTTCGTCGATGAAGTGACGAAACTCGCCGGCGTAGAAGCGTTGTTCAGGCTGTTGCATTTGCGGGTGGAGAAATCTTCCATTCTAACCCACTTTTCCCCACTTTTAACCACCTTCCGTGCCGCGCGTCAATAAAAAATTAGTGGTCCGTTTTCCCGCTTCTTCCCGGTGCCGTAACACCCCGGCCGCTGATCGCTTGCCCGTTAGGCGAAAAGGGATTAAAAGACAGCCCCGATGATTGATTATATTCAGAAGGGCGGCTTGCTAATGTGGCCGATCTTGGCCTGCAGTATCGTCGCCATTGCGGTTTTTGCCGAACGCTTCTTTTATTTGCATCGCGCGACCATTCACGTCGGCGAGTTCCTGAAAGGACTTTCGAATCTGATTCAGCGCCGGAATTTCGCTGAAGCGCTCCACGAGTCCGCGGGCACGCCTGGTCCGGTCGCTCGCGTGATTCACGCCGCGATCCTTCGCCATGACATGCCGCGTTCCGAACTGCGCGAGGTCGTGCAGGAAGCGGGGCAATTGGAAGTGCCGAAGCTCGAACGATTTCTCGGCGTGCTGGCGACGTTGGCGTTCCTCGCGCCGCTGCTCGGTTTGCTCGGGACGGTTTCGGGAATGATCGACGCCTTTGGAATGATTGCCTCGCATGGGGGCTACGCGACGGTCACGGAACTTTCCGGCGGAATTTACAAGAGTCTGCTGACGACCGCCGCTGGCCTGGTTGTCGCCGCTCCTACATTTGTCGCCTACAGCTATTTGTCGTCGCGCGTGAACACGCTGATGCATGAAATGGAGCGCGCCGGGATTGAAATCGTGCACATGTTGAAGGACAGCGCAGCGCTCACCGGCATAATCAGTTTCCAGCAATCGTCCGAAACGTTGATGAAGCCGCGCGAAGCGCAGCGCGATCGTTAATTTCTAACCACGAATTTACCAGCCTTCACCCAGTTACGGCTTGGCAAGCACGAATAGACACAAAGTAAGAGCTGCGGACCGGATGCGGCCAGATTTGTGTAAATTAGTGTTCATTCGTGGTTAAATTTTCTCCTCGATGAAACTTAGCCGCACCAAGGAATACAACTTCGGCTGGCTGGTTGTGTTTCCACTTATCGATGTTGTCTTTCTGCTCATCTTCTTCACCCTCTTGAGCTCGAACTTTATTCTGCAACCGGGCATCGCCGTCTCGGTTCCGACAACGCCGTTTCTTCTTAACACGCAACGAAATCAGCAAATCATCAGCGTCACCAGCGGTGCGGCGCCGGCGATTTATTTTCGCGATCAGAAAACATCGCTCGAGAAACTTGGACCGCTGCTGGACGACGCGAAGCGCGAAAATCGGTCGATTATCATAAAGGCTGATCGCCAAACGCCCTACGAGTTGGTCGTCGCCGTTACTAATGCGGCGCTCGAGCATGGAATTTCATCCGTGTCGTTGGCCGGCGCTGCCCCGAAATGAACGCGCCCACGACCACGCCGTTGATTTTCAGCTGGGATCAGCCGCGCCGGCGTAACCTCGCCGTTGCCGGATTCATTACCGGTTCGTTCGCAATTCATATCGCCGGCTTTTATCTGTTCCAGGTCGTTTATCCGCCAACTGTCTCGCTGCTTCCCGCTCCGCAGCGGGTGAATCTGATGACCGCGAATTCTGAACAAACCGCGAGCTTGTTGCGTTGGATCGAAGCGGAAGACCCTGCGCTTGCCTCAACCACGAGAAGGCCGCCGCATTTACAACGCCGCGAGATGGGAAAGGTCGAGCACGTGCCGTCGTATTTCGCGAGTGAGCCGGCGTTGAAACAACCGCCGCCGTTGATCGCCGATCTGCGGGTCCCGAGCGCGCAACCGCCCGGCCCGGTGCCGATGCCGCGCCCCGCTGTCCGGTCGTCAATCGGGATCCAGCCGACTCGTGTGACTTTTTCCAGCGAGTTGCAACAGTTGGGCGAAGCCAAACTGGTCGCCTCGAATTTCAAGACTTCCACGAACGAACCACCGCAGAACGCACAGTTTCGAATCGCAGTCGATCAGCACGGCGCGGTCCGTTACTGTTTCGTTTTGAATTCTTCCGACGACGCCGCTCTCGATGAACAGGCCCGGCAGCATCTCGCTCTCTGCCGTTTTCCAGCGAAGGCCGGGAGCAATGTCGAGGAGCTCGTCTGGGGAATCGCGACGATTGAATGGGGCAACGACGTCGCCCCGGCGAACGCAAAATCAACTCCGAACGCGCCGTGATTCGAGTCAGTCTCGCTGCCCTGGTCACAATTTATCTGCTGCTTTCCCTTGCCACGATTTTCGTTCTCTGGATAGTAGGTGAGTGGAACCGGCGCCGGCGTGAGAGGCGCGCATTGCGCTACCGGTTACGTTGCGTGATTTGCGCGTTCGAGTTTGAAGATCGAACGGCGGCACTACTTCCACGCTGTCCGCGTTGCGGCAGCTTGAACGAAAGATTTAGATTGGAGCAAATTTAATTATGGGAATGTGGATTGGCCGAAATCGAAAAGCGCGCGTTACCTACGGGTTCGACGAGATCGCGCTCGTCCCGGGACGCGTCACGATCAATCCAAACGAAGTCGACATCGCCTTTCGTTTGCCGCGCAAGAACACCTCCCCGCTGGAGATGAAAATCCCGATCTTCGCCAGCGCCATGGACGGCGTGGTTGATGTGAAGTTTGCCGTCGCCATGAGCAAGCTCGGCGGTCTGGCCGTTTTGAATCTCGAAGGCGTCCAAACCCGCTATAAGAGTCCGCAGGAAGTTCTCCAAAAAGTCGTCGACACCGATAAATCCGAAGTCACCGCGTTGCTCCAGCGAATTTACCAGGAACCGGTGCATCCCGATTTGATCGCGGCTCGCGTGAAACAAATTAAAGATGAAGGTGGAATCGCAGCCGTCAGTTCGATTCCGCAACGCGCCGCCGAGTTCGGTCCGATTGCGCAGGAAGCGGGCGCGGATGTTTATGTCGTGCAAAGTACTGTCTCGACCGCGCGCCACATCTCGAGCGAATACAAATCGCTCGATCTCACAAAATTTTGCGCGGATATGCGCATTCCGGTGATCGTCGGCAACACGGTTGGTTACGATGTGACCCTCGAAATCATGGAATGCGGTCCGGCTGGCGTTTTAGTCGGCGTTGGTCCTGGTGCAGCGTGCACTTCACGTGGCGTGCTCGGACTCGGCGTGCCGCAAGTCACTGCCACCGTCGATTGCGCCGCTGCACGCGATGCTTATTTCAAGAAAACTTCGCGCTACGTTCCAATCATTACTGACGGCGGAATGAGCAAAGGCGGCGACGTTTGCAAAGCGCTCGCCTGCGGCGCGGACGCGGTCATGGTCGGTAGCGCGTTTGCTCGCGCGCAGGAAGCGCCGGGCTCCGGTTATCACTGGGGAATGGCGACGCCGCACGTGAATCTTCCTCGCGGCACCCGCATCAAAGTCGGAACCACCGGGTCTCTGAAACAAATTCTGTTTGGCCCCGCTGAAGTTGATGACGGCAGCCAGAATCTCGTCGGCGCAATCACCACCTGCATGGGCAACGTCGGCGCGAAGAACATCGCCGAGTTTCAACAAACCGAGATCATCATCGCGCCTTCGATCAAGACCGAAGGCAAACTCTTCCAGACGGTGCAGAGCGTAGGCATGGGAACAAGATAAGTGACCAGTGACAAGTGACGAGTGACAAGCTAACTGTCTTGGCTCTTTTCTCGTCACTCGTCACCTGTCACTTTTATGAGCAACGATCGCAGAGTCGTAATTACAGGCATCGGTGTCGTCACACCGATCGGTAACGATCTCGAGACTTTTTGGACCAACCTGAAGGAAGGCAAAAGCGGCATCGGGAAAATCACCGCGTTCGACATTTCGCAATACGATTGCAAGATCGCCGGCGAGGTCCGCAATTTCGATCCGAAACCGTGTTTTAAAAATCCGAAAGACGTGCGGCGAACTGATCGATTCGTTCAGCTCGCGATGGGCGCCGCGAAAATGTCGATCCTGGACAGCGGCATTGATCTCGAAAAAGTTAATCGCGATCGCTTCGGCACGATTATCAGTAGCGGCATTGGCGGACTGAAAACGCTCGAGGACCAATTCACGGTCCTGATGAACAAAGGCCCGTCTCGCACGTCGCCGTTCACGATTCCGATGCTGATTAGCAACATGGCTAGCGGCGTCATCTCGATGGAATTCGGATTGCGCGGCCCGAACATGTGCATCGTCACCGCTTGCGCAACCTCGAACAATTCGATCGGCGAATCGTGGCGCACGATTAAATTCGGCGACGCGGATATTTTTCTGGCCGGCGGTTCTGAAGCTTCCATCGTCGAACTCGGTCTCGCCGGTTTTTCGGCGATGAGAGCGCTGAGTCGTCGCAATGACGAACCGGAACGCGCGTCCCGTCCGTTCGATTGCGACCGGGATGGATTCGTAATGAGTGAAGGCGCCGGTATTTGTGTCGTCGAGGAATTGGAACACGCGAAGAAGCGCGGCGCGAAAATTTATTGCGAGCTCACCGGTTACGGCCTTTCCTCCGACGCCTATCACATGACGGCGCCGCCGGAAGATGGCGAAGGGGCCGCCCGCGCGATGAAGCTCGCCCTCGATCACGCCAAGATTGCGCCCGCCGACGTCGACTACATCAACGCGCACGCGACTTCCACAGGGCTCGGTGATATCGCCGAGACCAAAGCGATCAAGAAAGTTTTTGGCGATCAAACCAAAGTTTCGATCAGCGCGACCAAATCGATGACCGGTCACTTGTTAGGCGGCGCGGGCGCAGTCGAAATGGCCGCCTGCATATTGGCGATCCGCGACGGGATAATTCCGCCGACCATCAATCTCGAAAACCCCGATCCCGAATGCGATCTCGACTACACGCCAAACAAAGCCAAGGAGAAAAAAGTCCGCGTCACTCTCAACAACTCATTCGGCTTCGGCGGCCACAACGCCACTTTGGTGGCGACTGCGTTCGAAAATTAGTCGTGTTGAGAGTCTTCGCGGTTTTGTGCGGTGTCTTTGCCGTCACGACGCTCGGCTGTGAACGTCATCCGCCTGCAACACCGCGCTGACAAAGCGCGAAGTCTTGGATAAGGCGATTGCCGAGTTTAATTCAAGATATCCGAACTCGTATGATGAAGTCGTCGCAAAATACGGGACGTTCGACGCGCGCTATGACAAGGAAGGCGGAATCTGGTACGTAGCTGGGACCAAACCCGGTCCACCGGGCATCCGCGGCGGCGGAGCTGCCTATATCGAAGTGCGCGACGCTGACGGTAAGGTTTGAAGGAATTTTCTTTACACGCTAATCAGTGTCATTCCGAACGGAGTGAGGAACCTCACAGTCGAAGCGCGCGTCACAATAATTGGTCTGTGTGATCAATCACCTTTTGGGAGGTCCCTCGCTTGCGCTCGGGATGACAGAATTATTTCTCCGGATTAACCGGGAAGTGTTTGTTCTTGAGACGTTCTGGGACGCGTTTGGTGTGTTCGGCTTCGATTTGTTCCTTCGCCTCGACTAGCGAGTCGAGCGCTTCGCGGCTTTTCTTGGCGCGACACATATAAGCGGTCGCGTGCGCGAGCGGGATTTGCGCTTCGGGCATTCCGACAAATTCAACCGCTTGTTGGGTCGCGATCGCTAGCGGCAACGCTTCCGGATCAGCTAGGCCGACATCTTCGCTGGCGAAAATCACGATGCGCCGCGCGATGAAACGGAAGTCTTCGCCGGCATGCAGCATTTTCGCCAGCCAATACATCGCGCCTTTTTCGTCCGATCCGCGCATGCTTTTAATAAATGCGCTGATCGTGTCGTAGTGCGCGTCACCCGCGCGATCGTAGACGATTGCCTTCTGTTGAATGCTTTCCTCGGCGACTGCGAGTGTGAAATGGATCACGCCATCTGATGGAGGGACGCGCGGAGCCTGTCCTGAGATTGTCGAATGGGTCGCCTCCTTCTTCGTTTTCCCGGACGACACACCGGTCGTCCCTCCATTCGGCGGCGTCGTGAGCACACCGATCTCGAGCGCGTTCAAACATTTCCGCGCGTCGCCGTCGCTGAGTTTCGCGAGATGCGTCTTTGCGTCGTTGTCGATATTGACGTTGTAGTTCCCGAGTCCGCGTTCTTTGTCGGCGAGCGCGCGCTCGATCAGTGCTTCCAATTCGTCAACACTGAGCGAATTGAGCTGAAAAACCTGCGAGCGCGAAACAAGCGGACTATTGACGTAGAAAAACGGATTGTAAGTCGTCGCGCCGATCAATCGCAGGTTTCCGCTTTCAACATCGGGAAGGAGAATGTCCTGCTGGGCTTTGTTGAAATGGTGGATCTCGTCGATGAACAGAATCGTTTTCTGACCTGAGGTCCGAATCCGGTTTGTCGCTGCAGCGAGGGCGCGTCGCATTTCGGCGACGTTGCTCTCAACTCCGCTCAATCTCACGAACTTCGCGTGCGTCATGTCCGCGATGATGTGCGCGAGCGTGGTCTTGCCGGTGCCAGGCGGTCCGGACAAAATCAGCGACGGCAACCGATCGGCTTCGATCGCGCGCCTCAGCAATTTGCCCGGCGCGAGGATGTGTTCCTGGCCGACAAACTCGTCGAGCGACCGCGGCCGCATTCGCGTCGCCAGCGGCGCAGCTTGATTGGCTGCACTAAGATCAACATCCTCTTCTTCGAACAAGTCCTGCACGAAGCAAAGCTAAGGCGCGTGTGAGCGCATTTCCAGTTGACTGGAACTTCGTGGGTCAGACATCGTATTGACGAAGCGGCCAGTTCCTCCCATGAACATTCCGCGGCAACCATTTGTTGGCCTGACCCTCGCGGCCGCAGCCGGAATTATCGTTGCCGATTTCTTTCCGATCGCGGTTCCTTATTGGTCGATTGCCGGGCTCCTTTTCGTTCTATTCGCGATTTCGTTCTTCATTTGGCCAAACCTTGGATCGACCTATCTGCTCGTCGCTGCCGCATTCTTTCTGGTTCACAATTTTCGGATCGGTGACACACCGGGTTTGAAGCTCGCGGCGGAGCTAAGCGAACGCGCGCGAACCGTCGGTTCTGTTGGCGTGGTGATGAGCGAGCCAAAAGTCGCGTCGAACGGTTTTGCCGCATTTATATTCGAGCTCAAATCGATTGAGTTCGAAGGCGAAACGAAGCTGACGAATGCGAGGTTACTGGTTCGCTGGCGCGGTAGTCCCGAGTTCGGCGACGAATTGAAACTCTTTGGAATCGCGGAACCGATCGCGCCGCCACGCAATCCCGGCGAGTTCGACATGCGCTTGTATCTCGCGCGGCAGGATGTCCGGCGCAGTTTGTTCGTTCGTTATGCGGAAGACGGCGTTCTGATTCGGCACGGCGGCGGAAATCCGATCCTGCGCGTGGCGCAGAGATCTCGTGACTGGATGCAGAGCGTAATTTGTCGCCGTCTGGACGATTCACCGGAGGTGCAAAATTTCCTCGGGGGAATTGCGCTCGGCCTGCGACATCAAACACCGGAGGACATCGAAGAGCCGTTCCAACAAACCGGGACGCTTCATCTTTTCGCCGTAGCCGGTTTGCACGTCGGAATTGTCGCGCGGCTGTTATGGGATTCTCGCAATGATGGTGCGACTGTCGCGCAAATGGGCGACGGCGCTGATCATCCCGTGCTTACTTTTCTACGCAGCGGTCACAGGCCTTCACGTTTCCAGCGTTCGGGCCGCCGTCATGTGCTCGATTCTAATGGCCGGTTTTTTCGCTGAACGAAAAGTTTTCGCGCTGAACAGTCTGACGGCCGCCGCATTCTTTCTTCTGTGTTGGAATACGAACGAATTCTTTTCAACCGGTTTTCAACTGTCGTTCGCCGTTGTCGGCGGAATTGTCTTGCTGGAAGGTCCGCTATCGCGACAGCTGCAGAAGTTTGGTGCAACCGATCCGTTCCTGCCGCGCAACCTGGTGAGTCGCTCTCGTCGAGCGATCGGAACCGGTTACAAATTGATTTGCCGCGGCGTTTCTGTCTCGCTCGCGGCGTGGATCGGATCGTTGCCGCTGATTTTACAGTATTTTCATTTATTAACGCCGAGCTCGGTCTTCGCCAATCTGGTCGTGGTGCCGGTCGCGTTTTTCATTTTGGCGATCGCGCTTCTGTCCATTGTCACTGCGCCCATTGCGCTGGCGGTTTCGGTGATTTTCAACAACGCAAACTGGTTGCTGGCCAGCGGAGTGATTGCCTTCGTTCATTGGTGTGCGCACGTGTCGGGTAGTCATTATTACTTAGCCGAGCCCCGTTGGCCGGACGCGACGTTCGCGAGAATCAACGTGCTCGACCTTGGCGCCGGCGCGGCCGTTCACATTCGAAGCAGTGGTGAAGACTGGCTGTTGGATTGTGGAAACGCTCGCGATTATGAACGGACTGTTCGCGCTTATCTGCACGCCGCCGGAGTCAATCGGCTGGACGGACTTCTTCTCAGTCACGGCGATTCACTTCACATCGGGGCCGCGGAGGCGTTGATCACTGATTTCTCTCCGCGGCTGTTGATTGACAGCGCAGCGGTCGACCGATCAAGTGTGCATCATCGGCTGCGCGAAGCGTTGTCGGCTCGGAGAATTAACGTGTCGGACTTTGGCGCCGGCGAAGATCTTAGCATTGCTCCAAACATATCCGGCAAAATTCTTTTCCCGCCGCGCGGATTCTCGGCGACTGCGGCGGACGATCAGGCGCTGGTCGTGCAGTTATTGGTGGGAACGACTAAGGTTTTGTTCATGTCAGACAGTGGCGAAGCAACTGAGAAAGCATTGCTCAAATCGCGGATTGATTTGCGCAGCGACATTCTGATCAAAGGCCAGCATCACTCTGGCCAATCCGGTCTCGATGTTTTTCTGAATTCCGTGCAACCGAAATTGATCGTCGCAACGTCGCGCGATTTTCCGCAACACGAACGCATCTCAGACGAATGGGCAGAAC
>Ga0210406_10004339_pt1 | contig 15231 bp, 10 predicted proteins | sample IncBWC30MmetaG_FD_155454 | JGI IMG/M metagenome (GOLD analysis project Ga0210406, IMG submission 155454) | Forest soil microbial communities from Barre Woods Harvard Forest LTER site, Petersham, Massachusetts, United States - Inc-BW-C-30-M | ecosystem: Environmental > Terrestrial > Soil >... | reverse complement strand
GGTGGGAAGCATGAGGGTGATGCCTTCGCGGACGCGGCGGGCTACGGCGTCGGCGACAACGTCGGGAGAGTGGCCGGTCATGGCGCCGGTGTCGCCGAGGCAGAGGTCGACGTAATCGCGATTGTCGACATCGGTGAAGTGTGCGCCTCGCGCTGATTTTACGAAAATGGGGAAAGCGCCGGCCCATTTTTTCATCCAGTTCATGGGGACGCCGCCGAGAAGAGAGGATTGGGCGCGCTGGTAGAGGGCAGCGGATTGGGGGTGGTCGGAGACGAAGCGGGCGGACTCGCGTTCGTGGAGGGCGTGGAGGTTGGTGCGGTCGATGGTTGTCATGGGTAACGAAGAACGATATTCGGAATGCTGGTGACGAGCAAGGGGCAGCACGCGCAGTTGATCGGCTTAGGTTCAGGGTCCACGTGAATCCGCCATGTCGCGATGGGAACATCCTCCGAGTAGCCGATTCGGCCACTGCCCAGGCCGAAGCAGTTAGATTAGCGTTTTAGTGCCTCCCATCATTTTATTACTGTCAGAAGTATGATTATGTTACATTGCCGCCGAGGTGGTTGATGGCTAGGCCGCGTATCTTTGTCAGTTCGACGTATTACGACCTAAAGCACCTCCGAGCGTCGATTGAGAATTTCATTGAATCGCTCGGATACGATTCCATCCTATCGGAGAAAGGCGCCATCGCTTATTCACCAGACGTACCTCTTGACGAATCCTGTTATCGCGAAGTTCGGAATACTGATGTGTTCGTTCTGGTAATCGGGGGACGGTATGGGTCCGAGAGAAGTGGTCCTCAGGATCGGCCATTGCCAGCAAGCTTTTTTGATCGCTACGACTCTGTAACGAAGATGGAATACCGAGCGGCGGTCGAGCACGATATCCCGATTTACATTTTTGTAGAACGTGCGGTATATGCCGAGTACCAGACTTTTCTGCGAAATAAGGCGAAGAGTGACGTCAAGTACGCTCACGTAGATTCAGTCAATGTCTTTCTGCTTCTCGAGGAGATACTGGCTCGGCCGAGAAACAACCCGGTCAAGGAGTTCGACCGCTATGAAGACATTGAAGTGTGGCTTCGGGAGCAATGGGCGGGGCTCTTCAAAGACTTGCTTCAGCGAACTACAGGGCAAAAGCAGCTCGCGTCCCTGCAGCAGGAGGTAGCAAATCTCGCTGCTATCGGTAACACCCTGCAAAGCTATTTGGAAGCGCTCGTCAAGAAAGTGTCTCCACAACGAGCGACAACACTCATTGGTCAGGAACAGCAAAAACTTGAAAGGGCCAGGCAGCAGAGCAAGCTTCGCCGAAACACGTTCGTCTCCTATTTAGATTCGCGGTACGGAATTTCCGTAGATTCCGCAGCCGAGGCGCTTCTAGCGGCGAAGGACTTCGACGATCTCGCGAAACATCTCGGGACCTTAGTGGGCAAGGAAAGCGGCCACCTGGAGGAAGTTGTCCGACGAGACCCTCAAGCCCAGAAGGACGCGAATGACGCGCGCCACATTCTCGGAGTTCCACCGCTCATAACGACCGCTGGGCCAGTTACGGAAAGAATCGAGGAAGGCTCAAAGCGTAGCGGGCGTGTCAAGAAGATGGGAGGGCGCGCAGGAAAAAAAACGGCAGAGGGGCGGGAATCAGCCGCGAAGAACGACTAACAGACGCCCGGGACTGACATGCCTACCTTCTATGGTCACGTCGGCGGATATCTGCTGGCTGTAGTTAAGCTCGGCGGGAGAAAAAGCGCTTGAATCGAGAATAATTCCTCATCGCAGGGCGTGGATTATTTCGCGGGCGGCGTTGGCGCCGGAGGCTCCGGTGAGGCCGTTGCCGGGGTGGGTGGCGGAGCCGCAAAGGAAGAGGTTTCGGATGGGCGTTTTGTAGCGGGCCCAGTCGAGGACGGGACGCATGGTGAAGAGCTGGTCGAGGGCTAGCTCGCCGTGGAAGATGTGGCCGCCGGTGAAGCCGTAGGACGTTTCTAAATCTTGCGGCGTGATGACTTGCACGGCTTCGATCAGGCTTGGAAGATTTGGCGCGTATGTCGCAAGCGTTTTTACTACCGTTTCGCCGAGCTGCTTTCGGCGGTCGTCCCAGTTCCCTTCTTTCAATTTGAATGGCGCGAATTGCACGAAGGCGGAGAGGACGTGATTGCCTTCTGGGGCGAGGGTGGGATCGAGGAGGGTGGGAATGGTGACGTCGAGATAGGGGGCGGGGGAAAATTCGCCGTACTTGGAGGCGTCGAAGGCGCGCTCGAGGTAATCGATTTCGGGACCGATGTGGATGCGGCCGGAGAGCGCTTTGAGGAAGCCGTCGGAAGCGATGGCGTCGGTGAGCGCTGGGAAGGAAGGAAGATCGTTGAGGGCGAGATGAACTTTCGCGACGGTGCCGTTCGAACGGAAATTTTTGATGCGCTGGGCGAAGGTGGGATCGAGTTGCGACGGGTCGAGGAGATGGAAGAAGGTGCGCTTGGGGTCGACGCCGGAGACCACGGCGTTGGCGGCGATTTCTTCGCCGTTGGCGAGGACAAGGCTGGTGACGGCGCCATCTTTAACGCGGATGTGGCGAACTTCGGCGTCGGTGCGGATTTCGGCGCCGGCTTGGCGCGCGGATTCGGCGAGAGCGCGGGTGAAGGAGCCCAGTCCTCCGTGCGGGAAGGAAGCAGAGCCCACGGGATGCGCGTCGGCAGCGGCGCGCAAGAGAAGAACGGCGGTGGAGCCGGCGGACCAGGGGCCGAACGCAGTGCCGAAAATCCCGCGCGCGGCGATGACAGCGCGGAGGAGTTCGGTGTCGAAAAATTCGGCGACGAAATCGGCGACGGCCATGGGGCTCCAGCGCACGAGATCGAACATGCCTTTCTTGCGGAGGCTGCGAATGCCGCGGCCGGTCTTCAGCAGATTCCACAAATCTTCCGGGGAAGGAGAATCGATGGAGGGCGGCGTGGTGGAGAGGAGCTGGTTCAGAACGGGGAAGAGATTTTCGAGCGTTTCCGCGAACTCGGTGTACTTCGCGGCGTCCTTGGCGGAGAAACGCGCGATGCCACCGGCAGTTTTGGAGTGGCTGTTGTAGAAAAGGAGAGCTTTGCCGTCTGGCGTGGGCGCGAAGAGGCGCGGATTGGGATGCATGATGTGGCATTCGTATTTTTCGAGCTGCATGTCCGCGGCGATATCGGAGCGGAGCGGCCCGACAGTGTGCGCGAGCGTGGAGGCGCGGAAGCCGGGATGAAATTCTTCGGTGATGGCGCCGCCGCCGACGAATTCGCGGCGCTCGAGGATCAAGGGCTTGAAGCCGCCTTTGGCGAGGTAGAACGCGGTGACGAGAGCGTTGTGACCGCCGCCGATGAGGACTACGCGCTGTCCGAGGGGCATGGTCAGTTTTTCTCGACGGAGGCGGGCTGGGGCTGGGTGATCACCGTAGGCGGCGATGGGTGAGGCACGGAGGAAGATTTCGCGGAATTGGAACGCGAGGATTTTCTGAAACCTTTGCTCCAATCTTTGAGAATGACCTGGCTGGCGATGCGGCCGGGAGCGCCCATGATACCGCCGCCTGGATGGGTGGCGGAACCGCACATATAAAGGTTGTCGATTGGAGTGCGGTAGTAGGCCCAGCCGGGGACAGGGCGGAGGAAGAAGAGCTGCTCGAGGGAGAGTTCGCCCTGGAAAATGTTGCCTTGCGTGAGACCGAATTCGCGCTCGAGATCGAGCGGGGTGAGAACCTGGCGGCCGATGATAATTTTTTTGATGTTGGGGGCATGCTCGGCGATGGTGTTGATGACGGTGTCGCCGAAGGCTTCTTTCTGATCATCCCAGGTGCCTTGCGCGAGCTTGTAGGGAGCGTATTGCACGAAGCAGGAGAGAACGTGCTTGCCGGGAGGGGCGACGCTGGGGTCGGTGAGGCTGGGGATGACCATGTCGATATACGGGCGGCGGGAATAGTGGCCGTACTTGGCGTCGTCGTAGGCGCGCTCCATGTACTCGATGCTGGGAGAGATGGAAATCGCGCCGCGGAGATGCGCACCCTGGCCGGGCATGGACTTGAAATCGGGGAGCGCGTCGAGAGCGAGATTGACTTTGCCGGAGGAGCCGCGGAATTTGTAGCGGCGGACGCTTTCGAGGAAATCGGAGGGAAGCTCACTAGGAGCAAGAAATTTTTCGAAGGTGAGATGCGGGTCGACGCTGGAGGAGACGATGTTGGAGGAAATCTCTTCACCGGATTTAAGGACGACGCCGGTGGAGCGGCCATTCTTGACGAGAATTTTGTCTACGGAGGCTTGCGTGCGGATTTCCACGCCGAGTTCGCGGGCCGCGGCGGCGATGGCGTTGCTGATGGCGCCGGTGCCACCGCGGCTAAAGCCCCAGGAGCGGAAGGCGCCGTCGATCTCACCCATGTAATGGTGCAGGAGAACGTAGGCGGTGCCGGGCGAGCGAATACCGAGGAAGGTGCCGATGATTCCGGAGGCGGACATGGTCGCTTTGAGGACGTCGGTCTCAAACCACTGGTCGAGGAAATCGGCAGCGCTCATGGTCATGAGCTGGATAAGGGTGTAGCGCTCATCGGAAGAGAGCTCGCGAAAGCGTTGGCCGAGAAAATAGAGGCGCTGGAGGTCTTTCGGATGGAGGGTGGTGGGGTCGGGCGGGACCATCGAGAGGATGGGCTTCACGAAGCGGCACATCGGGGTCATCATCTTGGAGAATTCGTCGTAGGCTTCGGCGTCGACGCGAGAGTGGCGGCGAATTTCGCGCTGCGTGCGGGCGTGATCGTTCATGCGCCAGAGGTAATCGCCGCTTGGCATGGGGGTGAAGGTGCCGTCGAGGGGAAGGATTTCGAGGCCGTGGCGCGGCAGATCGAGTTCACGAATGATTTCGGGGCGGAGGAGGGAGACGACGTAGGAGCATTCAGAGAAAAGAAAGCCGGGCACGATTTCTTCGGTGACTGCGGCGCCGCCGAGAACGTGGCGGCGTTCGAGGACGAGAACTGTTTTGCCGGCTTTGGCAAGGTAGGCGGCGTTGACCAGGCCGTTGTGGCCGCCACCGATGACGATTGCGTCGTAATGGTGAGGCATGCAGTGAGACTCCGCGCAAATCCGAAAATGAAAAATGAAGCTTGCGACTGAAAGAGGAGACAGTTTAATGGGATGGGGCGATGACGTACAAGGGGCCGGGGAGAAAGAAAAAGACTCAACACAGGGTTTATTGAGGTTGGGGCATCGAGGGCGCTGAGAGGCGCGAGCGTGCAGGCGCCTTGCTAGGGCTGGGAATTCGCACCTATAATTTGCGGGAGAAAGAGAAGATAACGCAGAGACGCTGAGAACGCGGAGTTGCGCGGAGAAAATCAGGAGGAAAATGTGCCGGTTGGGACTGCGTTTCATGAGCGGACGAAGGCGCTTTGCGAGAGTTTGAGTTATCGCGAGTGGTCGGGCTACTACACGGTGAGCGTGTACGAGACGCACCACGAGCATGAGTACAACGCGATACGGAACTCGGCGGCGCTGATCGATATTTCGCCGCTGTTTAAGTACCGGGTGACCGGGCGGGATGCGACCAAGCTGGTGAATCGCGTGATTGCGCGGGACATCAACAAAGTCGCGGTGGATCAGGTGATTTATTGCTGCTGGTGCGATCCCGAGGGGAAAGTGATCGATGACGGAACGATCACGCGGCTGGGCGAGCACGAATATCGCTGGACGGCGGCGGACCCAAGTTTGCGATGGTTTCAGCAGAACGCGCTGGGGTTGGACGTGAATATTGAGGATATTTCGGAGCAGGTGGCGGCGCTGGCAATACAGGGGCCGACTTCGGGGAAGGTGTTGCGCGCGGTTACGGACGCAAACATCGCGAACTTGAAGTATTTTCGCGTGACGCGCGGCAAGATTGCGGGCGTGCCGGTGGATATTTCGCGGACGGGATACACGGGCGATTTGGGATTCGAGATTTGGATGCCGTGGAAGGATGCCCTGCGCGTTTGGGACAAACTGATGAGTGAAGGAGAGGTGTTCGATATTCATCCGGCGGGGATGGTTGCGCTGGACGTGGCGCGCATCGAAGCGGGGCTGATTTTAATTGAAGTGGATTACACCTCGAGCAAGAAGGCGCTGATCGAGTCGCAGAAATATTCGCCAACGGAGATCGGGCTGGGGAAGCTAGTGGATTTGAAGAAGGACAGTTTTGTGGGGCGCGAGGCGTTGGAGGAGGAGGCGAAGAAGGGCGCGGCGCGGGCGTTGGTGGGGCTGGAGATTGACTGGAATGAGGTTGAGGCGCTGTACGAGGAATTAGAGATGGCGCCGCAGGTGCCGAGCATGGCGTCGCGCGTGGCTGTGCCGGTGTACCGCGCGGGGAAACAAGTGGGGAAGGCGACTTCCACGACATGGTCGCCGACGTTGAAGAAGATGATTGCGCTGGCCTGCGTCAAGCGCGAACAAGCGGCGGTGGGGACGACTCTAGCGATCGAGATGACAGTGGAGGCAGTGCGGCGAACGGTTTCGGCGAAGGTGGTGGCGATGCCGTTTTTTAATCCGCCGAGGAAGACGGCGGTGCCGGTGGTGTAAGGACTACGAGTCCAGTTAACAATCTCGGCGAGAAAAGGCGCAGCGTTGCTGCGCCCTTTCTTTTGGTGCGAGCCTGCTCGACGAGAACTGAGCGTAGACCTGCGGATCGGCAAGCACAGCCAAGATTGGCTGTGCCACTTTATTGATTAAGGCGGTTGTATTTTTTCAGGACGGTGCGGAGGCGGTCGTGCGGGAGTGCGATTACTTTGTGATTTTCGATGCCGGTCATGGTTTCGGCGGCGACCATGGCGTTGATGATGGCTTCTTCGGTGGCTTGCACGGTGGCGGCGAAGACGGGCTCGATCAAATCGTTGGGCAGCATTTTTAGGTCGACGAGGTGATCGGGGGCAGCGGCTCCAGAATTGGCCGTCGAGAAGGCGATGAAGATATCGCCGGAGCCGTTGCCGGAGATGCTGCCGTCGCGGCCGAGACCGAGGGAGACGCGGCGGGCGAGGCGCTTGAGCTGATGAGCGATGAGAGGCGCGTCCGTGGCGACAACGACGATGATGGAGCCTCGGTCGGCTTCGGCGAAGGAAGTCGAGGTGTACGCGGGATCCTCGGGAATTTCTTTACCGACTGGAACGCCGGCGATGCGGAGATTGGGTCGCGAGCCGTAATTGCACTGGACCAGCACGCCGACCGTGAATGAGCCGGCCTTTGCGTCGATTTTGCGCGAGGACGTGCCGATCCCGCCCTTAAATTCGTTGCAGACCATTCCCGTGCCGCCACCCACGTTGCCTTCCTCGACCGGGCCGGATTTTGCGGAGTCGATGGCGTGGAAGGCGTGCTCGGGCTTCACGTGGAAGCCGTTGATGTCGTTGAGCCAGCCATCCCACGTTTCGGCGACGACGGGAAGGGACCACCAGTAGCCCGTGGGATCGGGCTGGCCGTGCGCGACGCGCCACTGGATGACGGCGTCGCGGACTACGCCGACGCTGTGTGTGTTGGTGATCATCACGGGGCCTTCGAGGAAGCCGGATTCTTCGACCCAGGTCGTGCCAGTCATTTCGCCGTTACCGTTGAGCGACCACCAGCCGGCGAAGACGGGATTGCTCATGGAGTCTTTGCCGCGTGGCAAGATGGCAGTGACACCAGTGCGGACGGGGCCTTTGCCGATTTGCAATTTCCCTTCACCGGAGACGAGGGTGGTGTGGCCAACGGTGATGCCGGAGACATCGGTGATGGCGTTGAGAGGGCCGGGAGTGCCGTCGAAGGGAACCCCGAGATCGCGGGCGCGGGGTTTGGCTGTGGGTTTCTCCTGAGCGAATGGCGCGAGCGTCAACCCGAAAACAAGACAGATGAAAAATAAAACTCGGGACACAAGATTGCCCATGGTTTTTCTCTCCTGAAGAAAAAACCGCAGAATCTTACCGTACGCTGCGCCGAGCGTAAAAGACATCCAAGAGTCAAAGAATCCACGAGTCAAGTCAACTCGGAAAAACTTTTTGTAGCGCAGAGCGTAATGCGCCGGCAATCAATCGACATTCCGACGGCGAGATGGTGAAGGGCGGGGCGAGGAGAATGTGGTCGCCGTTTACGCCATCGACGCAGCCTTGCGTCGAGTAGGTGAGGACGTTTTCGTCGAGGGCGGCTTGGCGGATGCGCTCAGCGATGCTGTCTTCTTTCGGAAAAGGCTGGCGGGTGGCTTTGTTCTTGACGAATTCAATGCCGAGGAGCAGGCCGAGGCCACGGATTTCACCTACATGCGTATGCGACTGCACGGCGGATAATTCGGTGCGAAGAATTTCTGCGGCGGCCTGCACGCGATCGAAAAGATCGTGCGACCCGATGTAATCGATGACGGCGTTGCCCGCGGCGGCGACGACGGGATGCGCTTGATAGGTGAAACCGTGCTGGAAAGCGGCGGAGCCGCGTTCGAAGGCTTCGACCACGCGTGCCGACACAAGCACGGCACCCAGCGGCGCGTAACCGCTGGCAATTCCCTTCCCGACCAGGATGATGTCCGGCTCGACGTTCCAGTGCTGAACCGCGAACGGCTTTCCGGTGCGGCCCATGCCACTCATGATTTCGTCGGCGATGAGGAGGATGCCGCGGTTGCGGCAGATTTCAGCGATGCGCTGGGCGTAGCCGTCGGGAGGGACGGCGGCGCCGAGGGTTGCGCCGACGATGGGTTCGAAGATAAATGCGGCGACGCTTGCGGCATCATTCTTGTCTAGAAAATGATTAAGATCATCCGCGCAGGCTACACCGCAGTCTGGAAAATTCTTGTCGAACGGGCAGTGATAGCAGAAACAAGGTGCGATATGTCCCCATTCGGCGAGGAGCGGCTGATAGGGCGCGCGGCGGGCGACGTTGCCGCTGACGGTCATGGCGCCGAGGGTGCTGCCGTGATAACTCTGACGGCGGGAAACCACGCGATAGCGCGAGGATTGCCCGCTTTCGAGATGAAATTGCCTGGCGAGCTTGATGGCAGTTTCCGTGGCTTCCGATCCGCCTGAAGTGAAATAGACGCGGCCGCCGGAACGAAAATTCGGCGGGGCCAATGCGAGGAGGCGCTGCGCTAATTTTTCAGCGGGAGCGGAGTGGAATTGCGTCGTGTGCGCGAAAGCAATTTGCGAGGACTGCTCAGCCATGGCACGGCCGATTTCGGGGACGCCGTGGCCAATGTTGATGACGGCGGCCTGGCCGCTAGCGTCGAGGAAGCGGCGGCCACTTTGGTCGATGATCCAGCAACCTTCCCCGCGCGCGGCGACGGGATACTCTTTGCGGAAATTGCGCGGGAAGAGGGCGGAGTTGGACGGCATGACGATGGAGGAATTGTAGCAGACGAAAAAGATTCGGAACGATGCCAAGAAATTACGATTGCGCCGAGACGGGGTGCAGCAATGCTGCACCCCTACAAAGAACGAGGCGTGGTAGGCTGGCGCACGTTTTCTGTGGCAAGAGAAGTGGTTGACGGCTGACGTCGCGGGGACACGCTGAAGTGCGCCCCAACAACAGTTGACAGCTCTTCACAACGTTGGTGAACTCCTGGTGGAACAGAATCGCGGATTGGTGCGGACGATTGGGCGATGGAGCCTGGCGGCTCTGATGCTCAATACGATGATTGGCGCGAGCATTTTTGGTTTGCCTTCCCTGATTGCGGCGCGGCTAGGGCGGCTGAGCCCTATCGCTTACTTCGTCGCCTTTGCAGGAGTTGCGGTGATTGCGGCGTGCTTGGCGGAGGTGGCGTCGTATTTTCAGGACGCTGGCGGGCCGTATCTTTACGCGCGCGAGGCCTTCGGCCGATTTGTGGGGATCCAGATCGGATGGCTCACCTGGTTGTCGCGCATTTCCGCTTGCTCGGGTGTGGCGAACCTTTTCATTACGTATCTGACCGCGTTTGTACCGGCGGCGAGAGCGCCGCTGGTTCGCGCCGGGATCTTGACGGTGTTGATTGGAGTATTGGCGGGGGTGAACTATCGCGGGGTTACCGACGGAAAATGGCTGAGCAATTTTTTTACGATTACAAAAGTATTGCTGCTGACGCTTTTCATTTTAGCGGGACTTACGGCGCTGGCGCTGCGCCCGGAAATTCGCGTGACTCCGGCGGAAGTGCCTGCCAGTGCCAAGGACTGGTTCGCGGCGGTGTTGTTGATGGTCTACGCGTACGGAGGATTTGAGGCGGCGCTGTTTGCGTCCGGGGAGGCGAGCAATCCGCGCAAGGATGCGCCCATGGCGCTGGCGATCGCGCTGGTGACGGCGACGTTGCTGTACGTTGCGGTGCAATACGTGGTGATTTACACGCTGGCGAATCCTGCGGCAACCACGAAACCGGCAGTAGACGCGGCGCGACAGTTCCTGGGACCTGTGGGCGTGTCGCTGGTGGCGGCAGGCACTTTGGTCTCGGTGTATGGGTACCTGAGCGCAAACATGCTGCACACACCGCGGGTCACATTCGCTATGGGAGAGTGCGGGGACTTCCCGGCTTTTTTTGCGGCGATTCATCCTCGCTTTCGAACGCCGTATGTTTCCATCCTGGCGTTTGCGGCGCTGCTGGTGGTGTTTTCGATTTCCGGCGATTTCCGGTGGAACGCGACGCTTTCTGCGGTCGCGCGGCTGTTTATGTATGGTGCAGTGGCTGCGGCGCTGCCGGTATTGCGACGGAAAAAACCAGATGGCGGAGCTTTTCGGTTGCCCGGCGGGACGGCGTTTGCGGTGGTGGCGCTGGTCTTCACTGGTCTGCTGCTTACGACGGTGCGGTGGGGAGAGGGCGTGGTGGTACTCGCCACGTTTGCGCTTGCGGCGGCGAATTGGTTTTGGGCGCGGGGACGTCCGGCGCCACTGGCCGGGGCGCAGTGATTGCCGCTGCGGGAGAAATCTTGGTGGCCTTGGAAATGGCGGGGAATCGTGACAATATCCACGGCATAGTGAACGCAATAGCAATTGACTTGCGACAGCGAAGGGAAAAATCATGATGCGCAATGTTTTGCAGAACGGCTCCATCGCCGCTGGGCTGGTTTTGTGTTGTGCGACAAGCTGCTTTGCGCAAGAGGCGGCGAAGCACGCGATTTCGTTTGACGACATGATCCAGATGCATCGGGTGGGCGACCCGGCGATATCTCCGGACGGCAAATGGGTTGCGTTTGCCGTGTCGACGCCAGACATGAGCGCGAATCGCAACGCGAGCACCATCTGGATTGTTTCCACTGGGGGCGGGGAAGCGGCGCAGCTTACGCAGAGCGGGCATGATACTTCGCCCGCGTGGTCGCCGGACGGAAAGACGCTGGTGTTCTTGTCGTCGCGCGATGGAAGTTCGCAGGCGTACGTGCTGTCTATGGACGGAGGCGAGGCGCATGCGGTGACGCACGTGTCAACCGGTGCGGATATGGTGAAGTGGTCGCCCGACGGGAAGACGATTGCGTTCACATCGTCGGTCTACCCGGATTGCAAAGACGATGCGTGTAACAAAAAGCGCGACGAAGAGAAGGAGAAAAACAAGGTAAAAGCCCGCGTGTACGAGCAGCTCTTGTACCGTCATTGGGACCACTGGTTTGAAGGCAAGCGCAGCCACTTGTTCGTAGAACCTGCGGACGGTAGCGGCGAAGCGCGGGACTTGAATGCCGGCGCAAATTACGACGTGCCGCCTGACCAGCGAGGCGGATCGAGCGACATCAACTTTTCGCCGGATTCCAAGGAGATTTGTTTCACGGCGGTGGCCGACAAGGTGGAAGCCATCAGCACGAATGGAGATTTGTTTCTTGTTCCGGTGGCGGGAGGCGAAGCGAAAAGGGTTACCACGAATCCCGGGTTCGACGGCAATCCGGTGTACTCACCGGATGGACGATTCATCGCCTATCACGCGCAGCTTACGCCGGGATACGAATCGGACCGCTGGCGGGTAATGTTGTACGACCGGCAGAGCGGCAAGAGTCAGAACCTTTCCGAAGGTTTTGACCGCAGCGCGAACGAATTGAATTGGTCGGCGGATAGCAAGACGATTTTCTTCACGGCGGAGAACGAGACGCTGCAGCCGGTCTATGCGATGGCAGCGCATACCGGCGGGGAGCCGAAGAAGATTATCTCGGAGGGTTTCAATTCAGGATTGACGATCAGCGGGGACGGCAAGACGCTGGCGTTCGAACGCAGCAGCTTGACCGCGCCGGCGGAAGTGTTTGTCGCGGGCAGCGACGGCTCCGCGGCGCGGCAGCTGACGCACCAGAATGAGTCGATCCTGGCGAAATTGGACATGAATGCGCCGGAAACGTTTTGGTTCGAGGGCGCGGAGGGCACGCGCGTGCAAGCGATGATAATTCGTCCCCCGCATTTCGATGCGGCAAAGAAATATCCGTTGCTGGTATTGCTGCACGGCGGACCGCAGACGATGTGGTCGAACGCCTGGGGGTATCGGTGGAACGTACAGGTGTTTTCGGCCGGGGGCTACGTGACGCTAATGATCAATCGACGTGGCTCGACTGGATACGGGCAGAAATTCACGGACGAAATTACGAATGATTGGGGCGGCAAGGCGTATGCGGACGTGATGAAGGGCGTTGATACGGTGCTAGCGAAGTACAAGTTCGTCGACGGAACGCGCATGGCGGCAGCGGGCGGATCCTACGGCGGATACATGGCGGATTGGATTGCGACGCACAGCGGGCGCTTCAAGGCGATCATCAGTCACGCGGGCATTTGGGACAAATTTTCGATGTACGGGACTGAGGAGTTGTGGTTTGAAGAACACGACATGCAGGGCACGCCGTGGACAAATCCAGAAAGTTATCGAAAGTGGGCGCCGCTGACCTATGCGGCCGACCTGGGCAAATTCAAGACGCCGACGTTGGTTATTTGCGGAGAGCGCGACTACCGAGTGCCGTACACGCAATCGCTGGAATTTTTCAATGCGCTGCAGAGGCAGGGCGTGACCTCGAAATTGATGGTGTTCCCCGATGAGGGGCATTGGATTCTGAAGCCGCAGAACGCACAGTTTTGGTACAAGACATTTTTTGATTGGCTGGGTCAGTGGATGAAGTAGCCGGCCGCTACGTCAAGCGAGCAGGCGCTGCAACGAGCGGCGCAAGAAGCGGAAAAGATGGAAAAGAAGGAATCCGGCGAGGACGATTAGGAGCGCCACGACGACGATGGTCGCCACAGGATGAACGGTGGCCATCCAGGTGAGCCAGACGGCAAGTGCATCCTCTCCGAAACTAAGCACCCAGTTGCTGAAAGGCTCCGGGCTAGTGTTGACGGCGGCGCGGGCGCTTGCCTTTGTGCCGTGAGACGTCAACGCGACGCCGCCGGCAAGCAGCGCGGCGCCCCAGCGCCACTCCGGAGGAGCGGCGACGGTGGCGCTATACGCGAGAAGCGCGGCGGCGGGCGGGCGGATCAAGGTGTGGACGGCATCCCAGATGGTGTCGACGTAGGGAATTTTGTCGGCGAGGAATTCAACGGCATAAAGCGCCAGTGCGATTCCGAGAATCCACGGATGCGCGAGCACCTGAAGCGAGGCCGGCAAATGGATGACCCCGTAGCGCTGAAGAAGGCCGAGGGTCGCGATGGTCGCGTAAAGATTCAGGCCGGAAGAAAATCCGGCGCCAAGCGCGAGACCGAGAGTTTGCAGCGGATTCACAATCTACATGTTAACAGCGCCAGAGAGTCCCGGCAGGACGTAACTTTCTACTAATCCGGCGGCAACGTTCTGTTTGATTCCTACGGGCGGAAAACAGATGCTGTTAACCGCGTGGTTGTCACCCCTATGTTCGGACTTCGACAACTTTTCTATCCATGGGGCTTTTTGGTGCAGATCGTCGCGCTGGTGCACTTTGTGCGGCGCCGCCCGGGCACCTATTGGCTGTACATCATTTTCTTCGGAGGATTCCTGGGAGCTAGCGCGTACATCGTGGTTGAGGTTCTGCCGGACGCACAACTCCTTCGCGGGGTATTGCAGGGATTCGGACGCAGGTCGCGCATCCGGGCTCTGGAAACAATAATTATCGACAATCCTTCAGCTGGGAATTACGAGGAACTAGGCGAGCTGTGCCTGGAGCAGAAGCAGTACGCGAAGGCGCGCCACGCGTTTGATAAGGCCATTGCGGCGCGCAGCGATTCGATTCATGCTTTTTATAACCGCGCGAAATGCTATTTAGGCCTCGGGGATCTTGCCGGCGCGATTCCCGATCTCGAGTATGTTGTGAGGATTGATCCCAAGTTCGATTACTACCGCGCTGCCGGCTTGTTGGCGGATGCGTATGCGCGTAACGGGCAGCTCGAACGGGCCGCCCCGTACTTTGCGGAGGTCACGCAGTTTTCGACCACTCCGGAAACACTTTACAATTATGCGAGCTTCTTACGCCTGCAGAATCGCCGTGACGAAGCGCGCGAGTGGACGCAGAAGCTTCTGACCAAGAAGCGGACGCTGCCGCGCTACATGCAGAGATTGGAGCGGCCGTGGTTTCGTAAAGGCAAGACGCTGATGAAAGAGTTGTCGACCGCTTAAGGCCTTCCTAAGCGAGAGCGCCGACTTTGCGCAACTGCTCTTTCATTCCAGCCCAACTCTGACGCGAGGATTCCTCGGCGGTAGCAGCGCCACGCCAGTGGGTCTCCAGGCTGACTGCGTAGTGGTAACCGTCGCGCTTGAGCGCGGCGAATTGACCGACCCAATCGATAACGCCCGCACCCATGGCGGCCCAGCCAGGCTCCTTGGAATCTGTGGGTGTGGCTATTGCCTTGATGTCCTTACAATGACAATGGCCAATGCGGTTTTTCGGCAGGAGATTGTAACCGGCCGGGTAAGGAGTTTCGCCGCGCGCCGCGGCGTTGCCCGGATCCCAATTGAGCATGAAGGAAGGTGAAGGCACGGCGGCGAGAACTTGCGCCGCCTCCGCACCGGTGGCGGTGTTGCAGGCGAATTCGTTTTCGAGAATCAGGATCATTCCCTGCTTGCCTGCCGCATTTGCCGCGTCGAGCAATTTCGAATTGATTGCCGCGCGGTATGGCTCGGGATCTTCCAGGCGCCAGAAATCGAAGCAACGCACTCGCTCCGTCTGAAAGGCTTTTGCCAGCGCGATGCTGCGCTCGAGGATTTCGCCTTGCTGATCGTAAGTGAAGTCGGCGTTGAACTGCGCACCTTTGGGACTGAACTTCGATTTAGGCGCGCCGGGCCAGTCCACCTTGAAGAGCGGGCTGGCGATGTCGGTCACGCGCAGCTTGTATTTTTCCAAGATGCGGCGTGCTTCGGCGACCTCTGTGGC